>WNFR01013915.1_pt1 | contig 20110 bp, 18 predicted proteins | sample 5400221 | NCBI WGS metagenome assembly WNFR01 (sample SAMN13153357, study PRJNA577476) | soil metagenome | isolation source: 40 cm soil under Madrone tree | place: USA:California | collected 2016-06-14 | reverse complement strand
ACTGCATGATTGTTACTACTCACAAACGGCAGTGAGATTCGATTCAAAGGCTGCTCTTCAGGTAAAACGCCTTCGACCAGATCGATTCCGATTGAAGCGAGTATCCTGCTTTGATCGGCGCTCGTAACCTTGATGAGCACCCGTCCTTCCTCAAGCTTCAACGGCAAACGAAACGCGTAATCCTTGCCCGGCCGAACAGGTATTACTTCCGTAACGATCTGTTCTCCATACTTCGTGTTGTCACCTGTCAGCTGCAGCTTTTCACTACTATCTAAGAGATTGACTGATGCTTCCTCCGAAGCAACGTTGCCGGCCATCAATTCCGAGGGACCCTTTCTCCAGTCCGTTTTCATGTAGTCCATATCCATGCCGACATGTGATACGGGAGACTCGCGGGCGACGACAGGCACTCGATCGAGTCGCATTGAAGAGATCGCACGTCTTAACATCACACTTCCGAACCAAGCGGCATTTTCGCGTATCACGCCCAGTCCACGAGCAATGCGCCGGCGCTCGCGCTGGATCCCATCGGGAGTAAAAAGCATGAGCGCATATTCTGGCCGTCCGTACCATTCAGCTTCCTGCCTCATTATGCCCAGGTCGGTTTTCGGAATATTGAATCTTCCTGTTTCGTCATACTCGGCAATACCCTCGAGGAGGGTTTGTCCTGCCCCGAGCGACAACGGAATGAAGTGATGGAAGACAATTGCGTTCTTAATGGTGATGGGCGCGACTACGAGTAACGTTCCGAAGATGAGGGCCGCTGACGCACGCACGCGCTTGCCGCGTACAGTTATCAGTGGAGTGATAGCTGCAAGAAAGGGAGCCAACAAGAGAGCGTTTGCTCGCAGCCAGCAGGAAACACCCACAAGTGCGCCTGCAGCGACAAAGTTCAGAAGATTCGGATGCCGGCGCGCCCGAACCAGGAAATAGACTGCCAGCAGAACGGGCACTATCGCGAGGGAGTCGGGTAATAGAAGAACCGAGTAGTATGCAAACTGCGGTGAGAGCGCGGCCAGCACGCCTGTAATCATCGCCGCTGCCAGAGGTAACAACTCAGCAGCGATCATAAACAAAATAACGGCTGCGACAGAGTCGCAGATCAATTGGACAAATTCTATTGCGGCATCTGAATCACCGAAAACCTTGAAGCTCCCCGCGAGTAGAATCGGATAGCCGGGCGGGTGCTCCATGTGATTGAGATCGCTGACAAAAGCCCTGTAGTCACCACTCACTAGTTGACGCGCGGAGTCCTTGTAGTCTGAAGTCACAAAGGTTTGCACTCTCCAGACTTCAAGACGATTATCTTGCCAGGTTAAGACTCGTACTCCCAGAGCGAGAAAGAAAATGATCAGGCACTGAATGAGAAGTGAGCTGCGACGAGGTTTCGAAACTTCCGGATCACGATCGAGCGCCAAGTTCTCAGGCTGTTTGGAAAACCATCCTCGTAGTCCAGTCACAGTTAAGAGTTCATAGCCGATATTGTGCATTCATAGCAAGCGGCGCAAATGGCGGCTAGCGTCCTGATTTCACGTCCCACTGGGTTCTCCGAGAGTGCACCGGGAGGCATTGCCACTCAAGGTCAGAACCGGAGCGGTAGCGACCGGGTCGATCGCGCACAAGTCTCAACGCGGGTGAATTGCGATTCGTCCTCGATTTTGACAACTCGACGGCCACTCCAGATTAACCCGGTCGCTACCGCTCCTCGGTTCTGTGGTTGAGTAATTGCCTGCGTGACGCTGACGAACTAACGATAGTTCCTTCCCCACGGTTTGATTTCCCGTGCGACTCTAGTATTTTCTTTTGGCACTTCAATTCACCTTCGGAAATGTGAGACACACTTGGACCCAGCGGCAGTAATCGATCAGTCTTTGGATATTTCCTGCCTGAACTTAGGAATTGTGTGTCCGATGGCCAATGAGGCAGAGACCGCCGTCGGTTTTGTTAATGAGGTTCTCGATCAGTGCGCACGTCGGGCATTCAAGACAGTCACCTTCTTCGCGGTGTTAGATAACGTGAGCAAAGACAAAACGCTTGAACTTTTGCGTCAGCTTGCAAAGGAGCAACCGGCCCTGCGAGTAGTTTGGGCCCCGGAGAACAGCAGCGTGGTTGATGCCTATGTTTGCGGGTATCAAGAAGCGTTGGCTGCTGGATGCGATTGGATTCTCGAGATCGACGCGGGTTATAGTCACCAGCCCTCCGACATTCCGCAGTTCTTCGAGAGAATGCTTGAAGGGTATGCGTGCGTCTTTGGCAGTCGCTTTTGCAACGGTGGGCGCATCGTTGAGGGTACTATCAAACGACATTTTGTCAGCCGTGCCGGAACCGTGTTGTCTAATATAGTTTTGGGAACAAAGCTCAAGGACATGACCAGCGGCTTCGAGCTTTTCTCGCGGCCCGTGTTGCAAAGAGTCCTTGCTAGAGGCATCCGATCGCGCGGGCCCTTCTTTCAGACAGAGATCAGAACCTATTGTAAGAACTTGCGCGCGGTCGAAGTCCCGATTCTCTATCGCGCGCCCACTCACGACCTGAATAATTCCACGCTCAAGGATGCTTTTATCAACTTGTGGCGTTTGTTTGGGCTCAGAGTTTCGGGCCGCTTGTAAACAGTCCCTAACAGACTTCTTATGAATGAGAACATTGCTGTCGTTGTTACCTCTATTGCGGGACCTAACCGGACCTTGCATGCACTTGCGCGTGGCTGCCAGGAAAAAGAATACAGCTTTATCGTAATCGGCGATGTGGCAAGCCCGTTGGATTTTCAGCTCGACGGCTGTCGCTTTTACGGACTCAAGGAACAGCAGAAGATTGGGTTCAAGTTTGCCGAGATATGTCCCACAAGACACTACGCTCGGAAGAATGTGGGTTATCTCATCGCGGCACGCAATGGAGCTACGACGATAGTTGAAACAGATGACGACAACCTTCCTTATGAAGAGTTCTGGGAGCCGCGCCAGCGTGAGCAGTCAATAGCGACTGTGACAGGTGGCGGTTGGATTAATGTCTATCGCTATTTCTCCGAAGCGAATATCTGGCCCAGGGGGTTCCCGCTTGATGAACTGAAGGTTGAGCCAGCGGCGTTTGAATCCTTGAAAGTTCAGGATGTGAATTGCCCTATCCAGCAAGGTTTGTGCGATAACGATCCAGACGTGGATGCCATCTACCGGCTCGTCGCGTCCCTGCCGCAATCGTTTCGCAAGGACCGGCGGATTGCGCTTGGACCAGCCTCGTGGTGCCCTTTTAACAGTCAGAATACGAGTTGGTGGCGAGACGCTTTTCCACTGCTGTATTTGCCCGCTTACTGTTCGTTTCGCATGACGGATATCTGGCGGAGCTTTCTTGCTCAGCGAATTTTATGGACCAACAACTGGGGCCTGGTCTTCCACGAGCCAACCGTCTGGCAGGAGCGAAATGAGCACAACCTGATGCTGAATTTCAGAGATGAGGTTCCAGGATATTTGCACAACCGGAAGATTTGTGAGGCCCTTGAGAACCTTTCCCTGGAGCCGGGAGTTGAGCGAATCAACGACAACATGCGACGCTGCTATGAGAAGCTCGTGAGCATTGGGATTATGGATCGAGCAGAGTTGACTCTGCTTGACGCGTGGCTCCAGGACCTCAGTTGCCTGGCCGCGGTCTAATCGGGCGCAGCCTTTCTTCCTTAAAAGTGGGTTTTACCCCGGTTAGGGGTGACATGTTTATAGCTCGAGAAACAAGATCCCCTCCGGCTCCGTTCGGAGGAGCGGGATAATTCTGAGTGGTGAAGTCCTAGTTGAATTCCGCTCCTCCGAACGGAGCTGGTCCTGGCGTCGTGAGTCAGGTCTATAAAGATGTCACTCCTACCGGAGTGAAACGCAGTAGAGTTATAAATTTTCAAACTTGAGGCGGGGACAGGGTCCACCTTCCCTACCTGCAAATTCTCGCAACTTGAGTGGCTGATTCGATGCGCTCTCTAATCATTTCCATTGCCCGCCGCTTCCAATTCAATCCAATGCAGCTTGAAACTTCGAAGACTGGGATTCTCACCAGTACCCAACATCTGGGGCGACCGCGCGTCCGGCATGTCGAAGCGCAAGACATTTTTCTCCTGTAATAGATCAGCAGGTAAAGTCAGCGAATAGATTTGCGGCTGCGAATCGCGCAACGTAAGGGTTGTCAGCGGCTGTCCGTTGAGCGTGACCCTCATTGACTGGGAGTCGAGTTTTCCCGGCACAATGAAGGGCGATAGATTCAGATGCACGACTTGGGTGTTTCTGTTTTCTAATCCAAACACGAGGGTGGCATCGTTGTCGGCCCAGGGTAAACCCGCATTCTCTTTGCTCCAACCATACCAGAGATACTTGCCGGCGCCCGGCGTCGAAAAGTCGATGCGTGTAGCTGAGAGTTCGGGAAACTCTTCCGGCTGGGGATAGGGCAGGAACTTCGCTAGAAACTGAGGTTGCCTCCAATCCCAAAGACGTTCCGGCTGCTCATCAATCGGCTTCGGTCTGATATTCCATAACCACGTCGCACGTTCCGTTGCCCCAACAGTGTTAATGAAAAGACTAAACACAAGCAATAGCCCACCACTGACAAGTTCAGCTCGCCGCGCAACTGAAGTTCGACTCGTCGATGTGTGTGTTTGGCGTGCATTTAACATTGCTTGCCCGCCCAAGATACCGAGTAGCACGAACCACGGAACTAGTCCAGTAGCTAAACGAGGACCAAAACCGTGCCCGCCCCACCAATGTGGAAAACCTGAAATAACGATGAGATGAATGATGATTACCAATAGCGATAACCAAACAAGTCGAGGATACTGCAAACACTGCCGGTATCTTGCGAGCAGATACGCCACGAAGAAGAGCACAGGAACGTAAACGAGCAGGCCACGTGCTGGGCTGATGAGATTTCCGGCCAGAGCTACCCAGAAGGTGTCCGTATGCAGGCGAGTTGCGAAGTAATAACTCGGAAGCCAGCGACCGTAGTGGTACCAGGAATAATAGATGAAGGCTATGAACCACGCGCCGCCGGTTGCTGCATAGACGAGGAAGAGCCGGCGGTGAAAAATCAGCAGGTAGACGGTGACAGCAATAATTGCCAACACGAAAGTTGGTCTAACAAAATAAGTCCAGGCCAGCAAGGTTGCGAGTAATACCGGATTGCAACGCCGGCGTTCCGTCTCATGCGCGAGCAGCAGGAAGATGACAACCCCTAGTAACAGAACGCCCCACGTGTCGGACCATAAGGCTCTCGACGCCGTGCTGTAGATCTGTGTACCTAACGATCCACTCAAGGCCAGCACCACGCTCCAGGACGTAGGCAAGACCAACCTCGCCGTAAGAAAAAATATGCAGGCGAGCAGGGCCATCAAGATAGCGGCGAGGCTTCCTTCAATCATCACCTCACCTCGTGGGTTGTAAGTTCCGTCCGGATTGGCAGCTGAGATACCCAAACTATTGAGTAGGAAAACATAAGGCGTGGAGAGGACTGCCGTGCCTGGCGGCAAATGATGATAGAGATGACCGTCTACGATTTCTAACTGGTAAAGCGGACCATTCTTAAAGTAATAGCCCTCCCAGGTTGGCTCATAATGCGGTAACGCATAGTGGTCGAGTGTGAAGCTTCCATGTTTCACCAAGCTTTCGCTGACTAACATCGAATAGTTGGAATCGGTGACCTGATGAACATGCGAGCTCACAAAAATGAGTAACGTCAGGCAAAAGATCAGCGATGCCAGCACCGGCTTCGACCGCAACCACCTCGAGTCAGGTATCTGTTCTTTAGTCAGCTCCATTCCGCAATTAGAATTCTCCGGTCACGGGGTATTCGGAACGATTTGGACGAAACGTATTTTGAAGGCTTTGATTTACTAGTTCACGTCGAGATTCCTGTTTGGCGTGCCGGGTAAGCCATGCCGCGCCGTCTGGTGTGGATGAAAGACGATCGATTGCCGAGTAATCAAGCCATGCCGTAGCGCCTTTGTCATAGATATCCTAAATAGAGCGAACGCAATGTAGTCTTCAAAATCAGGAACAGCACATACGCACTCAGAGCACCGAGAAAACCATTTAATATTTGCAAAGCCGCGATCGCTCTTAGCCCAATACCGGGAGCTCTGAGCAGTTTATAGAACACGTAGCCAACGAGATTATAAACAAGGTGATTGGGGTGGATCAGAGTGGTGTTTATCTGCGAAGCAGCTTCGATGCTATGGGCGAAGTGGATGCCATCAAAGAAATAATTCCTGGTAGGAAAGCACAGGTAGACCAGTAGTATTGCCAGCAACATTACCCAGGGAATCGTTGCCTGGGTTTTTTCCGCGCTGAGGATTCTGCTCATAAGGCTTGACTGGGTAAGACGAAAAGCAGATCTAACATATCCGAATTGTCCGCACCAGGATAGATAATTTGATCGGTTCTGTAATTAAAGGGCGACGCCTCTTTAGTGACAAAGTGCACCGGTACCAAGGTTGTTGGCGCGTTTGCTTTTGACAGGGTACGATTTGATGCATGAGAGATCCGAACTCAACTCAATTGTCCGCCGTCGCCACTTTTCGCTCGTTGCACGCATCGGGATGCTTTGTTCTACCAAATCCCTGGGACGCAGGAACGGCTGTGTATCTGCATCATCTCGGATTCAAAGCGCTTGCCACGACTTCATCAGGATTTGCGTTTAGCCGCGCACTCCCCGACGAGGTGTGGGCCATTCCTCGTGACTTGATGCTCGAGCACATCCGCGATGTCGTTTCTGCCACATCTCTGCCTGTCAACGCTGATTTTCAGACTGGTTACGCAGACGAACCCGAGGATGTCGCCAGAAACGTCGCCCTCTGCATTGCTACGGGAGTCGCAGGTCTTTCGATTGAGGACGCAACTGGAAATAGCGATGCACCGCTCTACGAGGATCTGTTGGCCGTCGAACGTATCACAGCAGCGCGCGCTGCAATCGACGACTCAGGCATACCGGTAGTTCTTACTGCGCGCTGTGAAGCCTGGCTCGTTGGCGATCCGGACGCTTTTCGTATGGCCGTCGATCGGCTTGTGGCCTATGCCGGGGCGGGCGCCGATTGCCTATACGCTCCCGGGGTTTGGGATCCCGAAGAGATCGCTGCCATCGTAAAGGCGGTCTCTCCGAAGCCAATCAACGTGTTGGTATCAAGTCCCGGACTTACAGTTTCTCAACTCAGCGATCTTGGGGTCCGTCGCATCTCGGTCGGTTCTGGACTTTCGCGTGTTGCGTGGGGAGCGTTTGCTCGCGCGGCGCAAAGCATCGCAGCGACCGGATCTTTCGATACCTTCGGTGATGCGATTTCATTCGCAGAACTGAATGATCTTTTCGGTGCTCGACGTTAACCGGTTCACCACGGAGACACGGAGAACACGGAGAACACGGAGAACCCCGTGTGAAATCAGGACACGACCCGCTATCGGGTTTGTTTGATGATCGACCCGTTTTTCATAACGAAGGAGACTTTTTTCAGTGCTTGAAGGTTGTCGAGTGGGCTGTCCCGGGTAGCTATAATGTCGGCAAACATTCCTGGCTTGATTGCGCCCCGCTGTTCTTCCACGCCGAGCAGTCGAGCGGCATTAACAGTCATGATTTTCAAAACATCTTTCGCCGGAATCCCTCCTTCAACAAAACTGTCGACATACGAAATCGCCATGGTGCCGCGTGTTTCACCTTCAACTTCGGCAAATGAGTCAGTGCCATAGGCCATGGTCACGCCGACTTTGTAAGCGCGTTTCAGACGATCAATAAACACATCGTGAAACTTCTTGGCAAAATCAGCCGGAAGTCCCAGGGCTATCGCTGCCGGGACGGGGAAGTCAGTTCCGACTAGAACGACGCCATTCCGCTTAGCTAGCTCCAGGGTTTCGTCCGACATTCTGAAACCATGTTCGATTGAAGCAACACCGCCGAGCGCCGCGTTGCGCGCGCCCTTTTGACAATCTTGATGAGCAGGGCGCCGAAGTGAATGTTTTGCCGGATCGCCTTGACCATCTCGTCGTGCGTGTCAGCAAAGAGATATTCGGGATTGCCAAGTTCCGGGCGATCGGGTTGCAGATGATACTGTCCGCCAAAGGGCGCGATGATTCGGCCGGCATTTATCATCGTCGGCCCCGGCACTAAACCGTTTTCAATAGCGTGTCTGAGCGCCGTATCAGCATAGTTTCCGTTGTTGCCCACATCGCGCACGGTCGTAAAACCTGATTCGAGCATCTGCTTCGCATTTGCCACGCCTAGGATCGCCCGGTAAGCGGTTGGTTCGCGAATGTCTGTCGTGAATAGATCGCGGTTGTCGGTTGAGGTTGTTTGACAAAGATGAGTGTGAGCGTCGAAAAGTCCCGGCAAGATGGTGTAATTGGAGAGATCAATTACCGAAGCCCCGGCAGGAATCGGCAACCCAGCCCCGACGGCTTTAATCTTTCCGCTCTCGACGAGAATGATCTGGTTAGTCGCAGCTGTTCCGGTTTCAGTGTCGATCAGCTTACCGGCTCTTATGGCACTGACCTGAGCATGCGTGGTTGTTAGACAAAGGAAGAATAAAGTAACGCCGATGATGGCGGAGTAAAGCTTTGTGAGTTTCATATCATTGCTAAGACGTTAGCTGAGGGGTGGATGTTAACGTGTAATTGAGAGGTCTTTCCGGTTCGCTTAAGAATTCTTGTCAGAACTCTTCTCCCATCAAATCCAGTTCTGAGATGCCCCCGACGCTCTTGTAGAGAACACTGCGCGGGTCATTACTTTGCGGTAAATGAAAGTAAAGAACTCCAATATTCTTTTCCTCAGCCGTTGCTGTAGAGAAATCTCCCAAGGGCACGAAATATATTTTGCCCGACCCTTTCAACTCCTCCCTGCTAAGAGGTACATATGCGCGCCTGGCCACGCAACCGCTAATAGACAAGAGGCATAGTGTGAGAATAGCCAGGTAAGACGAAGAATGTTTCATTAAATAGATCTAATCAATACCCGAGAGCCAATCCGTCTTTGCGAGGATCGGACGCCCCCATGAGCGTCTTGCTTGCCGGATCGATCATGATGGCCTGACCGCCACCCATCGAGGATCGCAGCACTCCGGGCGGCGAAGCGCGCACGTGACCCATTGCAATGAGCCGATCAATTACAGTCGTAGGAATCTCGTCCTCTAGCAGCACGCTTCTGCCACTTGTATAGCGGAAGCGTGGGGCGTCAATCGCCTGTTGCAATCCCATCCCGAGGTCGATCACGTTCACCAATACCTGGACGTGTCCCTGCGGTTGTATGTTGCCGCCCATCACGCCGAATGACATAAACAGTTTGTTATCCTTGAAAACCATCGCCGGGATAATCGTGTGAAAGGGTCGTTTGCCGGGTTCGATCCGGTTAGGGTGATTAGGATCAAGCGAGAAACCACTACCTCGGTTCTGGAGCACAATGCCGGTGTCGCCCGCGACAATCCCTGAGCCGAAGGCGTCGAACAAACTGTTTATGAACGATACCGCGTTGCCGTCTTTGTCTACGACGGTGAAATAGGTGGTATCGCTGCCGACGTTGATTTCTCCCGGGGCAACCAAGTTGAGGGCCTTGCTTGGATCAATGAGAGCACGTCGCTTGGCTGCATATTCTTTAGAGAGCAGTTGTGCGACGGGTACTTTAGCGAAAGCAGGATCGGCAATGTAGCGGTTGCGGTCAGCGAAAGCGAGTCTGGTTGCTTCGATGAGCGTGTGATAGAAGCGATCGGGCTCGGAGCTCATCGAGGCGAGGTCGAAACCTTCCAGGATGTTGAGCATCAATAAGGCTGTAAGGCCCTGGCCGTTGGGTGGGATTTCATAAACCGTGTAGCCGCGATAGTTGGTCGAGATCGGCTCTACCCATTCCGATTTTTGCGCGGCCAGATCCTCCATTGAGAGAAACCCGCCGTTTTTCTGGCAGTAATCAGTGATGGCCCTCGCAATCTCACCGTTATAGAAAGCGTCACGTCCGCCGCGCGCGAGTGTTCGAAATGTGCGGGCGAGATTGGTCTGCCGGAAGATCTCTCCAGCGCGGGGCGCGCGTCCGTTAATTAGATAGTTAGCCGACGCAGCAGGATTTCTTTTCAGCTTTTCGACTTCTGCATCCCAGTCTTCAGCGGCCTTCTCCATCACAGGGAATCCGCTGTCTGCATACTCAATCGCTGGGGCAAGCAAATCGGCGAGCTTCATCGTGCCGTACTTATCAAGAAGTGTTACCCAACCATCAAACGCCCCGGGCACGGTAATACTTTCCATGCCGAACTGCGGCATTTGAGTGAATTTCTTTTTTGCAAAGTAATCCAGACTCAAGGCGCGTGGCGCACGCCCACTGGCATTGAGCCCTTTCAGCTCTTTGGTTTTCGACCAATAGACAAGCATAAAAGCGTCGCCGCCGATACCGGTCATCATCGGTTCGGTGACGTTGAGCATCGCCGCCATTGCAATTGCTGCATCAACCGCATTGCCCCCACGCTTGAGAACATCAAGACCAACTAGCGAGGCCAGCGGCTGGCTTGTGGCAACCATAGCGTGTTGAGCACGAACAACAGATCGGCCCGGCTTAATCTGAGAAACCCAGCTCTTGTTTTGTGTGGATTGAATGCTTCCTGTCATCATGAAAACCGTGATTGCTCCGGCGATGAAGGCGCGCGCGGTTGCTGCCTGAAATAGCGAAGTGACTCCAGGTAACATGTCGTTTTCTCCCACGCAATTGAATTGAGATCTATGGATTAACTTAGTCACCAACCACGCCGGCAAAGTACCACCTTTTGTCTTTGCGGAACTCAAAATAATAGGCGTTGTCCCTGGTGACTCTAGTTGGTGTTCCTGTGCTACTCCACTTCCTGTTGACTACTGTTCCTTTGGCGACGGAGTTTTTCAGATCTTTCCATGATCCATTTCGATCATTTTTGTCTATGAATTGCAACCATTCGCTGGCTGTCGATCCGCCGCCTCCATCAAAGAAATCTTGTGGCATCATTTTGAGAAGTGCTACCCGGTCTTTTTTGTTTACAGCAGCAATAAACTGTTGCCAAAAACTTTGCCAACTCCGATTAGCGCCTGCGGGAATCGCGCGGGACGTTTGTGCGAAACTCGCAAAAGAAACCCACAGCAGAAGCGCAATGGATAGGATCAGCTTAGTTCTCATCCTTTTCTCCTCACCAAGATTTGTAACACTTGTTCCCGTTGCTTTCCTGAAGGAGCGAATTGACTCCTGGTGACATGCCGATTTCTCACTCGGAATTTGATTAAGGCAGCGCTTATTTCCAGACGCCGAGCAAACGTCTCACTGCTACCAACTCCCCCACGTGGTAGGCGCTATGGTCGGCCACAAGCAATACCTCCCTCAGGTACGTCTGTCCCTCCCCGTGCGGGATCTCTGCGTAGAGGTCCAAGGTAGGATCGGCTATGAGACTTTGCAGGGATTGTCGGTCCGTGCGAAACGCGTTGACGCTCTTTTGCCAGTCATTCGGCTCGGGCGGGGAGGTAGTCTTGGGCCAGTACTCGTCGGGCCATTTTGGAGCCTTGTAGTCTTGATTCCGGCAGAAGCTCAGGATGTCTTTCTGCGTCACCCGCATGTGCTCCAGCAACTCCCAGGGAGAATAAGGCAAGCCCTCTGGTCGCACCCCTTGCAATGGCGAAGGGATGCCTTCCACTGCCGTATCGAAACTGACATGAGCATCTTGCCAGTCGAGGAGTTTGATCAGGTGCTCACAAAGGATATCGTTCTGATTCATTTCGAGACCCTTCCCTTATTAGATAGGGGCTCATCACCGAGCCGCACCATGCTCGCCAAATGGCTCTTCGGATCGTAACGTACGAGCCCCCGACGGGTCTGGTCACTGCATTCAGTAACTAGCCGGTGTTTCGTTGCCGATGAAAATCCCGTTCCTGTAGGTGTTCACACATTTCGGATGAGCGAACACAGAAGGAGCGTCCGGAGGCGAGTAGACTATGTCATCCACTAAGGAGCCGGTCGGCGGGTTGAGGCTCGCTAGATTTCGCACCCGCTTCGCGATCTCATGGTCAGCGCAGGACGTGTCGCCACTGACGCCAAGTCCTCCGATGATCTGTCCGCTTGGGCTATACAACGGCACACCGCCGCCGAAGAAGATCAGCCCGCCCGCAATTTGATTTTTTCCGCCGCTTCCGCCGCTTGGCGGAGCCAGGGCTTTCGGGTCAAACGGATTGGACTGACCCAGACTCCAAAGCGAGTGGCCGGGCTGGGTGAACGTATAGAGTCTCGCCGTGGACAAGGCAAGCGAATCGAGGCTAAAGGCGTTGGCCGTATAGGCCTTGGATTTTGCGATGGCCTGGCTGCCGGGCCACACCTGCGTCGGATCAGTTGTCGACGTAACGAAAGTGCATACTTCACCGTCGCGATTCACGACCGCACCCCACATGCGCGTGCCATTGAACAGTCCGCCAACCGTACCGCCCGAGGTCTGGGCGGCGACGAGAAATGCCCTCAGTTGGCTATCGTTAGGCAAGCCCTGGCAATTGCTAGGTTTGTCGGCAAAGGAGGGGTGGGCCGTTGAAAAGAAGACGATCACCAGAGATAACACACCTAGTGCTGTAAGAACGAACCATAATCTTCTTGGCATCTGAGTTTTCTCCTTTAAGGTGGGATTAGCATCGATGATTACTACCTGCGGACCGAGCGGGGACTAGCTTGAAGTCTGGTGCGGCACTATATTCCAGGTGCTCACAACCAGTCAATAATTAGGCAGATTCATCTTTTCTTCAGCTTGCCCAGGGCTTCACCTATAGCAGTATCATCGTCCGTCCGCTCCCGCTCCTGTTCCTCGTAACCTCCTTCTTGTTCGTGCACTCCCTGCCGTAGCAGACGTTCTCGGTACGGTTGATTGGCAGATGTCATATCAACCTCTAAGTTCTCTGTTTGCTCCTTCAACTCTTCCTTTCTTATCTCAAAGCTTTCGCTGCTATTTTTCCGAATTCCAAATATCCACAGCACAACGCCACTCGCCGTCGGATTCTCGACGCCAAATGGTAACCGCACGACCTTCAGTCGTGGCAGGCGTACCGTCCGGAGCATTCATCGTAACCGCATTTCGGCTGAACATGAAGGCGAGCTTGCCATCAGGTGAAAGTGTCACCTCCGTCGATGTCCAACTAATACTGAAGCCAGGGATCTGCATACTTGCCTGCACATATTGGCGCAATGCATCCTTGCCGACGACAGCCGGAAGACCTGGCGCCAGTACAATGGCATCATCCGTCCAATAGGAAAGTACTCGTTCGAGATCACGTCCTTTGGAAGCAACGGCCGCCCACTCGGCATCGCGCTGAAGCAGTCGAGTTTTTTCAGAAGCTAAGTCCATTTGTAGCCCTTCTAGATTTGACTAGTTTCAAAATCTATCTCTGTGCCCCTCAGCGTCTTCTGCGTCCTTGCGGTGCGCAGAGTCGCCGAGGACGCTGAGGGCGTAGAGAGTTGAATTATTGCGCACGTTGCTGTCCGGGTCGCGCATTCCGTAAACAAGGTCAGGCACTACATCTCGTTTGTTTGCTGTGTAAGCGATTATTTCAGCTGCCAATGCTCGCTGTTGCACATTTGCGGATTCGTGCAATACGGCACGGAGGAGCTGGAAATCTTGCGCGGCGAAAGTGATGAAACGTTCCTGGAGGGCACGCATTTTCGGATATGAGTTCAAGGCATGTCCCTGCGAATCATCTTCACCTGCATCGCCTTTTTGAACCCCTTCCGTTAGGGCATCGGAAAAGGCTTCGCCCGCTTGTACCATTGTTTCAGGCAAGCGAATCGCGCCCTTTGGCGCAGCACGAAACTGAAACGAAGCCGCGCCTTTTTCCTGTATGCCAACATAGAGGATGCTCTGGCCCGCCTCGCAACAAACGCCATCGAGACGCGCTTGCTGAACGTTTGGCAAAGTTTCCAAACGGCGTTGTGCTTCTTCGCGCGATTCGGGGAACGAGTCACCTTCCCTGATTTGGAGCACCTGTCGCGCTTGCTGTTCCGTGAGGTTGCGCAGACCGTAAAAATCAATAATTCCAATTGGAGGAGTCTGAACGTTTATTGAAACGCTCAGCAGGACAAATGGAAGAATGAGGGAGAATATCTTCATTATTGTCTTTCTGGGTGGGGGCTATTGGTTGGGGACTGACGATCCCGCTTTACTTTGCTGCTGCTTGTGATTCCCTGCGACTTTTCATTTAGCGCCGCATTGCCGCCACCCACTTCTCGCACTTCATTCAGCTCGAACTCTGGCACCATTCGACCAGAAAAAGGAAATCGCGCGATTTGAATTGAGCGTTTCGTGAGTCGATCAACGATTCGCAGCGCATATTCCGGTGAGGTCTGCGCCAGATAATCATGTATGGCCTGAAGCTGAGCAAGTGCTGAATCTGTCCACAGAACCTTCACGACTCCAGCCCAAATCTCGCGCGTACTTCGCCAACGTCAGTGGTTTTCCCAGCCTTTGCATCTTCTAGACCGGCTTCAATTGATTGACGCACATAGATCTCGTGCATCAAATCATCCCAGGTGAGGTCCTCAGGAAGATTATCCAGTAAGCGCCTTGCCTCTTCCTTTATGTTAGATGTGCTCATTGCTCAGATCCTTAAGAATTGCCGTTGGCTGCCCATTTTGAGCGAGGGAAAGAAAGTAAGTGAGCGGCGCGATAATGAGGTTGGCGCTCCTGAAAACAGGATTGAATGGCTGAAGCCTTATCCTGACGCCCCGGCTCGAAACAACCTCAATCACCGGTACTTGGATCGATCGTCACCGCTCGGCGAAAGATTACAACGAAATCAAGAATTGATCCATGCAGTCAGTGTCCGATATGCTTCAGCTTGTCGTTGACTCTCGCAGAAGTCTTCATCGCAGGAAACGACAAGCTGATGAAGCATATCGGACACTGAAGCCCCAACAGGGTGCATTGATTGTTCCCGCTTGACTACAGCCTTGATGCGTAAAAACGAGTATCTATCTTAATGTTACAGAACCAATCCATCATCTGCTTTGGCGGCGAAGACTGGTGGTATCACCATCCGCATTCCAAGGCTCACTTGATGCGCAAGTTTGCGCGTGCCGGTAACAAAGTGATCTTTGTTAACTCCATTTCCATGGGTCTGCCCGGGCTCGCTCACAAAGATCTGTTGCCACGTATCACACGCAAGCTTCGGAGTTATTCCAAACTCGCACGCGAAACTGACGAAGGCATCACCGTGGTCTCGCCGGCGAGTTTGCCTTTCTTCGGGAGTGCTGCTGCGCGAGCGGTGAATCGTCGGGTCATCGGAGCCCAGATTAGAAACCTGGCAAGGAGCCGGGGTCTTACCAAGCCCATTCTATGGATTGCCATACCCACTGCCGCGGAGCTGATCGGACAGTTTGACGAATCGGCGATCGTCTATCATGTCTCAGACAAATACGATGCGAACACGATGGACCATGCCACGGATCCGGTCCACATTCGCAAACTACATGAGCACGCAATCGATGCTGCCGATCTCGTGTTCTATTCAGGCCGCAAACTCTTTGACGAAGCGACTCGCGGCCGTGAACGCTCTTACTTGCTCGAGCAGGGAGTAGATTATGATCACTGGTGCAGGGTTGGCAGTGGAGGGATTGAAGTCGCACCAGAAGTAGCAGCCATTCCGCGGCCGCGTCTGGGATATTTTGGCGCCATCGAACCGTGGCTCGTGGATCAGGAACTCATAAAGCGCGCCGCACGAGAAAGACCTGAGTGGCAATGGATCTTTATCGGCAACCGCTCTCGCGGACTCGATATCGAGCGCTTGCCAAACACACACTTCCTGCCACCTGTCGCTTACAAAGATCTGCCTCGCTACGCCGCGGGATTCGACGTTTGCGTGCTGCCGTGGGAAACTGAACAGGCTTTTACGAGCTATGGTTCAGCCATCAAGGTGCGTGAGTATCTGGCGACGGGAAAGCCGGTGGTGATCTCGCCTTTGCCCGAATATGAGCCGATGAGCGATGTGTTGAGAATCGCACGCACCCGCGACGATTTCATGAAGCTTGTCGAAGATGCGCTTCAGGAAAGTGATCCGGCGGCCACGGCCAGACGACAGGCTGCGGTTGCTTCGGGCACATGGGACGCGCGCGCTGAGTGGGTGAGTGAATTGATTGAGAAGATAATTTCATGAAGCAGGTTTTGCAAAACCGAAAAACCGGAAGACCCTTTGTTGGTGAGGTACCTGTACCCGCGTTGCAGCGAGGTCGTGTCCTGGTGCGCACTGTTGCGTCACTGATAAGTGCGGGAACGGAGCGAGCGTCTGTAGAAATGGTCAGCAAAGGTCTGGTCCAGGAAGCACGCCAACGACCCGATCTCGTGAGAGCTGTGGTTGCCAAGGCGAGAACAGAAGGGCTACTCAATACACTCGGCGCTGTGCGCGACAAGCTCGCTGCCTCGCAAGCGCTTGGCTACAGCGCCGCTGGAATTGTAATAGACGTTGGTGACGATGTTTCGGAGTTTCAAATCGGAGATCGAGTTGCGTGTGCCGGAGTAGGTTTTGCCTCGCACGCGGAGGTTTTGTCAGTCCCCAAAAACCTTTGCGCTCACCTGCCCGAAGCTGTGAATTTTGAAGCAGGCGCCTTCGGCACGCTTGGAGCTATTGCTCTGCAGGGTGTGCGTCTGGCTAAACCAACGTTGGGTGAGTCAGTCGTAGTTATCGGCCTCGGTTTGGTTGGCCAGTTAACAGTGCAACTTTTGAAAGCGAATGGTTGCCGTGTTTTTGGTCTCGATCTGGATCCTTCTCGAATAGCACTCGCGCTCGATCTGGGGGCGGATAATGCTGCGATTTCCGATGAGGAAGCGCCGAAAGCAATAGCAAATTGGACTCGTGGACGTGGTGCTGACGCCGTGCTGATAACTGCGGCGACTGAATCCAATCAGCCTGTGGAGCTGGCGGGAAAAGTCTCGCGTCCAAAAGGACGTGTGGTGGTTGTTGGCCTGACTGGTTTGGATATTCCCCGGCAGCCATTCTACACGCGTGAGCTGGAGCTCACGATTTCGATGTCTTACGGTCCAGGTCGCTACGATCCTGAATATGAAGAGCGAGGCCACGACTACCCGCTCGCTTATGTGCGTTGGACCGAGCAACGAAACATAGAAGCCTTTCTCGATCTGGTTGCTGTAGGACGCGTCGATGTCAGTAGATTGATCACGCACAGCTTTGCCATCGAGGAAGCGCAACGCGCTTATCAATTGATTTTAGGCGACGGGCAGGAGCCATACCTGGGTGTCGTCCTTCGTTATGATCCGGCAACCCAAGTTGCGCGCCGTGTCCAACTGAACACGCCGGCAGAGGTTCGCAGGTCAGACAAATCCATCACACTTGGAGTGATTGGCGCCGGAGGTTACGTGCCTGCGATGTTGCTGCCGCATTTCAAAACCGCGCGCGTCAACTTCAAGGCAATCGCGACTGCGTCCGGAATTTCCGCGCACGATGTCGGGAAAAGATTTGGTTTTGCATACGCCGTCTCCAGCGCCGAAGAAGTAATTGACGATCCGGAGGTTAACCTCGTAGTGATTGGTACGCGGCACGATCTGCATGCCGGCCTGGCAACGCGTGCGCTGGAAAAAAACAAACATGTCTTCGTTGAAAAACCTCTAGCGCTGAATGATGAGGAGCTCGACCGGGTCGTTCAAGCTGCAACCAGGTCCGCGGGACAATTAATGGTGGGATTCAATCGAAGGTTCTCGCCACTGTCACGCCGGGCCAAAGATTTCTTCGCGGGCAGAACCACTCCATTGTCGATACTTTATCGAGTGAATGCCGGCCGGCTTCCAAAGGATCACTGGCTTCAGGATCCACAGGAAGGTGGCGGAAGAATCATTGGCGAAGTGTGCCACTTCATCGATCTGATGCAGTTTTGGACTGAGGCCCGGCCCGTCTCAGTATTTGCAGAAACAGTTGGCTCACGGAGCGAGCAGATCGTTTCCGCAGACTCAGTCTTTATCTCACTGCGATTCGCGGATGGCTCGAATGGCTGCGTAGCATTTCTGAGCGAGGGTGACAGTGGTTTAACTAAAGAGCGTGTGGAGATCTTTGGTGCAGGCGCAACTTTTGTAATCGACGACTTTCGTCGTGCGAGTGCTTACAAGAACGGGCGCGAAGAACAAGTGTCCCTGCGTAGCCAGGACAAGGGCCAGGGCGAGCAGGTCAAGAGTGTGTGTGCGAGTGTGCTCCGGGGAACGGTTGCGCCGATCACGTTGGACGAACTAGTTGCTACCAGCCGTGCCACTTTTCGCGCCGTGGATTCACTACTGGTTGGAGAACGGATCAGTCTGGAATCTGGTGGAGAGAGCTTTGTGCTTTGAGCTTTGTACTTTGAATGTTCGATTTTCACTATCCTGGGATCATCCGGCACGCGAAATCAAGGAACAAAGCACAAAGAACAAAGTACGAAGCACAAAGCTCAAAGTCTGAAACCGCGACGTTTATCCGCCCCCTGACTCCTTACTATGTGTGGCATTGCAGGCATCATCGATCTCGAGCCAGAGAACCACATTCCCACGATGCTTGTCAGTCTCGAGCATCGCGGGCGTGACGATCAGGGCGTTTGGACTTCCGATCCAATCGATGATTACGGTCGAAAAGTTTGCCTCGGCCATCGTCGCCTGGCCATCATCGATCCCAGCCCGTCCGGTCATGAGCCCATGCTCTCCTCTGATGGCCGTTATGTCTTGACCTTTAACGGCGAGATCTACAACTACAGAGAACTTCGCAAACAACTACAATCTCTCGGTCACCGCTTCATGACCGAGACGGACGCCGAAGTTTTATTGGCGGCCTTTGCGGAGTGGGATCATGAATGTGTTAGTCGACTAAATGGCATGTTTGCTTTTGCCGTTTGGGATAATCTGGATCGGACACTCACGCTCGCACGCGATCACGTTGGCATCAAGCCTCTCTATTACGTTCACAGCCCGGGGAAAAAGGGCGCGCCAGGATCCTTCATTTTTGCTTCCGAGATCAAAGCCATACTGGCAACAGGCTTAATTGAACGAGCACTCGATCCGGAAAGTCTGCACCAATTCTTAACTTTTCTTTGGGCCCCGGATCCCAACACTCTGTTTCAGGGAGTCAAGACTCTCCCACCCGCGCACGTCCTCAGATTTCGCAACGACGATGTCAGGATAAATCAATGGTGGGATGTTTCTTTCGATGAGATCGAAGACGGACGGGATGACGCGTGGTGGCAGGAACGTGTGCTCGAAACTCTCGATCGAGTTGTGAAGATGGAGATGGTTGCGGACGTGCCCTTGGGATCTTTCCTTTCCGGCGGTATTGATTCTTCAGGGATAGTCGCGATGATGAAGCGACATAGCAATGGACGGCGCATTGGCACATATACGGTTGGCATCGAAAGCGAAGACTTGCGTTACGACATTATTCCAGATGATGTGAAGTGGGCGCGTCGCGTCAACGAGCAGTTGCAAACCGACTATCATGAAATCATGTTGCAGCCAGAGGTGGCTGGCTTACTGCCGAAGCTGGTTTATCACATGGAAGAGCCGCCGATTGATATGGCCATTCCAAGTTATCTCGTTTCGAGAGCTGCGCGCGAAACCCTGACTGTGATGTTGTCAGGGATGGGTGGCGACGAGGTCTTTGCTGGATATCCAAGACAAATGGCAATGAAGATCGCCGGCGCTTTCGATCCCATTCCGAATCTAATTCGTCGCCCGTTTATGAAGACAGTGGCCCACGCCTTACCGGGTGGCTTACCGGGACGACTCACGGCGCCGCTGCGCAATGCTAAGAAGTTTGCTCGTAGTGCCGCACTGGATTTCGAAAATCGATATCTAGGCTATGGGACCTACTTTACAGATGATGCGAAGCAACGTCTCTATTCCGACGAATGGCGCTCGAGCACTGCCGGGTATGATCCTTACGCGATGCATCGCCGCTACTTCGCCAGAGTTAAGCATGCGGCGCCTCTCAATCGACTCCTCTATGTGGACCTGAAGACTTTCTTGCCATGTCTGAATCTAATGACGACTGACAAGACTTCGATGGCCGTCAATCTCGAGGTGCGCGTACCCTTCCTGAACCGCGAGATGATCGAGTTGACCGCCCGCATGCCCGCGCACTTAAAGCTGCGAGGTCTGAAACGAAAGTATGTTCTCAAGCGA
>WNFR01002259.1_pt1 | contig 20110 bp, 8 predicted proteins | sample 5400221 | NCBI WGS metagenome assembly WNFR01 (sample SAMN13153357, study PRJNA577476) | soil metagenome | isolation source: 40 cm soil under Madrone tree | place: USA:California | collected 2016-06-14 | reverse complement strand
CCATCCAGTGGGTCGGTTGTGATCACAACCGTCCAGGGGCACCCGGTCGGCGGTGTCGTCGTTACATCGAAGCTTCCAGTCAACTGTTGAGGAGTCCCCTGAGCCGGGAAAGAGTCCGTTTGTGTCGACACTGCGTAGGTGCAATTAGGCGGCAGAGGAGGCCCCGCCGCCTGCGTAACAGGGTGAGACGTGCTCGCGCCTGAAACGGTTATGCTACCACTGCGCGCGCGACTCCCCGCCGGATTAGGATCCACTGTGTAGCTGACCGTTTTTGACCCGCTGTCCGGGGTTTGATCAGGTGTCCGGTGTATCCATGCTCCGTCCAGTGGGTCGGTTGTGATCACAACCGTCCAGGGGCAACCGGTCGGCGGTGTCGTCGTTACATCGAAGCTTCCAGTCAACTGTTGAGGAGTCCCCTGAGCCGGGAAAGAGTCCGTTTGTGTCGACACTGCGTAGGTGCATTGGGGCGGCTCCTGGTGAACTCTATGCTTTTGAACGGTGCTAGTGCCCGAAACAATCTCGATCTCGCCATCTAGAGCTATACCCCTATCATTCCCTTCCACATGGTAAGTTACAGTATGCGTGCCCTGGACCACACAGGGGGAGGCGCCGCACAGGCCTGTTATCTGAATGTTAGTAATGTTAGGCCTGGTCGGTCCCTGGGTGTATTGGACGCTCCAGGAGCACACGGGACCTGTCTGAACCTCGAACCCCCCATCACCGCCCCTTGCCTCAAAAGGAGGTGCGTCCTGGGGATCTAAGGTGTACACACAAAGGATGGGAGGGGCCTGGGCGGCTGCTGGCACGAAAACCCTCGGATCCGCCGTTGCGGCCGCGCGGATCGTAGTCACGGTACTTGGACGGCGAGCGAAGATTTTGCTTAAGAGCACACCGCGTTCCAGAGCGCTGTTGAATTCGCCTATTATGTCGTTAGCATGAACTCCAGATGAGTCGTCCTTACGATTCTGCTGTAAGTCGTTGTTGACAGTCGAGGCTTGTGTCGCGACGAGAATCGGAGGTTGACGCAGAATAAAGCCCGAAATCACGAAGAACATCGGCAAGATCAAGTAGAGAGCTTTCAAGTAGAGTTTTTGCAGTAGCTTAGCTAGTGATGAGTTTCTTTGACGCAGTGACATTGTCATATCGGTATCCCTCCCTGAAATCGACGAGCCCGGAGTGACTCCACGTTAACTCTTTGCCCAGTGGCATCAATCAAGCAATGGTCTTAATTCTCTTTCGCCAGCACACAACTTCGAGGGCAGACATTATGAACCTGCTCAGAATTCCCGGTTTGCAGCCCGGCTAGAATCTGTACTTCAAAGCAAACTGTATGGTGCGCGCAGGCACGCGCGTATCCGCAAAAACCTGCTCTTTAAGCGGCCTGTTTCCCAGTCCGCCGAAGAAAAGCTCATTCACCGGCACGCCAAAGTTCGACCGGTTGAACAGATTAAAGAATTCCGTTCGAAACTGAAGGTTTTGCCGTTCGCTGAATTTGAAAACCTTATTGAGTGCCATATCAATGGTGGCAATGCTTGGCGCTCGGAACAGATTGCGCCCAGCCCGTCCAGCCAAAGTTCCGTCCGGGGCAATTCTGTCCGTAAGATTGCCATCCAGATTGGCATCGAAGAAAACGAAAACCGAATACGGCTGGCCTGTTTGGAACGTGCCTATGCTGGCGACCTGCCAGCCGCCGAGGAGCAGGTTGTTCCGGAAACCCGGCAGGTCCCAGATAATACTGTAGACAAATCGATGGCGCACATCGAAGTTGGCGTCCCCGCGCTCTGATGCACGATCGAAACTGTTTTGCGGCAAGGCGCGCGCGCCCGCCAGGTCAAAAAGTTCCGACACCTCATCTATGGCGTGTGACCAGGCGTAGGATGTGGTGAGTTGGAGCCCACGCGATAGCCGCTTAATCATCTGGACTTGCAAGCTGTGATATGTCGAATCGGCATCCGACTCAATAGAAGTAAACGAGCCAAGCTTTGGAAATGGCCTGGCGAGATTGCCCCGACTTCCAATAAATATTGGCTCTCCGATCTTGGCAGGCGCTTGCTTGACCACTGGGCTTGTGTTTGGTCCGAGGTTAGGTGTTGCAAACCTGAGCAAATGTACTCCTCTGGTTCCCACATAAGCGAGAGACAGAAGGAAGTCTTGTTTGAATTCCTGCTCTACGGTGAGTCCCCAGTGTTGCGCGTAAGGGGTAACGAGGTCAGCGGCAGGAAGAACGAAGTCCGGGAAAGCGAAGCCGTTCGGGTCACCGGCAGTAGGACCAGGGTTAAGAGATCCATTGTTTAAGCTGGAGATGAGCCCAGCAGCAGTGCTACCCACCGGCACAGTATTTAGCGTTTTCGGAACTGCTACCAGAGACGGATTCAAAAAGTCGAGACCAGGGTTCTGAATGTTAAGACCGGAGATACCGGCCAGATTAAAGGTCAAAAAGCTTGGAAATACGCTGCGGGATTGGCTAACCACAGCACCGGGAATCTGATCGTAATAGATCCCATACCCGGCGCGTATAGATGTTCTCCCTTTTCCAAAAGGATCCCAGGCCACAGCTATGTGCGGCCCAATGTTATTGGCGTCTCTGTTGTAAATCTTTTTGCGCCCGGCGAGAAACTTAGAAAGCCCTTCAACCGCTGGATCGCTGACCTGCTGATCGGAAAAGGTCCTTTCAATTCGATTGTTAATCTCTGTTGGGACGGTGTTGAGTTGATACCTAGCTCCCAAAGTGATGGTTAAGCCGGGGCGAACGCGAATCTGGTCTGCCAGGAAGAAATCGTTCTGCCACGAGCGCAGGCCAATGGTTGAATCTGGTATTAGCGCCAGAGTCTGAGAGAATCCTGTCGGCGCGCCAACAGCAACGAAATCCGTGCCCTGCAATTCAACCGTGCCCGCCAATTCAGTCAGAGGTATTCCGGAATTGGGATTGGTCCCATTTAGCCCACCGCTAAATACGGCCAGCGGACGAAAACCTCTGTCCAGGAAGCTATTAAGTTGAACCCGCCGTATATCAAATCCGGCAGTGAATTTCTGGTTGACCCGGGTGTATATGAGGGTGTCGGCGTATTGGAAAGCATTGTTCACCCTTCCCTGGGGAAAATTAAAGACATTCACTCCAACTGGACTGTATCCGGAAACCACAAGCTGCCCGAGAGGCCCTTTGATGACGTCCTCTGTAGTTTTATTAGGGAATCCAGCCCCGCCTCCTGAATCCGGCTCAAGCGTGACATACCCGGGCCTAAGTCCCACGCGAGACACGTTGCGCAAAAGCGTAGCGTTCAGCAGGAATCTCCGCTCACGCGGATCGGTTAGGTTTCTCCCAGCCGGCAGCAAGAATGGATCGCGTACCTCTTCGAATCCCAGGCTAGTTCTTCCATAAGAGGTTCGGAACTGATTGGCCAGCCCAGGCCCAATGACGCTGTCGAAGAACAGAGATAGATTCTGCGTTCGAACAAGCGCTTCCAGCGAAGAGAAGATGGCGCCGCCTGTGACCGGGAGTACCGTGTCGTCGTCAGTGAAATTATATCTCCCCGTCAAGCTATGCTGTTTACCGAAAGCTTTGATGTTCTGACGGTCTAACTTGCCCGACAATACCGTGCCTTTCGCGTCAGCTCCAAGAACTTCTGTGTATGTATTAGCTGCGTAAGGTCCGCGGGGATTATTCGGAAAAGGAAACAGGCTAAAGAAAGCATCGCCTAACTGCGAGGTAGGACCGCCGAAAAACCCACCTTCAAAGATACCTCTGTCACCTGCTGGTGTCGGAATACCGTTCACGAGCACAGTGAGGCCGCGCTGTGCAACCGTAGGCACGGCAAAATGGGACTCTCTGCTGGCTTTCAAGTCCTGGCGTTCAAAGGAGACAAAAAAGTTCATCTTGTCTTTGACCACGGTTCCGCCAAAAACAACGCCATATTGACCCCGAGTGAAGGGATTCTCTCCTTCGACCGGATTTGCCGGAGCTAAAGGCGCGCCGTTAACCAAAACAGGTGCGCCATCAGATGCACGAATGATAGGAAAATTTGAGGGGCCTCCAGTCAGGTCGAAGACATCGCGAGCCTTCAAACTTCTGTTGGTGAAGAACCCGTAGAGCATTCCATGGTATTCGCTTCCACCAGAACGCGAAACTGCGTTGACTTGCCCGCCAGAGGTGCGGCCGAACTGTGGTTCTGGGAGCAACGAGATAACTCGAAATTCTTGGAGACTCTCGATTGATTGCGGAACAAGCGAAGTGAACCCCTGGCGGCGGACGCCTATGTCGTCGTCGTTATTGTCTGATCCATCTATGGTGAAGTTGTTAGACCGGCTGCGCAATCCATTGACGGAAAACTGTCCCGAAGTGCCAACGCCGGCGCCAACGCCCGGTCCAACTGAATTGCCTATGGCTTGAGGCGGAGGAAAGAATCCAGGAGATAAAAACGCCAAATCGTCAAAGGTTCGTACGCCAGGCAATGGTAGCGTTTCCACTAAGCGCCGGTCAAAACTCTGGCCTCGACTCGCGTTGATTGTATTTGTAAGTTGCTCGGCCCCCGAATCAGCCGGGCTGCTCGCTCTTTTTTGAGGGGTTACTGGGGTACTCGGAGGTGAAACCGCGGCCACGGTGGCTGTTTGTAGGGTGATTGGTGGGATAACCAAATTCGTCTTAAGCCTAACCGCAAAACTAGGTATGGTGTAATTCTCGTATCCTGGCGCCGTAACTGTTATTCTGTAATAACCGGGTGGCAGAGTCAAAAAAGAGTAATTGCCGGATTTAGTAGCGGAGGATCGCTCCAGGCCTGATTCCAGATTTGTAACTACTATAGTTGCTTCAATACCCTTGTCTGGAGCACCTAACAGAAGCACACTCCCTTCAACGGCTCCAGTTGTAGTTGTTTGAGGCAAAGCCGTCGGCACGGAGCTTAAGACAACGCAGAGCAAAACGAACATTCGAAATAACTTTGCACCGGTCTTAGTCATAGCATGATCTCCTTTAGTAGGCAGATTCGGAGTTCAGTTTTTTGCGGTTAGAGCTTACACAGTTGGCCTGCATTTGAAATATTCCGAATTTCTCCCTCACTACTAACTACATGACGGGAAATGTAGGCCGGATACTTCGAAAATACTCCGAAAAAATCGGGTAATTCCAAAATCTGAATTGCAGTATCGGGCCGGCGAGTGCTGTAAGATGAACCCTGCCGAAAAACTATCTTCTGAAAATCGTTCTGGAGGTTGTCCCTCCGGGCGAATAAATGCTTTCCAGGTTGGAAAAGAATTAACCTCTCGTTTTAGGCCGTGCAGAGAATATTACACCTGATTTTCATTGTCAATCAGAAAACCGCATCGGAAAACGCACCTCTGTCGCCCAATCTAAACACAAGTCATCTTCACAATATATATGACGGAAACCGCATTCTCATTTCAGCCAGAACAGAACGGCTTTCAGACTTTGCTTGCTCGTCCCGAGGCAGTGATCCAGTGATGGGCAGCTTTCACTAGACAGCTTAGAACGCTGGCTCAGGTCTGGTCAGCGTGACTTTGATTGTTCAGGAATGACGGTGACTAAATAGACAACGAATTCTTCACCATCAATTGCTCCGAAACCTACCGTACCATATGAGAAAGCGCTGTCCGTCATCGTGCTTAAAACCTCAGGGCTTGCGGTGGGATTGCTCGTGAGCTTGATGAAATGTTTTATTGTAGAGCCTTTTGCGTCGATGGTGATGTGAAATTGATCGCTAGGATGACTCAAGTCTTCGACTACAGCCTCTGACTTGAGCAACGTGCGCTGACCGTTCTGGTAGATATAGCTTTGGAAAGTCCTCGGATTCGTTCCCTTCGGCCCGGAGAGCTGAAACATATAGTAGTTCTTCTTATCGCGGGCACGTACTATCCACGCCGCTCCTCTGCCGTTGACGAAGCTGATATCAAATTCCATCTTGAAATCATCCCAAACCTGGTCCCGAACCAATCCCACTTCAGTCTTTACAATCATCTTGCCACGCGTAACTTGCCAGGTCTTGGGCCCATCCCAAAAACTCGCGCCCGCCTGAAAATAATCCGTGAATTCGGGAGAAGATTTAATGCGACTGAGTTTCACCTCAACGACCGCTTCACCGATCTTAAAGTTGTCTGTTTTCTGCTCAGGCTCAAACTTATCCTTTTCCGCTCGTATGGTATGCCGGCCGGGCTTCTTGTCTGGAATCCTGAGCTCTCCCTTGTCGGATGTCCTACCTGCCATCACATCGTCTAAATAAATCTCGGCGCCCGGTTCGCTCTTAACCGACAAATTGACAACAGCCATTTGGAATTTGGGGGCAATCGTAATTTTTTCGCCGCCACCGATCTGTACTTTCTCCCGTTTCCAATCAGCGATGCTTGGATTTGTAATGCTCAGCGTGTGAATCCCTTCGGGAACGTCATCTAACTCGATTTGGTTGTCTTCCTTCTTTATACTCATCTTTACTTTGAGATTTGACGGTTGCTGCTCGTCGATTAGAAGGGTCGTTCCATCAGGTTCAACCTGCCCTAAGCCGATGATGATTGATCCGGTAGTAGGCTTGAGATAAAGTCTCAAAGTGCTCGGCTGTGAAGGGCTGACGAAAACTTTTGGCCTAGATTGGGGATAATACTTAGCGGCCGTAACCTCTATAGTGTATGAGCCTTGAGGAAGTTCTGCGCGATATTCACCGTTGTCGCTGTCTTCCTTTTTCAGGATCTCGCCCCGGCTGTTCTTGATGATTACGTTAGCAGTGAGAGGTTCCGTAAGGATGAAGAGCACTCCATTCGTCCGTTTTTGCGCCACTCGCGGCCCCTTTGGCACCTCACGGCGCACAACAGGAGCAGGAGGTTTTTCAACTTTCTTTATTTCTTCTTTTTCAATCTCGCGCTGCGCGTAGACCAATGAGGTAGAAGCTAACAGCAGAAGGACAAGTGAAGATACGGATCGAAACACCCGTGATACGTCTCCTGGTTGGACTCGGCATTTGAATGGCGAGAACATCCCGTTTATCAGTTTACGCAATCTTCAGCGAGCTTCATTGCTTTGGCAAGTCCTTAGCGCAACGGAAGCCAACATCCTTCAGTTTTTCAATCGGTGATAGATAACCGCGAGTCGTGGTCATGGCGTACACTTTCTTCTGGAAGAAGCTGCCGCCGCGAATGATCTTACCAGGTTTAGGCCTACCTTTGCTGCCTGGATATGGAATGGAATCCGAATCGGTCCATTCATAAGCATTGCCAGCCATATCGAATACTCCAAACGGACTCTTTCCTTGGGGGTAACTGCCCGCCGGCATGAGAGCCTTCTTTTCAGGGTCTCCGACGTTTGCAAATTTAGGATCGAAATCATTGCCCCAGGGGAAAAGCCTTTTATCTGTTCCTCGCGCGGCGTACTCCCACTCCGCTTCACTCGGAAGCCGCTTGCCAACCGATTCTGCGTAAGCCCTTGCATCAAACCATGTGATATTGGTAACCGGCAATCTAGGCTCTTCGGGTTTGAACTGTCCTTCCTTCCAACCTGTTCGCCAGTCATTAGGTGGCTCGTGATTCCGGGCTTTAATGAATCTGTAGTATTCTTCTATCGTCACCTCATATTGATCAATCAAGAAAGGCGCCACTGTGACTTCCTGCTCAGGTTTTTCGGATTCCTCATCGCTCCCGTTGTAGCCCATGATGAATTTACCCCCAGGGATGTAAACCATCCCAGGAGGCGGAGCGGGAGGAGCGGGGGGCTTTACCGATGTAGTTTCACGCCGCCCCAACAAGATAACAGTTACTACTGTTGGAACGATCACCACAGCTGCCAAAGCAATAAGAAGAATCTTGCGAGATAGCGGCGATTCCGATAGCAGATTTCGAATCGACACACGCGCGGGAGTCCAGCGCTGAAACAAATCAGGCTCCCCAGTCCGGGCAGCAGGCTGCGGTTGCGGTGTGCCCAGCGGCGCAGTGGTAAGAGCCGGAGGCGCGCCTGTCCATTCCTGCGGCGGCGTGCTTCGATCAGGAGGCGTGCTCCGATCGGCGGGGGGTATGCTCCGATCAGGTGGAAAGCTTCTGTCATCCGTAAGACTCCTGAAGGCCTGATCCGAATACGTGTTCAGTAAGCGAGCAGTCTTCGGTGTGCTTGTCCCCAGCAGCTTAAGCTCCACGCCGGCTTGATAGAGCGCCGATTCAAATTCCTGCGCCAGTTCCATCGCCGAGCCCTGCCGGTCTTCCCGATCCTTTCCGAGCGCGCGGAGAATTACGTTCTCAATCGCGCTTGGCAGGTCGAGGCGCAATTCGTGCGGAGGACGAGGAAGTTCATTCGCGTGCTTGAGCGCCACGCCCATCGGGGTGCTTGCCCGAAAAGGCACCCGCCCTGTCAGAATCTCATAAATAATTATTCCCAAACTGTAGATGTCCGAGCGAGCATCCAGTTCGTCGCCGACACATTGCTCAGGCGACATGTAGTAGGGAGTGCCAACAATCATGCCCTGCTGCGTCAGATTGCCAACGCTGCCTGCCATGAGCTTGGCGATGCCGAAGTCCAGCACCTTGACGCGAGGGAAGTTGTCCTCGGATTTCACCAGCCAAATGTTGTCGGGCTTTAGATCGCGATGAATTATGCCCTTCGCGTGGGCGGCTTGAAGCGCGGAACATATTTGTTGAGTAATGATGAACGACTCTTCATAATCCAACCGACGCTTCTCCTTCATCTCTTCCCTGAGTTCGACGCCTTCGAGAAACTCCATTACCAGGTAGGACAGCCCGGTATCCTGGTTCACTCCGAAGTCTGTAACCGCCACCGCATTTGGATGACGAATGGATGCGGCAGCGCGCGCTTCCCGGCGAAATCTCTCTACGGCGATCTCATCTGACGAAAGATGCGGGTGAAGGATTTTTATGGCGACCGTATGATCCATCAGAATGTGGGTCCCACGATAGACCTTCCCCATGCCGCCTTCGCCCACCTTTTCATCAATGCGATACTTGCCTTCCAGAATGAGACCGATGAATTTATCGCCCTGACTGGCAGAGACGAGAGTTTGCCCGTCAAACGGGCAGAAGAGTAATTGATCACTCAGCTCTCTCTTACAGAGCGGGCATTGCTTCATCCGGATCTCCCACAGCAGGCGCGTCGGGGTCGTTGGCTGGCATATCCTACATTAGCCTCAAATCACTGTCAATTTTTGAGAACAACGACCACGCTCACGCGTCTTGGTTCTCCTCTGGAGTCAAGTCACCCCACCACAAAAATACCCCGACCACGCACTCCAACCCACCCAAAGGGCTTTCGGGTGCTCCAATGGGCGAAGAGAAGACCCAACGGGGAAACTTTAGTTCTCGGCAACTGTCCGCGCATTTAAGACGTACGCAGTAGATTTTGCCCTGCTGAGACTTGCCCTAAAGGGAGTACTCAGCAAGTTGTGCGCTAGACGCGCAACCGTGCCGGTAGAAGATCGTACATGTGTGCTCGTCTTGTCTCGCGATTTCACCGGAGATTGTTGGGTTCTGTTGAGCAGTGGCGAAGCCTTGAGCCAATCATGGAAGACTAACAAGTAGTGTTCTGAGGAGGAGGTGCACTGAGATGGCCCCTGGCCTTGTGGCTAGCCACCAGCCTGAGTGCGGCAATGGAAGGAATCTCCCATAGAGCCGATGGGTTAAACCACGGCTTGAGTGCGTCCATAATACTCGCAAGCCGTGGCTCTTGGTCCGCTCAATATAGATTGCCAGTGACGCCATTCCCGGATCTCGCGCTTTGTGCCCAATCCATTCTGTGAAATCGCCGGTTTGAACGACCCCGCTTAGAAGTTGAACTTCATCGCGAACTGAACTATGCGCGCCGGGTTGACAGTGTCATACGACGAGCCAAATCCCGGAGCACCTAGAACGCGAACCGGAAGACCGTAGTTTGCGCGATTCAGCGAATTGAACATCTCAGTTCGGAAATCAAGGCTCTGATTCTCATTGAAACGAAATCGTTTGGTAAGCGCCAGGTCAAGGTTTCTGAAGTTATCACCCCGAAACGTATTGCGACCGATGCGTGCATGATCGGTCAGACTCTCACCGAAGAAGGTATTGATGTCAGTAAGTGTCTGGATGCGCGGTAAGACTGAGACTCGACGCGATCCGTGTCCCCTAGAGGTGATCAAGCCAAAGGCGCTAACGGGACGATCACTAACGTTGCCATCGAGGTTGTCATCGAACGGGAGATTGATTGTGAAAGGCTGCCCTGTGTGAGCCTGGTAGATTGAACTAATTTGCCAGCCCCCGAGCCATCGCGCGGCGCCTTTGTTAGAATCACGATAGAACGGCAGGTCCCAAACAAGGGATGCTACGAAGCGCTGCCGGACATCGTAGTTGGCGTCGGCTCGCTCGGAGACAATGTTGGTTCCGATGAAATCGTTAGCACTTTCCGACCCCTGTGGAAGGGTAGGCGCGCCTGCAATCTGGAACACATCTGATACATCATCGATCGCATGGGACCAAGTATATGCCACGGTGAACTGGTAGCCGTGCGAATAACTCTTGCGGGCCTCTAGCTGGAAGGCGTGATAGTTTGATCCAGCCGAGTTCTCGAAGATCTGAAACGCTCCTAGGAATGGCTCAGGCCGGGCGAAAAAGAGGTGGGCAATGTCCTTTACAGTCGGCCTTGACGCGTTGGAATCGAGTATTGGCAAGATCGTCACGTTGCGACCTCCATTTGGTGTTGTGAGGCGCGTCAGTTTCGTGCCCTTGGTGCCAATGTAGGCTGCCGAAACAACATAATCTGCTAAGACTTGACGCTCCAAAGTCAGGTGCCACTGCTGCGCGTAGGGAGTAGGCAGATCCTTGGCTGGCAAGGTAAACGCAAGACCCGATTGAGTAAAGATGCCATCCGGAGTTTGGAGTTGACCTCGGAGGATCAACGATCCGACTATGGGAACGAAGTCCGCGGCTGAGCCGCCAATTTGATTTAGCGTTCCGCGCGCTATGACAGGCACCGAAGCGACGACATTGCCTTGAGCGTCAAATCGGCTAATTCGTTGAAGAGCCGGGTTAGGAAGCTGAAAGATGTTGAGTCCAAAAGAACTGGCATCGATTGTTATGGGAACTTCGTTAGGGAAGACATTTCGTGACTGGCTGACGACGGCGCCAAGGATTGTATCGTAATAGATCCCGTAGCCAGCGCGAATTGCGGTCTTACCATCTGACCTTGGATCCCACGCAAACCCGATGTGCGGCCCAAAGTTGTTAAAATCCGGCTCGTAGATGCCCTTACGACCGCCGAGTATCCGCTTGTACGCGTCAACTGCTTTGTTAAATGCGTCTGTCCTATTTGGCGTGTCGATGCTCGAAACGCCAGAAGCGGGAAGCGTCTCCAAGCTAAGCGCTTTCTCAATGCGACGATTCTTTTCGTGGGGCACTGAGTTGTACTCATAACGCAGCCCGTAGTCAACTGTGAGGTTTGGCCGCGCACGCCAATTGTCGTTAATGAAGAAGTTTAACTCGGTGAATCTTAGCCCAATGGTCGAGTCCGGCACGCCGGCTGTGATTGTTTGGAAAATCGCGGTTGGAACGCCGAGATTCGCGATGTCCGTGCCCGGGATTCCCGAAAAATCCGTTACATTCCCATTTACATCGGTCACAAGCTTAAACGTTGGGTTGAAGACGAGAGCAGGTCGATAGTTGCGATCTTGCCGGCTGTTGAGTTGAATTCGCCGAATGTCGGCGCCAAATTTGAGCGCGTGGGTGCGCGCCGTCCATGACATCGTATCTGCATACTGGTACGTGTTGTTGGCGCGGTCTTGCGGAAAAGTGAAAACGTCAACGCCAACGGGGCTGAAGGGCTCAATTGTAATCTCCCCAAGCGGCCCCGTCTGGGTTGGGAAGTTTTGAATCACGCTACTGCCATTGGGGAAAGTGACGAGAATCGGCACAGTGCTACTTCTCTGAAAAACAAATGGGCTTCCAGGATACTCAGAAAAACCGAGCCGCGTGCGCCCATAGGAGAAGCGGGCCTCGTTGATTAAAGGCCCAAAGCTACTGTCGTAGATCAGCGATAGATCCTGAGTGCGGGTATCGGCTGCGACCGTTGAGCGAATCGCTTGATTGACGCTTGGCAGAATGCGCTTATCATCTGTGATGTTATAACGCGCATTGAATGTACTCTTTTCTTTGATCTGTTGCGTCAGCTTGAAAGAGCCAATCTGCCCATGACCATCAGAAGGCAAGACCTCGGTGTAAGTGTTCTTACCATATGGGCCGTCTGGATTATTCGGTGTTGGATAGAAGGACAAAACATTTTCACCACCGGGTGAATTACCCCTACTGGTAGTAAACGAAGTCAAACCTTCACCTGGATTGAGTATTCTGAATGCCCCAGCACCCTGAAAGCGACGCTCCAGCACCGTTGGCGATGCGAAGTGCTGTGTCGTTGATGCGTTCATTCCGTCATGCTCAAAGCTGGTGAAGAACTGTGTGCGCTTGCTCCCAATCGGCCCGCCAATTAGGAAGCCTGTTAGCGAACGAGTGAACGGGTCCTTGCGCCCTGCTGTACTGAAGGTATTGCGAGCATTCAAACGCGAGTCCGTAAAGAATTCATATAGCTGTCCGTGATAGGCATTGCCACCACCCTTCGATACTGCATTGACCTGTGAGCCGAAGTTGCGCCCAAATTCGGCATTCCACAACAGGGTAGCGATCTGGAACGCCTGAACAGACTCCGGCGTCTGCGGGACCAGAGCGACGAACCCCTGTCGCCTAACACCCACGTCGGGGTCGTTGTCGTCTGATCCATCTACGTTGAAGTTGTTCGAGCGGGCACGCATTCCGTTCACCGAAAACTGGCCCGCGGTACCGATGCCAAATCCAACTCCTGGACCTCGAACGCCAGGGGTGTAAGGAGAAGGCGCAACGCCGGGAAGGAGAAACGCCAATTCATCGAACGACCTCACGGTGTTTCCACCGCCCAATGGCAACGTCCATAGTAGCGAGCCCGTGAAGTTGCCCCCGCGCATCGGATCAATTCTATTAACAAGAAGGGACGAGTTGATCTCTTTCACCGGGGCAGGCTGCTGCTGGTTTGTCGGTGGCGGCGTTGGTTGAGTAGTGGGCGCTGTCGTTGCGGGGTGAATCGTAATCGCGGGCGGCTTGATTTCCGTGGTGCTGCTTAGCGGCACGCTGGCGTCAATACCGTTATCCGTAAAGCCCTGTTTCGAAGCCGTGATTCTGTAAGATCCCGGAAAAAGAAAGGGCCTACGATACCATCCGGTTCCGTCCGTCTGAACCGCGACAGAATTGCCGCTATCGATATTGGTTATTGTCACCTTGACGCCCGCCAATGGCTGACCTGCCTCATCGAATACCTGCCCGACGAGAGTGCCTGTCGCTTGCGCGCTAGCAACTTGAAGGGGAGCGAGGGCCAATAGCATTAAGACCGTGCTGACCACCGCGACGACCTTCCTAGATCCGACTCCTAGACATCTGCGCATAAAGTCCTCCATGTGATGGGCCTAACGAAGGCTGTTTGAGTCATTACCAGGGCACACCGGGGAATAGCTTCTCGCGCTTTACTGCCGATCAAGCTTCTAGTATGGCAGTGCCACACTATCTAATGACGCGAAGGGCCGATCAATTTCAGCAGAAAAATTTCATTTCACGAAAAACTTAGCTTGCTCAGTTCAGCGGCTCGAATCCAGGATCGACTGTCGGTCGAGGTTCCTGAGGTTTTCGACCACTCTTCGGCGCAACCCCGCTCTCCCGCGATGGCAGACCGCTTCGACACTGTTAGCGCGTAGAGGCAGCGCGACATCGCGAACAATCGTCCTCAGCGCTTTTTGGGTTGCACTACTATATCGTCTATAGTGAAAACTTCAGACGCTACAGTACGAAAGCCAATGCTCCCTATAGAGAATAGACCATCAGGACTCTCCCAAAACCCGAGGGGTATCGTCTCTCCGGTTGCTGTCGGAGTTATCTTGTGCGAGATCTTGTTCCCGTTTACGGTGATCTCGATCGTGTACTCACTTCCCGGTTTGAGGTCCTGGAGGACAGCGTCTGAGTTATCCGGGTTTTGCAGATCAAGCTTGTTGTCGCGAACTATATACGTATTGAATCTCTTTGGAAAAACACCGGTGGGCCCCGACAGATAGAAGAGAAAATAGTTGCGTGAGTCTTTCACGCGAACCGCCCAGGCTGCCCCTCCGGCATTCTGCAACTTGAGGTGAAACTCCATAATAAAATCGCGGTAGTTATAGCCTGAAGCAAAGCCAAGCTGCGGGGAATTTGAAATCTCCAAACGGCCACTCTTGCGCGTCCAACCTGAAGGGGGCGCGGCCCATCTACCCAAACCGGCGCCAAAATCCTCAGTGAACCCGGCTGAAGTGGCTTTGGGTGTCATCCTGTGATCTATGAGGACGGTTTTCCGCAATTCGAATTGGCGGGTTTCTTTGTAATCATCGTAGCCATCTTTGACCAGTAGGATTTCACGCTTACCGACCCTCACGCCGGGTTTTTTGAGCGTGCCTTCAGGGTTAGTCTCACCCACCTGCTCGTTGTCAATGTAGACCTTCGCGCCCGGTTCACTCACCACCTCTAGCTCGGCGACAGCCAGCGCGAGCATCGGCGTAAACATTGTCATCGAGCCGCCGCGTACTTCGACTCTCTCTTTTTCCCCAGGCGCATAGCCTGGCTGCTCAATTCGAAGGCGATAAAACCCATTTGGAACGTCTTCCAATACAATCTGGTTTTCCTCCTTCTTAATAGTTCTCTTAATGCCGATGCTTTCGGGTCTGTTTCCGTTCAGCAGAATTATCGCGTCAGGCTGAACGCCGCCGATAACAATCGAGCCGATGGTTGATGTCAAGGATACTCTCTTGATCTCAGATTTTTGCGGACTTATCTGAACCGCTTCTGGCTTGGAGGGTGCATACCCTTCCGCCGCGACTTCAACCTCATATCTGCCTCGGGGAAGCTCCTCTCGAAATTGACCATCCTCGCTTTTGCGTCGTGTTAGAACCGTTCCCCTGATGTTCTTAATAACTACATCAGCGTCGGGTGGATCGGTCAGCACAAACAGCACTCCGTTTGTGCTGACCTTTGCTCGTCGCGGACCTCTAGGTTGTGTAATTGTGGGAGCGGAGGGTTTAGGCTTGGGCTTTATTACGACATCTATATCCTGACGGGCGAAGGCAGGCAAAGCGGAGGCCAGGAGCACGGAAACAGTTAAACACAGCTGGCGAGACATATGCCTCGAATTACTCCCCACATGCGTTAAGACGTTCTGGACCAGCGATGTCCTGAAGCATGCCGCCAAACGTCCCGGCTGAGAAATCACAGCAAATACATTCATGAGCTTTTGACGAAATCGGAGAAATCGTTTCGTCTTTTCTCACCTCACTACCCCAGAATTGGGAGTTGTTGAGGGAGACACCTATATCATAGAAGGATTCTCAGGGCAACAAGTTTTCCTGTTTTCTGTTCTCGGAGGAAGTCTTTGAGCAAACCTATTGTTGGGGTATATCCTTCACGCAGCGAAAGCCAATGTAAGCGTAGCCGCTTTCGGGAGCTGCGCTTAGTCGTCTCGTCACCCTCGCGAAGTCAGCGGGCGACGCGTTCATCTTTAGTTCAGACGGAGGCAGGTAATTTGCCCCACGCACAATTATCTTTCCTGGCTTTCTCTCGTCAAGTGAGCTCGTCCATTCCGATACATTGCCTGCCATTCCGATCACGCCAAGAGGACTCTTGTCATTGGGAAAAGCATCAACCCGAGTAAGTCCCCCGGTGGCTATATTCGCGTAGTTTGGCTTAAAATCATTTCCCCAGGGGTAAAGCCAACCGTTAGACCCTCGCGCTGCGTATTCCCATTCTACTTCTGTTGGGAGTCGCTTACCGGCCCACTTCGCGTAATTCTGTGCATCATTCCAGGTTATTCCGGCCACAGGGTTTTCACCTTCGCCTGGAGCGAACTTCCCAGCCTTCCAACTGTCGGACCAGTCATTCGGCCATCTGTAGTAGGTTGTGTCTGACATGAACTTGTAATATTCCTTATTGGTTACTTCGGACTGGTCAATATAAAATGGGCTGACAACCTCTTCTTTGACCGGTGTTTCGTATTTGTCGCCTTTGGGATTGCCTCTCATGAATTTGCCGCCTGTGACAAGCGCCATGCCCGGCGGCGGCGGGGGTATTGGTTTTGTCGGTGTTTTATCAACTGGCGGATTAGTAGTAGCAGCATTCTTGTTCCCAACGGCGACCGGAGCCTTGTTGCGAGTCAAAGAAACGACGACTACGATCGCTGTAATAAACAACACGGCAGCCAGGCCGACAAAGAGAATCTTGCGAGAGGCCAATAATTCCGACAGCAGATTTCGAATCGAGACACCCCCGGGAGTCCAGCGCTGAAACAAATCAGGCATGTCGATTCGGGCAGCAGGCTGCGGTGGCGGTGTGCCCAGCGGCGCGGTAGAAATTCCCGGAGGCGTGCTTGTCCATTCCTGCGGCGGGTTGCTTCGATCAGGAGGCGTGCTCCTGTCAACGGGAGGCATGCTCCGATCAGGAGGAAAGCTTCTATCAGCGGTGCCAATCCTAAAGGGCTGATCACCGTACGTATTCAGTGCGTGTGCAGTCTTCGGCGTCGTTGTCCCCAGCAGCTTAAGCTCCACGCCGGCTTGATAGAGCGCCGATTCAAATTCCTGCGCCAGTTCCATCGCCGTGCCCTGCCGCTCTTCTCGGTGCTTTCTGAGCGCGCGCAGCACCACGGTTTCGATCGGGTACGGAAGGTCGAGGCGAAATTCGTGCGGAGGCACGGGAGGCTCATTCGCGTGCTTCAGTGCTACGCCCATCGGCGTGCTTGCCCGAAAAGGCACCCGCCCTGTCAGAATCTCATAAATAATTATTCCCAAACTATAGATGTCCGAGCGGGCATCCAGTTCATCACCGACGCATTGCTCAGGCGACATGTAATAAGGAGTGCCAACAATCATGCCCTGCTGGGTCAGATTGCCAACGCTGCCTGCCATGAGCTTGGCAATCCCGAAGTCCAGCACCTTAACACGCGGGAAGTTGTCTTCGGATTTCAGCAGCCAAATATTGTCGGGCTTTAGATCGCGATGGATTATACCCCTCGCATGGGCGGCTTGAAGCGCTAGACAGATTTGCTGAGTTATTATGAACGACTCTTCAAAATCCAACTGGCCTCTCTCCTTCATCTCTTCCCTGAGTTCGACGCCTTCGAGAAACTCCATTACCAGGTAGGATAGCCCGGTTTCTTTGTTGACTCCGAAGTCTGTAACCGCCACCGCATTGGGATGGCGAATGGATGCGGCTGCGCGCGCCTCCCGGCGAAATCTCTCTACGGCGATCCCGTCCGACGAAAGATGCGGGTGAAGGATTTTTATGGCGACCGTATGATCCATCAGGATGTGGGTCCCACGATACACCTTCCCCATGCCGCCCTCGCCAACCTTTTCGTCAATGCGGTACTTGTCTTCCAGAATCAGACCGATGAATTTATCACCCGGATCGCAAGTGACGAGAGTATGCCCGTCAAATGGACAGAAGAGCAATTGGTCTCTCATCTCTTTCTTACAGAGCGGGCATTGCTTCATCCGGGTCTCCCACACCAGGCGCGTCGGGGTCGTTGGCGCGCATATCCTACATTAGCCTCATATTACTGTCAATTTTCCTGCGCGGGATCCTTGAATAAACATAAACACAGTCTGACGCCTGCGGAGCGTTTCGTTCTCCGCAGGCGTCTTCAGTTTCGTGCCACGTTCGCAGTCCCGCCTTCAGGCGGGCGTAGCATAGACTTTAGTCTGTGTCTGTAACGCCGATAGAAGAAATCTGCATCGGACACAGACTGAAGTCTATGCTACGTCCGCCTGAAGGCGGGACTACAAACGTGAGATTTGATTTACTGTCCGACTATGTCGCCCTTCATCCCCCCAAGCGCTCCAGGAAGCTCGTTCTTCTCAGTCGTGCCCACGTTAATTTGTCGAGCGCTTTCACAAGGTCCTCGACCAGCGCACCGAAGTCCGCATCGGTGATGCCCAAGTTAGAAAGGAATAACAAACTTATACCCGAATCCGTGAATGGTAACGATTGACTTCGGGTGCCGCGGGTCTTCTTCGATCTTTTGCCGCAATGATGATATGTGAACGTCAACGGTTCGTGTCGTCGTGAGACTGTTATAGCCCCACACTTCGTTGAGCAACTCGTCTCTCGAAATGGTTGCACCCAAATGCTCGATCAGATAACGAAGCAGTTTGAACTCCCGGGCAGAGATGTTCACCGCCTTGCTGTCTCGGGTCACTGTTGTTCGACGAAAGTCCACGCATACCGATCCAAACTGAAAAACCTCTCCGGCCGATCGCCCATCGAACGATCGCCCTGCTGACAATCGCCCGGCATCCGGGAGCGCTGAAGACGGTGTGGATCGCCGCAACAGCGCTTCGATGCGCGCAAGAAGCTCCATCATCGCAAACGGTTTGGTCAGATAGTCATCAGCTCCCAGCTTCAGTCCGACCACTCGATCGACTACCTGTCCGCGAGCGGTCAGCATGATGATCGGCGTGTTGATTCCCCGCTGCCGAAGGTCGCGGCATACATCAAAGCCGTTCCTGCGCGGCAGCATCAGATCGAGCACGATCACGTCGAAAGACTCCCTGAGCCCCAGCGCCAGTCCTTCCTCGCCGTCGTTGGCGGTCTCGACCTCATAACCCTCGCTGCTGAATCGCTGAGTGAGGGCCATTACCAATCCCGGTTCATCTTCTATCACCAATACTCGTCGCATAAGGATACTAGGGGATACGTCTATAAAATGGCCCTCCGAGCGGAGGGTGAATGTCCAAACTCGGCCCCAACTGAAGGCGGCGCTCTTGAACTCTTCAGCCGGAATCATCGGCACTCAATTCTGCGCGCTGTGCTATGCGTCTTCTTTGATCAGCTGGCGGTTCCCGTTCACCACCGGCAACCGCAACGTAAACGAACTCCCTTCCCCGAGCGTGCTCGCTACGGTGATTGTGCCGCCATTCGCTTCGATTGCGTTCCTCACCAGACTCAATCCCAATCCATTGCCGTGAATCTGGGCGGCGATCACATCCCTGCCTCGGTAAAACGGTTCGAATATCTGGCCAATCTCCGCAGGTTGAATGCCAATCCCGTTGTCTGCAATGGTCACCTCTACGTTCCTGGCATGATCAGTTCCCTGTGTGCGCGCCGTGATGCCGAGCCAACAAGTCCGGCCGCGGCCATACTTGACCGCGTTGTCGATGATGTTTCTCACAGCACATTCAAGCGCCGCAAGATCGACGAGCACCGCAGGCAGGTTCGGCTCGAATTCTTTTTCAACCCGCAGATCTTTCTCGGGTTCTACCGCCGAGTATCTTGCCAGCACATCCTCGATCACGCCGGTCACATCTACGGGCTGCGCCTGGTAGAGGCTCTTTCCGCGGTTGGCGCCCGCGAACTCCAAGACCTGCTCGACCATTCCCGCGAGCCTCCGGGTATCGTTGCGAATAACCGCGCCACACTCCTCGACCTGCTGTTTGTCGGTGATCAATCCGTCGGCGAGGTTCTCGCTGACCGCGTGAATCACGGCGAGCGGAGTGCGAAATTCGTGTGAAACGCCCGCTACAAAATCAATCTGTTTGCGCGCCAGCCGCTGCGCGCGCCTCGAGATGATAATGATGATGATCGTGCTGAGGGCCAGCAACGATAGAATGCCAAAGCTGACGACGAGGTTACGCCCGCGAGCCTGAGCGACGGCCGCATCCAGCGAGCCGGCTCGGTGGTTGATGACTACTTGCCAACGCGGTCCGTGGTTGAGTTCGGCAGAGCTCGTGCCCAGAAACATGTTGATAGCCAGGTCGCTCGAGGGGGAGTGCGCGTCGTCAGAGCCGCGCGCAGCCTTCTCGCTTTTCTCATCGGCCGCTTTGCGGTAGACGAACGCCAAATCGTAGTCGAGAGAGCCGTCGACCGTGAAGCGCCGCTTGAACAACGCCGGGATGAAGACTTGCCTGAGGTAGTCGAGATCGAGAACGATGATCGCGAGCGGAGACTGCTGGATCGCCTCGATCGTTTCCATCCTCACCCGCTCGCGCTCCGCGGGCTCCTTTGGCTCTTGCATTCTCTCGAACTCGACGAGGAATCGAACCACCGCGGGGATGTCCTCAGC
>WNFR01002258.1_pt1 | contig 20113 bp, 16 predicted proteins | sample 5400221 | NCBI WGS metagenome assembly WNFR01 (sample SAMN13153357, study PRJNA577476) | soil metagenome | isolation source: 40 cm soil under Madrone tree | place: USA:California | collected 2016-06-14 | reverse complement strand
CGCCGTCAGCGTCACCGTCGCGGACGGCGTGAGCGTGCGCGTCGCGGTGATGGTTGGCGTGCGAGTCGGTGTCAGCGTGCGCGTTGCCGTCGGCGTGCGGGTCGGCGTCGGCGTGCGCGTGCGCGTTCGCGTCGGAGTGGCGGTGGCGGTCGCGGTCGCACTCGGCGTGACCTGTCAGTAGTCGTGGCCGTCGTGCTCGCGGTCGGGGTCTCCGTGGGAGCGAGCGTCGGCGTTGCGGTCGCGTCGAGCGTCGCAGTCGGGATCCCCTCGGGCGTGACCGTCGGCGTATCCGTCGCTGACGGCGTGGCGGTCGGCGTCTCCGTCGCCGTGTCGGTCGCAGACGGCGTCGCGTCGAGCGTCGGCGTCGGCGTGTCGGCGCGTGCGCCGCGCGCTGCGGCGCCGTCGCTCGCCGCGCACGCCGTCGCGACGATCAGTGCCACCGCGAGCGGCGACAGGCGGCGACGCCGCCGTGGCGTCACGCGCGACCTGCGTCCGCCGACACTAGCGTCAGAGTATCGACGGTACCGTCGGTGGCAGTAGGTAGCCCGTCGCGAACGTTCCCAACGTCTCGGTGAAGAAGACGAGCCGGGTGACCGGATCCGCGCTCGGCAGCGCGTTGAACGTCATCGACCCCCTCGAGCCGTTCACGTCGCTGCCGGCGACGCTCGCGATGTCGGTGACGGTGACACCGCTCGCGACGAAGCCATCCACCGGGCCGATGAAATTACCGTTGCCGCGCGTCACGTCGACGAACCAGGTCGTCACCGCGACCTGCGCGCTGTACGTCTCGCCGGGCACGTCCTGGAAGTTCACGAAGATGAGCTGGTTGCCACCGAGGCTCGGGGGCTCGAGCGTGGCGGGATCGTAGTACACGGCGAGGTGGACGTTCGTCGGCTGGATCGGCGGCAGGAGCACGGTCGTGCCGTCGATGATCGTGCCGAGGGCGGGCTGCGCGCCGTCGGAGAGCGCGAGCGGCGGCGACGCCGTGATGGCGGAGCGCGCGGCGCCGGGCGCTCCCCACGCCGAGTGCACCTGCAGGTTGGCGACGGTGAAGTTGCCCGAGAGCGCGCGGGTGACGACCGCCTTGCCGTGGTTGTCGACGGCGGTCGCGATTGCGACACCGAAATCCTCGGGTAAGGCGGGATCGGCCGTCTTCAGCGCGCCGACGTCGATGATCCGGCTCACCCCGGCATCGAGCCCGAACGTCTGCGTGAACGGCGAGCTGAAAGTGCGGCCGTAGAAGAGCACCGTGACGTTCAGGTCGGAGCCGCCGTCGTTGTGCAGGTTGATGAAGGTCGTGAAGTCCGCGCGCGCGTCGTAGTAGAAGACGACTTGATCGCCTTTACCGTCGGGCCGCTCGATCGCGCTCGGGTTGAAGACGATCGCGTGTGCCGGCGTCGCCAGAAACGCGAGCGCGGCTGCGAGAGTTGCGAGTGTCCGCACGTCCAGCCTCCTCTCCTCCACGGAGCGCCGCGCGCCCCGTCCCGGCGCCGTCCGTCCGACGACGCCGTGTCCCGTCCCAGCCGGTCACCACGCGGTGCCGACCCCTGCAACCGCTTCTAACGTCGCCCCCGCATCGCCGTCAATCGTTCGACGACCGCTCGCGACCGTTCTTTGTCACGCCAGTCAGCATCGCCGACGGCGCAGAGAAGGCCGTAGCGCGCGAAGCGCGGCTCACGGCGTCGCTGCGCTGACGCTCGGCAGCCCGCTCGGGCAGTCACGCACGTCGGACCATCGTTCGTCCGATGCGCTCCCGACATGTGCTGACGCGCGTCTCACCCACTGCCGTGACCCGAAACATGACGGTCGCGGAATCGCGGGCGCACCGGCACTGCGGCACGATTGCTGCTCGGATCCATAGTCGTGCTGGCGGAGTATCAGACGTTCGCCGCCACGGTGTGTGGCCTCGCGTGGCAGCCGGGCTCGCGGTCGACGCTGACGCCAATGCTGGCGGCGAGCGCGACGCCCGAGCACATCGTCGCGGTCGTCCTCGAGCGCGCCAGCGCCGCGCTGCGCGCCGATGCCGCCGCATTGTCGCTGTACGACGCCCGCTGCCGTCGCTATCGCGTGATCGCGGTCGCGACTGCCGACGGACGGGTCGCGCCGTGGCTCGCGCCGGCGTGCGAGATCCCGCCCGGGTTCCCGCGCGACGCGCAGGATCTCGTCGTGTTACCCGACGACGACCGCGAAGGGCCGCTCGCCCGGCGCCTCGTCGACGCCGAGAGCACGGTCGCCTACGTCGCGCTGTCGTTCGCGGACGACGTGATCGGCACGCTGCACGTCGCCCGCGCCGCCGTCCTGCCGTTCACCCTTCGCGAGCGCGAGCTCGTACACACGATCGCCGCCCACGCGATCGCCGCACTGACTGCGGTCCGCCTCCTGTAGCCGCTGCTGCGATCGCTTCGCGCGAAGCATGCCGCGGTCGACGTCCGCGACGCCGGCGGCGGTGGCTGCGCGACGGGGCCGCGGGAGGGGCGCCGTCTGCACCCGTGGTGCGCACACTAACCCTCTTGCGCACGTCGGGTGCGGACGGCGCCCCTCCCGCCGCCCCGTCGCGCGTCAACGCGTCTCCGGCGTCGCGGTCGCCGCCGCGGAAGGCGCGGGAACGAACGGCAGCCGCAAAGTGATCTCCGTGCCGCGGCCGCGCTCCGACGCGGTCGTCATCGAGCCGCCGTGCGCTTCCACGAGCGAGCGGACGATGAAGAGACCCAAGCCCGAGCCGCTCGTCGCGTCCGTCGGGGCGACGAACGGCCGCCCGATCGTCGCCCGTTGCTCGGCCGTCATGCCGCGTCCCGTATCGCGGACGACGATCGCGATCACGTCGGCCGCGAGCGCGACCGAGATCTCGACGGTCGCGCCGTCTTCGCAGTATCGAATCGCGTTGCCGACGACGTTGCCGAGCACGCGCGTCAGCGCGAGCTCGTCGAGGAGCGCGGTCGGTATCGGTTCCGACGTCACTGCGAGGGTGACGCCGCGCGTGCGCGCATCGAGCTCGTACTGCGCGGCGACGCGCTCGGCGACGGCGGCCACGACGACCGGCGTCGGATCGAGGTCGAACCGCCGGGTACGGATGCGCGAGTATTCGAGAAAGCGTTCCGTGAGCTGCGTCAGGACGCGGCTGTTGCGTACGATCGCGTCGAGCAGCGGCCGCATCGTGGCATCGGACGCGGCGGTCTGGCGCGCGAGCGTCTCGGCCCCGAAGCCGATGATGTGCGCCGGCCCGCCGATGTCGTGCGCGAGCGTGGCGAGCAGCTCGGTGCGCTCGCGATCCGTCGCCTCGAGGACCTCCGCCGCGCGCCGACTCTGACGCGCGCGACTGACGAGCACGCCGTAGAACACGGCGGCGCTGAAGAGGAACGTCAGCTGCAAGAGGTGGTCCTCCGTCCAGACGTCGCCGGGGTAGAGACGCGTGAGCACCCACAGATACGCGCCGCTCGCGGCGACCACGCCGGCGAGCATGAGCAGGAGATTCTCCGCCAAGGCGGCGAAGAAGAGCACGAAGAAGTACAGGAAGAAGAACTCGGTCGTGAGGTGGCCGAGGAGCGACAGGCTGACCGAGAGCCAAATCGTATCGATCACGACGACCACTGCGGCGAGGTGGACGAAGCGGACGCGCCGCCAATCCGTCCATCCCAGCGCGACGTTCGACATGAGCGCGCTCGCGACCAGGATCGCGGCCGCAGGGGAGACCATCGCGCCGGTGTCGCGCCGGCTGATGACGAGGTAGCTGACCGCGATGATCAGGACGTAACGGAGGAGGACGAGGTCGCGAATCTCGTGTCGGAGTTTCGTCGCACCCATCGTCGGGCAGATGAGCAACGCGTATGCCACAAGTACGAGGCGCGAGTGTCAAAAAAATGGACGCTCGCGGCTCGGCGCTGCGGATGACGACGGCAGGGCGCCCGGTCAGGTGCCGCCGTCGCTCAACTCGCGTGCTGCGCGCGCGCGCAGGACGAGAAAGAGCGCCAGGCCGAGGAGCCCGGCGAGAACGAGCCAGTGCTCGATTCTGCCCACATTGTGCAAGACGCGCTCGGCTTGGTGCGTGAAGAGCAGTCCGAGTGTGATCACCGCCGGTACGAAAATGATCGTCGCCGCTCCCTGCGCGACTGCGAAGCGCGGTGCGGAGACGCCGAACATTCCTGCCGAGAGAAACGTCGCGATGCGGAATCCGAACATGAAGCGGGCGAGAAAGACCGCCATGGCGCCGTGGCGCAGGACCGCCGCCCGCACTGCCTCGACACGCTGGACGCCGAGGAGCCGCGTCACCCCCGGGTGGGCGACGAGCACGCCTCCGTAGCGCCGTCCGAAGAGATACAGCAACCAGTCCGCGACGGCGATGCCGGCGACGCCGATCGCGACGGCGGCGCGCAGGCCGAGAAGTCGTTGCTCGACGAGGACGCCGAAGCCGATGAGCGTCACGTCCTCGGGAAAAGGGAGGCCGATGCCGCCACCGACGAGGACGAGAAAGAGGCCGAGAATCTTGGTGTAAGGTTCCATTCGTTCCGGGCGACGGGCGGTCGTCACGCGTCGGCGTCGGCGACGCCGGACCATGCGTGGGACACAACGTCATACTGGCACGGCGCATCGATTGCGAACGAGGGAACGCGCGTTTCTCCGCGGGCGCTGCTCGCGTGTCGCCCGGTCACCAAACGAGGCGTGGCGGGGATATCGTTCCGTGCGCGCGCTCGCTAAGCTGACGCTGTCGATGGACTACTTGCACGAAGTCGATGCCCACCAACTGCGCACGATCGCGTGCCGAGCCGCGATCGAGGACGTGCGACAGACCTGCGTTGCCGCGAGGCTCATCCGGCATCACAGCTGCCAGCTGCGGATGCGAGCAGAAGCTCTCCGCGGCAGCGCGCGGCGACTCCGCACCGCCGCGTACGCGGCTACGGTGCGACCTTCGATCTGAACGTCGCCTGCGACCGCCGCGTCAGTGTTTGCGGACGCTGCGCGCGACGTTGGCGATGCTGGTCACGACCTCCAACGGGTCGATCGGTTTCGTCACATGCATCTGGAAGCCCGCGGCGAGAATCCGGACGCGGTCGTCGCGGGTCGCATAGGCGGTGAGCGCGATCGTCGGGATGCGCGCGACCTCGTCACCGCGACGGCGCATCTCGTCGTCGCCAGCGCCTTTTCCGTCTGCCCTTCGGCGAGCGTCCGCTGGCGGAGCATGCTCGTCCACGCGAGGATCGGCGAGAGCGGCGTACGCAGCTCGTGCGATAGGTGGCGAGGAAGGCGTCCTTCGCCCGGTTCGCCGCTTCTGCCGTCGCCCTGGCTTCTTGCTCGCGCGCCAAGAGGCGGTCGCGCTCCTCCTCGAGCGCGCGACGCTGCGTGACGTCGCGCGCGATCTTCGCGGCGCCGGTGATCGTGCCGGAGCCGACTCGCGCTATGAAATGACGGCGCCATTCTGGTGCACTTCCACTCGGATGCGGGCGAACCCTTCGACCCCGCGACGCTTCGAGCGGAGCGTGGCGCGGTATTGCCGAGGAGGAAGGTGACGATGACCGTCGCGGTGGTCACGCGCACCGTATCGATCTTCGCAGGAGTCACGCTCGCCTTGCCGGTCGCCGCTCCCGCTCATGCGTGGAACGACGCCGGTCACATGGCCGTCGCGTACGTCGCGTACCAGCAGCTCACACCGCCGACGCAGGCGCGCGTGAAGGAGCTGCTGAAGTTGAATCCCGACTACCCGCGCTGGCTGCCGCGGGGTACGCCGGCGAAAGAGCGCGACCTCGTCCGGTTCATGATCGCGGCGACATGGCCGGACACGATCAAGAGCGACCGTCGGTACCACGACGACGGATCGCACAACGGCGACCGTCCCGACGGCGCGTCGTCGCGACGAAACGTCGGGTACACGGACCGCTTGCGCCACAAGTACTGGCACTTCGTCGACACGCCGTTCACCCGCGACGGTAGCACGCTGCCGCCGGTGCCACAGCCGAACGCGCACACGCAAATCGCGGCGTTTCGCGCCGTGCTCGCGTCGAAGAAGCCCGACGCGCTCAAGTCGTACGACCTCGTATGGCTGCTGCATCTCGTCGGTGACGTCCACCAGCCACTCCACTGCGCGACGCGCGCGCGGCGCTCCGACCCCGACGGTGACGGCGGGGGAAACGGCGTCGCCGTCCAATGCCCAGACTGCCCCATGAATCTCCACGCGTTCTGGGACGGCGTCTTCGCGCCGAGCTCAGCGACGATCGCCGACGTGATCGTCAGGGCACGAGCCCTTCCCACTCCGGATCCAAAGCTCGCCGCGAAATCGGATGCCGGCGCGTGGATCGCCGAGAGCTTCCGCGCGGCGCACGTGAAGGCGTACGCGCCGCCCGTCGGCGCCGACGGCGGCCCGTTCACGTTGAGCGACGCCTACGCGAAGGATGCGCGCGCGGTCGCGAACGCGCGCATCGCGCTCGCCGGCGTGCGACTCGCGAATCTTCTCAACACGGAGCTCGAGTAGAGCTGGACCCGGAGGAGTCGCGCCACCGTCCCGGGGTTGAGCCTTGGCGCGATGGCCGTCTCGCCCGTGCCGGCGTCAGGGCGCGCCGCCGACGGTCGCGGAGGGTGCGGCGCGCAGACCGCGTCCGTCCGGGGCGAGCATGAGCGTCGGGATGTATGGTCGGAGCGGCCGGCGCGTCCACCACGCCCCCGTCGCGCGGCGCTCGTCGGGGGTCGTGAAGTGGTAGTCGTAGAGCGTCGCGCGCAGATATCGCGGCGGCGCGGTCGGAAACGGATTCGTGCGCAGCAGCGCCAGGACGGGCGGTGCGCCCTCGAGGAGCCGCTCGCAGAAGGCGAGAAACCACCGGCTCGAGCGCGGCGAGCCGAGCGCGGCGAACCACATCTGCCAGTCGAGCCGCGGCATGTGCGGCTGCACGAACTCGGGCCGCCGCAGCGGATCGCCCGGCTTCCAGCGAAACTCGTAGGTGCGCCACGTATCGCCGTCGTCGCTGCCCTCGACGACGATCTCCGGCCGCTCCGTCGTCATGTTCGCGAAGAGCCCGTAGCCGTTCACGAGGTGAAACGGCTCTTGCAGCTCGTAGAGCTGAACGAGCGCGTCCGGGAGCCCGACGTGCAGACGCATCGCACGCACGAGCGGCATCGGCGTCAGGAGCAGGACGACGCTCGCGACCGGGAGCGTCACCAGGCGCGGCCACGTTGCGGCACGGTCCGCGGCCGTCACGGAAGCGCCGGCGTGATCGAGCGCACGGGCGCCGCCGTTGCCGGCGAAGGTGCCGTCGGGCTGGCGGTCGCGACCGCGGCGCTTCGCTGCGTGTCGAAGCATCGAGTCGTCGAACAGCGGCAGGCAGAGCACGATCGCAAGCAGGTTGAAGAAGCCGTAGTTGCCGGTCGCCGCGATGAACACCATCAAGCCGACGAACGCGGCGGCGCTCACGAGCCGCAGCCGTCGCGGCCCGAACGCGGCGAATGGCAGCAGGAGCTCGATCGCGAACATCATCGCCGCCGAGGCTTGGTGGAACCAGAGCGGCAGGGCGTGCATGTACCAGCCGGTCCACGTGGGCAGACACGTTGTCTCGTAGTGGTAGCTGAGCGCCGTGAGGTCGCGCCACGTCGGGTCGCCGCTCGAGAGTTTCACCACGCCGGAGAGAAACATCAGCTTGGCGATGAGCAGAATGAGGAGCCAGACGATCAGCGGGTCCGGCGCGCTCCGCCAGCGCGGTGATCGCGGCGTCCACGCGAGCGGCGTCGCGAAGATCGCGAGGAACCCGGCCTCGAGCAGCAAGATGTCCCACTGAAATGACAAGAACTCCTGTCCGAGCTGGTAGAGCGAGAGGTAGAGGACCCACGCCGCGATTGCGGCGAGCGGCGTCGCGACGCCGAGCGCGAGGAGCGTCGCCGCGATCGTGCCGGCGCCGCAAAGCACGTCGAGCGCGCCGTCGGAGGCACCGGTGATCCACGCCAGCGTCGGAAGTCGCCAGAGCCGCGCCGCTCCGAGCCGCGCGTCGACGACGTCGAGCAGCGTTTGCGCCGGCACGATGCCGTGCGGGCCGACGAGACCGTGGATCTGTACCCACAACGACACGAACGCGACGGCGTAGACGAGTCCCAGTCCGACGAGAAAGAGCCTGCGGATCAGCAAGGGCGCGGCCGCGGGGGTGTGCGGTCGACGAGCATGTCCACGGCGGTCGTCTATGCGTCGCCTGTACCGACCGCAAGCGGGTATTGGTCAGTTTGCTCGGACCGGGACTGGGTCAAGTTGCGAGCCAGACGAGGCGCGAGGGAAGCGAGCCCTCGTCAAGCGAGGACAAGCAGCGCAGGCGTAGCGGGAGCTACGCCGAACATGCGAACGACCGAGCAACGAAGTATGGCGACGCAAATTGACCCAGTACCCGCAAGCGTGGATCGGTTCCCCGTGACGCGCCGATGCCATACCATCGCCGGCGCGTGTCGTCTCATCGCTCCCGTTACGTCGCCGACGCGGTGCCCGATTACAGCCACCGGTTCCATGCCGGCAACGTCGGCGACGTCTGGAAGCACTGCGCGTTGATCGAGGTTCTCCGACGGCTCGCAGCCGAGACGGCGGCGGTGCACTACGTGGAGACGCACGCCGGTGAGGGTCTCTATCCGCTGGGCGCGACCGGTGAGTGGACCGAAGGCATCGGCCGGCTCTGGTCGGCGCCGGATCTGGAGGACGGCGTAGTGGCGCGCTACGTCGGCCTGTGTCGCCGTCTCGCGGCGGGCGCCGCACCGCCGGAATGGTATCCGGGGTCGCCGCTCTTCGCGCGCGCGGTGCTCGGCGCGGAGGCGCCGCTGACGCTCTGGGAGCGCGACTCGGACGCGTTCGCGCGCCTGGCGAAGCACGTCGGCAACGCGCCGAACACCCGCCTCGTCGACGGCGATGGACTCGTCGCGCTCGCGTCCGTTGCCGACGGCGACGTCGGTCCGCTCGCCGCGACGACGCGCGAGCGCGGCGGCGTGGCGGTGCGGACGGTCGTGCTCGTCGATCCGCCGTGGACGCACAAGGCGGACTGGATCGCCGTTCCGGACGCGCTCGCGCGCGCCGCCGTCGCGCTTTCCGACGCGTGTCTCGTTCTTTGGTATCCGGTGAAAAGCCTGACCCGGCCGAACGCGATGCACACGCGGCTCGCGGCGGCCGGGGTGGCGACGACGCTCGCCGAGCTGATCACGACGCCGCTCACCTCGCGCCGCCATCGCCTGAACGGCAGCGGCGTCCTTCTCGTGCGGCCGCCCGCAGGGACCCTCGAGGCGCTCGCTGCGGCCGCGCCGGTGATCGGGAGGCTCTGCGCCACGCGTGCCGGCATCTGGTCGTTTCGCATGGCCGCAACGTGAGGCTGCGGCGCCCAACGTGAGGCTGCGGCGCCCCGCGCGACATTTGCCGCGGGTGCGTGTATATCGCGTGGGCTTCGATGACGGTGCGGATCACCATCGCCTGGCTGGTGCTGGCGCTCGCGAGCACCGCGACGGTCGGCACGGTGCGTGCCGATCCGGCGCCGACCGCGCCGCGTGCGACGCGAGCCGGCGACGCGACGTCGCTGCCACGGGAGCCACGCGCGCACGCGACCGCGACGGGAGCGCAGCTCGAGGACGTCGACAAGACGCTCGGACCGTTCTCGCTCGGAGGGCGCGACTACACGGTCGTCGTGCATGCGAAACGACTCGCGCATGCGGCGCCAGGTGTCCCCGATGACGAGGCGCTCGCCGCGCTCGATATTCGCGACCCCTCGGGAACCGTCGTGCATCACGAAACGTTCGAGTACTCGCTCGACGACCACGATTTCGCGAGCTCGTGCTCCGCGTCCGCCGAGCTCTTGAAGGGAAGCATGATCAACGCGCTCCTGATCGACGTCGGCTGCGAGCCGTCGGCGCCGCAGGGCGGCAGCACGTGGGAGATCTTCGGCGTGTGGAACGGTACCTTCGGCCGTCTCGGTCGGCCGTTCACGACGGAAGGCGACCTGGTGCGTTTCATCGCGGGGGCGGTGACGAAGCTCGGTCAAGCGACGAGCTTCCAGCCCGACGTCATCGAGCTGCGGGTCTGGACCGGGAGCTTCCACCTCGTCGTGCCGCTGACGATGAGCTGGACGCAGGGCCAGCTCGTCCCGCCGCGGTGCTACGCGCAGAGCGGCCACGGCATGCGCGAAGGCGGTTGCGAGCTGCAGGTGACGGTCGAGCGCACGCCGGTCGACGACGAGCTCACGTTCGTGCGCCTGTTCGCGGAGGCGAACGAGGCGTTCGGCGTGCCCAAACACGTCGTCGTGAAACGCGACTCGCAGGTGGACTTTCTCGGCGCCAGCGTGCGGATCGTCATGAGCGGCGCCGACGTCGTGGAGGTCGGCGTCGCGGACGACCCGTGGCTGCACGTGCGCATCGACGGCCGCGAGGGGTGGCTGCACACCGCAGAGGACTTCGCGGCGATCGGCGTGCCGCAAGCGGGCTAGTGTCCCGTCCCGGAAATTCGTTGCATAACTCTGCGGGTCTTTGCAGCCCTGCCGGCGTTGCTCCTCCTCGAAATAGTCTAGAAAGCCGACCGCAAGGGGTAGGAAGCCGACCCGCGTCGCGACGGCGGCGTGGTGCCGAGTCGCCGCGGTACCCGGACCCTGTAAATCCTACAAGGACGTCACGGGCCGGGTGGGCGTGGTCGCCACACGGCACGCGGGTTTGGCCGCCAGGTCTGTACCCGCGAGCGCGGCACGAATCTCGCTTCTACGAATCTCGCTTCATCGAGACGCCGAGCGAGACGATGCGTCTGACGATGTGTTTATGGACGCGTCAAGGAGAACGACAGTGACCGAGTCGATGGACGAGGCGCCGGAAACGGGCCGGCGCAGTGTGCGCATGCGGAACCGGTGGCTCGCGGACTTCGTCCGCTCCAGTCAGCCGGTGTGCACCGCGATCGCACCGCGTCCGTTGCTCGGCACGACGCTCGCCATCGGGCTGGTCCTCGCGTCCGAGCTTCTCGTCCGCACGGACGAGCTCGTGTGCTCGCTGATCGGGTCGCGCGATGCAGGCTCGTGCTGAGGCGATCGCGGCGCCGGCGGCGCTCGCACCGTCCGCGCCGACCATCCCGTACGCGTCGTGGGCGGAGCGCGCGCTGATCAGGGTCGGCTCGGTGCTCGATCGCGCGATGCTGCGGGCGATGTCGCTGGCCTTCGACGCCAGCCTGATGCCGCCCCGCGAGGAGCTCGCGCGCATCCGCGAATCCGCGGCGCCGTACGTGACGCCGGAGCTGCGCGCCTGTCCCGAGCGGTTTTTCGCCTTCGTCGCCGGTCTCTTGCCCGCGCGCCTCGTATGGAGCCGGCGACGCGCGCAGCTCGCCGGTGGCGGCTGGGTCATCAGCCGCGTCTTCCGCAGCGACTACCTGCCGTATCACTGCACCGAGGGCGACGACCGCTTCGCGTGCGCGGAGAACGCGCTCGTCCCGGTCGAGCACTGGACCCATCCCCACGGCGGCGCGCACGGCACGGTGATCGCGCTGCACGGTTTCACGATGGGTGATCCGCGCTTCGATGCGTACCCGCTCATGGCGCGGCGCTGGTTCGAGCGTGGCTTCGACGTCGCGCTCGTGACGCTGCCGTGGCACGGCGCGCGCTGCCCGGCGACGTCGCGCTATTCCGGCGAGCTCTTCGGGTCGTGGGACGTCGGGCGCTTGAACGAGGCCGTTCGTCAGGCCGTACACGACGTGCGCCGGATCGAGCTCTGGCTGCGCACCCGCAGCGACGCGCCCGTGGGGATCGTCGGGCTGAGTCTCGGCGGCTACGTTGCCGCCATCATCGCGAGCGTCACCGCCGACGCCGACTTCGTGATCCCGATCGTCACGCCGGTGTCGCTCGCAACCGTGCCGTCGCGCATGTTCGCGCTCAGCCGTCACGGGCGCGGCGCCGGCGGCGCACCGCTCTCGGTCACCGCGATGGAAGACGGCTACCGCGTGCACTCGCCGCTCACGTACACGCTGCGCGTGCCGCGCGAGCGCGTGCTGATCATCGCCGGCCGCGGCGATCGCCTCGTCCCGCCCGAGCACCCGCAGGCCCTCTGGCGTCACTGGGGCGAGCCCGCGATTTACTGGTACAGCGGCAGCCATTGTGCGCCGTTTCGGCGCTCCGCGGTCTTCGCCGCCGGCGTGCGGCACGTGCAGACGCTCGGCATCCTGCCGCCCGGTCGCGCTGCCGCGGCGTAGGTCGGAACGCCGTACTCACAGGCGCAGCTCCGTTCACGCTCGGCCGCTCGGCGCGATCGTCGCTCGCGGGCGCCGACCCGCGTCGAGGCTACGCGCGACGTGCCGCGCTATGCGAGCACACCCGCGGCCGCGAGCTCGGCGATGCGCGAGTGATCCACCCGGCGGCTCGACCTTGATCACGTCGGCGCCGAGATCGGCGAGCATCTGCCCGCAGAGGAGACCGCGCTCGGTCGTGAGGTCGAGCACCAGATAGGGGCCTCAGCACCGTCGCCTCACGCTAGCCGGACGGTCCGGGATTGCGAGCCACGGAAGCCATGGAGGCTTCTATATCGGCGTACCGAACGCGGTCTACGAGCCCGGAGCCGCAGGCGTGCCGAGGTCTCTCTCCGCCGCGGCCTGCGCCAGCAGCACGATGCCGGTCGTGCGCACGCGAAAGCGTCGCCGACACCACCGGCAGAGAAAGGGACGGCGACGAAAGAGCGCCGCGAGATGGTCGCCGATCCCGGTGCGTGGCAGCGGGTCGACGTTCGGGTTGCGGCACCTGGGGCAGCGAAGGAGAGGCGGGCCGATCATGCGCACGGCGCGGGAGCCAGCATGCGGCGACGCTGCCCCCGTGCGGTGAGGCTGTCAATGTAGGTCGGCGACAGAGCGCAGCGAATCGTCGGCGAACGCAATCGAGCCGCGTTCCGCGGAGGGCTGCGCTCAGCTCACTTCGCGATCGGGGGCGGCGGGCAGTTGCAGTCGCTCGTCGGGAGCGGCGTGCAGTGACACGTGACACATCCGCTCGCGCCCAGCGAGAGGATCAGTGTCACGATGACGGTACGGAGCAAACGGTTCACGAATGAAGGCGGCGTGAGTGCCCCGATATCAATCGGGAGGCAAGGTAGCAATGCGTGAGCATTCGGTTGTTGTCTCGTTGCGATTGGCGCGTCGAGGTCCATGTTCAGGGCCGCTCGCGGCCGCCCGCTGAGTAGCGACGTCCGCGCTTCGCAGTATGTCGCCTCCTACGCTCCTCGGAGAGAGGAGTGATAGAGGGTATAGGAACGGCGGCGTGGCCCAAACCAGAACCATCGAAGTTCCGCAGCACGCACTCAGCGGCGAGGCGCTGCGCGGAGTGATCGAGGAGTTCGTTACGCGTCGGGCCACGGACTACGGCGCGCAGGAGCGGACGCTCGATGCGAAGATCGCCGACGTCAGGCGCCAACTGGAGTGCGGCGACGCGATCATCGTCTTCGACGTTGACGCCGGGACGACGAACATCGTCCCGCATCGCCGCGCGAGGTTGTAAGCGCGGCCACGCGGCGGGAGTCATGACCATTCGGGCAGACGGCAAGGGCGGATGGCGGATGCGTCCGGCCGCGACAGATAGCTGAACATCGTCAGCATCCTGCTAGGCTCGCGGTGTCCGACGGCCATCGACGTCACTCCCATTGACACGAATGCCGGGCGCGACGAGCATCTGTCGACGCGTCTCGCGCGATCGTTCGTCGCATGGCCTCTCATCGGTTCCTTCCGAGCCTCGTCACGTTCCTTTCGCTCGTGTCGGCGCTCGTCGGCTCGCGCCCACACGCCGACGCAGCGACGAACCCGGCAACGAAATGCAAGGCGGCGATCGTCACCGCGGCCGCAGCGTTCATCCAGCAGGAGGCGGCTGCGCTGCAGCGCTGCGAGGGGGCGAAGGTGAAGGGCGTGCTGCCGCGGGACACCGTCTGCGCGACTGAGCCGCTGAAGACCCAGCCGGCGATCGTGAAGGCGCGGACGAAGCTCGATACGGCGATCGTCAAGGCATGCGGCGGGAAGGACAAGGTCTGTGGCACCATGGACGCCGACGGCAGCGAGCCGTCGCTGGCGGCGATCGGATGGAACATCGCGCAGTGCCCGAACTTCGGCGGCGGCGATTGCACGAACGCGATCACCGATTGCAGCGGCATCCCCAGCTGCATCCAGTGCGTCAGCGAGGCGGCGCTCGGCGATGCGCTCGCGCTGTACTACGGCGCACTCACACCGACCGATCCGAAGTCGAAAGACAAGAGCGAGAGAGCCCGCAACAGGTGCCAGGTGACGGTCGGCAAGGCGGCCACCACGTTCCTGCTGGCGAAATCCAAGGGCCTCGCGAAGTGCTGGGCGGCGGTGAACAAAGCGGGGAGCGGCCAGTGTCCGGACGCAATCGCGACGACGGCGATCGCCGCCGCGGAGTCGAGGAAGCGCGCCGCGATCGAGAAGGGCTGCGCGGGTCCCGACCGGCGCGTCGGAACGCCGGACGATGAAACGCCAGCCACGATCGGGTTCGTCGGGTCGTGCACGGACGTGACCGTACCCGGCGGCACGCCCTGTATTCACGCCGTCGAGGCGCTCGGCGACCTCGTCGACTGCGTCGATTGCGTGACCGAGTTCGCGGTCGACTGCGCCAACGACGCCGCGGTTCCGGCGTTCGTCCCGACGTACCCCACCGAGTGCAACGCGGCCGCGCCGTCTACTTCGACACCGACACCGACGGCCACGCCGACACCCGCGACCCCGGGGTCGACGGCGACGAGCGGCACGCCCGGCGCTACCTCGACGCCGAGCACTACGCCGACGCCGGGCGGCTTCAACACCGTATTCGTGACGTCGACGCTCCACCCGGCGAATTTCGGGAGCGCGACCGCCGCCGATGCCATATGCCAGACCATCGCGACCGGCGCCGGGCTCATCGGCACCTACGTCGCTTGGGTATCCGATGCGAACTCGGCGGCGCCGTCGCGCCTCGGCGCCGCGCGCGGGTTTGTTCGCCCGGACGGGCAACCGTTCGCCGACGCGATCACCGACATCGAAGCCGGGAAGATCTTCAATCCGCTGCGTCTCGATGAGAACGGCAACTCCACCACCGGGTCGACGACGGTGTGGACGGGGATCAACCGCGACGGCACCCTCGCGACCGACACCTGTCTCAACTGGACCTCGATCGCGATGACCGACAGCGCACTCACGGGGCGGAACGACGGAGGGCCGGTCGCGTGGACGGCGCGGACGAACAACGCCTGCGTCGCGAGCCGGCGGCTCTACTGCTTCCAGACGGACTTCACGACGCCGCTCACGCCGACGCCGACGACGGGGAAGCGCGCCTTCTACTCCGTCGGCGGGTTGACGCCCGGACCGACGACCGGCATCACGGCCGCCGACGCGTTCTGCGCGAACGAGGCCGCGGCGGCCGGTCTTTCCGGCGCGTACATGGCGCTGCTCGCGACGTCGACCGCGTCCGCCATCTCGCGGTTCCCCACCGCCGCGACGTCCACCTACGTCCGCCCCGACGGCATCGTCATCGCGGCGGGAACGACGCTCGCCGCCGGCAACGCATTGCAGAGCGGCATCTGGCAGCACGCCGACGGCACGTACGCGGCGAACAGCAACGCCTGGACGGGCGCGACGACGCCGTCGGTCGCTGGATCGGCGCTGTCGACGTGCAACGACTGGGGCGCGACGACGTCGATGAGCGGCATCGGCGGACCCGTCACGCTCGCCGACTCGTTCTGGTGGAACGGGTTCACGAACGGCGACTGCACGCAGCCGTTCCGCGTCTACTGCCTCGAAGAGTAGCGCCCGCGCGCGACGCTCACAGCGTCGCGGTCACGGCGCGCCCGCGCCGAGGGAAGAACCCCCGCATCGCTGACCGTCCGATTTCGACGACGTCGCGTTTCCCTTGCGGGCAGGTCCGCAGTAGCATCGCGGCACAGAGAGTCGTCAGGATATGGAGGCGCCGTGGAGTGTAAGACATGCGGAGTAGGGGACAAAGTCGAGATCGCCGCGAAGATTACGGGCCGTGACGCGGCCGAGATCACGAGGTGCTCCCGACTCGAATGCGGCCACGCGTGGCACGTGGCGATCCCCACGATCGACACCGGTTTGCCCCTCGAAGTTGCCGAGCCGGCGCGCTGCACCTGCGGCGAGATCGCGACGGTGAACGGTCTTCTCGTCGAGGGCCGTCTTCACGCGGCTTTGGGGAAGGATCTCACCGAGGACGTGTATCGGCGATGGCTCGAGCAGGTGCTCCAAGCGCTCGACGGCATTCCCGCCGAGATCGGCGCCCCGAGCCTCATCCATTCCGCCACGCTCGCCGCGAAATCGCAGACGACCGGCATGAGCGAGAAGACGAGCGACCTGAACAAGCTGCTGGGGCGCGCCATCAAGGCGGTGTCTTGACCACACGCGTGACGCCTCGTGCTCTCCGGTAACTGCCGTCTCGGTACGACTCGGTCGGCGGCATGCGGACTGCAGCCGTCGGAAAAAGAGCGGTTCCTACGTCGGGAGTGCCGAGGAGCCGCTCGCGATCCCCGAGATCACGGCGCGCCAGCGGAGAAGCGCGGCACGCATCTCGAGCTGCGCGCTTCGAAGCTCGGTGCGGAGATGTGCGAGCCGCGCGCGGGGGCGACGGCCCCATCGCGCGCGCGCGGCCGCGAAGTCGCGCTCGACGCTGCCGAGCCGCGTGGCCGCCTGCTCGACGTGCGCTGAGATCTCGGTGAGGTATTCGCGCAGCGACGCGCGCGCGTGCTCGGAGTGTTCGGTCATGCGCGTGGCCAGGCGCTCGCAGTCGCAGGCTAGCCGCGCGGCGACGATGCGCTCGAGCGCGACGCGCCGGACGTCCCAGGCGAGGCCGAGGTGCTCGAGGCTGCCGATCAGCCACTTGCTCGGGTCCCACGCCGTCGGCGACACACCGTTTCGGTAATCAGCGGCGAAGCGATGATGGAAGTTGTGGTAGCCCTCGCCGAACGTGAGCAGGGCCGTCACGACGCTGTCGCGCGCCGACACGGCGAGCGTGTACGGGCGCCCACCGAACGTGTGCGCGAGCGAGTTCACGAGGAACGTCGAGTGATGCACCAGCACCACGCGGAAGACGCCCGCCCACAGCATGCATCCCCAAGGAACGCCGACCGCCATGCCGAGCCCGAACGGGACGACAAATCCCATCAGCACCGCAATCGGCAGGTAGAAGCGATGCTGGAAGCGGATCCAGGGATCGGCCGCCAGGTCGCGCACGTTCGAGTAGTCCGTCTGCTCCTTGTGCTCGGTCACCAAGAGCCACCCGACGTGTGCCCAGAAAAACCCGCGCTGGATGTTGTACGGATCCTTGTCCCCGTCGATGTGCTTGTGGTGGCGACGATGGTCGGAGCACCAGGACAGCACCGAATGCTGGAACGCGGCCGCACCGAACAGCAGGTAGAGGACCTTGACGGCGAGCGAGCATTGGTACGAGCGGTGGGCGAAGAGACGATGGTAGCCGGCGGTGATGCTGAAGCCGGTCGCGCAGACGTAGAACGCGAACGCGGCGATCTCGACGGGGCGTATACCGACCGTGCGGATGTGCGCGATGCCCCAGATCACCCCGATGAGGGGCGTCAGGACCAAGAACGCCGTCGTGACCCAATTTATTCTACTGGACGAAGCGCTGCGGATGCTCGAATCGCTGATGGTTTGCGTGATGACCTCCGTGTACGTCGAAGCGTGGACGCAGACTATATCACATGCGGTTGTTCGCCCTCCGGACCGGGTAGCCGGCACGACGCGCACGGAACCCAACTAATCTCGTTTCCATGAGTGCGCCAGGTTCCGGAGATGCCAGGCCGAGGGCGGGCGTTCGCTGGCGAGCCTTGTCTCGGGGCGTCCTCAGTGCTGCTTCCCGTCGAGCTCCGCCCAACGCGAATAGAGCGCCTCGACTGAATGACGCGCGGCCTCCGCCGCCGCGTAGCGGCGCGCTACCTCCGCGGAGTCGGCGGCCACCGCCGGATCCGTCAGTGCGGCCTGGCACTCCGCGAAGGCGGATTCGGCCGCAAGGATGCGCTCCTCCATCGACTCCCATTCCTGCCGCTCGCGATAGCCGAGGCGCTTCGGGCCGACGACCACGCGCGCCGCCGCTTCAGGCGCTCCGCTATCGGCGCGCGTCGCCGGCGAGGGCGCTCGGTGCGCGTCCTCCCACTGCGCGAGGTCAGCGAAGCGTTCGACGCCGCCGCGGCCGTCGAGCGCGAGCAGCTCGGTCGCGACGCGTTCGAGCAGGAAGCGGTCGTGAGTTACGAGGACGACGGCGCCGGGAAACTCCTCGAGGCTCTCCTCTAGGATCTCGAGCGTCGGGATGTCGAGGTCGTTCGTCGGCTCGTCGAGGAGCAACAGGTCGGCGGGGTGGAGAATCAGGCGGGCGAGGTGGACGCGCGCCCGCTCGCCGCCCGAGAGCTGGCCGACCGGCGTGCCGAGCCGCTCCGGTTGGAAGAGAAATCGTTTCGCCCATGCGGCGACGTGGAGCGCGCGCCCCAGGTACACGACGGTGTCACCGTCCGGCGCGAGCGCGCGGCGCAGGGGAACCGTAGGATCGAGACCAGCGCGGTGCTGGTCGAAGTGCGCGACGCGCAGGCCGTCCGCGTGCTGCACGGTGCCGCGATCGGGTGCGAGCGCGCCGGCGAGAAGCCGGAGCAGCGTGGTCTTGCCGCTGCCGTTCGGGCCGAGCAGGCCGAGACGCATGCCGGGGCTCAGGACGAGGTCGATACCGTCCACGATCGTACGGCCGCCGAGCGCCTTTCCGAGGGCCGTCGCGACGACAAGGCGTTGGGTCCGCCGTCCGGACGCGGTGAAGTCGATCGCCACGCGCCGCTCGGTGCCGCGCTCCGTCGCGGCCGCGAGCTCCTCGATCAGCCGGCTCGCCGTGCCGACCCGCGCCTGCTGCTTTGTGGTGCGCGCCTTCGGTCCGCGGCGCAGCCACTCGATCTCGCGTCGAACACGGTTCGCGAGCGTCTCCTGATACGCGGCGTGCTCGCGCAGCGCCTCGTCGCGGCGCGCGAGGAACTCGCTGTAGGGGCCGACCGTCTCGAAGAGGCCGCTCGGATACGCGCGATTGATTTCGATCATGCGGTCCGCCACGCGCTCGAGAAACCAGCGGTCGTGGCTAACAACCAGGTACGCGAGCGGCTCCGCGCGCAGCAGTGCCTCGAGCCAGATGATGCCCTCGACGTCGAGGTGGTTCGTCGGCTCGTCGAGCAGCAGGACATCGGGTGCGCGCGCGAGCTCACGCGCGAGCGCGAGCCGCTTCACGCCGCCGCCCGACAGCGCCCCGACGCGCGCCGTGGCGTCACGGAAGTCGGCGCGGCTGAGCGCCTTGGCGACGCGGAGCGCGCGCTCCGTAGGATTCGCGACGTCCTCGTCCGTCACCGCCGCCGTGAGGACGGCTTCCACGCTCGCGTCCGCCGGAAACGCGGGCTCTTGTGGCACGTAGCCGACGCGCGTCCGCCGCCGCAGCGTGCGCACGCCCGAGTCCGGCGCCTCGACTCCCGCGAGGATCCGCAGCAGGGTCGTCTTGCCGGCACCGTTCGGACCGACGAGGCCGATGCGGTCGCCCGCGGCGAGCGCGAGCGACAGCTCGGCGAACAGGGGCGCCGCTCCGTACGCCTTCGTGACGTTCTGGACCGCGAGCAGAGTGATCGCCGAGGAATAGCACCTGTGACGACGATGTTGGACTGGCGTCGTCGCGGCACGGCCGCGTATTCCGTTCACAGCTCGATCGTGCGGGCGGCCACTCGCGAACGACAGGCTGGCGTTGGTCCCATTCCGACCGCGCAGCCACGGCCCGAGACGTCGGAGAGCCTCAGTTGTCAGGTCCGCGCTGTGGTGCTCGCTTGCCCGAGGTGTGGCGAGCGGATGATCCTGCTGGCGACCATCGAGGATCCGGCCGTGATCCGCCGCATTCTGGCGCACCTCGGGCTCTCGCTCGACACCGGCGATCCCCTCCCGGAGCGCGGCCCGCCGGAGCCGGGCGATCGCTGACCGGCAGCAGGCAGGCAGCTGCAAGGTCATCGCCCCGATTGCCCGAGGATGCCGGCATGGCCGAGGCCCGCCCGGGGTCGGACCCAGTGCGCCGGAAAGAGCCGGGTTGCTGGCGACATTTCTCGTTGACGCGCGTCGTTTGGGCGTCGTATGCCTCGCGCGAGCCGGGGGGCTGAGGGG
>WNFR01004344.1_pt2 | contig 20116 bp, 28 predicted proteins | sample 5400221 | NCBI WGS metagenome assembly WNFR01 (sample SAMN13153357, study PRJNA577476) | soil metagenome | isolation source: 40 cm soil under Madrone tree | place: USA:California | collected 2016-06-14 | reverse complement strand
CTGCCAAAACTGCCGAAAACCCCAACCCTTTACAATACATATTTAGTTCTTCCAGTGATGACAACGATTTCGCGACCTATCTCGATCCTAGGGGCAAAACTCTGGAGCGGGGCACGGAGATCACCCTTGTGTTGAAGCCTGATGCCCTCGAGTATCTCGACCATCATACCCTTATCGAGCTGATCAACAAGCACTCCGTGTTCTCATCGTCTTTCCCAATATACTTATACCAACAGCGTGAGAAAGAAGAGGAACCAGCAACCGAGACCGAGTCACCCATTAGTGACGAGGAGCCCGCAGAAACTTCGGACGATGAAGTTGTCATTGAAGAGGTTAAGGAGTCTCAGCCAGAAGAAGCGGAAAAGAAGACAACTCTTGTTGATCATTGGGCTCACCTTAACGCGCAACCCCCTCTCTGGGCAAGGTACTGATTATCTTTGGCTTTCTTGGGTAGTCTCATTCATAGGATGTGCATACAGGGATGCAAAAAACATCAGTTCCTACGAATACCAGTTGTTCTACCAAGCAACTTGGCGTGATTTTGCCTCGAAGCCTTTTGCCTGGAATCACTTTTCCGGCGATTTAGGATCTGGCGTCTCCTTCCGTGCCCTTCTATATATCCCTGGGAAACTACCGGATGGCTTTTGGCAAGGAACTTTCACAACGTTGACCAATTCGATTCGCCTCATGGTCAAGCGCACCTTCATCACTTCTGACCTTGGCGAAGATTATTTGCCAAAGTGGGCCAGCTGGGTAACGGCTATCATTGATGGTGCGAGTATTCCGGCCCCCCCGATCTGAAGAACTTAGGGCTGATCATATCGTTCCAGCTGACGATCTTCCGTTGAATGTCTCCCGCGAGACACTCCAGAATGCTTCATTCCTGCGCCAAATCAAGCAAACGATTTTGAGGCGTATTATCCAGTCATTCACAAGGGTCGCGGAAGATGAGCCTGAGCGGTTCTCCGAACTTCACAAGGTCTATGGCAACGTTTTCAAGCTCGGTGTCATTGAGGATTCGAAAAACGGCGACAAGCTGGTCCCGCTGTTACGCTTTGTAACTAACCAGCGAAATAGCACATCATTGGACGAAGTATGTTTTCATTTTTCACAATGTGGCGGCCTTTGACCGTCATTTATAGTATATTGAGAACAAAAAGGCAGGACAAAAGCAGATTTTCTTCGTCTCTGATGCTGGAAAAACTTCGACCTCATTAGCGAAGAGCGTCTTCGTCGAAAAGTTGCACGCGCGAGGTTATGAGGTGCTCCTGCTAACAGATGCAATTGATGACGTGCTATTCAATCATCTCAGAAAGTGGAAGTGAGTTGTAGTGCTATGTTGCAATCGACTGGATTGGCTGATTTTATTCCAGAGGCATTCCCTTACAGGACGTAGCTAAAGCTGGGCTAGTGTTCGGCGACGAAGGTGAGTCCCGAAGTGGAGTCTCTTTACCTGTCTTCGCTTATACATCACGGGCAGATCTTGATCCCGAAGAAGAGAAGGCTATACTAGCAGAGGTCAAGGAAAAATTCAAGCCCCTTTTGACCTGGTTGAAGGAACAAGCAAAAGATGTTGTTCGAGATGGTTCGCATGAAATTTATTTTTGGCAATCGTGTACTTCTGACGTTTTATCCTATAGTCATCATATCCGATCGCCTCGTGACCAGCCCTTGTGCCATTGTCGCCGACGTGGGTGGTTACACTGCGAACGTCCAGCGTATCATGGGTGCAACGACGAGGAGTCAGGACAACCCCCTCATGTTCGAAATTGCGAAGCGCCAAAAGCTTCTTGAGCTGAACGCGCGCTCGCCATTGATCGAAGGACTCCTGCATCGCGTGGAACAGTTACCAGGAGAGGAGGAAGAGCGCGATCTTGAGGCCGAAGATGAGCTCAAGGAAGTTGCCGCAATCCTGATTGACGGTGGTCTTGTCCGCTCTGGATTCGAGGTATCCGACTCGAATGAGTACGTGTCGGAAACTTACGGCGTGCACACGTCATGCTAACTGCAGATAGATTCCTCACTCGTGTGGACCGCGTCCTTCGTCGCTCACTTGGTGTCTCAGAGAATGCCCCGACTGACACCACTGTTAAGCCTGCACCGCCAGTGGATCCCGTAGTCCTCGACGAGTCAGAGTACGAGCCTAAGCCGGACCCAGTTGAGGACGAACCGCCAGTGTTTGACGGCAAACCCGGGGTGATCCTGCCGGATCACTTGAAAGACAAGGTCCAGATCGACATCGAGGAGATGAGCGACGATGAGTATCCCCTTCATGATGAATTATAATATCATTGAGCACACCTCGATGTACATAACGTACAAAAGCATACAAGTATATTTTTGAGAACTGAACCTTTATTATCTATTGCAGTGCTTCAGTCAATATCGACAGGATTCCAGGTAACAGCACCATCTTTGCCCCGATCAAGTTTGTCAAGTTCGTTAATGTCCTCGTCGCTCATTTCAAAATCAAATACCCCAATGTTAGAACGTATGCGATCCGGGTTCTGAGACTTGGGGAGAGGAACAAATCTGAGCGCGTTATTAGATAGACCGGGAGTAGTTAGCTTTGTAAAGAAGTCTTACTTATGCTGAATAGACCAGCGGATGAGAATTTGAGCTGGTTCCTTGCCGTACTGACAGGACAGACGTGATTCAGCCGAAAATACAGCAAGGTCGCGAACAAAACTTTTACTTTTTTCGAGATTTCTTGCAGCACAGGGTTTCCAAACTCTCCCCTGACCAAGGGAGTATATGCTTCGACGACGATGCTGTGTAAGCGACAGTAATCCGTGATTGTTCGCTGCTGGCAGAAAGGGTGGAGCTAGCGTGACGGAATTCATCAGCACGATGCTGATGACGTCCATTCAGAAGGCAGAAGTTACCTCTATCTGGTTGACAGCAGGGGGCTCGAGCCCGGCGGCACGGATTTCTTCGAGGTGTTTGACATTGCTGAGACATTTTCAGTCATCTTGGGCCTCGCCATACGCATCTGTTTAACTCACTAATTGGATACACCCACGGACCTGAGTTTACCCGCGTTCCTGGCAGCCAAAAGCGCCTTCCAAGCCTCGAGGCGGGCGACTGTCCCTCCGTAGGCGCTGTGTATGAGATAGAGGTCTAAATAATCTATGGCAAGGTTGTGATCTTGAGAACTCATAATTGGGAATGAAAGCTGCCGTACCAAGGCCAAAATTCTTGAGGGAATCATCAATAGCATCAAGACAGCTTTGGTAACCGTCAGCGATCCGATTGATCTTGGACGCTAAAACCAGATAGCATTTAGCATTCGTTGAGGGCAATCGATCAGGTACGCGATGAAGGGTATACACACTGACGAAGATGTCTTGACGAGGCAAACCGCTATCTCTGATAGCCTCCCCGACCTGTGCCTCGTTTTTATATGCACGAGCTGAGTCTATATGCCTGCAATCATATTTGGATGGGGCAGAGGCGATTACATTACTATGAGACGGACCGATAGCCAGATTGAAGAGCAGCAAGACAAGCCGGCTTGCAATCCGGATTCTGATAAACACCCAGCCCAATGACAGGTATAGCTATGCCTGCGCATGCGAATGCATTTGGATATCGGTGTCAGGAAATAAGATCACACTGGAAACGCACCACTGGCATTGGCGGCGGTTGGTCGCAGATATGTGCACGTGGTAGCCATTGACGAAGCCACGAGCAAGCGAGCGCACTAATCCAGGGCATCGTTTTCACGGCTTCAACTCGCGGCTGCCCTCATAGGTTCGACCACACATCTCTCACTTTCACTCGCGGCTAACCTCTGCATGCGTAGAATATGACAATGACCCATCCGATCCCGAAAAACCATTCCGCTCCGCTCATGAAAGCGCCATCTTTGCTCACCTCCGTCGCATCCCTCCCCTTCCTCCACAACCCAGGAGAAGTATCGACTACCTCAGCGTAGATCTTCCTGGGGACAATGATAGTGGCGCAAGAGCAGATTCCGCCATGGGACACAGTAGGGCACCGAGCTCGACAGAGGTGCTCAGGAATCCATTTGGGAGAGACACAATCTTCTCGGATGGCGCCCCAGAAGAAGGGGAGGTCGACATGGAGGTCGACCTCGCTTCCTGGGGTTTGGACTCGTTCATTCCAAAGGACAAGTCCCGTAGCAGCAAGAACAGCAAGGGTAAAGACAAGGTCGAGACATTGCCCAATCCCCATGCGGCCACACAGGCATCCTCGTATCGATCCGTTCGCTCTCTGAGTATGGGGAATTTAGACTCGTTTGGTGTAGGGGATGCTTTCTTGGATTCAGCATCGACTACTGCACTAGAGAGGAGGCGACGGTCACTTGGATCTGCACTCGAACTTGGGGAATATCAACAAGTTCGACACCCCTTACTGCGTCAACGTCCCTCGTCAACCCACGACGCTATTTACCGCATCCCGACTGCACCCCCTCTCCATTCCGTTCCGTTTCCAGCACAGTCGGTCCGCTCCGCATCTCCTGGCCCGATTGATGGCTTCGTTGGTCCTTCCCGCGAGCGTCGAATGTCTTCAGCCAGCATTGGCTCACAAGGTCTCCTTTCTGACGCAGAAGAGAAACCTAATCCCTTCGTGATAGATCCTCCGACGCCCGAGAAGGCGTCGCGTTTTGATCCAAAAGCCCGTGCGCGAACAATGTCGGTGGCCACCATGGGCTCCCTTGGCTCTCGAAAGGTCCTCGCAGAGGATAATCCGTTGCGACCCTCATCTCCGTCGTCTCGCCTTGATCCCGCCATGCTACGTGATCCTGATGCCGCTTCGTTCATGAGTGGAGTGCCAGTCCATCGTCAGCCCATCAGGGACAGGCCGTATTCAACTCTTGAACTTATGCGCCCTAAGGTGCTTGTCATGCCAAGTCCACTCCAGGGCCAGAATTCTGTCATAGTACACAACGAACCGACAAGAGAAGGTTTTGAGATTACAACTGATGGGCCTCCTCTTCCGTATGGAGCACGCTCAAATACTGGTCGTCGCTTATCCTCTGCGGGGCTACTTGGCAACCCTTCAGGTTCCGCTGTTCCAATAGCATCAAACTCATTTACACCTAATCCTCGTGCCAGCCTTACGTTGTCTCAGCTGACTTTCAGGAACACGCTCCTGGTCGGCGGCCAACGCGATGTTGCATACACAGATATTGACGCTTATCTCCGCCGGGCTACAGAAGATGGTGAACAAATTATTGAGGAAGTTCCCGAGGAGGAACCCGCTCGCCCTGTAACAGTAGTCGTAGATGAGCCCGAGGGTGTTGGTCGGCCTCCTGGAAAGTTGTACGGGCGTAGCCTGGTCGACGAACTGGAACTTCGTAAGGCTACCATGCGCAGTAAGCAAAGGTGCGTCATTTACCCAAGTCCTTGAGGCTGTACCATTGATCTGATACATACTGCCATTTAGAGTATTTACTGGCGATGATCGCCCTTCCATGATGGCGCGCGGCCCAAGGCGGCGCTCTACCACATTGATAGACCCTACTTCATTGAACCAGGGCCCGGTATCACAAAATGTTTTGGGTAGATCGGAAACACACCCTAACCTTGACCGGAGGGGCTCTTTGGGGGGGAAACCCCTTCTCAACTTTGATGCAGAACAATTGCCGGTATTAAATCCTTCACCAGGTGGACGTGCTGCGCGATCAGTTTTTGGCGTTGACACGTTGTGGGAGCGTGAAACGGCAAAACTCAAAGAAATCGAGGCAGAGGAGGCGGAACAACAGAGACAGCAGGAAGCAGCCGAAGCTAAGCGGTCGCAAAAGAAATCCAAGAAGAAAAGAAAAGAGAAGGCAGTCCCTCAGGATGTGCCCGTCGAAGAACCTAGAGTATCCGCTGCAGCCCCCGTGCTGCCCGTCATTCCTAGAGGAATCACTAAGGGTGTCCCACCACCTCCCAACAACGATGACTCAGAGAGTGGTAGCGGGAGTGATACGGATAAACCACAACCTCCTCCGAGGATTAGCACCGAGGGCTGGCACTCTGGAGATTCCGATGTAGAGAAGGTCGGACCGGTCCGTACAACGGGTGTCGGACCACGGTATCCAAACCGGTCGCGCCAACGCGCTCCCGCTACCCAGCCTGTTGCTAAGCCCGCAAGTGATGACGATAGCGAAGAAGACATCCCTCTGGCTGCTACGGTTGGCCGCGCCGTTCAACGCGCGACTCTTTTTGGCCTCCCGGCCGCCGAACTTTCTGACTCGGACGAAGAAAAACCATTGTCACAACTTCTGACGAGATCCAAGCTACTGGACGTCCCACCGCTTGACGCTGACCCTCCATCTGCCTCCACGGCGCTCAGTGGCGCTGTTGATGATGGTGATGATGATGGCGATGATGATGACGACAAGCCACTGGGTCTGCGGGTCTCGCGTTTCGCTTCTTCGCAGTCGCAGCTGGGACACGTACTTGTTGAGGACGACGAGGACGACCGCCCCCTCGCCTTCCACCCTGAACAGCAGCGTCGCACACAGTACAACATGCTTCTGCAGCAGCAGCAACAACAACTGATCTTACAAGCGCAAATACAACAAGCGCAGATACAACAAGCGCAGATACAACAAAGTATGATGTTTTCTACTCCATCATTGATGGGCTCTGCCTTCTTTGGTGCACCCACACTCCCGCAGGTGGTGCCTTTGATGCCCCCAGCTCCTGCAAGTCCACCACCTGGCGCGCAGGACATGGCGAAATTCGGACGTGTGGATAGGTGGCGACGAGAAATCGTCGGAGGACAGCCCTGAGTTGCAGGCATAACTCGAGCCATCGTATACCCGTCATCTTGTCGTTTTTTCCTTCACACTTCCTCTTATCGCTAGCACAGACATGGTATCATAGATGGGTTTTCTAATATCACTTTTAAAACAACAGTACAGCGGCGTCCTGTGCGTAAAATGTCCGCAGATAAGTATCTATGCAGGAAATAAGCATTGGCAGTAAGTGAGGGTTGAGGAAAGGGAACGGAAGGGAGAAGGAAATTTAGGTGAACATCCGATGCGACATGAGCATAACACGACGACAACAATATGAGAGCCATTAACACGAGACTAGGGTATAAAGGATCGGGTACGCTGGGTGAAAGAAAGAAAAGTGTACGGTATTGGAGAAAGGAAAGTGTCATGACGGATTGGCGACCCATAGTTTGCGCTTTGGAACGGTGACGATCGAGACATCGCGGCGCGCCATTTCATCCTCAATACGACGCTGTCGCGTGTCCTCATCTTCGTCCGATTCGATCTCCTCTGTCTCGGACCGCAAAGCGGCATAAGACGTGCCGTCCTCTGCCACTGTGTGGAACAATGGCTGGTGGAGGTAGGGACTACGAGGCTCCTGAGGAAACGGGAATTGGTCTGTGCCTGCCGTAGAAATGGGACGGGAAGGGCTTGGGGTTGCGATTGGGGCGACCATGCGCCGTGCATAATTCCCTTGGATGCGACCGAGAATAACCGTCAAGGCAGAATGCTGGGGACGTCCGTTCCAAGACATGATAACAAGGAAGGCGTAAAACGCAATTGTCCAAACCAGGAAGGCCGCGAAAGGCGCTAACGGTGCTCGCTTCCAGAGCTCCACCAGAGAAAGGATGCACAAAGCCAAGATCAGAACATGCATAATAATATGAAGTGTGATTTCTCCTTTTGGTGGTACCAGCGGCTGCTGGATTTTTGCAGATGGTGGATCTGCTAATCCCTGAGCACTAAGATGGGTGGTAGTCGCAGGTGTTGAAGTAACACCCCGATTGTTAAGTTGCATTAGGGCATAGTCCAGATCACCCTGCAAACTTTCACTTCAGCAAGTCCCAAAACCCCAGGCTTCGTACGTACCACAGCATTTACACTTCTGCGGCGCTCGAGCCAGCTAAGATCGCTCAAGTTGCGAGGCGGTGACCTATGGGCGGATTCATAGATGTTGAGCGTCCCACTGGCACTATGGTGGCGCATCCGAGCGGGCCGATTGACGACTTCGAACGTGTTGGGGACGGGTGATTCGGACTCCGGAGCACCCTCGCTGCTGGACGCAAGTCCTTCTCGGCTTCGGAACCAGAATCCGAGGTACCTCCGAGAAGAGGTGTGTCCAGGGGATGAGGCAGGAGTGCGTGACGGTGCTCCGCCTGGATTGCCTTTGTCGACAACACCTCGAAACGAATTAAGCTTCTCGGCGGTGTCGGACGAGTCAGCTCTGGATCGTTCGGCCCGGATCTTCCCAATGATTTCCTGCGGGCTGGATGCGAATAGTCGCCAACGTACAAAGTATGCAAGGAAAAAGAGAGGGACAATGCCGTAAAGGGCAACAAATAAAGCAAGTCCCGCTTGCCCATGTGAAGTCTTCAAGACCATATTGGATGATGCCGCGCGTCTACCTATGGCTGCACTGCTCCTCGAGATCGATGTAAAGGAGGACGTCAAAGCAGTCAGGCCAGTGCCATACGCAATGACCAACATCAATACAGAGACGTATAATGGACCTTGGGATTGTTGCGACGAGGGACCGGAGGAAGATGGCAATGATAATCTATACAAGATAATAGTCGGCAAGAGTAACGCTAAAGATATTGGAGCCAGAGATTTGTGCGTGACGGAGGCATCGAATAGGTGAGTTGCATCAGAAGAAGAACGCGGTGTGGATGAAGGTGATGGTAGAGTTGTCGGAAAGCCATGTGCCGAGGGCAATGAGGACGACTTTGATTGCGACGTGCCTCTGGCAGTTGCACAGGTGGAAATATACCGTATGGTAACACCTGCGCCGTTCGCATCAACGCCTGTCTGCAGTTGCCCATTGCTAAAGCCACTCCATTGTTGACCTGACTGCGATACCGATGCGCTGTATGCCCTGAGAGCCCACATATCAGATAGATAGTTGCCAGAGTTATCTTGGCCGCCGAATATTATTGTATCTGAGTATAAGGCCCGGGAAGAGCCCACAAGTCCGGAGGAATATGAGATTGACGCCGCCCCGCTGCGAGGCTGTGGAAATGATACATTCCCAGATTTGCCAGGGTCGCCAGCAGGGAGGATACGAGACCACGAACCACCATTAATATCAAGTACATCCTAACCGGGAGTTGGGTGAATGAACACCGAACGAAAGGCTACTCGGCTTACCACCTCGCCTTTTTGAAGGCCGTCTCCGTCATCCCAGAGGGAGGAGTTAAACAGTCCGAGAAGAACGAACACTTGAGATTTGAAGCTCGACGAAAATGTATTCCGGTTTGCCACAACCGCAGTGCCGATACGAGGGACGGCACAGTGAGAAGGCAAGACCGAGAGTCCCGTGTTGGTGTCGGTCACATAGGAGTATGGTTGGACACAGGAGGCGTTGGGACTTGCAGTGCCGATGCAACCACTGAAGGCCACCAATTGCTGGTTGACGACGGTACCACCCTCCCCCGATACAGCATCGAGTGTAGAGTTGTTGTCTACAGATGTTTTTGACCAGGTCCCAACAAGCGAATTTGCAAGATTAGATGAGAGTGTACCGGAGATGTCCAGCTGCCAGACTTCGGAAAGTGGCACAGGGCTTAGTTGCGAACCGGAACTTCGGACGCCACCCATAAGAAAGAAGGTGTTGGTCGGCCCTAACAAACCGGAAGAGTTGAACGGGATGTTAATATCAATTCCCCCCACCGCGCCTAGGAGGGCAGGGGGATCCGATATAGATGATGTATTCACATGAGACCAGAACTGATTATTGTAATCGTATTCCTGTGGGTTACTTATCGTGAGCAAACAATCGAGAGTGTCAGAAAGAAAGCGAATGCGCCAATCGGCCCCACCCAAACGTCAGATAGGGGTTCTCCATCGGAACCCTTGCCTCCGATTACAACATGACCGCTACGACTTGAGATACCGATGAGAACGAGTTGGGAGTCCGATATATAATGAACATACTAGCTTGCGGCGAAATCGCCACCACCAACGGCTGCACTTCTCGGAGGTGGTAAAGCAGAATTTCCGCCCTGGGGGATGGGAGAAGACCAGACAAGAGTATCCAAATTGAGGCTGGGCAGGACGGTGGATATCAATGAAGGAATGAAGGAGCAAGAAAGGAAATACGGACAGGTAGGTCTGCTGTTGCGGAAGACCACCTTGGGATTCACCGCCAAAGATTATGAGGGTACGGGTTCTGTTATCATAACCAATCGACGCATCTTTGAGGGGTGGAGCTGGGGAGCCTTGAAGAAGATTTGTGAGATTGATCCACTGAAGAGGGGGGACTGGCGTGGATGTTGATATGGATTGGGCACGGGTTGCGGAGAAGAGGCATAAAGAGTAAAGGCCCAAGAAAGTAAGAGAAGGCATCAGTCCCTGTTGCCGACGCCGATGCTGGGGCGCCAGCTGAGCTGAACGTTTTGACCGCCTGCAGCTTTGCTTGCTCTGAAGCTGTTGTAGCCGCCTGGCAGCAAACACGCTTCGCCAACGACCACGCCACGGCGACGGCCACTCTTACCCGTCGCGGCCTTCCACGGTCCGGTCTTCAGCAACAGCGATCATCATGTCCAAGCGACCGTTGACCCAAGACACGCATACAGCCGCTAATTCTTCCTTTCACTCCTCTGCATCTCATATGTGAGTTTTGATTTTGATTTTGATTTCTCCCCTTTTCCCCTAATTTCCTCGCTCAAGAATCTCTGAGGACCTCAATGCTCGTCTACAGAACGTTGGAAGTCGCATAAGGAGGAGTAAGAAAGCCAACCTTGTTATCTTGCCGACCGCTCATCTCCCAACCTAGGTGTCTCGGAAGGTTATGCCACCCACAGGTTTTCGTCAGCATCGTCCGTGCAAGCCGCGACGTCGATCCCGATTAACGATTCCCCCATCTTTCGTTCCTCCTATGATACCCTACGCGCCGTCTATTCCCAATATCCATCCTCCACACTTACGCTATCCGATAAGAAACGCATGCTTGCCGAGACTTCAGTCGATGAGACGGAAGAACCTTCTGGTGATGATAACCAGGAACAGGAAGACAAGGGAAGCAATATTGTCATGCAAAGTGCATCGGTGATTGGAGCGAACGATCTTGCCTTGGCACGGCCTATGAAACCCCTTCGTCGCACCCACAGGACCTTCGGACAGACAAAGTCTCTACCAGCGACTGTATTTGAATCACGCGTCGGCCAAGAGGCCCGTGACACTCTCAAAGCAGACTCGCAAGAAGAGGATGACTGGAGTACTACTGCTTTTTCCGGAGACCTTTCGAAGCCCCCTACTTTGGGATGATGGAACCCCAGTGTCCTTGGTCATCTTCAAAGCCTGTGGGTTACATTATTCCAATTAAGCAACCGTGTGCCACAAATATTGCCACACTAAAAGTGAGCTAGAGAGAGTTAGGCAATCCTATCAGCCTGCTGGCAATTGTGTTCTTTGCACCCATGACGGTACAACACCTTTTAAATCTGAGTACTGAATCCGGTTCAATGGCAGGGATCAAGCACAGCCAAATATGGTAAATTGCTCTCCAAAGGCGCTAAGTGGCGAATGGTTCCAAATCCCTGGTCATCGGTTCATCCCTTTCCACGTGTACCTTCCCACGTAATGGATGCTGAAAGCACTCGCCACCCACTTCGGCTTTTCCTGGCTACATTACTGGCAGATACACTAATCTTTTATGGGCGCCCTGTGATCGTAGTCACAGCTTTATTGACTTGAACGGCATTTATAAGGTTGGTGCCTGCCTGCTCGTTGCTCTTGTTTTTTTCACCATCCGTGGACTAAGGCCTGGTTCTTCACATCACCGTTTGGAGCCATTTGGCGCTCCAGGTGATTGTCTCGCCACAAGCCGGAGACACGACCTTCCGGCATATTTGGTAACTTGCAAGACCCATCACGATATACGATCGGCTGGCATCGGGATCCATCCAAAGTTTCTTCAATTGCCGGACGTCCTGTGGCGGCATATCGCTTACTTCACTTAAAACCCACAATACATCCCCCTTCCTGTGCGTCTCTCCTTCCTTACCATGTCCCTGCTCTCAAAACGCGAACTCTGCATGAAGTCCCCGTCCCCAGCGCCTAGTTATACGTCTTCATCCTCCCATACCTATGAGTCACCGTGAGTGTCCTACGAAGTGGAATGGACAGAACGCCTACAGCATATTTCGTCTTTATAGTCCTCGGCGTCAGCGGGATTTAATTTATCCGCGCCCCGTCCAGACGTTGCCTCCGCTGCGGGCTTTCCTCAGAAACGAGGGGATCAACGCCGACATCGAGACTCGTCACCCCCAACTTACAGGTACCGTTCATGAAGTCGCTAGAGAGGAAGCACGGCGGAGAGCTCTCAAAGCTGCTGCGACGCGGTATGTGTTTCTTTAACTTACTATCTTTTTGTCTCACTGTCTGCCTTTAGCCGCTACAATAGATCTAGTCCACCCCTTGATGAGCGTATGTTGGGGTGCCACAGCAGGTCAGCTTAGGCCTCTTTGTTATGGCGTTGGTATCGACAAGAACCCTGACTGCAGCTATCCGCCATATCGTCACAAAATTGTCAGACGGTTCATGTCGCCGCCATGGGCCGTGAAGGATGACCACTACATTTTGAAGACTATTTCGTCGCCACGATCGCCCAGATCTCGAGATGGAACAGCTGAGACGTGGATATCAGGAGAAGTGGAGCCATTCAGGTAAGCGTCAAGTCGCATGAGGCCACGACGTAGGGCGATAACTTTGTACAGACCGTCACTGTCTCCCGTGGGTGACGAGATCACTCCACCTATTTCTTCAAGAAAGAGACCTAGACCTGAATACCTTGAGTCAGTCTCCTCGGCCTTTGTTTCTCCGCCTTTTTCCTAACGCCGATACAGGCAATCAAGCGACGAAGACTCCGATGGTGACAGTATCAGTCAACCGCACCCCAGTAATGTGCCGGAGGCAAAGAGGGATCAACTTACGGTCCGAGCTGACGGCAACAACGTCGGAATGACAAATTCCCCTTCGGGGACGGGCACCATCGAAAAGAAGGGAGCTCCTCCGCGGACATCTCACAAGTCTTCCGGCGGGCTTAAAGCTGGACAGAAGTTCGAACGCGAATATTACTCGCCATCTGGAATCAAGCTCGAGGTTATCGAGCTCCCCGTTAAATACGATGCGAAGGAGTGGCTCAAGCATGTAGAGCAATGCCCCGAGGGAAATAGGACACCTTGGCGTTGCACATGGCAAACGATGAAGAATGGCACTCCGATGCCATGCGACTACTCTTCCAAAAAACACCTGGTCAAGAGGCACATTGAGGCGACACACCTTTGTATCAAGTGTGTGCTAACTAAATTTGGTTGGCACTTTGTCCTAATGCGATAACGCCTTTTGCAGGAGGTTTCAATGTACGTGGTGTGAGAAGACTTTCACACAACGATCAAATGTGGCGGGCTGTCATCTGAACACCCAGTAGGTTTTTTTTTTGTTCCGTACTTTCCCTATCGAACCTGACTATTTTAGTACTGGCGCATCCCCTCATGGGTGTGATTTCTGTGGCGACCATTTCAAGGATCCCTCCAAGAGGCACAAACATATGTTACGCAATCATGGTTACCGCCCAGGAGAAAGTAAGAAGAAGTTCAAATCTGATGAATCTGTTCAGGGACAGTCAGTCCACGAGTCTCTCGAGCCATGGAAGGTAGCGGATGAATGATGCGATATGCAATTATTGGCACTCTTTCACACGCTTCCTTTTCTCTATACCCGCTACCTGTCATACTTGTTTTGCATGCACTGTTATATGGAACATGTGTAGTCGGTGTGATGTTGTAACCAAAGACGAGATGTAGCGAGAGAACCTCTGGAGCGTGGTTGCCTTAAGCGACAGGGCCAGGCGATCAGTCCCAATCGGAGCCTTCTTTGCCCCCCATCAGATAAACGGCGGCCGTTGGGGTTAGTGCGCCACGCGGCGGGTTAGTTTAATTGTAAGGGTGGACAATCTAGCGGAGTTGATCCAGTTGGCATGAGGCAGCTGCGCCGGAAGACAAAAGTACGGTCTATTGGTATAGAAGCGTCTTGCCATATCCACGGGTGTTTGAGCGTCTGTATCATCACGGCGGTCATTGAGGTATGGACGATTGTGGAACGGGGAGAACTGGGAGAACAAAAAGGATCCGATCCTGGATAACGGCTCTGATCACCTCCGAGTGATCGGGTTTCGTATCTCGGCGCGCCAGTTTCCAGTACTGGTAATTGATACCGGACAACGTTCCTCATATTCGTTCGTCCGTCCATACCGAGTTCCTGGGAGGGCGCTCACCAGGGAACACGTCTTCCCGTACTATGCCAGCCTTGGGAAGCCTCGCATTTCAGTCGCACTCTCAATCATCCCAGGTCGTGCATGTCTCCCCTGACACTTGTCGTAACCTCTCACTCTTCAAAGGTTCGTCTTCTCGACTTTCCGATCTGTCTCAGGGCATGAATCACTACCCGTAGAAATTCTCAGGGAGTATCGCAAGTTGGATGACACCGTGATGATGAGAATAAACCGAACTACAGCCCAGTTCCGTGATCGTGATCGTATCGGAGCAAGTGTAACTCTATTATCATTTGGGGATCCCAAGGGCTTGACATGATGTTAAGAAAATTGGAAACGCCGGGCTGAACTCATCAATTACTGTGTCGAGATTACGAACAAGACTCGGATGGGACGGTCGGATCAGCTTGGGGATGGTGCACACCCTCCGTCATCCCTTCAAGTCAGTGCGTCGGACGAAGCAAAGGTTTCCTTCCAGGTTTATCACCGTTCCATGTGTAGTTCTCAACTTTTCCTTTTTTTTTTAGTCCCAACAACTGCGCAATGAACTCGCTATTGAAAAAATTGTCCGACGACGGGCTCTGGAAGGTTAGTCGGTGCCACAGAATTGGGGGTGCGATGGGCTGATATTCCATACCAGCGTTCATTTCCCGATGCCGGTATTTTGAGCCACCAGCGTCTGACGAAGAAGCCCGAGGATGGTGGAACGAGGCCCAGAGGCGCCATTAATCTACGTAGTTGTAGTTTTACTTTAATTGCACGATGCCGTAGGGGCCACAAGACACTGTCGACGTTGCTGACCTGGCGTAAATGACGCAACTTTGAATATTAGCTAGCGCTATCGTAGCGCTCTCGCTCTCATTACAACCACGACAACGACAACTATCTATGCTCTCCTCCAAAGCCATCATTCAGACCCTATCACTCTACTTTGCCGCATCACACGCGAGCCCCGTCTCAGATGCACAGGAATCGTGGTCGATTACGAATTCATTCACAAAGGTTCCAGTAACGCTGGGCGTAATGTCACGTTGTCCGGATGCTCTCCTTTGCGAGACCCTGTTCGATAAGGTCATCCCAAGGGTGGCCGAGAAGATTGACCTTTCACTCGCTTATATTGCAAGGTACTTCACTTCAACTGCGGCCAGCACCATGCCTGAGTCATCATTCGTAACAGACTCAATTCATCAGATCCAGAATTCGGAGTTACCTGCCTCCATGGACGGGATGAATGTGCCGGAAATGTGCAACAGCTCTGCGCTGCAAAGTATGAACCAATGAAGACCTGGTGGGAATTCGTTACGTGCCAAAATTACGAAGGCAGAGACAGGATCGGAAGGCCCGACGTAGCGTTCAAGTGTGCTCGCACCGCCAAAATGAACTGGAGTGATGGCGAAGTTGGTCGGTGTGCAGGCCTGGATGGCACTGGGATAGGGGAAGAGGGTGTACAGTTACTGCAAGAGAGTGTCAAAGAAACCGAAGCCCTGGGAATTATGTACGTTGCCGGTATCTCCTCTCTCCGCCCTGACAGGCTCTCACACACACTCATGCCACAGCAAAAGCTGCACCATCGTTATCAACGAGGAGAAGGTTTGTGTGCATGATGGGATCTGGAAAGATTGTGAGGTCAGCTGCCCTTCCCAAACCCGTTTCTCGGCCAAGCTAATCTGGATAACAGAATGGCCATGAAATCCGGGATTTCGTCAGGCAAATCGAAACAGCGTATCGAAAGTTGAATGAAAACACTTAAGACTGTTGAAATGTGTTTGATCTGGACAGTTATGTAAATGGCTAGTAGTTGTCGTCCTAACCATGATGGTTCATACCCGATGACATGAAAGGAATTGCACTCCGGGTCTCCGCAACCTGGAGGTCCACGGACACGCGTAAATCAGCATACTACCACCCCTCAACACATTGCAAGAGCAGAGGCGCCTGACCCAGGTCAATGGCACATGCTCATTGCGGTTAAAGCAAAACTGCGTCGCAACGTTTCTCAAACCAAACAAGGTCGTCATTCATCTCATTCATTCACAGTTCCTTTGTCTTCGCTGATGAATCCCTTCAAGTCTGCAAACGATCGGGCGTTCCTTACACCATCAACATTGTTCCTCTTTTGACCAAGACCCATGACATCTACTTTTGTATGTCACCAAGTCTTCAAGGCACTTATCAATATGCATTTCCATCCCGTCCAAAACAGCTTGTATTCGCCGGCGAAGCAGTTTTAACTTAAAGGCATCATCTGTGCTAAAGAAGGTCAAGCCGCGCTCCGGCTTCCTTTGAGATGGCCCTACGCCTAATCGATATGTGGTGAGCGTGCTGGAACGAAGTACCCAATATTTCCTGGCTGGTATTTCCTTCGACTCGAGGTCACGCCTACGATGTGTGTACATACATCGTTTTTATATCGATTGGTCCATCGGTTGGTCGCTTCTCAAGTGGTTTGAGAACAGAATGATGACATTATTTTCCAAGTAAGAGCTCGTATATGATGACTACTATGTTGATTCCTATGAGTGGTACTGTCCGAAGTTGGTCGTTGCTCGTCTCACACGGGTGCAGGAAGAGACGTACTTCGCATGACCGTTCTTACAGCACTTATGAGGTTGATAAGTCTGCCCTTTACGCCAATGTCTTGTACGGGGTTCCCGTATCCTGCACTGTGATCGTAATTTTGTTGAAAACCGACATTATTTGGTGGTTGAATGGATGACCATCCGACTGTAGGAAGGTTAAGACGTCAAAGTAGCAGTATCGAGTGGACACGCACTGCGAGCGAGAAAACGGTCCTCGCTGAGGACTGCTACGGCATTTATGAGGAGCAATCCGATATAAAATATGCCTCCGAGAAAAAGCATTGCCAAAGGCTCGTCTGCTGGTCGTCGTTTGCGCGTGTGCGCGTTGAGGACTTTTCCTCGGGTTTATCCGACAGTGCACTTTGCTCGACACGACACCATGGTTGTGCCACGCTTTACTCGTGAGGGACTCGGTACGGGTACGCACACATTATTATGTTCTAAAGAATCGATTGACACCTCTATGAAGCTATGGTATTGGCTCGCCTTATCTCTTCTCGCCATCATGCTTCCACATCCCGTTTACTACTGACTGGTTCGCGTAGACAGTAAGTGTTCTCAGTGGTCACTGTGTTCGAGATTCTCAAAGGCGACGTTTCCGCCCGCAGTGCGTCATTCGGAACGAATCCCTTCGAATGGTTCCGGTCCACCCTGAGTCCGGGTTTGCGACAGCAACGGCCATCGCGCGAAGTAGATACCACGAAACGGACACAAGCTCAGGGTGACAGCCAAAGCATCTTTGATACAATAACTCCAGAGGTGGAGAAGGCACAACAAGCAGACACGAAAATGCCCAACGTACGGCAGAGCGATCATGTACGTGAACAAATGGATGCATCACGTCCACCAGCTTCACCACCTGCGTAGCACAAATACTCGACGGCAAACTTCAAAATCTCACATCGGAAGCTCAACAAAGTCGGTCGTCAGATTTCTGGAAAGCCTATCGACTCGGCCATTCTGCAGATGACGTTCAGCGAGAAGCGGGCGAGCAAGCGCATTCGTAATATGCTCGTCGTTGCGAAATCTCACGCGGCACTGAAAGGCATCGACCCCCGGAAGATGGTTGTCTGTACGTCAAGCTCATTCTCATCCATCCGTCTTTTCCCGGCCTGATATGATTATGCATTCCCCCAGCGGAAGCATGGGTGACCAAGGGTCCAAGGACGCATAAGCGTATAGAAATAAAAGGACGTGGCCGTATTGGCATGCGCGTCCACCCAGACTCGCGGTTGAGCGTAATACTGAAGGAAGGAAAGATGCGGGCACAACTGTTGGAGGAGGTTCGCACCCGTAAATTAAAGCGAATCGTTTCAGCGGGCTTTCTAAGGGAGAACAAACCGGTGCACACCGCGAGGTCGAAGTGGACCTGGTAGTTTAGTTGGATTAGGTAATATACAACACACGTCGCTACGTCGCTAGCATTTGACCATCTACTCCCACTCCTTCATCAATGGCTCCTCTCGCCCTGCGTGGCTGGCTTTTCATGCCAGTTCTCGCCTTGCTCTCCCTTTTGTGCTCCTTCGTCTCCGCTGCATCCCATTCATTCGAAAACACCGCCATTGTGCGCACCGTGGACCTTGGTGGTTCTCTTGTCCACGTCACGACAACGTACGCTATTCGGGCGCTTGATAACGGTGCCCAGCAATACTTCGTCACTCTCGGAGAAAAAGAAGCTCGGTCTGCGAGCTGGTTCGAAGCAAAGCTCAAGGGCCAAAACGAACCTTTGACGGTGACCACTGACCTCCTCGGTCCTCACGAGTCAGCACCCACCTTGTCATGTCACCGACTAATGTTGACGCGTCTTTTTTACCACCTGCAGCGGCACCTACTCGTACATAGTCAACCTGCCAAAGCCTTTGGGTGTTAATGGCACGGTCAACCTTGTCGTCGAGACCGTCCTAACTCACACCACCTATCCATGGCCCGAAAAGGCCTCGCAGAAAGAAGAACAATCACTCAAGTACGAGGGTGACTTGCTCGTTGTCAGTCCATACAGGACTGCGACACAAAGGATCAAAGTGCGGTACGTGTTAGTCGCGCGAATCGTCCCATCCATTGTGTAATATGATCGTAGTGCACCGGCGCCCCGCATTATTTCGTACACTACTCCTGAGGGCTTGGAAGCGTTTACAACCGACAATATTGCGACAAAATCAGGCGCCACTATCACCTATGGCCCTTTCAGCAACATTCCGCCATCCGCGTCTACTGCGTTCATCGAGGAACACCAGAAGCACATTGTGGTGCAATACCACTTCGCACACCCGGTTGTACAAGTTACGTCGCTGAAGCGCACTGCCGAAATTAGCCACTGGGGTGCCAATCTCAACATCCAAAATGAGATTAGTCTGGTCAACGCTGGACCTGCGTAGGTTCCACATGCTTGCGCCCAACCGATTCAGTTCTGAGCCTTTTCGACAGATTAAAGGGTCATTTTGCGCGTATCGAATACCAAGGCCAAATGTATTTCAACCGTTTGCCGCCCCACATCATTCCGTCTTTGACTCTTCACCTTCCTCCCGGTATTCATTCCGCGTATTACTATGACCTTAATGGCAACGTGTCCACATCAAAATTGCGCCTCACGCCCTCCGTACCCAAAGCCTCTCCAATCAAGCAATTTAGCACCCTCGACCTGCGTCCGCGGTACCCTCTTTTAGGCGGCTGGAACTACTCATTCACCCTCGGGTGGGACTCCCCGCTTGCAGACTCGGCTGCATATGATGCCAGTACGGGCCTTTATGTCGTGGGCGTTCCGGTTCAGACCGTCATTCCGGGTGCCGTTGTCAACCAAGCGGAAGTGAATATTATACTTCCAGAAGGTGCAACGTAAGCCAGCACGAACAACATGTGCTAACTCGACTTGTCTGCTTACCCGTGTTTGACAGCGACATTGAAGTATTCCCTCCATTCTCCCCTCTTGCTGAACAGCGCTCGACACATATCACGTACCTCGATAGTATCGGACGTCCTAGTGTCGCCCTGACATTCGAGAATTTGACAGACAAGCATGACGGGCTGATCTACGTGAGTTTACAGCGCGGTATTTGGGCTGTTTCTGACAAAATTGAGCAGGTGACGTATAAAGTTGCGCTATCGGCGCATCTTCAGAAGCCTAAAGTCGTTTCGATTGCTTTTGGTGTTTTGTTCCTTATCGCCTTTTTGGCCCGGCGAGTAGATCTTAGCCTGTCCAAGTAATCCGTAGTGGTAGACAATGAAATGAGATGCTCATTCAAACACCAGTGCTTAGGATTCAAGCTTTAAGCTTTGACTTGTTGTGTGAGCTAGTGAGCAAGTTGTTGATCA
>WNFR01002253.1_pt1 | contig 20124 bp, 14 predicted proteins | sample 5400221 | NCBI WGS metagenome assembly WNFR01 (sample SAMN13153357, study PRJNA577476) | soil metagenome | isolation source: 40 cm soil under Madrone tree | place: USA:California | collected 2016-06-14 | reverse complement strand
GTAGATGGCGTTGCACAGCGCTGCTGCGACGCACGCGGTACCGGTCTCGCCAACCCCGCCCGGGCTTTCGCCGCTCGCTACCAGATGCACCTCGACCCGCGGCGCTTCGGACATCCGCAGCGCCGGAAAATCATTGAAGTTGCTTTGCTGCACGCGCCCGTTGGCGATCGTGATCTCGTTGCCGAGCGCGGCGCTCAGTCCGAACGTCACGCCGCCCTCGAGCTGCGCCCGCACCGTATCGGGATTGACCACCTGCCCGCAATCCATGGCGCACACCACGCGCTCGACCCGCGACTCACCCTTGGCGTTCACGCTGACCTCGGCGACCTGGGCAAGATAGCTGCCGAAGGCAAACTGGATGGACACGCCGCGCCCGCTGCCCGCGGGCAGCGCGGTTCCCCACCCGGCGCGATCGGCCGCGAGATCGAGCACCGCGCGCATGCGTGGGTCCTTGAGCAGCGTGCGCCGGTAACGCACCGGATCCTGCTGCGCCGCCGCCGCCAGCTCGTCCATGAAGCTCTCCACCGCGAACACACTGCGGGTCGGACCCACCCCGCGCCACCAGCCCGTCGGAACGCCCGGCGGATCGCGGCGCACGAAGCGCACTTCCAGGTTCTCCAAGGGGTAGGCCAGATCGGCGGCCGAGGTGACCGCGTCAAGGTCCACGCCGTTGTTGATCGTTTCCTCGCCGTAGTACAGCGCCCACAATCCGGCGCCCGCGATGGTATGACGCCAGATAACAGGCATGCCACGCGCATCCAGCGACGCGGACAGCCGATCCACATAGTAGGGGCGGTAGCGGTCGTGCTGGATGTCCTGCTCGCGACTCCACAGCACCCTCACCGGGCCCTGCACATGCCGGGCGATGCGTGCCGCCAGCACGATGCCGTCCACCTCCAGGCGCCGCCCGAAGCCACCGCCGATCAGATGGCTGTGAAGGCGGATCTGCTCGGGCTTGAGACCGAGAGCGGCGAGCTTCGCCACCGCGCGATCGCATGCCTGGGTGCCGACCCAGATCTCGCACTCGCCCTCGCGCCAGTCGACCGTGCAGTTCATCGGCTCGAGCGTCGCGTGGGCGAGAAATGGCTGGTGATAGACCGCATCCACGTGGGTCGTCGCGTGCGCCGCGGCCTCCTCGAGTTTGCCCTTGCTGGCGCCCACAGCACCGGCCTCATGAGCGGCGGCTTCCAGCTCCGCCACGATCGCCGCCTGTTGTACGGCGGCGTTCGGCCCATCGTTCCAGCGCGGCGCCAGCGCCTTCATGCCCTGCATGGCCGCCCAGGTGTCGTCCGCCACCACGGCGATCACATCGCCCTCATTCACCACCTGCCGCACACCGCGGACGGCGAGCGCCGCATCGCTTGCGAGTTCGGCGCTCGTCCCGCCCTCGACGGGCGAGAGCGCGATGAGCGCCACCTTCGAATTCGGCGGCCGCACGTCGATGCCGAACAGCGCGCTGCCGTCCACCTTCTCCGGCGTGTCGCGCCTCGGCGTGGCGCGACCGATGAGCCTGAAGTCCTTCGCGGCCTTCAGGGATGGCGCCGCGGGCGCCGGCAGGGCGGCGGCGGCGGCGGCCAGCGCCCCATAGCTGAACCGTTGGCCGGAGGCGGCGTGTATGACTTCGCCGCGCTGCGCGTGGCAGGTGTCGACGGGCACGCGCCAGCGCTTCGCCGCCGCCTGAATCAGCATCAGGCGCGCGGTCGCACCCGCCTGCCGCAGGGGCGACCAGCACTGGATGATGGACAGGGAGGTGCCGGTGGACTGGTCTCGTTCGATGCCCTCCGGTGCGGCCGGATCGACTGCGAATCCGTAGACGGCAGGATCCGGCGGGGCGGCCTCCACCGTGATCGCCGCCAGATCGACTTCCAGCTCCTCCGCGATCAGCATCGGCAGTGAGGTGAAGACGCCCTGCCCCATCTCGACCTTGGGCATCACGCACGTGATACGCCCGTCTGGCTCGATGCGTACGTAGGCGTTCAGCGTGCCGCGAGCGGCCGCGCTGCCGTGCACCACCTGCTGCCGGCGACGCAGCGCGACGCCGAGCACCAGCGCCCCGCCCACCGCGGCGGAGATGAGCACGAACTGCCGCCGCGTAGCCGACGCCGCCACGCTCATGACCCATCCGCCCCCGGCGCGGCCGGTGCACTCTGCGCCACGCCGCGCGCCTTGCGCCCGGTGTCCACGATCAGGAAGGCGCCGACCGCCACCGCCAGCGACACCACGCTCCAGAACAGCTGTCGCGCCATCTCGCCGGGGGTGAGAGCCATGCCAATCAGCACCGCCGCCATGCCGGCGAGCGCGGCATAACTCAGCCACGGGAACAACCACATCGAGAGCGCGGGCGCCGGTGCGCCGCTCGCCTCGCGCGCGCGGCGCAGGCGGATATGTGCCAGGGCGATGATCATGTAGATGAATACCACCAGCGCGCCGGAGGCGTTCACCAGGAACGCGAACACCGTCTGCGATGAGGTGATCGCCGCCAGGATGCCGAGCACGCCGGCGATGCTGCCCATCCACACCGAGCGTGTCGGCACGCGCCGCGCGTTCACCTGCACCAGCCATTGCGGCGCATCACCGTGCTCGGCCAGCACGAACAGCACGCGCGAGCACACGTAGAACGCGGAGTTCAGACACGACAGCACGGCGGTAAGGATGATGGCGCTCATCGCCACACTCGCCCACCCGAAGCCCATGGTGGTCAGCGCCAGCGTGAACGGTGATTCGCCCGCGTGCACGCGCCCCCACGGCACTACCGTGACGATCAGCAGCACCGAGCCTACGTAGAAAGTCAGGATGCGCACGATCACCGAGCTGCTCATCTTCGCCACGGCGCGCGCCGGCTCCTTGGACTCGGCCGCGGCGATGGTGGTGATCTCCGCGCCGGTGAGCGAGAAGTACACGGTCACCGCGCCCGCCAGCACCGCCACCCAGCCCTTCGGCATGAAGCCGCCGTACGCGATGAGGTTGCCAAACGTCGGGCCGTTGCGCGAGGTGAAGCCGCAGGCATACGCCGCCGCGAGCGCGATGAACACCAGAATTGCGGCCACCTTTATGGAGGCGAACCAGAACTCGAACTCGCCATACGAGCGTGCCGACATGAGATTCACGGCGGTCATGATGCCCATGAGCAGCAGTCCCAGCAGCCAGGACGGCAAGCCCAGCCAGGCGTGCAGGATGTTGGCGCCGGCGATTGCCTCCACCGGCACCACGATCATCCAGAAGTACCAGTACAGCCAGCCGGCGACGAACCCCGCCCACGGCCCAAGTCCCGCGCGCGCGAACTCGGTGAACGAGCGCACCGCCGGCAGCGCCACCGCCATCTCGCCCAGCATGCGCATCACCAGCAGCACCAGCGTTCCGGTGATCAGATAGCTCACCACGATGGCGGGCCCGGTCGCGGCGATCGCGGCGCTGCTGCTGACGAACAGGCCCGCGCCGATCATCCCGCCGATCGAGATCATGGTGATGTGGCGCGGCTGCAGAGAGCGGCTGAGCTCCGGCATGCGGTTCCCCTTCGCGTGGCTCATTGAGGTCGCGGCCGCGGCGCGTGCCCACGCGAGGCCGCCCGCGCCGTCTGCAGCAAGAGCGGCGACAGCTTCGATCGTAACTCCGCCAGCGTCCAGCGGCTGGTGGGAGCGGAGATGTTCACGGCGGCGAGCGGCTGGCCGTCTTCCCCGAGCACCGCGGCGGCAATGGTGACGTCGCCGCGGTAACACTCCTGGTCCGACCAGGCGTAGCCCGCCTCGCGCGCCGCCTGGATGCGCTTCAGTATCTGCTTCGGATCGGTGAGCGTCAGCGCCGTCAAGGGCCGCAGCTCCGAGCGGCGCACCACGCGCAGCGCAGCCGCCGCCGGCAGGGCCGACAGGTAGGCACGTCCCGAGGCCGTGCAGTACATCGGCAGACGCCGCCCGACCGGCATGTGAATGTAGAAGCGCTTCAGGCTCGGGAAACGGGCGATGAACACCATGTCCGCGCCGTCCGGCTCCGACAGGCTGACGGATTCGCCGCTCGCCTGGTTGAGGTCGATGAGATGCGTGGTCGCCTGCTCGAGCAGCGCGTGCCCCGAGAGGTAGGCATGCGCCAGCGACAGGGCACGCGGCGTCAGCACCCAGCGCCGCGCGCGCGGATCGCGACTGAGGAACCCTAAGCGCAGCAGCGTATGCGTGCAACGCTGTGCCGAGCTGGTCGTCATGCCGACGCCGGCGGCGAGCTCCGCCAGGCTCAGCGCGCGCCGTTCGCCGCCGAAGGTTTCGAGCATGGCGAGCGCCTTCTGCACCGAACTATTGAAGAGCGGGTCGCGCGCTGGCACCGGGCGTGGCTTGCGCGGCGTACGCTTCATTTGAAATGCAGTATAGAGCTATCGATAATCGATAGTCTACGCGGTGAGCCGTGCCAGCCCGTCCATGTAGGGCTGCAGTGCCGGCGGCACGCCGACCGAACCGTCCTCGTTCTGGAAGTTCTCGAGCACCGCCACCAGCGTGCGGCCAACCGCGAGCCCCGAGCCATTCAGGGTGTGCACGGCTTCCGGCTTGCCGCTTTGCGGATTGCGCCAGCGCGCCTGCATGCGGCGCGCCTGGAAGGCCTCGAAGTTGCTGCACGAGGAAATCTCGCGGTAACGCTGCTGCGACGGCAGCCACGCTTCCAGATCGTAGGTCTTGGCGCTGCCGAAGCCGATGTCGCCCGCGCACAGCGCCACGGTGCGGTACGGTATCTGCAGCCGGCGCAGCACGGCTTCCGCCTGCCCGGTCAGCTCTTCGAGCGCGGCGTAGGAGTCGGCCGGCCGCACGACCTGCACCAGCTCCACCTTGTCGAACTGGTGGTTGCGGATCATGCCGCGTGTGTCCTTGCCGGCAGCGCCCGCCTCGGAACGGAAACACGGCGTGTGCGCCACCCATTTGAGCGGCAAGCGCTCGGCGGGCACGATCTGCTCGCGCACCAGGTTGGTGACCGGCACCTCGGCGGTCGGGATGAGGTACAACGGCTGCTCGCCGCGTACCGCGAACAGATCCTGCTCGAACTTCGGCAGTTGCCCGGTGCCGACAAGCGCTTGGGTTTGCACCAGGTACGGCACGTGCACCTCGGTGTAGCCATGCTCGCGCGTATGCAGGTCCAGCATGAACTGCGCCAGGGCCCGGTGCAGGCGCGCCACCTGCGCGCGCATCACCACGAAGCGGGCGCCCGAGATGCGCGCCGCGGCCTCGAAGTCGAGCCCCGCGAGCCGCTCGCCGACCTCCACGTGATCGCGCGGCTGGAACGCGAAGTGGCGCGGTTCGCCCCAGCGCCGCACCTCGAGGTTGGCGCTCTCGTCGTGCCCGTCGGGGACCGAGGTGTGCAGCAGATTCGGCAGCCCGAGCTGCCATTGTTCGAGTTCGGCCTGCACGGCTGCCAGCGCTGCTTCCGCCTCGCCGAGGCCCGCAGTGAGGCTCTCGCCCTTGGCGATCAGCGCGCTCACGTCCTCGCCGCGCCCCTTGGCCGCCCCGACCGCCTTGGCGTTGGCGTTGCGCTCGGCGCGCATCCGATCCACCTCCACCTGCCAGGGCTTGCGCTTCTCCTCCAGGGCCTTGAGCGCCGTCACATCGAGCGAGTAGCCGCGCCGCGCGAGATTGCGCGCCACGGCCTCCGGATCGGTGCGCAACAGCTTCGGATCGATCACTACGTTCAACCTTTCGATGCGGGCCGGGCCCGCAGGCGGGCGAGCGCCTCGCTGATTTTCACTTCCAGACCGCGGGGAACGGGGCGATAGTATCGCCGCTCCGGCATCTCATCCGGCAGGTAGCGCTCCCCGGCGGCGTATGCTTCGGGCTCGTCGTGCGCGTAACGGTAATCGCGCCCGAAGCCCAAGTTCTTCATCAGGCGCGTCGGCGCGTTGCGCAGCCGCAGCGGCACCTCCAGCGTGCCGAACTCGCTGACGTCCGCCATGGCCTCGCCCATGGCGACGTACACCGCGTTGCTCTTGGGCGCGCAGGCGAGATACACCACCACCGTGGCGATGGCCAGCTCGCCTTCCGGGGTCCCGAGGCGCTCGTAGGCCTCCCAGCCATCGAGTGCCAGGGCGAGCGCGCGTGGATCGGCGAGTCCGATGTCCTCCACCGCCATGCGCGCCACCCGCCGCGCGACATAGCGCGGATCGCACCCGCCATCGAGCATGCGGCACAGCCAGTAGAGCGCTCCGTCGGGATCGGAGCCGCGCACCGCCTTGTGCAACGCGGAGATCTGCTCGTAAAACTGATCGCCCCCCTTGTCGAAGCGGCGCTGCCCGCCGGCCGCCACCTCCTGTGCCACCGCGACAGTCAGCACGCGCGCGGCGCCGCCGGCCGCCACCAGGCCCGCGGCCAGCTCCAGCATGTTGAGCGCCCGGCGCGCATCGCCGTCGGCGCCGCGGGCGATGAGATCCAGTGCCGGCGGTTCCGCCTGCAGCTGCTCCTCACCCAGTCCCCGATCCGGATCGCGCAGCGCCGCCTGCAGCAGCACGGTGAGATCCTCCACCGACAGGGCCCGCAACACGTACACGCGCGCGCGCGACAGCAGCGCGCTGATTACCTCGAAAGACGGATTCTCGGTGGTCGCGCCCACGAAAGTGAGCGTGCCGTCCTCCAGGTACGGCAGGAACGTATCCTGCTGCGCCTTGTTGAAACGGTGCACCTCGTCCAGGAACAGCAGCGTGGGTCGCCCGTCCTGGGCGCGCACGGCGCGCGCCGCCTCCACCGCGGCGCGGATGTCCTTCACGCCGGCCATGACGGCCGAAAGCGCGATGAACTGCGCGTTGGAAGCCCGGGCGATGAGACGCGCGAGCGTGGTCTTGCCGGTGCCCGGCGGGCCCCAGAAGATCAGCGAGTGCAGTTGTCCGCTGGCGATGCTGGCGGACAATGGCTTGCCGGGACCCAGCAGGTGTTGCTGGCCGATGAACTCGCTCACAGTACGCGGGCGCATGCGGTCCGCGAGCGGTCGCAGAGCATCACGGTCACTTGGGTCGCGCGCAGTCACGGCGCGCTCACTTGCGGGGTGTGCCGATCACATCGGTGCCGGCGGGCGGCGTGAAGCTCACCTCGCCCGGGGCCACCGGACCATTGCGCTCGATTTTCTCGAAACTGATGGTCGCGGTCTGGTCGAGTCTGTCTTCGAGGATCAGGCGTTTCAGATCCCCGTGCGCGAAGCCGAACAGCGCGCTGCGGAAATCCGCCTCGGCGCCGCGCGGTTCCACCAGCACCCACTCCAGCCCCAAGCGCTCCCCGGCGAGGGTGATGCTGAAGCTCTTGTGCACGTCCGCCGCGCCCGACAGCAACATGGCAGGCGTCGCCGACAGCGCGGCGTCGACCGGCTTCACGGTCACCTGCTGCAGATCGCGGTCGAGAAACCACAGGTTCGTTCCGTCGCAAACCATGAGTTGACCGTGGGAGGCGGCGCTCTGCGGATGAATCTCCCAGCTGAACTTCCCCGGACGCGCCACGATGAGCGTGCCGGTGGCGCGGTCGATTTCGCGGCCGTGCGGATCGACGAGGGTCTGCAGGAAGCTCGCGCGCAGGGTCTTGAGATCATCCAGATAGCTGTCGAGCGGGGTGGCGGACGCCTGCGCCGCGACGCCCGCAGCGAGTGTGCTCAGCAGCCACGCCGCGGGGAGCGACACTCTCAGTCCTCCGGCGGCGCGGGCGCCAGCACGTCGCGGGCGCCGTTGGCCTGCAGCGGGCCCACCAGCCCCGCCTGCTCCATCCCTTCCAGCAGCCGCGCGGCACGGTTGTAGCCGATCTTCAGCCGCCGCTGCACGTACGATATGGAGGGCTTGCGCTCGCTCGTTACGATACGCACCGCCTCGTCGTACAGCGGATCCTGCTCGGCCTCCTCGCCGCCATCGCCGCCGTTGCTCTCGCCCTCCTCGCCCGACAGTCCCGGGATCGGGAATCTGGGTCCGGACAGCACTTCCTCGAGGTAGTTCGGCGGGTGCGGCGTCTTCAGCGCCTCCACCACGCGATGCACTTCATGATCGGATACGAACGCACCGTGCACGCGGGTGGGGAGCGAGGTGCCCGGGGGCAGATACAGCATGTCGCCGTGCCCGAGCAGCGTCTCCGCACCCATCTGGTCGAGAATGGTGCGCGAGTCGACCCGCGCCGAGACCTGGAAGGCGATGCGGCAGGGAATATTCGCCTTGATGAGTCCGGTAATCACATCGACCGAGGGTCGCTGGGTCGCGAGCACCAGGTGAATGCCCGAAGCGCGCGCCTTCTGCGCCAGGCGCGTGATGAGTTCCTCAACTTTCTTGCCGACGATCATCATCATGTCGGCGAACTCATCGACCACCACCACCACGTAGGGGAGCGGCGTCAGGTCCAGGATCTGCCTCTGATCGATGCTCGGGTCGTTGGCGGCCCTGAGCATCATCACCGGATCGCGTATCGGCCTGCCGGCGTCGCTGGCGTCCTTCACCCGCCGGTTGAAGCCGGCGATGTTGCGCACGCCGAGGGCCGCCATGAGCTGGTGGCGGCGATCCATCTCGGCCACACACCAGCGCAGCGCGTTGGCGGCCTGTTTCATGTCGGTCACGACCGGCGCCAGCAGATGCGGGATGCCCTCGTACACTGAGAGCTCCAGCATCTTCGGGTCGATCATGATGAGGCGCACGTGCTCGGCGGTAGACTTGTAGAGCAGCGACAGCACCATCGCGTTGAGCGCGACCGACTTGCCCGAGCCGGTGGTGCCTGCGATCAGGAGATGCGGCATGCGCGTGAGGTCGGCGACCACCGGCTGGCCACCGATGTCCTTGCCGAGCGCCAGGGCGAGGGGCGAGTGCATCTCGTCGTAGGCCCGCGAGCGGATGATTTCCCCGAGCGTGACCATCTCACGCTTCTCGTTGGCGATCTCCAGTCCCATCACGCTCTTGCCCGGAATGACCTCCACCACGCGCACGCTCAGCACCGACAGCGCGCGCGCCAGGTCCTTGGCGAGCGCCGTGATCTGGCTCGCCTTCACGCCCGGCGCCGGGCGCAGCTCGAAGCGCGTGACCACCGGGCCCGGCTGCACCGCCACCACCTCCGCATCGATGGTGAAGTCCTTGAGCTTCATCTCCACGAGTCGCGACAGCGCCTCGAGCGCCTCGGCGGAATACAGCGGCTCGCGCGGCGGCGGATCATCCAGCAGCTTCAGTGGCGGCAGCTCGCTCGCCTTGGGCGGATCGAACAGCGGCACCTGGCGTTCGCGCTCGACGCGCGCGCTTTTCTCGACCACCGGCAGCGGCGGCTCGATGCGCGGTGGCGCCCGCGTGGCGGACTTTTTCTGATCGCTCTCCATCGCCTCCTTGCGCGCCTGGCGCCGTTCGCGGCCCTCGGCGGCATCGCGCGCCGCGGCCGAGCGCGTGCGCAAGCGGCCGATTCCGGCCCAGGCGAGCGCACCTAGGCGGTCCATGATGGTGAGCCAGGAGACGCCAAAGGCGAGTGACAGACCCGCCATCCAGGCGGCGATCATCACCAGCGTGGCACCGAGAAAATCCAGCCCCGCAACCAGGCCCTCACCCACCACGCTCCCCACCACGCCGCCGGCCGTCTGCCGCAGTGCCCCGGGCTGCCAGTGCAGCGTCGTCAGCCCGCAGCTCGCCACCAGCACCAGCACGAACCCCGCGATGCGCACCAGGGTGTTGGCGCGCGAGGCGCCTTCGGCCTTCATGCGGCGCTGCAGGCCCCAGCAGGCCGCCCCCAGCACCAGCGGGAACAGGAACGCCGGGCGCCCAAAGAGAAAGAACAGCACATCGGCGAGCCACGCACCGACGACGCCGATACGGTTGTGTACCGGCGCGGAATTGCCGGTGAAGGAAAATCCGGGGTCATCGGGGCTGTAGGTGAGCAGCGCCATGGACAGCACCAGCGCCACGATACCCAGCGCGATGATGGCGCTCTCGCGCAAGCCGCGGGTCACGGCCGATGTGAAGCGCGAAGCCGCGCGTGCCGACGCGGAGGTTTCAGCCAATCCCATGATTCTCCGTCTTAAGATAGACGGCTGCCATTATAGGGCTTGGTACCATGCACGGACGCTGATTCAATCGGGAGCTCCATGACGACCACCCGGCACAGCCGCCTCATCATCTTAGGCTCCGGACCCGCGGGCTACAGTGCCGCAGTCTATGCCGCGCGCGCCAATCGCGCGCCGCTGCTTATCACCGGCGTGGAGCAAGGCGGACAGCTCATGACGACCACCGAGGTCGACAACTGGCCGGGCGATGTCGAGGGGCTGCAGGGGCCGGCGCTCATGGAGCGCATGAAGCGCCACGCCGAGCGCTTCGCCACCGAGATCGTGAACGATCACGTGCAGGCCGTGGACCTCGCCGTGCGGCCCTTCACGCTGCGCGGCGACGCCCGTGCTTACAGCTGCGACGCGCTCATCATCGCCACCGGCGCGACGGCCCGCTACCTGGGGCTGCCTTCGGAGGACCGCTTCCGTGGCCGCGGCGTCTCGGCGTGCGCCACCTGCGACGGTTTCTTCTTTCGCAACCAGCGCGTCGCCGTAGTCGGCGGCGGCAACACCGCGGTCGAGGAGGCGCTGTACCTGTCGCACATCGCGCAACACGTCACGCTGGTGCACCGGCGCGACAAGCTGCGTGCGGAAAAAATCCTGCAGGAGCGGCTGTTCCGCGAAGTGACCGCGGGCAAGATGTCGGTGATCTGGAACCACACGGTCGATGAGGTGCTGGGCAACGAGCACGGCGTGAGCGCTGTACGTCTGCGCTCGCTCATCGGTGGCACGCCACAGGGGCTCCCCGTGACCGGCTTGTTCGTCGCCATCGGCCATACCCCCAACACGGCCCTGTTCAAGGGGCAGCTCGCCATGCGCGCCGGCTACATCACGGTGCGCAGCGGGCTCGATGGCGAGGCCACCACCGCCAGCGTGCCGGGAGTGTTTGCGGCCGGGGACGTCGCCGACCACGTATACCGGCAGGCCGTCACGTCGGCGGGCGCCGGCTGCATGGCGGCGCTCGATGCGGACCGCTATCTCGAGACGCTCGACACGCAACCGCACGGCTAGATCACACGCGAGCCATGCCCAGGGACAAGGCCGAATTTCGCCGCAGCATCCACGAGCTCGAACCGCAGCAGTGGAATGCTTTGGGCGCGGACCGCAATCCCTTCACGCGCCACGAGTTCCTCGCAGCTCTCGAGCACACGCAGTGTGTGGGTCCAGGCACCGGCTGGGAACCGCGCTACCTCGCCCTGCGCGATGCCGGGGGGCTCGCGGCGGCGGCGGCCACGTTCGTCAAGACGCATTCGTTCGGTGAATTCGTGTTCGACTTTGCCTGGGCGCGCGCCTACGAGCGCGTGGGCCGCCGTTACTACCCGAAGCTCACCCTCGCCGCGCCCTTCACGCCCGCGACCGGACCGCGCCTGCTGGTACGCGCCGATCTGGATCGGGACGCCCTGGCCGCGCGCTTGCTCGAGCGCCTGGAGGAGCACGCCACGAGCCACGGATTGTCCGGGGTGCATGCGCTGTTTCTCGATGAGCCGGCGCGCGCCGCCTGCGCGCAGCGCGGCTGGCTGTTGCGACGCGACTGCCAGTTTCACTGGACCAATCGCGGTTACGCGAGTTTCGATGACTATCTGGGCACCTTCACCGCCGAGAAGCGCAAGAAGGCGCGTCGCGAGCGCCGCCGCGTCACGGATGCGGGCGTGCGCTTCGAGACGCGCTTCGGCGGCGAGCTCGACGAGCCGCTCCTCGACCGCATCTATGACCTGCACCGCGACACCTTTGTGCGCCACGGGCACGAACCGTATCTGACGCGTGCGTTCTTCAGCGCGGTGGCGCGCGCGTTGCCGGAATCCTTCATGGTGAAGCTCGCCGTGCACGGACGCGCGGTGGTGGCGGCCGCGATCTTCTTCTGCTGCGAGGAGGCGCTCTTCGGTCGCTACTGGGGGGCGGCCGCCGACTACCACAGCCTTCATTTCGAGGCGTGTTACCACCAGGGGATCGAGTTCTGCATCGAGCGCCGCATCGCGCGTTTCGAGCCCGGCACCCAGGGTGAACACAAAGTGAGCCGCGGGTTCGAGCCCGCCATCACCTGGTCTGCGCACTACATTGCCGATGCGCAGTTCCGCGCCGCCATTGCCGACTACCTGGCGCGCGAGGCGGGGGCCGTGGAAGCCTACGCGCAGCAGGTGCAGGGGCACGTCCCCTATCGCGGCCGGCGTACCGCAGGGCTGGCGTGAAAACCATCACCTGGCTGTCGCCGCAGGACGCGCCGGAGTGGTTTCCGCCGCTCGAGCAGGCGCTGGAGGAACCCAGCGGGTTGCTGGCGGCCGGTGGCGACCTGTCACCCGCGCGCCTTATCGCCGCCTACCGGCGCGGGATCTTTCCGTGGTACTCGCCGGGTCAGCCGGTGCTGTGGTGGTCGCCCGATCCGCGCGCGGTGCTGTTCCCCGAAGAGTTTCACTGCACGCGCAGCCTCGCCAAGACACTGCGCAACGGCGGTTTCAGTTACTCGATGGATGGCGATTTCGCCGCCGTCATCGATGGGTGCGCTGCGCCGCGCGCGGCAAGTCCCGGCACCTGGATCACCTCCGACATGCGCGCCGCCTACCTCGAGCTGCACCGCCTCGAGCACGCTCACAGCATCGAGATCTGGCGCGATGGCGCGCTGGTGGGCGGTCTGTACGGGGTGCGCCTGGGGGGAGTGTTCTTCGGCGAGTCGATGTTCAGCCGCGAGCGTGACGCCTCCAAGGCCGCGCTCGCGCACCTGGTCGCGGTGTGCCGGCGCAACAGTCTGGCGGTGATCGATTGCCAGCTGCCCTCGCGCCACCTCACGACTCTCGGCAGCCGCACCATCCCCCGCAGCCAGTTCCAGGCCCTGCTGCGCGAGCACGCGCGCACGCCGTCAGCGGCGCTCGCGGCCCCGTGAGGCGTGCTCCCCGCGCGCGCGGCCTTCGTCGATGCTGCAAATTGGAACCGGAGCGCGCTTTGTGCTCCAATTCGCGCCCCCCGAAGCCCTTAAGGGTGGTATGTCCAAAGAAGACGCGATCCAGATGGAAGGCGAGGTCGTCGAGACCCTGCCCAATACGACTTTCCGGGTGAAACTGAAGAATGGCCACGTGGTGACCGCGCATATCTCCGGCAAGATGCGTAAAAACTACATCCGCATCCTGACCGGCGACGCGGTCACCGTGGAAATGACCCCCTACGACCTCACTAAGGGTCGCATCATCTATCGAGGCAGGTGACCCCCCCCTGGTTGCGCGTAGCGGCCGCGCGCTGCAGGACCTAGGCAGGCACGGTGGGCAGCTGCGTCGGCTCGTACTGCAGCGCCAGCTGCGTGCCATCCTCTGAAACCGACACGCGCACGTGGCCCCCGCCAGCGAGCCGGCCAAACAGCAGTTCCTCGGCCAGCGGGCGCTTGATGTGCTCCTGGATGGTGCGCGCCATGGGCCGGGCGCCCATCTTGGGATCGTAGCCTTCCTTGGCGATCCAGCGCCGCGCGGCATCGTCGAGCGTGATGGTGACGCCCTTCTGCTCGAGCTGCGCCTCCACTTCGACGATGAGCTTGTCGACCACGCGCTCGATGGTGACCGGATCCAGCGCCGCGAACTGGATCACGGCATCGAGGCGATTGCGGAACTCGGGCGTGAAAATGCGGCGGATCGCCTCCAGGCCGTCGCTCGCATTATCGGCGTGCGTGAAGCCGATGGACGGGCGCGCCATCTCCAGCGCGCCGGCGTTGGTCGTCATCACGATGATCACGTGGCGGAAGTCGGCCTTGCGACCGTTGTTGTCGGTCAGCGTGCCGTGATCCATCACCTGCAGCAGCAGGTTGAACACATCGGGGTGCGCCTTCTCGATCTCATCGAGCAGCAGCACGCAGTGCGGGTGCTTGGTGATCGCCTCGGTGAGCAGGCCGCCCTGATCGAAGCCCACATAGCCGGGCGGCGCGCCGATCAGGCGCGACACGGTGTGCCGCTCCATGTATTCGGACATGTCGAAGCGCAGGAACTCCACGCCCATGGCGATCGCGAGCTGCCGTGTGACCTCGGTCTTGCCGACGCCGGTGGGGCCGGCGAACAGGAAACTGCCGACCGGCTTGCGCGCCTCGCCCAGGCCCGAGCGCGCCATCTTGATGGCGGCGGCCAGCGACTCGATCGCCTTGTCCTGCCCGAAGATCACCAGTCTCAGGTTGCGCTCGAGGTTCTTGAGGATCTCACGGTCGGAGGTCGAGACGTTCTTGGCCGGAATGCGCGCCATGCGCGCCACGACGTCCTCGATGTGGCGCACTTCGACCGTCGCTTCGCGCTCGGCGATGGGTTTCAGCCGCGCGCGCGCGCCGGCCTCATCAACCACGTCGATGGCCTTGTCGGGCAGATGTCGCTCATTGATGTGCCGCGCGGCCAGTTCGGCCGCCGCGCGCAGCGCCTCGTCGGCATAGGTGATGCCGTGATGTTCCTCGAAGCGCAGCTTGAGTCCAAAGAGAATGTCGATCGTTTCCGCCACCGACGGTTCCACCACGTCGATCTTCTGGAAACGCCGCGCCAGCGCGTGGTCCTTCTCGAAGATGCCGCGGTACTCGTGGTAGGTCGTGGAGCCGATGCAGCGGATCTCGCCGTTGGTCAGCACCGGCTTGATGAGGTTGGAGGCGTCCATCACGCCGCCGGAGGCGGCGCCGGCGCCAATGACGGTGTGGATCTCATCGATGAACAGAATCGCGCCGGGGAGCTTCTTCAGCTCGGTGATCACGCCCTTGAGGCGCTTCTCGAAATCGCCGCGGTACTTGGTGCCGGCGATCAGGGCGCCCATGTCGAGTGCGAAAATGGTGCAGTCGGACAGCACCTCGGGCACCTTGCCCTCGACGATCAGGCGCGCAAGGCCTTCGGCGATCGCGGTTTTGCCGACGCCCGCTTCACCGACGTAGAGCGGATTGTTCTTCCTGCGGCGGCACAGGATCTCTATGGTGCGTTCGACTTCGAGCTTGCGGCCGATGAGCGGGTCGATGCGCCCGTCCTGCGCCATGCGATTGAGATTGGTGGTGTACTTCTCGAGCGCGCTGCCGCCCTCGCCTTCGCGTTCGCCGTCCCCGGACGCATCCTCCTTGTCGGTCTTCTCCTCGGCGATCTTGGACATGCCGTGGGAGATGTAATTGACGGCATCCAGGCGCGTGACGTGCTGGCGGTTGAGCAGGAACACCGCGTGGCTCTGCTTCTCGCTGAAGATCGCGACCAGCACGTTGCTGACGCCGACTTCCTTCTTGCCGCTCGACTGCACGTGAAAGACGGCGCGTTGCAGCACCCGCTGGAACCCGAGCGTCGGCTGCACTTCGCGCTCTTCGCCCTCCTCGAGCCGCGGGGTCGACTGGTCGATGTGGTCCTTCAGCTCCTGTTTGAGCTTGATGGTGTCCGCGCCGCAGGCGCGCAGCACTTCGCGCACCTTCGGGGTGTCGAGGATCGCGAGCAGCAGGTGCTCGACCGTCAGGTACTCGTGACGCGCCTCGCGCGCCTGGTGGAACGCGTCGTTGAGACAGTATTCGAGCTCGTTGGACAGCACTTTAGAGGGACCTTTCAGGTTGAGCGTTCAGGGCAAACCATTCCTCGTTTGAGCACAGGCGGCTTTCAGGCCTCCTCCAGCGTGCACATCAGCGGGTGCTGGTTGTCCCGCGCGTACGTCGTCACCTGCGCCACCTTAGTTTCAGCGATCTCATATGTGAAGACCCCACAAACCCCCTTACCCCGGGTGTGGACCTCGAGCATGATGCGCGTTGCCGTCGGGCGGTTCAGCGCAAAGAACTTTTCCAGCACATCGACCACAAACTCCATGGGGGTGTAGTCATCGTTCAGGAGCACAACCCGGTACAGCGGCGGCTGTTTGACCTCCGGCCGCGCCTCTTCGACGACGACGCCGGTGTCGGGGCGGACCGGATGCGGGTCAGGCATGACTGCTTTATATGGGTCGCGAAACGGCAACACAAGCCTGCCGGAATGGGCAGTAGTTACTCCTGCAGAAACAATCGCTTGAGAGCACAAGCACCACACCCGTATGATTGCGCCGCCGCGCCAGGCGCGGCGTGGTGCTGCGTGCGCACCCTGTCACGCGCGCGAGGGCCTTCGAGGACTACCATTAAGCTCATGCCGGTCAGCCCATGAACGCCGCATCCTGGCTCGAAGCTCTTCCGGCGAGCGATCGCTGGCGCGCGCGGCTGCTGCGCGATGGGCCACGGATTGTGACCTGGATCCTCGCGATCGCGCTCGGCGTGCAGGCCGCGCTGATCCTGACCGATCTGCTCGCTGCCCGGCGCGGCGGTGCGGGTGGCACCGTCCGCCAAGGGCCCGCGCGCTCCCGTCTCGTCGACCTGGCCGCCATCACCAATGCCCACCTGTTCGGCGCGGCGCCGGCACTCAAGCAGGACGGCGCCAACGCGCCGCAGACGAGCATGCCACTGGTGCTGACCGGAATCATCGCCGGCAATGATCCGCAAAATGGCCTCGCGATCCTCGGACAGAGCGCACAAACCACGAAGGTGTATGCCGTTGGAGACAACGTTCCCGGCGGGGCGAAGCTGCACTCGGTCTACAGCGATCGGGTGGTGATCGATCGCGACGGACGGCTCGAGTCCCTGTCCCTGCCACGCCAGATGAACGCGGGCAACGCCCCGCCGCCCTCGAGCGCCGCACTGCAGAACGAGAACCCGGCGATCGAGCGCATGCGCCGCATGATCAGCGAGCAGCCGGGGCTGCTCGCGGATGTCCTGCGGCCGCAGCCGGTGATGGACCACAACCGGATGAACGGTTTCCGGGTGTACCCGGGCCGCAACCGCGCTGCGTTCATGCGCTTAGGGCTGCGCCCCGGGGATCAGGTGACGGCGATCAATGGCACCCCGCTCGATGACCGAGAACGCGGCGAGCAGATTCTGCGCACCCTGGGTAGCTCCAGTGAGGCGCGCGTCACGCTCATTCGTCAGGGCCAGCAGCAAGATCTCACGTTGAATATCGCCCAGGTGGCGCAGGAAGCGGACAGCCTGGCCCAGTCGCAGGCTACCAGCGGCGGGGGTTTGCCTCCGGCGGCTGAACAGCCCCCGGTGCCGCCGCCCCCCGAAGTGCCGGGCGGCGACAGCAGCAACCAGTAGCCGGCCGGCGCGCTTTTTTGGGGGTAGATCCAGTGACAGGCTCTCGTTCATTTGCAGGGTGCGCGCTGGCGGTGCTGATGGCAGCCTCGCTCGCCTCGGCGCAGCAGACGCAACGTATCACCCCCAACTTCAAAGACGCCGACATCACGCAGATCGCCGAAGCGGTCAGCGCCGCCACCGGCAAGACCTTCATCGTCGACCCGCGGGTGCGCGCGCAGGTGACGATGCTGTCCTCGACCCCGATGTCGCCGGCTGCATTCTACGAGACGTTCTTATCCATCCTGCAGGTGTACGGCTTCATCGCGGTGCCGGCCGGAAACGTGGTCAAGATCCTCCCCGATGCCAACGCGCGCCAGATCCCGTCCATCGACCTGCCCGACCACGTGAGCGCCACCTCGGATGAGATCGTGACCCAGGTGGTCGATGTGAAGAACGTGAGCGCGGCGCAGCTGGTGCCGATCCTGCGGCCGATGATCCCGCAGTATGGTCATCTCGCCGCCTACCCTTCGTCCAACATCCTGATCATCTCTGACCGCGCCAGTAACGTGAACCGCATGATGCGCATCATCCGGCGCATCGACCAGGTCGCAAACCAGGATCCGGAAATCGTGCCGCTGCAGAATGCCTCGGCCTCCGAGATCGTGCGCGTGGTGAACGCCTTCTACCAGGGGGCGGCCGCCACCGAAGGCGTCGCCGTGAAGGTGGTCGCGGACGAGCGCTCCAACAGCGTGCTGATCGGCGGCGACCAGTCGCAGCGGCTGCGCGTGCGCGCGCTGGTCGCGCACCTGGACACCCCGCTCGAGGCCGGCGGGGATACGCGGGTGCGGTACCTGCACTATGCGAACGCGGAAAAGATCGCACCGAAACTCAAGGAGCAGATCACCGGCATCGCCCAGGCCGCCCCGGGCGCGGGCGGCGGGGCCGGCGCGCAGGGTTCACCCCAGGCTCTCGCGGAGAAGGGCGCCATGGTGTGGGCGGATCCGACCAACAACGCCCTCGTGATCACCGCACCACCGAAGATCATGCGCGCGGTGATGGACATCGTCGACAAGCTCGATATCCGCCGGCCGCAGGTGCTGGTGGAGGCGATCATCGCCGAGGTGGACGTCGACAAGAATGCCGAGCTCGGTATCAACTGGGCGGCCTTCTCCAACGGACAGAACATCCCCGCCGGCGCCTTCGTGAGCCCGATCGGCGGAACCAGCATCGTGGACCTCGCGGGCGCCATCCAGAGCCCCGCCAATGCGTCCACGACCCTGCTGCAGGGCACCACCATCGGCATCGGCCGCATCGCCGGAACGGGCGTGAATTTCGCCGCCATGGTCCGCGCCATCCGCGGCGACACCAACACCAATGTCGTCGCCACGCCCTCGGCGGTGACCATGGACAACCAGGAAGCGGAGCTGAAGGTGGCGCAGGAAGTGCCGTTCATTACCGGGCAGTTCACCAATACGGCGGCGAGCACGGGCGGGGTGACGGGCGGCATCAATCCGTTCCAGACGATTCAGCGCCAGGAAGTCGGCACCATTCTCAAAGTGACACCCACCATCTCCGCGGAAGGCACCTCGGTGATGCTCAAGATCTCGATCGAAAGCTCGAGCATCGGTCAGAAGCCCGCCGGCGCGGTCGACCTGGTGACCAACAAGCGCACTATCACCACCACCGTGCTCATCGAGGATGGCGGCGTGGTGGTGCTTGGCGGGCTCATCGAGGACAACAGCGTCAAGGGCGAGCAGCGCGTGCCGTACCTCGGCAACATCCCGCTCATCGGCCTGCTGTTCAAGACACGCAACGCGTCCTCGACCAAGAACAACCTCATCCTGTTCATCCGCCCGAAGATCCTGCGCGACCCGTCGCAGGCGGCGTTTGAGACGGACCTCAAGTACAACTACATGATGGATCAGCAGAAGGACCTCAACAGGCGCGAGGCCCTGCCGCTGCTGCCGGGCGTGTCGCGCGGCAAGCTCGATGCGCTGCCGCCCCCGGCGGCGCCCGCGCAGGGAGCGTCGCCTTCCGGCGCGCCCGTCACGCCCGGCCTGGCCGCGCCCGATGCCGCCGCGGCATCTGACGCCGCGGCGCCTCCGCGACAGGCACCCCCGCCACAAGGCAAGCCATGAGCGATGCAGCCGCAGTGACTCCCGCCGGCGCCGACAGCGCCCCCGGACAGCGCCTGTCATTTGCGTTCGCCAAGCGCCATGGTGTGCTGGTGAACCGCGTGGTCGAGGGCGTGGCTGAATGCACCTACCGCGATACCGCTTCCCCCCAGGCGATCGCCGAGGTGCGGCGTTACCTGCGCCGCTCGCTGCGGCTCGAGCGCGTGCCGGATGCAAGGTTCGATGAGCTGCTGCGCCAGGCCTACGAGGCCGGCTCGGATGCGATGCAGGCGGTCGAGGGCCTCGATGACACCACCGATCTTGCGCACCTCGCGCAGGAGCTGCCCGAGCAGGCGGACCTGCTGGACAGCGAGGACGACGCCCCGATCATCCGCCTGATCAACGCGGTGCTCACCCAGGCGGTGAAGGAGAACGCCTCCGATATCCACGTCGAGCCGTTCGAGAACCGGCTCGTGGTGCGCTTCCGCGTCGACGGCGTGCTGCGCGAGGTGCTGCAATCGCGGCGCGCGGTGGCGCCGCTGGTGGTGTCGCGCATCAAGGTCATGTCGCGGCTCGACATCGCCGAGAAGCGTCTGCCGCAGGACGGACGCATCAGTCTGAAGATCGCCGGCCGGGCGGTCGACGTGCGCGTCTCGACCATCCCTTCAGGGCACGGCGAACGCGTCGTGCTGCGTATCCTCGACAAGCAGGCCGGCAAGCTCGACCTGGACTCCCTCGGCATGGATGCGCGCACCCAGCAGCTCATCGACGAGCTGATCCACAAACCGCACGGGATCCTGCTGGTCACCGGACCCACTGGCTCGGGCAAGACCACCACGCTGTACGCGGGGCTCGAGCGCCTCAACGACAACACGCGCAACATCATGACGGTCGAGGATCCGATCGAGTACTACATCGACGGCATCGGCCAGACCCAGGTGAACACCAAGGTCGAGA
>WNFR01002484.1_pt1 | contig 20131 bp, 16 predicted proteins | sample 5400221 | NCBI WGS metagenome assembly WNFR01 (sample SAMN13153357, study PRJNA577476) | soil metagenome | isolation source: 40 cm soil under Madrone tree | place: USA:California | collected 2016-06-14 | reverse complement strand
CACATAATTCACAAGTTCCTCCCGCGGAGCGGGCAGGAGCAGATCATTCAGCAGAATCTCCTCGCGCGCCGTAGTGATCTCCATCCGGGCGAGCTCGCCGAAGCGATCGACGCGGGCGGTGCCCAGGTAACGCATTTCGTAGCCCAGCGTTTCGTGGCTGTCAAAGGAGTGCAGTATCTTGCCCGGGCGATAGATGTACCACTGCGTTCCAGACTTCTCGTCGACGTTGATCGCGTAGACGAAGTCGCCGACGCCGCGCACGACGCGATTGTCGCGGGAAGCGATGATCCTGGCCGCGCCCGGAATGCTGCCACCATCGGTAACGATGGGCAGGGATAGGAATGGAGCGAGATCTCCCGGCGGGATGCTGGAAATCGCTTCGCCCTCCAGGCTGTCCACGCGTATCGAAGGCGACAAGCGTACGTCTGGCCGCGGGCCGGCAGTGCGCTGTGCGAGGGAAAGACGCCATTCGCCGTTGACCTTGTCCAGCGCGATGACGTCACCGGGATAGATCAAATGCGGATTCTTGATCTGGTCGCGATTCATCCGCCAGATCTCGGGCCAACGCCAGGGCTGCTTCAGAAACTTTCCGGAAATTCCCCAGAGCGTGTCGCCCTTTTGCACGGTGTAGCGGTCGGGTGGGTTTTCCTGAAGCTGCAGATCCTGCGCCCGGGCGAGCGATGCACAGAGCAGAAACGGCAGCGCGCACGCGGAAAACAGCAGGGGCGCTATAATAGACTTTAGGCGCATGAGGCCTCTCCAAAGGGCGGCATCAGTTAGACTTGCAAACGTCCTAAACCGCCGCAAAATAAGGGTTTAAGATTGATTCTGCATCCCGAGTAGGTATTTTGCAAGCATTTATGGTTCTGGACATCCTTGAGTACCCCGATTCCCGGCTGAGAAAGCTCGCGTCGCCGGTCGCTGCGGTCACCGCGGACGTCCGCAAACTGGTCGCCGCGCCGGTGGCAGACGGCTTGCCGCGGCGGATTTCTTGTCGGGCAACCCGATCGAGACCGGCAGCCGCGCAGGCCCGGCTGCGGTGAACTAAGGGCCAACCGGGCAGGGCTGCCTTTCGGTGCCCGGCTATTACGACAAGGTCATCCGGGCGGCCAAAATCATGGCCCGCGCACAAAACGAGCACGGAGAAGTGTTTGAGCTGACGACCGACGGCATGCTCGCGGTGTGTATCCAGCATGAGATGGATCATTTGATAGGCAAGGTCTTTGTCGATTATCTGTCGCCGCTGAAGCGGGCACGCCTTATGGCGCGGCTCCGAAAAAAACAGCGGCTCGCCGGCTGATCCCCGCTTCTGCCGCCGCCTCGGTTGCCGATCCAGTTATGTAGCTCAGTCTCCGACTCAGTTTCCAGCTCAGTTCCCGACTCCGCTTCCAACTCAATTTCCAATTCAGTTCCAGGTCCGTTTCAGCCTTGGCAGCCGCTTTGCGAGTCGGGTTCGCCGGCACGCCGCCGTTTGCCGCAACGGCTCTGGCGGCGATTCTTGACGCCGGATTCCTGGTCGTCGCGGTCCTGACCCGGCCCGACCGGCCTCAGGGGCGCGGCCTCAAGCTCGTCCCCAGCGCGGTGAAGTCGCTTGCACTCGAGCGCGGATTGGCGCTGTTTCAACCGGGGACGCTCAACGACCAAGCCGCCCAAGCGGCGCTTGCCGGCGCCGCGCTCGATGTGCTCGTGGTTGCGGCTTACGGATTGATCCTGCCGCAAGCGGTCCTCGAGACTGCGCGGCACGGCTGCATCAACGTCCACGCCTCACTCTTGCCGCGCTGGCGAGGCGCGGCGCCGATCCAGCGTGCCTTGCTGGCGGGAGACGCGCAGACAGGAATCAGCATCATGCAGATGGATGCCGGGCTCGACACCGGTGCGATCATCTCCGCGCGCGAGGTATCCATCGAACCAAGGGATACCGCGGCAACGCTCACCGACAGGCTTGCGGCTATCGGCGGGGAAGCTATCGTCGAAACACTTAACCGCCTCGAGTGCGACGGCCATGTCGAGGCTTTCCCGCAGCAGAAGGATGGTGCGAGCTATGCCCGCAAGATCTCCCGCGACGAAGCGGCGATCGATTGGCGAGCTCCTGCGCTCGACATCGATCGCCAGGTGAGGGCCCTTAACCCTTTCCCGGGCGCTCTTACCTCGCTGGCCGGGAAGCCGATCAAGATCTGGGCCGCGGAGCCGGCTTTCGGCGATTTCGGCGTCGCGGGAACTGTTGTCCGGGCGGACCGGAAGGGTCTGGTCATAGCTTGCGGTGAAGGGACTCTTGCCGTGTTCGAATTGCAGCGCGCGGGTGGCAGACGGCTTGCCGCGGCGGATTTCTTGTCGGGCAACCCGATCGAGACCGGCAGCCGCGCAGGCCCGGCTGCCGTGAACTAAGGGCCAACCGGGCGGGGCTGCCTTGCGAAGTACCGGCCGGCTGGTTTTGGCGACCGTCCGCCGTTGAATCATTACCCATCCGCTACCATCTAAGGAGTGGGCGACTCAATCGAGGCGCGCGACGGTTGGATAGAGAGGCAACGATGTTCGGCAACTGGTTCAAAACGAGTTTGTTGATGGCCGCGATCATGGCCTTGTTCGGCGTGGTCGGGGCGATGCTCGGCGGAGGTCAGGGAATGCTGCTGGCGCTGGCGTTCGGACTGGCCGTCAACCTGTGGGCGTACTGGTTCTCCGACACCATGGTGCTCAAGCTGTACAACGCACGCGAGGTCGACGCGACGTCGGCGCCGCAGCTGTATGCCACGGTCAAGGATCTTGCCGGTCGAGCCGGATTGCCGATGCCGCGGGTCTACCTGATCGACGAAGCGCAGCCCAACGCGTTCGCGACCGGACGCAGCCCGGAGCACGCGGCACTCGCCGCGACGACGGGCATCCTGCAACTGCTGACCGCGCGGGAGTTGCGCGGCGTGCTGGGACATGAGCTTGCACATGTGAGAAACCGCGACATACTCACGTCCACCATTACTGCATCCATCGCCGGCGCGATCTCGACGCTGGCGCACTTCGGCATGTTTTTCGGACGCAGCGATGATGACCATCGCAATCCGGTGCTGGCGATCCTCGTGCTGATCCTGGCGCCGATCGCGGCGCTGCTGATTCAGCTTGCAATCTCGCGCGGCCGTGAATACGAGGCCGATCGCACCGGCTCGGAAATCTCTGGCGATCCGCGGGCTCTTGCCGACGCGCTCGCGAAAATCGATCGCTATGCCAAGGGCCTGCCGCTGGAAACCGCCGAAGCGCATCCGGCGACTGCGCAAATGATGATCATCAATCCGTTGCACGGTGGCGGCATCGCGGGACTTTTCAGTACTCATCCGCCGACCGAGGAGCGTATCCACCGCCTGCTTGCGCTGGCCCGGTAGCGACGCGGTTCCTACCTCGATGGAGCAGGCGCAACGCATCGCGGCGAAGGCGGTGCGCAGGGTCCTCGCCGGCGTCGCTCTGGGAGGTGCACTCGAGGAGGCGGGCGCATCGCAATCGGGAGAACGTGCTCTCGCCACCGACCTCGCGTACGGCACGCTTCGCTTTCTTGGGCAGGTCCGCTCGGCCGTACGGATCCTTGCGGAGCGCCCGCTCACCGATCAGAACGTCGAGGCGCTTCTGTGGGTGGCTTTCTACCAGCTGATCCACACGACGGCGCCAGCCCATGTCGTGGTCGACAGCGCTGTGCGGGTGACAGGCCAGCTGCAGCGCACATCGGCCAAGGGACTCACCAACGCCATCCTGCGCACGTTTCTGCGTCGCCGCCAAAGCGTTCTCGGCGATATCGCCCAAGATGCGGAAGGACGCTATTCGTACCAGCGATGGTGGATCGATCTCGTATGCGCGGAGTATGCAGACAGCGCATCGGAAATTCTCGATGCCGGAAACACCAGGCCGCCGCTGACGTTGCGCGTGAATTGCCGCGAAACATCGCGCGACGAGTATCTCGACTCCCTGAGACTGGCGAACGTCGCCGCAAATCCCGTCGGCGTATCCGGGGTGATCGTTGCCGAGCCGCGTCGCGTCGAAGATCTGCCCGGCTATGCCGAAGGTTGGTTCTCAGTGCAGGATGCCGGAGCGCAGCTTGCCGCGCCGCTATTGGATGCCCATGACGGTATGCGAGTGCTCGATGCCTGCGCCGCGCCCGGCGGCAAGACAACTCATCTCGCGGAGCTCGCGAAACTCGAGCTGATGGCACTCGACAATGACGCGGCCCGTCTCGAGCGAGTGGCCCGCAATCTCTCGCGGCTGCGCTTGAAGGCGAAGCTGCAAGTCGCCGACGCAGCCGACACCGGCGCGTGGTGGGACCGGACCGCGTTCGATCGTATATTGCTCGATGTGCCCTGCACCGCTTCGGGTGTCGTCCGCCGTCATCCCGATGGAAAGTGGCTGCGGCGCGAAAGCGATGTTCGCGGATTCGTCGCACAGCAGCAGCGCTTGCTGTATGCGCTGTGGCCCTGCTTGAAGTCAGGCGGCAAGCTGCTGTACGCGACGTGCTCGATCTTTGGTGCGGAGAACGATGGGCAGATCGAACCGTTTCTCGTTGCGCGCCGCGACGCATCGCGGGCGCAATTTGCGCTCTCGGCCGAAGTAGGCGCCGCCGGTGGACAACTCTTGCCAGCCGGGGCCGGCGCAGCGCACAATCACGACGGGTTTTTCTACGCCCTCCTCCAGAAAATCTGATCGCTTCCGAAAGAGACTGTGCGCGGCACGACGCCGCTTGCGGCATGTTGCCAATGTCCCGTCTTGTTTTCGGCCTTTTCTGCGCGGCTCTGTCGCTGCTGCCACCGCTCGTGGCGCCGGTTCGCGCCGACACGATCGGAGTGGAGTCAGCCGAGCTGGTGCCTGACGACGACGATTACGTTCTCACCGCACAGTTCGATGTTGCCTTCAATCCGACGCTGGAAGAGGCGCTGCAGAATGGCGTGTCGCTCTATTTCGTTCTGGAGTTCGAGCTTGGACGGCCGCGCTGGTATTGGCTCGACGAGAAGGTCGCGCAACTGACGGTTCAATATCGATTGACCTATTCGCCGTTGACGCGTCAATACCGCCTGACCACGGGACTCTTGGGTCAACAGCTCGAATCTCTCGATGAAGTGCAACGCCTGCTATCGCGTGTCGTCGCTCGGCCCGTGGTCCGGAAGGATGCGCTGGTCAAGGGCGCGCGATACGACGCCGCGGTTCGCTTGCGCCTCGACGCGTCACAGCTATCCAAGCCATTTCAGATCAATGCGCTCGCGTCGCGCGATTGGTCGTTGCAATCGGAATGGTATCGCTGGAGCTTCGTCCCGTGAACAGGGTGCTCGCGCCGCATCGGATCCGTTACGTCGTGCTGGGCTGCGCCGTTCTGGGCACGGTGTTCCTGTTTCTGCTCGCCACTGCCAGCGCCAACACGTCCTTGTTCGCCGGGAATTACACCTTGCTCGTGGTTCTCAACCTCACCCTGGTCGCCGTGCTCATGGCGCTGGTCGCCTATCAGCTCTGGCGCCTGCGCAAGAATCTCAAAGCGGGCGTCTTCGGATCGCGCCTGGCGGCCCGGTTGGTGCTGCTGTTCGCGCTCGTCGCCGTGTTGCCCGGTGCGCTGCTTTACGGCGTGTCGATACAGTTTCTCGGCAAGAGCATCGAGTCGTGGTTCGACGTGCGCGTCGATCGCGCGCTGGAAGGCGGGCTCAATCTAGGCCGCAATGCGCTCGAATATCTGCTGAAGGAGACCAGTAACAAGGCAACGCAGCTCGCGCTGACGATCGAGGAAAACGAGCGTGGTGGATTGGCATCCAGCCTCAATCGCGCAAGCGAACAAGCGGGCATCTATGAGGCCGCGCTGTTCTCCTCCACGGGTGGCGTGCTCGCCGTTGGCGGCATTTCGGGGTCGATGGCCACACCGGAGCCCCCGCCCCCGCAAGCCTTGCAGCGCGCGCGCGTGCAGAAGACGTTCGCCGTCATCGAGGAGGCTCCTGACCAAGTTCTGCTCCGGGTCGTGGTACCGGTCAACAGCTCCGACCCGAACGGAGCGTTACGTGTGTTGCAGGTGGTCGAGCCGGTACCGAGGCAACTGCAGGAGGATGCCAAGAAGGTTCAGGCCGGATATCGGGATTACCAGGAGATTTCGTATTCCCGCGTCGCTTTGAAACGTTTGTATGCCATGACGCTCACGTTGACGCTGCTGCTGGCTCTTTTCTCGGCGCTTGGGCTCGCCGTCGTCCTCTCCGAGCAGTTCAGTCAGCCGCTGGGGTTGCTCGCCGAAGGTACGCGAGCAGTCGCGCAGGGAGACTTCAGCCGCCGTCATCCGGTCCAAAGCCGTGATGAGCTCGGCGTGCTTACGGAATCGTTCAACACCATGACGGCGCAGCTTGCCGAAGCGAAACAAAAGGGCGAGGAAAGCCATCGCGCCGTCGAGACGACGAGAGCCTATCTCGAAAGCATCCTGGCCAATCTTTCGGCGGGCGTGTTGGCTTTCGATAATGCATTCCGGCTGCGAACGGCGAACCCGAGCGCGGCTGTGATCCTGCAGCAGCCGCTGGCGGACCTGATCGACGTTCCGCTGGCCGATTGGGGCCGGCGGATGCCGGCTCTCGGCACCTTTGCGAGCCTTGTTGCGGAAGGCTTTCGCACCGGCCGCGACGGACAGTGGCAACGCCAAGCCCAACTCGCGGTGTCAAATCACACACGAGCGCTGCTCATGCGTGGCTCCGGGCTTCCGGGCGAACCGGCGCCGGGTTGCGTGGTGGTGTTCGACGATGTGACCGAGTTGGCGGACGCGCAGCGGGATGCCGCATGGGCGGAGGTCGCGAGGCGACTTGCTCACGAAATCAAGAATCCATTGACGCCGATCCAGCTTTCCGCCGAGCGGCTCGCCGTCAAGCTCAGCGGCAAGCTGGACGCGCCCGATGAAGAGACGCTGCTGCGCGGGACCCAGACAATCGTGGCGCAAGTGGCAGCGATGAAGCACATGGTTGACGATTTCGCCATCTACGCCAGGCAGCCTCGACCCGGTCGAATGCAGCCGGTCGACATCAACGCGCTCTTGCTCGATGTGCTCGGATTGTACGAGAATCTCCGCCCCCACGTTTCGCTCAAGCTTGTCGACGACAATCCGATCATTCAAGGTGAGCCGACGCGATTGCGTCAGGTATTTCATAATTTGCTGCAGAACGCGGTCGATGCTCAGGCAGACTCCCCTACTCCCGCGTACGATATCGCGGTCGAGATCCGCGGTAGCGAACTTGCGCTCTCGATTGGCGATCGCGGCAGCGGATTCCCGAAAGACATGATTCGTCGGGCGTTCGAACCTTATGTCACAACCAAAGCCAAAGGCACAGGCCTTGGTCTTGCCATTGTCAAGAAGATCGTTGAAGAGCACCACGGCCGCGTCACCGTCGAGAACCGTCCGCAAAATGGAGCGCTGGTGACGCTCTATTTCCCGCTTGAAGGAATCACGAATTGATAGCGCAGCCGAAAGAAATCCTGATAGTCGATGACGAAGTCGGTATCCGTGACTTGCTGTCTGAAATTTTGCGAGACGAAGGCTACCAGGTCAGCGTGGCAGAGAATGCCGGCCAGGCCCGGGACTATCGCGCGACAGCGCAGCCATCCCTCGTCTTGCTCGACATCTGGATGCCCGACACCGACGGCGTGACCCTGCTGCGCGAATGGGCTGCGAACGGACAGCTGACGATGCCGGTGGTCATCATGTCCGGCCACGGCACTATCGAAACGGCGGTTGAGGCGACCAAGATCGGCGCGTTCGATTTTCTGGAAAAGCCGATCGGCTTGCAAAAACTCTTGTCGACAGTTACCCGCGCGCTCAAGGCCGCGGCCGGGCAGGCTCCGCGGCGTGTATCTCTGGTGGCTCTTGGCACCAGCGCTCCGGTGATAGAGGTCGAGCGTGCGATCGAGCAGCTGTTGCGGGTCAACCGGCCGGTGCTGGTCGTGGGCGAGCCCGGCACCGGTCATGAGATCGTGGCGCGGGCCATGCACACGCCCGACACGCCGTTCGTCACCCTTGCCACCGGTGGCCGCCTCGCGACGAATCCACTGCCGCTTCTCGAGGAAGCGCGCGATGGCACGCTTTACTGCGCGGAGATCGGCGGCTATACCAAGGCAGAGCAGAAAGGCCTCTCGTTTCTGCTGCCCAAGCTCGAAAAGCACAACACCGTGCTGGTTTGTACCAGCAGCGAGCAGCTGGGTAATCTCGCCGCCGAAGGGCGGTTCGACGCCGGCCTGCTCGCAAGTCTTTCGGTCGGCGCGGTTATGCTTCCGCCGCTTCGGCAGAGACGCGAGGATCTTCCCACGTTAATCGACCGATTCTGGCGCGACATTACGGCGAGTCAGCGAACGGTCGGTAAATTGCACGCGGCGGCGGTGACGGCGCTTTCGGCGGCTTACTGGCCTGGAAATCTCGACCATCTTCACAACGTCATGGCCAATCTCGCGCTTACCGTCGAAAGCGAGATCACCGCGGAGCACGTGCGGCGGCTGCTTGGCGAGACCGCCCCGCCGCCGGCTTCGGCGATCTCGCCTGAAGTTACGGCGCGGTTTTTCGAGTTGCCTCTGCGCGAGGCGCGCGAAGCCTTCGAAAGAATCTACTTCGAGCACCTGCTGGGGAAAGAGCAAAGCAACATGAGCCGCGTCGCCGAGCGTGCAGGCCTTGAGCGAACGCATCTCTATCGCAAGCTCAAGCAGCTCAACATCCGCTTTTCGCGGCGCTCAGACGAGGGAGCATGCTGAACTTACCCGGCGCAGTCGCGCCGGACGTGGCGCCGCTTGTCCGAAAGCCTCTTGCGCCGCTCGTCCGAAAACCTCTCGGACCGCTCGTCATCGGAGCGATCGGGATCGTTTTCGGCGACATCGGCACCAGCCCGCTGTATACCCTTCGCGCGTGTTTCACCGGTCCGCATGGGTTGCCGTTGACGCCGGACAATGTCCTCGGGATTTTGTCGGTGGTGTTCTGGGCCATCATGATCGTGGTGACCCTCAAGTATGTGACGCTGATCATGCGCGCCGACAATCGCGGAGAGGGCGGCATCATGGCGCTGACGGCGCTGGCTTCGCGAGGTCTCGAAAACAGCCGCATTCGGTGGTGGGTGGTTGGACTCGGTATTTTTGGCGCGGCGATGTTCTACGGCGACGGCATGATCACGCCGGCGATCTCGGTGCTTTCCGCAGTCGAAGGACTCGAGATCACCGCGCCGATGCTGACACACTATGTCGTGCCGCTCACGCTGGTGATACTGATCGGATTATTCTCGATCCAGCGTCACGGAACGGCGAGGGTCGGCGTGTTCTTCGGCCCGGTGATGTGTCTCTGGTTCGTTACGATCGCGGTGCTGGGGGGAATTGAAATCGCAACAGCGCCTGCCGTGCTGGTGGCGCTCAATCCTGCATACGCCATAGGATTTCTCGTCGGCAGCCCGATCGCCGCATTTCTGGCGCTGGGCGCGGTGGTGCTGGCGGTTACCGGCACCGAAGCGCTTTATGCGGACATGGGGCACTTCGGCGCGATGCCCATCCGGCGCGCCTGGATCTTCTTTGTCCTGCCGGCGCTGGTGCTCAATTATTTCGGACAGGGCGCTCTGATTATCCATGACCCCACGGCGATCAAGAATCCGTTCTATCTTCTCGCCCCGGCGTGGGGGCTGCTTCCGATGGTTGTTCTCGCGACTTGCGCTACGGTCATCGCCTCGCAGGCGGTTATCTCGGGGGCTTTTTCGCTGACGCGGCAAGCCATCCAGATGGGATATTGCCCCAGGCTGACCATCATGCACACGTCCGAGCGCGAAATCGGCCAGATCTACGTACCTTTCATCAACTGGACCTTGCTGTGCGCGGTGATGCTGCTGGTCGCCGGTTTTCGGAGCTCCAGTAATCTCGCCGCCGCGTATGGCATCGCCGTGACGCTGGCGATGGCGATCGATTCGCTGCTGATCTTCTTCGTCATGACAAGGTTGTGGCGTTGGAACCGCCTGGCGGCGCTCGTCATCGTCATTCCACTGGTAACGATAGATATGGCGTTTCTCGCGTCGAACGCGCTCAAGATTCCCGACGGCGGCTGGTTCCCTATCGTCATGGGCGGCATCGTCTTTACGCTCCTCACCACCTGGCAGCGGGGGCGCTCGATATTGCACGAGCGGCTCTCGAACGAGACGATGCCTTTGGATATGTTCATCGACAGCATTGAGTCGAACCCACCCGCTCGCGTTCCGGGCACGGCCGTGTTTCTAGCCAGCATGCCGGGGCGGGTACCGCATGCTCTGCTGCACAACCTCAAGCACAATAAGGTGCTGCACGAGCGTGTGGTGCTGTTGACGCTAACCACGCGCGATATTCCGAAAGTCCCGCTTCGGGAACGGTTGCGGATCGACGAGCTGGGGTGCAGTTTCCAGCAGTTCGAGGCGTTCTTTGGGTTCAAGGAGGACCCGGACGTTCCGGCGCTTCTCGAAGAGTGCGGTCGCCGCGGTTATCCGTTCGACATGATGGACACGTCGTTTTTTGTCTCGCGCGAGACGCTGATCGCAACGGTCGCTCCGGGTATGGCGCTCTGGCGCGAACGGTTGTTTGTGTCGATGTCCAAGAACGCGACCAAGGCGAGCGAATTCTTCAATGTTCCCACCAATCGCGTTGTCGAGCTCGGCACGCAGGTAGAGCTATAAAAAAAGCGCCCGGAAACAGGCGCTTTCAATGTATCGGATGAGCACGGGCGCATCGGCGCTCGCGCGATCCAAGCATTATTGCAGCGTTGCCATTTGCCCGCGCATGGTCTTGATCGCCTTGCTCTCAATCTGACGGATGCGTTCCGCCGACACGCCGTATTTGTCGGCGAGCGTCTGCAGCGTCGATGCATCTTCGTCTTCCCGCAGCCATCGCGCTTCGATGATCTCGCGGCTCCGGCTATCGAGTCGCGCCAGCGCGCTTTTCAGTCCGTTGCTGCGGTTCCGCGACGTCTCGGCCCGCTCGAGAATCTGCACCGGCTCGGCCTCGGTATCGGTTAGATAGGCGATCGGCGTCATGCTCTCGCCTTCGTCCCCCACCGGCGGGTCGAGCGCAACTTCCTGGCCCGTGAGCCGCGTTTCCATTTCCAGGACTTCTTCCGGCTTGACGTTCAGCGCCTGCGCAATCCCGCGCGCCTCGGCCCGGGTGAGCGAATGGCTTCCCGGCTTCATGCTGCGCAGATTGAAAAACAGCTTACGCTGCGCCTTGGTGGTTGCAATCTTGACCAGCCGCCAGTTGCGCAGGATGTGCTCATGGATCTCGGCTTTGATCCAGTGCAGCGCGAACGAGACTAGGCGAACGCCGCGCTCCGGATCGAAACGTCGCACCGCCTTCATCAATCCAATGTTCCCTTCCTGGATCAGATCCGCTTGCGGTAGCCCGTAACCCAGATAATTACGGCTGATCGCAACCACCAGACGCAAGTGCGACAACACCAGCTGTCGAGCGGCGTCCAAGTCGTCGTCCCGTTGCAGCCGGCGTCCTAGCTCGATCTCCTGTGCCTGCGAAAGGAGCGGGAAGCGGTTCACTGCCTGGATGTAATGATCGAGGCTCCCCAGCGAGGCCGGGGTTGGGAATGCCAAGGTGCTTGTAGACATCGATAAAGTCTCCTTCTGGAGCGCGTAAATTTTAGCACTCGGCCTATAAGAGTGCCAAGGCGACCGGAAGTTCCCGGGCCGATCCGATAAAAGTGTGCGCTCGCATCCACGCTATATCAAGCTGGTCTTGGAATGTACGCGGAAAAACCGCAAAAGCTGCCGCCATAAGGGGTTACCACGAGCGCCCGGCTTCAGCCGACAAGTGCATCGACGAACTCGGCGGCGCGAAAAGCCCGGAGGTCATCGAGCCCCTCTCCGATCCCGATCAGCTTGATCGGAATGGGCTGGGTCTTCGCGATGGCGGCGACGACGCCTCCCTTTGCGGTTCCATCGAGCTTGGTCAGGACCAGACCGGTCAAATCGAGCGCTGCATCAAAGGCAGCGACCTGTGCAAGGGCGTTCTGGCCGGTATTGGCGTCCAGCACCAACAACGTCTCGTGGGGAGCCCCGGCCTGCGCTCTGGCCAGCACCCGCCGGATCTTCTTTAGCTCCTGCATCAGGTGCGCCTGTGTCGGCAGGCGGCCCGCAGTATCGGCAAGGACCACGTCGATGCCGCGAGCTCGGGCGGCGGCGATCGCGTCGAACATGACGGCGGCGGGATCGCCACCTTGCTGGGCGATGACCGGGACGCCGTTGCGTTCGCCCCAGATTTCAAGCTGCTCGCGCGCGGCAGCACGAAAGGTATCTCCGGCGGCAAGCAACACCGAATAACCCTGCCCTTGGAGGTACTTGGCAAGCTTGCCGATGGAAGTCGTCTTGCCGGTACCGTTGACACCTGCAATCATCATCACGAAGGGCCGCTCGGGGCCGACGATCAGCGGTTGTTCGAGAGGGAGAAGGAGCTCGGTGAGCACTGTCTTGAGCAATGTGCGAGCGTCGACATCGATGTCGGCGCGCTTGGCGCGAGCGGCAAGCTGGGCGAGCAGGTGCGTCGTCGCGGGAACGCCGACGTCGGCTTCGAGCAACGCGGCTTCGAGCTCTTCGAGCGTTTCGTCCGAAAGCGTCCTGCGCCCGAACACAGCATTGAGCGGACGGGTGAGACGCTCACGCGAAAGCCCCAGACCTGCTTTTAATCTTTCGCCCCAGGGGCGGCGGTCTGGCTCGGCGTCGCGTTTGAAAAGGTCGAACATGGGGGCGCCACCGCGAAAGCTATAATTCTACCTTTCCGCCAGGATGTCTTCCCGCAGCTTGCCTCAGGCCAAGCGTCAGGCCAATCAGCTTCGTATCATTGGCGGGCGGTGGCGCGGGCGTCGCCTAGGCTTCTCGTCCATTCCCGGCCTCAGGCCGACACCGGACAGGGTTCGCGAGACGCTTTTCAACTGGCTCGGGCAGGATCTTGCGGGGGCGACGACGCTCGATCTGTTTGCCGGCAGCGGTGTGCTGACCTTCGAAGCATTGTCGCGTGGCGCCGCGCTTGGCGTCGCTGTCGACCATCATGCCCGGATTGTCCGCAGGCTAGTTGCGACCGGCGCGGCACTCGGCACGACGGCGCTCGAGACGCATTGCGCTGACGCCCGCGGTTTCCTTGCGCGCGAGAAGCGGCCGTTCGACGTGATCTTTCTCGATCCGCCCTTCGGCACCGCCGATTGGGACGCGCTGCTGCCGGCCGTCGCGGAGCGGCTCGCGATGTCAGGGATGCTCTACGTCGAAGCGCCTGCGGCCATCGACGCGCCGCGCGGCCTGGAGGTCTGGCGAGGCGACAAGGCGGGACAGGTACACTATCATCTGCTGCGCCGCGCCGCCGAGGCGCCGCCCGTCTAGCCTCAACCGATGCTCACTGTCGTCTATCCCGGAACGTTCGACCCCTTCACCCGAGGGCACGAGGATCTGGTGCGGCGAGCGGCGAAACTGTTCGAGCGCGTGGTGATCGGCATCGCCGACAGCGAAAGCAAACGGCCGATGTTCGCGGCCGCCGAGCGCATCGCGATGGCTCGTGAAGTCCTAGCGGAACATCGCAACGTCGAAGTCGCTGGCTTTTCCGGACTGCTCATGGACTTCGTGCACTCGATCGGCGCCACCGTAATCGTCCGGGGCCTTCGCGCAGTCTCCGACTTTGAATACGAATTTCAGATGGCCGGCATGAACCGTAACCTATATCCCGAGGTCGAAACGCTGTTCCTCACGCCGGCCGAGAAATATCTCTTTATGTCGTCGACGATCGTTCGCGAGATCGCGCGCTTTGGCGGCGACGTCAGCAAGTTCGTGCACCCGGTCGTCGCGGCCAGGCTTAAGGCCAAGGTCGCGGAGATCTGTGGGGACGAGGCAAAAAGGTAGCGCGAACCATGGCGCTGATGATTACCGACGAATGCATCAATTGCGACGTCTGCGAGCCCGAATGCCCGAACGGGGCCATCGCGCAGGGCATCGAGATATATGTCATCGATCCTTCGAAATGCACCGAGTGCGTCGGCCACTTCGACACGCCTCAATGCGTCGAGGTCTGCCCGGTAGACTGCATCCCGCTCAATCCCGATCGGGTCGAGACGCGGGAGCAGCTCATGCTCAAGTACGAAGGTTTGATGGCGACCGCAAGCAAGGCCAAGCCGCCGGCCGAAATCGGCAGGAGCTGACGCAAGGACACGGCCCCCTCAACCCGCTCGTGAATGAGATGCGTCGCGTGTGGGCCGCGAGCGTCGACTTGCAATTCCCCGTCGATCCCCGCGCTTCGCGCGGGGCCCCGCGCCGGGTAGCTCGCGCCGCTAGCCGTTGGCGGCCAGAGGCAATAGTTCGGGCTGCTCGATAATCGCGACTATGGCGGAGAGCTCGCGCCCCAGCGCGGCGATCTGGTCGCGTATCCCCGCTTCGGCTTGCTCCAGCTCACTTAGCCGTTCCTCGAGCTCGTCGCTGGCCCGATGGATGCGCTTGACGCTGTCAAGGCGTCGGCGCAATTGAATGTGGTGCTCGCGTACCTGGGTTTCCAGCGGCGCCATGACTGCCTTGAGCCAGCTTTCCAAATCGCGATTGGCGATGTCGTAGACGTGCTTGACGCGGATCGCGATCGTCTCGTAGAAGCGTTTCATCAGCGTGAACTTGGCCTTGCTCACCATGTTCCACAAGGTATTGAAGTGCACGTTGTACGCGCGCTCGAGGCGTTCGACCTCTTTCTGATACTTGAGCATCGAAAATGATGGCGGCGCGAACGGCTGGAGCCCATGCTCGCTCGCGAAGCGCACATACATCGCAAGCATCATGTCGTGGATTTCCGATGTCTGCCGCCCACTCTGCTCGAGGCCGCCATGGATCTGGGCGAAGAAATCATTCATGGCCGAGCGCACGCCCTTGGTGAAGGGACTGGCTTCGATGCGCTTGCGAGTCTCGCCGGCAGTCGCGCGAAGCTTCTCCAGCCCGATGCATTCGTAGAGCGCGTTGGTCTGCTGCGTGAACACCGTCCGCAAAGCGGTATAGCGCTGCATGCCGCGCTCGAAGAGCTCCTTCTCCTGCTGGATGCGCTCCATCATGTGCTCGACGACATCCTGATTCTTGCCTCGCAAGCCACGAAGCTCGCCCAGCTGTTCGTGGATACCCGCAATGCGGCTGTCGAGTATCGTCCGCGTGCTCGCAGCCAGCGAACGAATTTCGGCGCGCGTCGCCGACCCGACGATGTGCCGCTTCGCGGGAATCAGCTCTTTCGACAGCGCCAGCTCGAGCAGGGGCAGACGGCTTTTGGCCAGGAGCGCATCGTCACCATTGACCTTGGCCAGGAGCGCCTTCTGCGCGGACACCGGAAAGACTTGCGCCGGCGGGATCGCGAGCAGTTGCGCGCTGCTGCGCACCTGGCGGGCGATTTCGGATTCGATCTCCGACGCCGTTCGGAGCTCATCCCACAATCCGTCGATCTTGTTCAGAATGACCAGGCGGCCCTCCTTGGTGCCGGGGCTTTCGCCAATCAGGTGGTTTCGCCACACATCGATGTCGGTCCTGGTCACGCCGGCATCCGCGGCGAGGATAAACAGCACCGCGTGTGCGTTGGGCAGCAGATTAAGCGTCAGCTCGGGCTCGGTTCCTATCGCGTTTAAGCCCGGCGTGTCAAGAATCACCAAACCCTGCTGCAATAGCGGATGCGGGAAATTGATCACTGCGTGGCGCCAGCACGGAATATCGACGGCTGCCTCGTCGACCGCGGACATCGGGGCCAGCACGTCGCCGTCCTCGTAAAGTCCGTATTTGCGTGCCAGCACGATCGGCACGCGTTTGGTCTGAGAGACCTGGGACAAGACTTCGCTCATCCGGTCTGCCGACGATAGATCGAGGGCGAGCGTGACCCACTCGTCGGCGTAGTTCTTGAACTCGGTCACCGATCCGTCGCGCGCCCGCGTTTCGATCGGCAACAGTCGGATCGACGGTGGCCGCGTGGAATCGTATAAAAGCTCCGTCGGACACATCGTTGTGCGGCCCGCCGCGGACGGCAGCAGTCGCTGTCCGAAGTCGGCGAAAAAGATGGCGTTGATCAGCTCGGACTTGCCGCGCGAGAACTCGGCGACAAAGGCCACGACCAGTTGATCCTGGTGCAGCCGCTCGAGCAGGTGCTGGATGGACAGATCGGCCTGGGCGTCGGCCAATTCCTGCTGCGTAAGCCATTCGTGCAGGCCGGAAATGCCCGCGGACAGGCGCCGGCGCCAGTCGCTGTACGCCTCGAATCGCGCTGCTAGGTCCCTGGATTGCATCATGATTGCGCCTCCCTCGGGCGCGAGCCTGAAATTACGCGCAGACCTTCGGTCTTCGAAAACGGCCTCAACATCGGAAATCGAGCGCCGGTCCGCCTTGCGCCATGGCGCCCGGCGTTCGCATGAGGGCGTCGCGCCGGGGACTCTAGCATAAAGCGCGCCATGCCGATTCGCCTCGCGCGGCCTAACGCTGGCACGTGGGACAGAAGGTCGTCGCGCGGCCTCCAAGCCGGACCAAGCGTATCGCGGTTCCGCATATTCGACACGGCCGCCCCTCGCGGCCGTAGACGAAATAATGGAACTGGAAGTAGCCGGCGGCACCGTCGCTGTCGACGTAGTCCCGCAAGGTGCTTCCGCCCTTTGCGATCGCGTCGGCAAGCGTCTCGCGCACGGCCTCGCGCAGGCGTCTCATTCGTATGCGCGAGATCCGATTTGCGGCACGCGTCGGGCGAATACCGGCGCGGAACAGCGATTCGTTGGCGTAGATGTTGCCGACGCCAACGACTACGGCGTTGTCCATGAGAGCGAGCTTGATCGCGGCACGGCGCTTGCGCGTGGCGCGAAACAGATGATCGGCATCGAACTCCGGGAGCAGGGGCTCGGGCCCGAGCCCGGTCAGCAGCGGGTGATGCGCCGCGTCCGGCAGCCACAGTACCGCGCCGAAGCGCCTCGGGTCGTGATAGCGCAGGATGACGCCGTTGCTGAATTCAAGGTCGACTTGGTCATGGGTGCGTTTGGGCGGGGCATCCTTGTAAACGCGCAGACTGCCGGTCATGCCGAGATGGATGAGCAGCGTATCCATACCCAGCCGAAACAGCAGATACTTGCTTCGTCGTTCGACCTTTTCGACCACACGGCCAACGAGTCTCTGCGCCAAGTCTTCAGGAACCGGCCAGCGCAATCGGCGGTCGTAGAGTCGTACCGCCGTCACATTCTGCCCTTCCACGTAAGGCGCGATCCCGCGCCGGGTGGTTTCGACTTCGGGGAGCTCGGGCATTGGCAGGGAGGCGCGTTTGTTGCTGCGCCAAATATAACCTAAGATTGAAGGCGCTCCGGCATTAGGCCGAGAGCGCAGAAAGCGATTCGTATGTTTCCTCACCGCTCGCACTCCCTAGCTCGGCTGGCGCTGAGTCTGGCCCTGCTGCTGGGAGCTGCCGGTCTCGGCTATGACGCCGTGGCGCAAAAGGCGCCCGTCGTGCCGCCAACCCCAACGCCAGCCGTCCCGGCCGCCTCAGCGCGGCCGCTGACCGCCGAGATCGTCTACAGAATGCTGGTCGGCGACATCGCCCTGCAGCGCGGCGCACCGGCGCTCGCGGCACGTGCCTACTACGAAGCGGCGCGAGACTCACAAGACGCGCAGATTGCGCGACGCGCGACCGAGGTCGCGCTGTTTGCCCGTCAACGCGACCTTGCGCTCGAGGCTGCACGGCTATGGTCGAAACTCGATCCGAGCGCCGATCGCGCCAAGCAAATGGTTGCAACCCTATCGCAGCCGGGCTCCGGCGGTGACGTCAAGGCGGAGCTCGAACGCGTGCTGGCCGAGGCGGGCGCAGACAGCAAGACGCTCGCCGACGCATTCGTGCAGTTGAATCAGGCGCTCGCCGCGCAGGCCGACAAAACCGTGGTGTACCGCCTGATTGTCGAGCTCGCAAAACCATATCCCGGCGTCGCGGAAGCGCACTTTGCGGTCGCGCTGGCGGGATACAACACCGGACTTTCAGATCTGGAAATTACCGCCGCATCGATCCGCGCGGCCGATCGGGCGCTTGAGCTCAAGCCTGGCTGGGAGCGCGCGGCGCTCATCAAGGCCGATCTTCTCGCCAAGACATCTCCCGAGGGCGCGATTCGCTATTTGAATGGCTTCCTCGCGAGCGTGCCCGAGTCGCACGCGGCGACCGGGGCGCTGGCCCAGCTCTACGTCGAGCAGAAGCGATACGGCGAGGCCCGCGCGCTGTTCCAGCGCTTGCTCGATGAAGACAAGTCCGATCGCGACATTCAGTTCGCCGTTGCCGCGATCTCGGTGCAGATGAAAGACTACGCGACTGCCGAGCGGATGTTCGAAGAGCTTCGAAGCGCAGGCACCGATCCCGGCGCGGTCGCGTTCTATTTGGGACAGATCGCCGAGGAGACCAAGCGCTACGACGAGGCGATCGCGCGTTACCGCGAAGTCACCGACGGGGAGCGCGCCTGGATCGCGACCCTGCGGATCGCGACCGTGCTGGCAAAGAAGGGTGACATAGAGGGAGCGCGCCGATATCTGGCATCGCTCAAGCCGGAGAATCGGGAGCGCGGCGTCGAGGTGCGTCAAGCCGAAGCGCAGGTCCTGCGTGACGCGGGCGATTACAAGGGCGCATACGAAGTCCTTTCCAGCGCGCTGGCGGCCGATCCGAATTCGGTGGAGCTGATCTACGACGTCGCCATGGTCGCGGAAAAACTCGACCGGCTCGACGAGGTGGAATCGCGGCTGACGCGCTTGATCGAGCTCAGACCCGATAACCCCCAGGCGCTCAACGCGCTTGGTTACACCCTTGTCGATCGCACGCCACGGACCGCCGAAGGGCTGAAGCTCATCGAAAAGGCGCTTACGCTGGCGCCGGAAGACCCCTCGATCCTGGACAGCATGGGATGGGCGCATTTCCGCATGGGTAATCTCGGCGATTCGGAGAAATTTCTGCGCCGCGCGCTCGCCGATCGGCCCGATCCGGAAATTGCAGCGCACCTTGGCGAAGTCCTCTGGGCCAAGGGAGAGCGAGACCGTGCCAAGGAGGTCTGGCAGTCGCAACTAAAGGAGACGCCGGACAACGCGCTCCTGCTCGAGACCGTGCGTCGACTTGCGCCGTAGCGCGAACCGCACCCGCTGATGCGCCTGCCCGACCGCGTCGCTCGCTTCGCGGCGATCGCGAATTTGCTCATGCTCGCCGCATGCGCGTCGACGCCGCGGGACGCGTTGCCATTCAAGTTTGCCGATACCCGGACCGTCTACGAAATTGCCGGCAGACTCTCGGCGCGGCATGACGCCGACGCATTCGCCGCCAACTTTCATTGGAGCCATGCCGCCGATCGCGACGAGCTGGATCTCGCGTCGCCACTGGGCCAGACCGTTGCCCGGCTGATGGGCGATGCGCGCGGTGTCCTGTTGCAGACACCGGACGGCAAAGTGGAAACCGCAAGCGACTGGACGACGTTGACCTCACGCGGGCTGGGCTGGGCGCTGCCCGTCGAGGGTTTGGCATTCTGGGTCCAGGGCGCGCCGAGAAAGGGTGCGCCGTTCACTGCCGAAGCGGGCGCCGACGGCGCGCCAAAGGTATTGCGTCAGGACGGCTGGACCATCGTCTACCAGGCGTTTGTCAAGGACGCAACGGGCGTGTCGCGTCCCGCCCGAATGACGCTCGATTACCCCGGCGTCGAGCTGCGGCTGGTCATCGACACGTGGCACTGACGCCGCCGCTAGAGCACACTGCGCTGACGCTTCCTGCCCCGGCGAAGCTCAATCTTTTTTTGCATGTCACCGGACGGCGGCCGGACGGATACCACACGCTCGAATCGCTGGTCGTGCCGATCGACCGCGCCGATCTCATTACGCTTTCACTACGCGACGATGACGCGGTGACGCGCACGCACGGCGCGGCCGGTGTTGCGGTAGACGACGATCTCGCAGTCCTGGCAGCTCGCCTGGTCCAACGCGAGTTCGGTGTCGCCCGTGGGGTGGCGATCGGCGTCGACAAGCGCGTTCCTATGGGCGCGGGCCTGGGCGGTGGCAGCTCGGACGCAGCGACCGTGCTTCTTGGCCTGAACCGCATGTGGCGGCTTGGGCTCTCTCGCGCGACACTGATGAACCTCGCATTGAAGCTCGGCGCGGACGTACCGTTCTTCGTTTTTGGCGAGCCGGCGTTC
>WNFR01004172.1_pt1 | contig 20132 bp, 13 predicted proteins | sample 5400221 | NCBI WGS metagenome assembly WNFR01 (sample SAMN13153357, study PRJNA577476) | soil metagenome | isolation source: 40 cm soil under Madrone tree | place: USA:California | collected 2016-06-14 | reverse complement strand
CCGATCGCGGTTACAGAATTATTCCGTCGCACGATGGCTTCGCTTTTGAACCGGTGGACAAACTATTGCCTGCCGTTAGCGGTGACCTGAAAGACCTGAATTTCGTCGGCACACCAAAACCTAAGCCTTAAAGAAAACTTGCGAGCTCCAGGCTCATTAGCTTTCTTCAAAGTAAATAGGTTTAGCTAACCGCAGATACGGTCTTCTAGTTCCCGCCCGGCACTACTGGCTTTCCATCGGCATCATAAACTTCTACTGTTCCGTACTTGGCGAGAATAGCGCGCGTCTTTGAGGCATCGCCGACGGCCACGATTTGTATGTGGCCCAGGTCCACATATTTTTGCGCGACTCGCTGCACATCAGCCGCGGTAACGGCCGAAACTTTTTGCGGATAAGTGTCCCAGTAATCATCAGGCAGGTTATAGAGTTTCTGCGTGACGATATTTTGCAGCAGCGCCTGCGGGTCTTCGAGTGACAACGCAAAGCTGCCAATAAGCGCGCGCTTGGCGTTGTCCAGTTCGGTTGTTTCAACCGGAACGCTGCGGATGCGTTTCAACTCATACATGAATTCACGCATGGCGCCTTCGGTTACTTCAGTGCGCACCGAAGAGTTGGCCAGCCACGTGCCGGGATATTTTGAACTGCCAAACGAGCTGTAAGCGCCGTAGGTATAACCGTGATCTTCGCGCAGATTCAAAAACAACCGCGAGGCAGCGTCGCCGCCGACTACCTTGTTCATCACCAGCAAAGGAAAATAATCAGGGTCGGTTCGTTGGATGCCGAGGTTTCCGAGTTGCAAAACCGTCTGCACCGAGCCGGGCCGATCGATCAGATAGATGCGCGCGTCAGGTTGAGTCTGGACCGCAGGAATCGCGTCCTGCGCAACGTCGCCTTTTTGCCAGTCGCCAAAGGCGCGTTCGATTTTCGGCAGCACGTCTTTCAACTTTACATCGCCGACAATGGTTAGCATGGCATTGTTTGGCCGGTAATAAGTTGAATGAAACTGTGCCAGGTTTGCCGCCGTGGTCCGGCGCAACGATTCAGGCGGCGCGGTGATAAGCGCAGCGGGATGATTACCGTAGATAGCGCGGTTGAATCTTTCCTGCGCGAGGTAGGAAGGATTGGAACGCAGAAACTGCAAGCCCGCCAGCGTCCGACTCTTAAACTTTTCCACTTCGTCGGCCGGAAATTTTGGGTTGCGAACGACGTCAGAAAAAATATCCAGTAACTGATCGAGGTTTTCGACCAGACCCGAAGCCGTAACCGTTGAGGTGAACGACGCCAGCGATGCGTTGGCGCCAAGCGTCGCGCCAAGCGAATCAACCTGTTCAGAAATCTCTTTGCTGCTTCGCTTAGCCGTTCCTTCGCGCAGCAATGAAGCCGTGAAGGAAGCAAGACCGCGCTGGTCGGCCGGATCGGAAAGACCGCCGCTGAGGATCACCATCTGCATGGAAAACAGCGGCACCTTGTGGTTTTCGAGCACCAGCACGCGCAGGCCATTTTTCAGCGTCGTTTCCTTTGCCTTAGGCAGCTTTACCTTCAGCAGTTCTTTGCTGACCGGCGCTTTGTTTTTCAGCACCGTGGATTTTCGCGGCTGGCCAAGGTCCTGTTGCGGGCTCGTTCGTTCCTGAGCAAAAGCAGCAAAAGCGACAACCGCCAGAACGAGTGAGGCGGCAAACGTTTTCTTAGTGGTGTGATTTATCATGGCTTTGTTTTCCTCTTACTGTCCGGCATTCCCAGCGCCGCGAGCGGCCGGAGTCGTAATCACGACCACGCGGTTTTCTTTGGTGAAAAATGTATTGGCAACTCGTTGCACGTCGGCCTTAGTGACGGCGCTGACTTTATCGAGACGCGTATTGATCAAGCCCGGCTCGTTGTAGTAAACGGCGTACTGGCCAATCGCAATTGCGCTCGATAATGACCGTTGCGCGTTTTGCATAAAGCTGCGCCGCGTCGCGCTCTTTGCCTTTTGCAGTTCCCAATCAGCAATCGACTCTTTTTGCAGGCGTCCGATTTCTTCATAGATTGCCGCTTCCACCACCTCTGCCTTCACACCAGGTCGCAGTGTGGCAGTAATGTAGAAGGCGCCCGGCCCGCGACTCTCGGCATTGAATCCGCCGACGCTGGTTACCAGCTCCTTCTCACGCACCAGCTTTTGGTAAAGACGAGAGCTTTGTCCTCCCTGAAGCGCGGCAGACAAAACTTGCAGCGCATAAAAGTCGGGAGTGTTGCCGGGAACAGTCTTGTAAGCAATCGCTACCTGTGTTGCGCGCGCTAGTTGATCGTTGAGTGTGGCGCGCCGCTCTTCCTTAGGCGCCGGCTCTGTCTGGTCCACCGGTGGCGGATCGGGCTGGCGCGGAATGCTTTCGAAATATTTACGCACCTTTGCCAGCGCGTCGTTCGTTTTGAAATCGCCCACTATTACCAACACCGCGTTGTTGGGCGCATAATAAATGCGAAAAAAATCTTTGATGTCGTCAACCGAAGCAGCATTCAAATCTTCCATCGAGCCGATCACGGAATGCTTGTAAGCGAAGTTGTCGTAGATCAGCTCCTGCTGAAGTTCACCACTCTTGCCATACGGTTGATTATCTACTCGCTGGCGCCGCTCTTCCTGCACGCTGTGTCTCTCGTTGTCGAGATTGTCTTTGGTGACCGCCAGGCTGCGCATGCGATCGCTTTCCAAAAACAGCGCCAGCTCAAGTTGGTTTGCCGGCAGGGCTTCAAAATAGTTGGTGCGATCCTCGCTGGTGGACGCATTGTCGCTGCCACCGTTGTTTCGAACGAGCACGGGATGCTCGCCGGCCCCAACGTTTTCAGAGCCCTTGAACATCATGTGCTCGAAGAGATGCGCGTACCCTGTCTTGCCTTTGTGCTCATTGCGCGAGCCGACGTTGTAGGTCACCGCCGTCGATACGACGGGCGCGGTGTGGTCTTCAACCGTGATCACACGCAGGCCATTCTTGAGCGTCGTTTCCTTGAAGTTGACTCTTACATTGCGCGTTTGCGCCGGCGTTTGTTGCGCCAGTGCCAGGCAAACCAGAATCATCACCGAAAGCTTGAGGGCGTGTCTCATCGAGTAACTCCTTTTGTTTGCAAAAACTGGAAGGCCCCGACTTTATTTCGTCAATTCGGAAGCTGTCAAGTGATGCAGTTTAGAGTACAAACTTTAGTTTGCGTCCCGAATCAGCAGCCTAAAGGCTGGACTCTGAACTTCCGGCCTCAAACTGCCACTTATCCATCTTACTTTTTCGAATCAATACCTTTTGCCGGTCAACAGCGGAATCATCCAGCCAACCGCCTGCAACTTCCCGCCATCCAAAGTCCCGACGCAGAAAGCTTCCCTTGGTTCCGGATCTCCGCGGGCTAAAGAATCCACCCGGACGCCCGAAAAAAAGAGAGCCAGACTGCTGTGCTGTAAGAAGACCGCGGCTGTATAATTCGAACAACCAGCCGATCCAAAAAAGCAGAGACAACAATGAAGATATTCAGGCCCATCTTTCTCCAGTTCTTTCTACCAATGTCTGCGGTTTTTGTTTTTGCTTCCGTCGCCAGCCCACAGCAACCCGCACCGCAGCAAGCCGCCAGCCGTTTTGATATTACGAACTACCGCGTTGAGGCCCAGCTAATCCCGGACCAGCACATGCTGCGTGCCGGCGCCGACATCACTTTGACTCCGCTGGACGCCACGCGCTCGCTCGTTTTCGAACTGAACGGCTCGCTCAAAGTGGAAAGCATTGATCGCAGCGGGCAAGCGCTGACTTACGTCCAGGATGCAGTCGGGGTGGGCTCGCTTGGACCAAGCGTGCGCGTGGATCTGGGACAAGTGGTGCCGGCAAGTCAACCGATCACTTTGCGCTTTCGCTGGAGCGGCGCGCTGTTGTCGCCAGAGGGCGGACCGCTGGCTACCAAGCGCCTCGCTTATGTAGGCCCCGAAGGTTCTTACATGATGTACGCGTCGCGCTGGTTTCCCTTTCATGACTATGCGGCCGACCGCGCCACTTCCGACATTACTTTGATCGTTCCGACTGGCTTGCAAGTCGCAGGCACCAGCGACGACGCAGTAACCGCACAGCCTGCGCCGAAAGAAGGCGCAACTCGCTATCGCTTTGTTCATCGCCAGCCGGTGCTGATTGGAAACTTTGCGGCCGGGCAATACATCAATCGCAATTTGCGCTTCGGTAATTACGAAATTCAATTCTATGCCAAGCCGGGCAGCGAAGGCCGGATTAATGGTTATGCCGAGTTGATGGGCCAGGTGTTGGAGTTTTATTCAAAACAATATGGCACGCCATTGTTCGGCAATCGCCTGGTAGTGGCGCAGGTTGATGATGAAAGTTTGGACACCTATTCGGGTCCCGGAATTATTTTTCTTGCCTCGAAGCTGTTCGACTCATCGCGGCCACTGCCGGAAGAAAGGCTGCAGCGCGAGGTCGCATATCAATGGTGGGGTCAGACTGTTGGCCTAAAATCGTTTGACGACGCCTGGATTTCGCAGGGTCTGGCTGAGTGGAGCTCCTTTGCCTTCCGCGAATCGACCTTGACTGGTGGCGCGCTCGAGGCTGCGCAACGTGAACAGCAGGAACGCGCGCTGACTTTTGAGCAAACAGCTTCGATCGCGCGCGCGCCCGGCGCCCTGGACGATCAGTCCGCCGCCTATCAATCGATTGTTTTTCACAAAGGCGCCATGGTCTTTCGCATGCTGCGCGAGACGTTGGGAAAAGAGAAGTTTGACCTGCTTTTGCGCAAGTTCCTTGAAGAGAATCGCGGCAAGAATGCTTCCATCGACGACTTTGAACACCTGACCACACAGGTGGCCGGTGAGAACATGCGCTATTTCTTTGCGCAGTGGGTTGAAGGCACCGGCGTTCCCGAATTTACGGTTGACTACCAGATCATTCGCACGCGCGCGGGTAAATTCCGCACGCGCGGAACGGTCAAACAAAATTTGGAGACCCTGCGCATGCCGGTACAGTTGCTGTTGCGCTCGGAAGGCGACAGTCAAACGATCGTGACTACGATTGAAGGCCGCAGCGAGGACTTTGATTTCGAGTCAAATGGCCAGCCGATTGAAGTAGTCGTAGATCCAAACTACAAAATCCTGCGCATGTCCGATGATTTGCGCATTTCGATTATCGCGCGGCGCGGCATTGAACAGATGAAGGAAGGTCAATACGCCGAGGCGCAACAGCAGTTTGAAGCGGCGCTGAAGTTGGACCGCTCGAATTCCTGGGTCTACTACAATCTCGGGCTAGTTGGCGCTCGATAATTTTGAGGCCGCGCTAAATGGAACGATGAAGCCATCGTGGATTGAGGTCTGGGCCCACATCAAGAAGGGCAACGCGTACGACGCGAAGGGCGAACGCAATCGCGCCGTCGCCGAATACAACAAAGCAGTGCAATCCGGAATTAATTACGACAACGCTATGGCGACGGCCAAGAAGTTTTTGGCCACGCCTTTTGATCCCAAAGCGGTGCAGTCGGCGGGATTGATCTCGCCGGGAAATTAACTGACGTAACCCTATCTCTCAAAGGAGCAACCTTATGAGCACTCCCCAAAAGAAAGTAAATCCCATTCCCGCTGATTATTCGGGCGTAACGCCATACCTGTCCGTCAAAGGCGCCGCTGACGCGATCGAGTTTTACAAGAAAGGCTTCGATGCAGTTGAAGTGATGCGGTTGCCAAACCCGGACGGAACACTCGGCCACGCTGAAATCAAAATCGGCAACGCGCTCGTCATGCTGGCCGATGAATCTCCCGACTACGGCAACTTGAGCCCAAAGACGCTCGGCGGCTCGGCAGTGCGCTTGCACATGTATGTTGAGGACGTTGATGCTTTCTTTGAAAAAGCAATTGCGGCCGGCGCGAAGGTGTTAATTCCGATCGCCAATCAATTTTACGGCGATCGCTCGGGACGATTCGAAGATCCATTCGGTCATGTCTGGCTCGTGTCGACCCACGTGGAAGATGTGACGCCGGAAGAAATGCAGCGGCGCATGGAAGCGTATTCCTCAAAGAAGTAAATCGTAAATCGTGAATCGTAAATAGAAGAATCTTGGGTTAACCGGAGATTGGACCGATCCGCCGTCTACCATTTACGATTTACGATTCACGATTTACGGCATTCGGTAAGTCAGCCAGAAGTAGATTACCTGGCTCACGCCGATAAAAAAGCCGATCACTGCACCGAACAACTCAATTGTCTTCAGGTGATGTTGCGCCACAGACAACACCAGCACTTCGAGCTTCTCTATGGGATAGTCTGACACCTTCTTCCGCACCAGCCCGCCCACATCAAACTCCGCAATCGCATTCGGCAAACGCTCGCGCGCTGCTGTTGTTATGCGCTCCACCAGCGCCGCACTGGCCCGCTTCATTGAGTGTTCCGAAACGTGATCGCCCAACCTGCCTATCGGAGAAATCAGCAACCGCTCGATCTGCGAGCTGAGAATCAGGTTGATTGTCTGCGCCGTGTCGTCGCGTGATAACAGCCCAAGCAGGCTCTTGGTTAGAAAGTCTTTAGCGCGATCGATTGCGTCGGGATCCAGCTGACCCAACGCGGCGCCCAATGTTTGTGGCCGCAATCGCGCGAAAGCCCCGTTAAAATAGTTCGAAACAGATTGCGACAACTCATCGCTCTGCGCCATCTCCAAAATACGGTGTGTAATTTGACGCTTGATCGAGTCAAACTTTTCCGATTCGATCTGGCCAATCAAAGCATTCAGCGGTCGCGCCAGCACGTTGTCGATCGTGGCGTTGAGGAAAGCCTCGGCTTCCTGCTCAAACGCCGGGCCACGCAGGTATTCCTCGATGCGTTTCGGTAAAGTCTTGTTAACCAGCTCATCAACCTCGCGATGAATACGCTCGCGCGAGATGAAGATTTTTTTGATGAGCGAAAGCTGCTCGTAGTAATCGTCTACTTCACGTTTGATCAGCGCGCCAATTTGTTTGCGAGTGTTCTGGCTGGTGGCGATGTCAGCGAGATGATGGACGATCGGCGGCACCTGGCTGTCGATGCGTTCCTTCAAAAACGCGACAGTTTCCGGAGTAAAGGTTTCTGCCAACGTCTCAGTGCTTTTCGCCAGTTCGTCGAGACGGCCGGAAACAAAATCGCCAATCTTCTGTTCAAAACCTGCTTCATTAACCAGCCGATCAAAGCGTGCCTGGGCAAAGCCCGCAATTTCGCTGAACACATCTTCGCTAAAGGTGTTTTCAATTCGTCGCGCGAGTAATTCATCCAGCCGGGCGTCGACAAAACGTCCGATGGCCGCCGCGGTCTCTTCACTTTTCAGCATGGCGGCGATGTATTCTGCCAGCCGGTACTGCAATGCGGAGATGGTATCGAGTATGGGCGCGCGCACTTGCGACGGCAGCGCGTCGATGAATGAAGGATAAACTTTCGCCAGCAGCTCACCGGTGTAAACAGCGACAAAGTCCTCAACCTTGCGTGCAAAGAAACTGGTTTCAAACAACGCGTCAAAGACGGTTTCCTGGGAAACCAGCTCGTTGCCCACTGCATTGCCAATCGACTGCGCCAGCTTTTCACGATGACGCGGAATCATGCCCTGCGGCCAGATAGTGACGCCGAAAATCTTTACCGGATGGTAAGGATGAAACAGCATCCAGATGGCCAACCAGGCCGCGCCATAGCCGTGAATGGTGGCAATCACGACGATGGCAATTGAGATTAGTAGTTTGAAAGTAAATGGATCCAAGGCGGGGTAAATCGTAAATGGTAAATGGTGAATAGTAAAACTACCGTAAATCGTGAATCGTAAATCGTGAATGGTAAAGAGAATTAGGCTGCGTTTTTCCGCGGCTGATTTGCTTATCTATTTACGATTTACGATTCACTATTTACTTCTACAGGATAACCTGCATTGATCCAGGCGCTGGTGCCGCCGGTAATATTCAGCAGGTTTGTGAAGCCATTTTGCTGGAGGATACTGCTGGCCGCACTTGAGCGAAAACCGCCGGCACATATCACCGCCGTTGGTTGGGCGGGATTAAGCAAAGGAGTTTGGATCGTAGCTGCGAGAGTGGAAAGTGGCGCATGAATCGCGCGCGGCACATGCCCGCTGGCGTATTCGGGCGAACGGCGCACATCGACGATCTGTAACGGAGTCTGTTCTGCAATTAGCGTGTTCAATTCATCTACAGAGATTTGCGACACTATTGCCAGTTCAAACCCTGCCTGCCGCCACTCTGCCACGCCTCCTTCCAGGTAGCCTTTAACATTCTCAATGCCCACGCGCGCGAGGCGCATCTGCGCTTCTTCAACCTGCGCTTCCGATTGCGCGACGATAATGATTGGCGCAGTGAGTGGAATAAGCGAACCGGCCCAGATCGCAAACTGCCCGCCCAGACCAATGTTCAGCGAGCCCGGCACGTGACCCGCGCCAAACTCCGCGGCTGCACGCACGTCGAGAATGACGCGCAAACTGTTAGTTTGCGAATCGTCGCAAAGCAAACTGTCAGTTTGCGTCGTGAGGTCACGAACCTGTTCCGGCGTTAGCGGTTCCGGCTTGCCCAATTGACTTAAGACTTCCGCCCCAGTGCGGTTTATTTCAGCGTCTTTAGGAAAATAAGCAGGAGCCTCGCCAAGATCAGCGGTCATCATCCGTACGAATTCATCTTTCGCCATTGGCTTGAGCGCGTAATTAAACTTGCGCTGCTCGCCAATCGTTGACGATGTCTCCTTCGACATATTTTTACCGCACATCGAACCAGCGCCGTGTGCTGGATAGACTTCTACCTCGTCCGAAAGCTTCAATAATTTTTCGTGCAACGTCTCGTACATCATCCCCGCCATCATCTGCGGCGTATAGCCTTTGCCGCCGGCAAGATCAGGACGCCCGATGTCGCCAATGAAAAGCGTGTCGCCGGTAAGGACCTTCTGCGGTTGATTGGAAACATCGGTGTCGGTGACCAGAATGCAAATGCTCTCCGGCGTGTGGCCGGGAGTTTCGATGATTCGCAGCATGACTTTGCCGAGTTTGATCTCGTCGTCTTCTTTGACGGCGCGGTGGGGAAATGCCGCTCCCGCCGTTTCACTGAAAACAATCTCGGCGCCAGTGCGCGCCGACAGTTCGCGATGGCCACTGACGAAATCAGCGTGCAGGTGCGTTTCGATTATGTATTTGATTTTGAAACCGTGCGCGCCGGCTTCTTTTATGTACTCGTCTACATCGCGTTGCGGATCAATAATCGCCGCTTCGCCTTCCGAGCCGATCAGGTAAGAAGCATGCGCCAGGCAGGCAAGATAGAATTGTTTGAAATACATACGGAATGCTAGGATTACATCAATCGCACCAGGATTCATAGGCTGCCGTGACCACCCAGGCCACATTCTTCGGGTCCTTCGCGTAAAAGGATAGTAAATAGGGCCGACTTACCACGATCATGTAATTCTCGCGTGCCCTTGCATGCCACTGGTAAACGATCCGGCCCTGTGCTTTACGAGTTTCCTTCATTCCCTTGATCGATTTCTCATCAAACTTTAGCAACCGAGCCAGTCCGTCAGTAGCAACCCTTCGTGGATCAGCAAAGCTCCAATCGCGTTGTCCCTCGTCAGCCCTTCTTTGGAATTGAATCAAATCATCGCCCGACCCAGCATCTCTCAAGATCTTATAGCCGCAACCGACCTTATTGACATCCGGTTGATCCACAGATGCACCGTAATCAAGGTCCACACGATCCTGGGGATCCACCGACACTACCTGCTCGATTACGAGCAAACTACAACAACCCATGTGTCCGTAGCCGCCCCAGAAAACACCACTCGCATATTTCGACTGCGTTCCTGAAAAGAACCGGCCAATAATGGTCGCGCGAGCAACTGAGTCAGGTCGACGTTGAAGCAACTTATCGAACTCACGGAATCGCTCATCGTGAACCAGCGGTACCGGTATGTTCTCTATGACGAGTTGTTTTGAGCGACTTCGTTCGGCCGTTACGCCACAACAATACATCGTACCAGAGGCAGCCGTGCCTCCGTATTCCAGCCAAACGTCGAGCCTTGATGAACAACTTGGGTCGATGAGCGTGAAATCTTCGAAGCCGTGCGATACGAAGCCGGTTACCTGAATTAGTTTATGGTTATAGGCAGCACGATCGTTCTTTAGTTGGCAAAGCGTAACCTTTTCTGGTTCTGCCCCTTCCTTCTGCTTACTTTCGCGCGCCGGTGCAGAGCAACCAATGATGATGACTGAGAGGACTACTACTTTTAGCAAGCTCATGAACATCCTATCTGAGCCTAAATCTTTGCTTCGGGCGGCAATTTATAAAACTCACGCGCCGGCTTCAGCGGCCGCAGCATCCAATATGGCCGGCGCGTGCCGTCGGGTGAAAACTGATCCGCAGGCCGGGTCATTGCCAGCCACTTCCGGTAAACCTCGCGTGACTTCGCTGTGTCAACGAACACATCACCGGCGTTGTCGCCGTCTTTGGCGCGCGTGACGCGTACCGCTTGGTGCCAGCAGTGCATTCCCGAAATCGGATCGGGATGGACCGGAAACGTCATGTTCTGGTGAACACCCACGTCGCTCCACCAGATGCGCAGCGTATCAGGGTCACTCGATTCATAGGACTCGGCGCCTTTTTCGCGTTTGAGTCCCCATTCGGTTCCTTCGTGATCAAGCTTCACCGTAGCCATCAACTGGCGTTGTCCCTGTTCAGCTTGTTCGCCTGTTTTCCAACGGCCCATATGATGACTGCACGCAACAATGCCGGGACGAATGCCTTCCGTAACCCAGGCGCGCACCACGAAATAGCCAATTTCAGTTTCGACGCGCAGCAAATCGCCGGTGCGCACGCCGAGTTTTGCCGCATGCTTGGTATGAATCCAAAGCGGATTCGTGTGAGCAATTTCATCGAGCCACTTGGCGTTGGCGCTGCGCGTGTGAATCTGCACCGGCAAGCGAAAAGTCGAAATCAGAATTGTTTCATCCGCCGCGAGATTGTCCGGATGAACGTGGCTTTTTATATAACTAGGGATGGCGTATTCACTCCACCCCCACTCTGCGAGCGTGCGTGAATAGAATTCCAGCCGACCACTCGGCGTGGGAAAACCGCGCTTGATCTCGCCATCCACCTTAACGCCAACCAATCGGCGGCCCTCTTCATCGCCATCAGGACTGGGCACAGGAACAACGTTTAGCGAAGCGGGCTTTGCGGCGCGTGTGAAAACGCGACCGCGCGCATCCACGTTGATGTCCTCCAGCTCTTCGCGAGGAACAATGTCTTCGTAAAGCGCGCCCACTTTGTTCTTAATTTCATACGCGCCATAGCGGCGCATGAATTCCAGTGGCGTCAGGTTTTCCGACGCGGCTTTGTTCGGCAAACCGGGCAGCGAGTTAGCAAAAATCCATTCGTAGTATTCATCAACACTGAGACGCGTGCCAGGATTTTTTTTGGACTCTACATATTGTCGAATGCCGAGGGAACCGTCCTTATCAATGCGCCACGTAAGCTCCATCCAGAACTCGTTCTCCTCCCAAACTTCACCCGGATTAACCTGACGCGTGTCGTCGATTTCTTCGCCGTTTCGCTGCCGGTCTGCTTTCTTCACCGGCTGGCGAAAGCCGAGCCATTGCGCATCGTGCGTTTCATAAGAATGAATGTCATGTCGTTCCGAACCATGGCCCATCGGCAAAACGTAATCGGCAAAATACGAGGTTTCATTCCAGGTTGGCGTCAGCGCTACATAGCAACCAACCAGATCGGGGTCGGTAAGCATTTCGATCCACGAGAAGCCATCGGGATTGGTCCAGACCGGGTTATAGACGCGGGTGAAGTAAACGTCGAGCTTGGCGCGACCGTCTTGCAAAAAGTGGGGCAGCAGGAAAGACATTTCGTGCATCGACAGCGGATACTCGCGCGGCCATTGCGTCTCGTTCCACATCTGTGGATGTGGCGGAGTGTAAATCGGCTTGGGCACAAACTTGTTCCAGGCATTGGGAAAGACGCCGCCTTCGGTAGCCACCGCACCCAGCAACGCATTCAACATGAACACCGCACGGGCGACTGCCCAGCCCGCGCTGACTCCGGAAGAAACACTGCGCCAGTTGTGACTGGAAAAGCGAGTTCCGGCAGTAGCGATAAGTTTTGCAATCTCTTCAATTGTCTTCGCCGCAACACCTGACTCCTGAGCAGCAAATTCAAAAGTGTATTCCGCGTAGAGTTGTTTTAGCTGGCCTTCAAATTGTTCAAAGGTTGGCGGGGGCAAGGCGGGGTCCCCGGCGGGGCAGCCCCGCTGGGGTGCTAAGCCACCCTTCCCAACCTGAGAGGTATCGAGTTCTGACCTCTGATCTCTGACTTCTGACCTCTGTTCCAAATATTCTTCCCAGTTCCACCAGCGCCGTACAAACTCACGATTGTACAGATTGTTCTGAATCAGGTAATTCGCGATCGCCAACAACATCGCGCCTTCTGAGCCGGGATAGGGTGCGACCCAGTAATCGGCATGCGTAGCCGTGTGTGAAAGGCGTGTGTCGAAAACGATCAGCTTCGCGCCATTGGCTTTGCCGTCGATGACGCGTTGGGCGTGCGGGTTGAAATAATGGCCTGACTCGAGATGCGCGCTGATAAGCAGAATGACTTTCGCGTTCGCATGATCGGGGCTGGGACGATCAAGTCCCATCCAGAGTTGATAACCTTCGCGACTGCCGGACGAACAAATGTTTGTGTGCGAGTTGTGACCGTCAACGCCCCAGGCAGCGAGGATGCGTTCGGTGAAACCATCTTCACCCGGACGACCTACGTGATACATGATCTCGTTCCGACGATTTTCGACAATAGCTTTACGAATGCGTGAAGCAATATCGTCAAGTGCCGTATCCCAGCTTATCCGTTCCCATTTGCCTGCGCCGCGTTTGCCGGCGCGCTTGAGCGGATAAAGAATGCGATCCGGATCTTGAATCTGGTTTAGCGTGGCCGGACCCTTGGCGCAGTTACGGCCGCGCGAACCGGGATGCTCGGGATTGCCTTCAAACTTCTGCACCTCGCCGGTGACTTTGTCGATGTAAGCGAGCAAGCCACAAGCAGACTCGCAGTTGAAACAAGTGGTAGGAACTAATGAATAGTGCCGTTCTTTACGTTTCGGCCATGCCTGCGAATCCAGCTCAGTCCAGTTGTCCCAGCGTTCCTTTGGAGGGAACGCCGCCAGATGACTGCGTGAAGGGCCGGGATAGAAAGTCTCGCCACGAGCTTCGGTTTCCTCGCGCGAAACGATCATTCGTTGCTCTCGATCTTCCAAGCTCATCGTCTTAACCAGGTTCTTAACGAAGCGTCAACTCTCGCCATATTAGAGAGTCACCAGCCTTGTCGGATAGACCATCCACCCGAGCGCCGCCGATGTGGTCAATAATGAACCTTTGCCACGTTTGGCAGAGCTGTCCCCACGCCCCCGTTCTGCGTGGGGTGCTTTGGCATCATGACTTAAATGAATCGGGGTTGTCTTTTTGGAGCTTGTCCGCTTGAGCGCCAATATCATCGGCCTCTTTAGTAAGCTGGTCGACCTTCTCGTTAGTGGCGTTCGCCCGGCTAATGAAACTCGTGCGACTCTCGCTGTCGAGCAAACCTTGCGGAAGGCCTTTCGCAGTCTCAAGGATTTCCGCGCGCTTATTGTATTCCTTCACCTTCAACGCCAGGTATTCCTTGAATTTGTCCTTGATCTTCAGCTTACTGGCATCTTCGTACTTTTTAGCTGCTTCCTTGCATTTGTCTTCGGCCTTGTCATAGGCCGCAATCACTTCCTTGGCAAGAGTGCGGGCCTCCGCTAGCTGGGCTGTTTTTGTGTGAAGCATTGTTTGCTTCTTCTCCTCAGCGTCCGTCACATATTTCTTAGCCTCCTGCACAGCCGCGTTCCCTTCATTGACGAGTTCGTTGGCCTTCCCTGTCTCATCGCCCATACTGCTGCAGGCGAGAACGGCCGCAACCAATAAAAGCATCGCCATGACCGCGCTCGAATGAGCATGGTTGTTCATCTTCATATTCATGCGCTGGCCTCCTGTTCAGATTGACTGTTTTGAGCTTCTTACTCGACTCCCCCTACTTGTAACCTTTCCCCATCCCAATGTCCGGTTGACAGCGGATCTCTTTCCGCTCATGCCAGTGGTACCGACTGCCCCGCCTGCACGTAAGCGTGTTCGTAAAGCATCATGCCAAGCAAAGCCAGCGGCGCGCCAGCGACTCCAATGAGCGTTATTGAATTGGGCGGCATATAAGCGATTGATAAATGTCTATAGAGAGGAAGCAACGGAAGTAGTCCGCCCAAAATGCTTAACAATAATCCGATCCTGAAATAGCGGCGATAGCGTCCGCGGGTCATTTCCCAAATTGCGACTCGCGCGTGGGCGGTCGCGTGCGGCAGAGAGACTTCGCCCCAAACCATCATTACATGTACGAAACTCGATGCCGCCAACAGAAGCATCAATGGCCGGAGTGAGTCAAACGTTACTGGGTAGAGCCAGAAAGAAACCATCAGCAGTACTGCCGAACCGAGCAGCATTGCTTGTACCAGCAGATGAGGCGGCAACAGCGGGTTCTGCCACATGTCGCGTGCCTTTGCTTGCGCGAAAAGATAGCCGGTGTAAACCGCCGTCATTATTGCTAAAGGCAAGCCGGGAAGACATAAAGCCAAAAGAAAAAATGCCCAGCGATCCATTGCAGGCGTAAATGGATTGTCCGCCGGCCCGACACTACGGACCAGGAAAATACTCATCAGCAGATGCAGCGCTAATATGAGCGAATAAGCAAGAATGATAAAAGCGCCTTTGACCAGCCAACTCTTCCATTGAGGTTTTGTGAAGATGAGATAGAAGCGTTCTGGGTGTTCCAGATCGGAAATCAACAGAACGCCGGTGACAGCGAGGAAGAGCCCGGAAATAACCGGCGTCACCCACAACCAAAGTGGATTGTTGAGATATACGAATCCAAAGAGAACTAATAACGCGGTAACCAGATAGACTCCCGAAGAAATTCCTTTGGTCCACGTATACAAACTCACGCGCCAATCCCAGGGAATCGAATGCGCGACGTCGTAACTCAATAATGCCGCCGCCGAGCTGTTGTTGTAGTTTGGATTTCCGGAAACGACCGTTGCGGAATCAAACTGTTGTTCGCTCCACATGAACAAGCCGCCGTCGGGGCGTCGCGCGGCGAGTGGATCAAGCGTCGCCTGGTGCGCGCCCTTGTAAAACAGTTTCGGCAGCGTCTCTTTTTCAGGACGCCGCACCGCGACAGGCTCACGATTGATGATTTGTGAAACGTACGACTCGGTGTCGTTCATGTCGCCAATCAGGATTGCTTGCGTGGGGCACACGACGACGCATGCTGGTTCGAGTCCCACATCGATGCGGTGGGCGCAGAAGTTACATTTTTCTGCGGAGTGATCTTCCGGATTGATGAAGATGGCGTCGTAGGGGCACGCGGCCATGCAAGCCTTGCAACCAATGCAAATCGATTTGTCGAAATCGACAATGCCGTCAGCGCGCTTGAACATCGCCGTCGTCGGGCAAGCGGTGACGCACGGCGCATGCTCGCATTGATTGCAGCGCGTGACCTGATGCGCGCGGCGCACTTGCGGAAACACACCAACATCGACGTGCTTCACATAAGTACGAGTGACCGCTAGCGGCACAAGGTTTTCAGACTTGCAGGCAGTGGTGCACGCGTGGCAGCCGATGCAGCGCGTGTGATCGATCACCTTCGCCCATTTGACTGGACGATTTTGCGACTCGTCGAGCATGAAACTCCGAAGGCGGACTTTGATGAGCGCGAACTATATCACGGGGTCAGAAGATTGACCGCGGATTTACGCGGATAAACGCGGATTAAAACAATATTCAAATTTGAGAGTTTCAAACAAAAATTCCGAGCAAGATTCAAATTGGCGTCCGGCAGTTTTTTAATAATCGTTTTCAGATCCACGGCTATCCGCGCTTATCCGCGGCCCAATTTCTCTAGTTAATCCAGCTTGACCATCGTCAACGACGAACGGCGGTATTGACAAAAGCAGGTGGGCATAAGAAATTAGCTGTGATTTATCGGGCTCACAGGCTTTTTGGAGGTTTATCAATGCGTCTTCTTATTTCTTTCTTTGTTTTAAGTCTATTGGGTGCGTTGGCCCAAAGTGGCTGCAATTCTGCGGAACAGAAAAACAAAAGTGGTCCAATCGCAATTGCCTCACCGGCCGCGCCGGTGCCCAACGATGGTGCCCGCCGCATCACTATTGCTGAGCTACAGAACTTGCTTGCGAAAAATCAGGCCGTCGTAATTGATGTGCGCAACGAAGCTTCGTACAACGCTGGTCACATTCACGGCGCGAAGTTAATTACCGAGGCCGACCTTCCCAATCATCTAAGCGAGCTGCCAAAGGACAAGCTCATCGTTACCTACTGTTCTTGACCAAGCGAACATACGTCCGCCCGTGCGGTGGTCGACCTCAAAGCAAAAGGAATGGATAATGCGGCTGCGCTGCTAGGTGGTTTTGCGGCCTGGCAAAATGCAGGGTTACCGGTTGATAAAAAAGAGTGAGCGACGAGCAGTGAGCAGGAGGCAGTAGGCAGACGGAACTAAGCGCAAAGTACAAAGCACAAAGGCAGAAGCAACTGGACTGGCCTCCTCCTATTTAGTTTAAACGAATGCATTGTTCTAACTGTGGATCCTACATTCCTCCCGGCGTGCGCTTCTGTTCAAACTGTGGCTCGCCGGCTGGCGATTCGGAAGTGACGCGCATTGCGCGCGTGCAAAGTGATTTACCGGTCCAAAATGAATTAAACGAAGATCTCGAGCAGGTCATCTTCACCGTCCGTCCCACCATGATCTTTATCAAGCTCGGCTACGCGCTGGCGGTGCTCGCTGCGTTTGCCGTGGTTCTCTTGTTAGCCTGGATCGATGTACCGGCCCTCATTTCCGTTCCGCTCGCTCTCGCGCTGTTGCTAGTGCCCGCCTACTACCATCTCAGGCGCAACATGGTTCGCTATACGCTGACCGACTCTAAACTTGAAATCGACACTGGTTTGATCGCGCGCACCACGCGCAACATTCCCTTGAGCAAGATTCAGGACGTCACGGTTTCAGCCAGCATTCCCCAGCGCGTGCTCGGGTTTGGAGATCTGATCGTGGACAACGCCAGCGAACTCGGGGGCACGACTGTCCTGCACAATATCAGCAATCCCCGCCATTTTGCGGACCTGCTTTTGCGCCAACTGAGACGCTGGCATTAGACTTTTGCTTGCGGCATTCCAACCGCAATCGGGGTCGGAACATCCAAGAAGTCGCGGGTTCTAAGATCGGTAGTTTTAGTCCTATGGTGTGTTCACCTTTTTTCAAGACACTTTTTTTGCTGATTTCGGTTTTGGCATTAGCAACTGCCGCCGTTGCTAAGCCGGAAGATGCGAGTGCTGAAGCCGCGAAGCTTTTGCCCGATAGGATTGGCAATTTTCACGCCCGCGGAGGCGCTTCATCGCCGTTCGCGAGGGAGGGATTTCCCTGGGGCGACGCCGCGGAGCCCTACGCGGCAAGGTCATACTCTGGCGCCAACGGAAATGCTTTTGAAATTACCCTGGTCAGGACTCGCAACGATAGTAGTGCTTATTCCTTGTTGACATTGTCGAGGCCTGTTGATCGGGAATTGAAGTTAGGTAGTGTCGGCACGGCCAGCGTACTCCAGCCTGACAGGATCAGCTTTTTCAAGGGCAGCAACTTTGTCTACATCGTGAACGTCTCCAACAGTCCTGCTCAGGGCGAATTGGTGCAGCTTGCGAACAGTCTGGCTGATGGGCTCGATAGCGGCGAAAACGATATTCCGGTCCTCATAAAGCACCTTCCAAACTGGGAAACTGTTCAGCCCCAAGCCTCGTACGTTGTTAGCTTGCAGGGATTGAAGAATTTGTTGCCGCAACAACGCGCGTTGGATGTGATTTCATTTGAAGGAGGGGCCGAAGCTGCGCAAGCGAATTATGACGCCGGCAAACTCCTGATTATTGAATTCAATACCGCCCGGATAGCAAGTGACAACGACTGGAACATAAAAACCAAAATTAACGAACTGCGCGTTGCCGGCGAGAATGCGAACGCGCTGCCTTCCGCTTATCGTCGCGTGGGAAACTATTCAGTTTTTGTGTTCGGTGCGCCCAGCGAACCGGTGGCGAATGAATTAATCGATCAGGTCAAGTATCAGCAGGTGGTGCAGTGGCTTGGGAATGATCCTTATGCTTACGAACGGGCGACGAGGGAATTTACTGAGACGACTTTGGGCGTTTTTGTCTCAGTAGTTAAAGCTTCGGGTTTGGCATTGGTTACGTGTCTGGCGGTAGGCGGATTCTTTGGTGCTCTATTGTTCAGCCGCAGACGCGCACGGCAGCGAAATGTGGAAGCTTATAGTGATGCCGGCGGGATGTTGCGTTTGAATCTTGATGAGATGACCGCAGAGACAGATCCCGCGCGGTTGATTGGACCAGGCGTGCGCTAGTCTCGCGCTTCCAACTCGCAATGAAAAAGCGCGGGACCGAATTCGACCCGCGCTTCCTTTTTGTCCCCTAACCTAAAACAAATAATGCGGGCTGCTGATCTTCCTGGGAGGCTCCCCCAAGCCTCGTCAGGACGGAAATCAGCAGCCTCGCAATGATTGCCCATCGACTGTGCGCCAGCGTTAACTCCGTTCCCCCGAAAGAGCCTCCGCCTGCTTTTCAATCATGAGAGGACGCCTCCCCCAAAGCTTCCACTCACCACAATCTTTGAGCCTGACCCGATTTACCCTATTACCCTTCTTGTTTCGTTTCCCTTTTAGCAACGAGTGTGCCAGCGATTACTGTGCATACCCGCTCGTCATGCTCGTGAGCCTTTTCCTTAGGAAAAACCGCAGACCTGCGCTGGTTGGCCCAGGCTAAGCGTCCGCCAGGTAGCGTTGTCTCGTACATCTTCAATACATCGCGGGCCATGGGCGCGAACGAAAATCGCTCGCGGCAATGCACCACACTCTTCTATGATCTACGAACAATTCTAAGGAAGGGCGTTGACTAACGCATCGATTTCTTCAGAGCTGTTGTAAAGATGAGGAGAGATGCGTAATCGCTCGCCACGCGGAGCTGTAATTATCCCTCTATCCTTTAGGTGGAAATACAACTTCATAGGGCTCAAGCCGCCGATGTGTTGAATGCAGACGATCTGGGACTTTTCACCACGCTTCCTTGAACTGACGATCCGATATGGCGTGTTGGCCAAACGCTCGCACAGATAGTCAGTGAGCGTTTCCAAATGCGCTTGTATGCGGCTGATTCCTGTATCGTTGAGAAGTTTCAAGCTCTGCTCAAGGCCATGGATTAGCGCTGCTGGTCCAGTGCCGGTTTCCCATGCAAGCGTGCCGCGGTTCCAACCCTGCGAAAAGTTTGCATAGTCATCCGGGTCGGGTACGCTGGTCCAGCCAACCAAAGTCGGCTGAACCCGTTCACGTGCGCGATCAGACAGGTAAAGAAAGCCCACACCTTCAGGCGTCAAGAGCCACTTGTGACAAGCGCCCGCCGCAGCGTCGACCAGCTCTGCCCGCACATCGATGGGAACCACACCCAACGCCTGAATGACATCCACTACCAGCAGCGCGTCGTGTACACGTGCGGCACGCCCCAGACGTTCGAGGTCGGCGCGGAAACCTGACGCGTACTGCACCTGGCTGATAGCTACCAGTCGCGTTTTCGCATCTATCAGACCAATCAACTCGTTCAGATCGATTCTGCCGTCTCGCTCACCGGCCATTCGTACTTCGACGCCGAACTCATCGCGCAGCCGCAGCCAGGGATATATGTTTGAAGGGAACTCGTTGCAGAAAGTTACCAGATTATCGTTCGGCTGCCAGCACAAACCATTGGCAACAGTCGACAGGCCATCGGAAGTGTTGCGCATGAATGCAACCTGCTCCGGACGAGCAGCGAGCAAGGTCGCCAGCAGTTCTCGCGTTCTTTCTTTAGTCGCGATCCAACTGCGAAAGTTAATTGAGCCGTTTTCGCAAACATCCGCCAACTGACTTTGAATAGCGGCGATGGTTGCGGCGGGCGGTGGAGAAACGGCGGCGTGGTTCAGATAGTGAACGCGCTCGGTTACCGGAAACAGCGCGCGCAAAGCATCGTTCATA
>WNFR01002250.1_pt1 | contig 20141 bp, 13 predicted proteins | sample 5400221 | NCBI WGS metagenome assembly WNFR01 (sample SAMN13153357, study PRJNA577476) | soil metagenome | isolation source: 40 cm soil under Madrone tree | place: USA:California | collected 2016-06-14 | reverse complement strand
GTGGGCAGGCCCGCCGCGAAATTCACCATCCCGAGCACGATGGCTTTGTTCGTAAGCGTGCTCACCACCCAGCCCTGCGCCATCACTTGCATCCATGTGCCAGTGTCCGAAATCGCCGAACCGATGATGTAACGGCGAAATGGACCCGCCTTCAACAAAGCAAGCGCTTTGTGGTGAAACGGTGTTTCTCCTTTGCTCATCGCATGCACTCATAAACGGGGAGAAGCGCGGCTGCAATCAGCGCGCCGATAAAGTCTAATGAGTTGGACTGGGTAGGGGTTCACGTGAACCGCCCGCGGGCGATTGAGTCAATCGCTCCTACCTTGCGGAATTGATGATTCAAGTGGCCCGACTAAGTTCAACATATGCGCATCGACAAATTCACGCAGAAAATGCAGGAAGCGCTGCAAGCGGCGCAGGATGTCGCATCGCAATTCAATCATCAGGAAATTGCGAACGAGCATTTTGTCTCCGCGCTCCTTGCGCAAAGCGACGGCATCGCCCGGCCGCTGCTCGAAAAAATTGGCGTACCGATGGACAGCTTGCGCAAACGATTGGCGAGCGAGCTCGAGGGTCGTCCAAAGGTGCACGGCGCCGCGGTCGATCTTCGTCTCGCCAATGAATTGCGCAGCGTGCTCGACGGTGCGGAGAAGGAGATGTCGATCTTGAAAGATGAGTTTACCAGCGCCGAGCATTATCTGCTCGCTCTCGCCGCCGCGAATGTTCCGGCGGCAAAACTCTTGAAAGAGTTTGGCGTTACGCGCGATAAACTCATGCAAGCTTTGCAGCAAGTGCGAGGGTCGCAGCGCGTGACCGATCAAAATCCGGAGGGCAAGTATCAAACGCTCGAGAAATACGGCCGCGATCTCACCGAACTGGCGCGGCGTGGGAAAATCGATCCGGTAATCGGCCGCGATAACGAGATCCGCCGGATCATGCAAGTGCTCTCGCGGCGCACGAAAAACAATCCGGTGCTGATCGGCGATCCCGGTGTTGGCAAAACTGCGATCGTGGAAGGTCTCGCGCGACGCATCATCAGTGGCGATGTGCCGGATTCATTGAAACAAAAACGGATCATCGCCGTGGACATTGGCGCGATGGTCGCCGGCGCGAAGTTCCGCGGCGAATTCGAAGATCGCCTGAAAGCATTCTTGAAAGAGGTGACGGACGCGCAGGGTCAAATCATTTTGTTCATCGACGAGCTGCACACGATTGTCGGCGCGGGCGCGGCCGAAGGATCGGTCGATGCGTCCAACTTGCTCAAGCCGCAACTCGCGCGCGGCGAGCTGCGCACCATCGGCGCGACCACACTCGATGAATACCGCAAATACATCGAGAAGGACGCGGCACTCGAACGGCGGTTTCAGCCGGTGATGGTCAACGAGCCGAGCGTAGAAGACACGATCGCGATCCTGCGCGGATTAAAGGAACGCTACGAAGTTCACCACGGTGTTCGAATTACCGATGCCGCAATCGTCGCGGCCGCAGTGTTATCGCATCGCTACATCAGCGACCGTTTTCTACCCGACAAGGCGATCGACCTTGTTGATGAGGCGGCGTCGCGTTTGAAGATCGAGCTCGATTCCATGCCAACGGAGATCGATGTGCTTGAGCGCGAGATTATGCAGCATGAGATGGAGCGGCAGGCGCTCAAAAAAGAAAAAGATGCCGCGAGCAAGGAGCGCTTAAAGAAGCTCGAAAAGGAACTTGTCGACCTTCGCGAAAAATCCTCGGCCTTGAAAGCCGAGTGGCAGAAGGAAAAAGCCGTTCTGGAAGAACAGCGGAAATGGAAAGAGCAACTCGATCAATTCCGCACCGAACTGGAGCGCGCGCAGCGTCGTGGCGAGCTGGCGAAAGCAAGTGAGATTCAGTATGGAAAGATTCCGGAGCTCGAGAGAAAACTTGCCGAACAAACGGCGAAAGCCTCGAAAGGTCGACAATCAACTTTGCTCCGCGAGGAAGTGACCGAGGAAGATATCGCGGAGGTCGTCTCCAGCTGGACGCACATTCCGGTTTCGCGATTGCAGGAAGGCGAGCGAGAGAAACTCGTCAAACTTGAAGCGCATCTGCATCAGCGCGTCGTCGGTCAGCATGAAGCGATCAAAGCCGTCTCAAATGCGGTGCGCCGCGCCCGCGCCGGTTTGCAGGATCCAAACCGGCCGATCGGTTCTTTCATTTTTCTCGGGCCGACCGGCGTCGGCAAAACCGAACTTTCTCGTGCACTCGCGGAATTTCTATTCGACGACGAAAACGCCATGATCCGGATCGACATGAGCGAGTACATGGAGAGACACACTGTTGCACGTTTGATCGGCGCGCCGCCCGGCTACGTCGGCTATGAGGAAGGCGGGCAGCTTTCCGAAATGGTCCGGCGCAAACCGTACTCGGTCGTGCTTTTCGATGAAATCGAAAAAGCGCATCAGGACGTCTTCAACGTGTTGCTGCAAGTGCTCGACGACGGCCGCATTACGGACGGGCAGGGGAGGACGGTTGATTTCAAAAACACGGTCATCATCATGACCTCGAACATCGGTTCTCAGTTTATTACCGAGGAAGAATCCAAAGAAGCCCGCTCGCGATTAGTCATGGACGCAATGCGGCAACATTTCCGGCCCGAGTTTCTCAACCGCATCGATGAGGTTATCATTTTCGATCGGCTGACCGAAGGTGATCTCAAGAAAATCGTCGAAATCCAACTTCGTCGCCTAACGAAACGGCTCGAACAACAAAAGATCACGCTCGACCTTTCCGATTCGGCCAAGGAACTGATCGCGCGTGATGGTTACGATCCGGTTTATGGTGCGCGGCCTTTGAAACGCGCCATTCAAAAAGATATTCTCGATCCACTCAGCATCGACATCCTGGAGGGAAAAATCCACGAGGGCCAAATCGTTCATGTCGATGCCAAAAACGGCGCGCTCGAGTTTCACGCCAGATAAGCGTAACGTTGTCATTCCGAGCGCAGTCGAGGAATCTCTCATTATGACTGCCTCATTTTCTATGATGAAAACGTTTTCGTGGCTTGCTACTGGTGCTCTCACCAGCCACATCTTTTCCTCGTTAGGCCCTCACCATCTGAGAATGCAAACGCGACGCTTATTAAACACAATAATCATCGCCCTCTTGCTTTCAGTCGCCGGACAGGGCTGGGCCGGTAAAAAGGAATGGGTCACACTGACTGATTGCCAATACGTCGATGCCAAAGACAACGATGGCGACAGCTTCCGCGTGCACTGCGGCGAGAAGGAATTCAGGGCGCGACTCTATTTTGTGGATGCGCCCGAAACGACTCTTGTGTATCCGGAACGGACGCGCGAGCAAAGTCTGCATTTTGGTATCACGCTTGATGAGACGATGAAGGCAGGCGTTAAGGCCAAAGAGAGGGTGAAGGAACTTTTGCAGAAGGCATTCGTCTTGCGCACGCTTTGGGCAAGCGCTGCTGGCCGAGGTCGAGAAACACGGTATTACGTTTTGATCGAGGTGGAGGGAAAGAGCCTGGCTGAGATTTTGGTCAGCGAAGGCTTGGCGCGCGTCAAAGGCGTCGGGCATGTTTTGCCGAGCGGCGAAAAATCCAGTTCTTATGTCGATCGACTCACCGCTTTAGAGAAAAAGGCCAAGCGGGAGCGAGTGGGCGCCTGGTCGACCGCGGCCAAAGAGACGAAGGAGAGCGACTGACTTTGCAAAGAATTGAACGGCCTGAGGTTCATGCGTGTCTCACGATGCACCATGATTAAAATTCTCGGAACAGCAGTTGTGGCGGCAGCGATGTTTGCGGCATCACCCGCTTTCGCAGGTGGAAAAGCGTGTTGCGCAAAGAATGCCTCAAATGCCTCAAACGAGGTGGCCTGCGCTAATTTGGCAAGTCTCAATCTGACGGCTGACCAGAAGACAAAGATTGAAGCGTGGCAGAGCGAGTGCGTGAAAGCCGGCTGCACGAAAGAAAGCCGAAGAACCTTCCTTAAACAGGCAAAGGGAATTCTTTCTGCCGAGCAGTTCGCCCAACTCAAAGCAGAGTGCAAAAAGTCGGCGGGCGCAAAGAAAACCGAGGCTTAATCTCGGCATAGCTGTCGATCCTTGCGGATGGATCGAGCAATCCTTCGTCGATGTTAAAATAGGCGGCGCAGCCGCAATTATTTAGCATCGCCCGACGGAGCGTATTCCGGTGCGGCTGCGCTCGAATTAAACCGCGGTTCCGCTAGTGGCAGCGCCGGAGGAATCGACGCGGCTGTCGCAGTCGTAGTTGTCGATGTAACGACCTTTTCCAAAAGGTCGGCGAGACGCCAGCCGGCTTTATGCAATTCTTCGCGAACGACGCTTGCCGTCCAATCGGCGTAAACGATACGGTCCGGCACGACTTTTTCCTGCGCGATTCCGACCGAGACGTAACGATCCTGATCGAGTTCCGGATGGACCTTGCTGAATTCTAATCGTTCATGCGCCTGGCGAGCGATCGGCAGGATTTCGTCCGCCCAAGCTTCGGCATAATCTTCTCCGGGGATTTCGCGCGGCAATCGCCAGTTTGCCGGTTGTTCGCGCGAAAGCCGCTCGATCAATTGGCGCTTTGCCTTCTCGATTTTATCCTGTCGCTCGTCTTTCGAGACGCTCAGAGGCAACGAAACCAGGTTTGCCGTGACCGCTTCGTTGTCCCAAAACCCGTGCAGTTTTAGATTGTGATGCCCGAATTGTTCGGGTGCGCCACTTCTCAGCCGCAGGATTAAGGTATTACCGCCTTCATCCTCGATGCCGGGTCTGCCTTTGTCGGGATCGACCGCGCGGCCGGCCTGATCAAAATATTCCGCGCCGACATGGAGCGGTTGATGAATATCGCCAACGTAATGCGCCAGCAAAATGACGGCGACAGGTTTGGTGATCTTACGCGGGTTGTCCTCCGAAATCTGACCCCTCAGAATCTCGACACAGTACCTGGTCATGTGCACTACATCCCATTGACTGCGACCGGTCTTGCCGTCCGAATATTTTTGCACGTTGAGAATCGGAACATCCGTGTAATGAAACCAATGATGCGACGGCATCGACGAGGTTGGATCGTGCGTCGGCTGATTGGCGCGCCAGAAATCGCGCAGTTGATTGTCGATTTTCGGATGATCGGAGTAATGGGGGAATTGATTTAGATCATCGGCTCCATTTTTGTCCCAACCTTTGATCTCATCGGGAATAACAGAAGCTTTCTCGAGCGTAATTCCGTCGATCAGCATCTTTACCTTCGCGCCCGTCGGCGTGTTTGCGAGACGGTTGTCGGCAATTCCGCCGACGATTTCATGTCCTGTCGGTCCGTAGGCAAGCGAGCTGGAGACGAAGAGAACAATCGCGCCCAACGAAATGAAAATCGATTTGTTCACCTTTGATTCTCGGATCGACGTTCTGCCGTCAAGGTTGAGCGGATTCCTTCAATGCGCCCGAGCAACTTGTCAAAATGTGACCCCGGCCAGTAGATCTGGCCGCAACCGGTGCAGCGTCGAAATTGTTCGTAATAGATTCTTGTGAGCGGCTCGAGCTGTTCGATAACTTCACTCTTTTCGACCTGTTCAAGCAGAGCATTGCAGTGCAGGCAGCGGGTGAATGGAGCGAAAGCTGAGGACAGATCGAACCGGCGCAGGACCTCAATCGTTTGCTCGAACGGATCTTGGGACCGCAAATAATACGCATGCCGCACAATCGCATGCATGAGCAGGCGACGATCGCGAGTAAGAAGGGCGCGTCCCTCGCTCTTCATCGCGCCGAGCAATTGTCGATCTTCAGCCGCGGGATCGTACATGACATCGAAACCGAGCAGGCGCAGATGGCGGACGAGTTTTCCGAGATGGCCATCAGCAATAAGCTTATTGATATGAATAGTTTGCAGTCGATTTTCTGGTAAAAACGTGCGCACATTAACCGGGTAAACATCGACATTTGCGTCTCGCTCCACGACATGGGCAAAGTCAACAGGCTGATCATTGACCAAGATCAAATCGACCTCGGGGTGCGGGACACCGCACGACTCAATCACGTCCTTTACTGAAGTTTTCTCGCGGAATTGTCGCTCGACGAGCGCGATTTTTGATTTCAGGAAGAATGAGAGATCGCCATGAAATTTAAGGCGAATCGTGAACGCGCTCACATCACTTACTCACCGTCGCGTCCGAATAGGCATACTCAAACGTTGTTCCCCGCGGCCGGGCCATAAATCCGCCTGGACCGAGCGGCTCGTCTTCACCGTAGTAAAGATCGACCTGCCATTTTCGCAGTCCGCCGCCAGTGTCGATAATTTTCCAACGCGTGCTGCCGAAGACTTGCTGAACAGCCGAATCTCGTGTCTGAATTATGAAGCCGCGATGCAATCCGCTTTGCCCTAGCTTTGCGGCAGCCGAAAAACGCGGGACGAGATTGCCGCCGCCGCCGGCCGGTCTCGACGCAAAACCAAATGAATTGCCGCCGTTGTAACGAATGTAATTGCGACCGTTTACCGGCGTAATTATCCGGCCGAAGCCTTCTTTTTTCACCGAGCGAAGAAAATCGCGTGGATACTTGCGCCCATGCAATCCCGGCTTTGTCACCAGTGCGGCGTCGAATCCTCGCTCGAACGTAAAACCCGATTCCATTGGCGTGTAGTAAAGCGTGCAGACGATGAAGTATTCGCCACTGTGTCCCTGCGGGCGCCGCCCGAGTTTTTCATTTTCCTGCGCCAGACGCCGCACGACTTCGGGCCACGGAATGTCGGCTCGAACATCGGCCAGGATCGCTAAGGAACATGCAAGCGCTACGCAACTCGCAATCAATCGCCGAAGACCGATTTGATCGGGCCGCCAATTAATACCTCGATGGGAAGGCGCTTCCATTCGTATTCGTAAGGTGGTTGTTTCCACTGAAATTTATCGCTGTGGATCTGACGGATGCGTTTGATGATTTCTACGCCTGTCTTGAAAGGTTGAAAATTGTCCCGATCGACCACATGCAATTGCGCGCCGCGGCAAAGTTCTCCGGCGAATTTGTGAAACGTCGGCTGAAAATAATTTTCCCGGAAGAAAACACCCGGCAGCTTTAAGTTATTCAGTTCGCGACAAAGTATTTCTGCGTCAATAAACGGGGCACCGAAAATTTCGAACGGCCCAGTTGTACCGCGACCTTCGGAGATGTTCGTTGCTTCGAGCAAACACATTCCCGGATAAACCGTGGCGGTGTCGAGCGTCGGCATATTGGGTGAAGGCATCACCCAGGGCAGACCAGTTTGATCGGACCACATCGCGCGCTCCCAGTTTTTCATCGGCAAGATCGACAATCGACAATCGGGAAATGCTTCGTCTCGAAATTGCTGCGCTAGTTCGCCAATCGTGCGCCCATGTCGAACGGGAAGCGGATGCATCCCGATGAACGACCTGTATGCCGAATCGAGCGTCGGTCCTTCTGTCGTCACACCATTGATCGGATTTGGCCGATCGAGGACGATGACCTGCGCGCCGTGTTTTTCACAAGCGCGCATGCAAAGATAAAGCGTCCAAATAAAAGTGTAATAACGCGCGCCGATGTCTTGAAGATCGACAAGTAAAACATCGACATGTTCCAGCATTTCTGCGGTCGGTTCGCGATGTTCGCCGTAAAGACTATAGACCGGAATGCCCAGACGCGGATGTTCATAGCTTTGCCATTCGACCATGTTGTCCTGCGTCTGCCCGAGAAACCCGTGCTGCGGACCGAAGAATGCGCGCACTTCGAATAGATCGCCATGAAGTCGCTCGAGAATGCGCGATGCGTGTTCGAGATGCGATGAGACCGACGCCGGATGAAGCAGCGCGCCAACGCCTGCACCATGCAATTTTTTCGGCCAAAGCTCGCGAAGATGGTCGAGTGGAAGATCGACGCGCACAGACCGAGTTATAACACAATTATGACGTTGTAGCTGCCGCTCTCCTCATCGGCAGAACTGAGAGACCTGCCGGCAGAGACGGCGGCAGCTACCACCTTTTGCGCAACGCGACGCTGATGACGATCGCGATCAATGTTACGCCCGCACAAAGCTCGGCGAACACTTCGCCATATCGCACATAAAAGGTGAGATCGCGTTCCGTCGGAACATTCACCTCGCCGGCGAGCACGCCTTCGGTGAAAGTGCCGCCAGTTTCATCCTGCAATAATTGGGTGACGCGGCCGAACTCATTCACAAAACAAGTCACGCCGGTATTCGCCGCGCGCACCATCGGGCGGCGCGTCTCGACACAGCGGAAAATAGCGTTCGCCAGATGCTGTTGCGAACCGGCCGAATGCAAAAACCAGCCATCGTTCGTCACGTTCGCGAGAAGGTTTGCTCCTTTGAGTACGAATTGCCTCGTCAGCTCGCCGATCGTGTCTTCAAAGCAAATCAGCGGTGCGACCTGCACGCCACCATTTGTTAGGCGAAAGACGGTGTGATCTTGGCCAGCTTTGAAATCACCCGGCACCCAATGGCTCGCGACAACGGCGAAAAGCGGGAATGAATGTCGAAGTGGAATGTATTCACCAAACGGCACGAGATGAAGCTTACGATAAATTTGCACGTGCTGACCGCCATCCGAGACGAGTGCCGCGGCATTATAATCATGGCCGTTTTCCACATCGATTGTTCCGAGGAGCAAGTCTGTTTTGGTCGACGCAGAAAAATCCATAACGAAGCGGTGAGTCTCTTCATCTTCGAGCAGAGGACCCGGCATCGCGCTCTCCGGCCAAATTAGCAAATCAGGCGGCGGCACGACTTGCAGTGGGATCGCGCTCAGTCGGGTGAATCGATCGAAAATCTGGGCGGTGAATTGCGGATCGAATTTTTGTTTCTGTGGAACGTTTGCCTGCACCGCGGCGATGCGCACCGGCGTTGTGTGCGGCCGGTTTTGGGTGATGTGCACACCGAATGCGAGAACACCGACAATTCCCGCCATGGTCAGTGTGAGATCGTAATGCGGCCGCATTCGATGCAGTCGCGCTTCCAGAAACAAGCGGTACGCCGTCGTCAGCGCGATCACGTTGGCGAATGCAATCATAAACGAAAGTCCCGGGACGCCGGTGAACTGCACGATTTGGACGAGCGGCCATCTGGCCCAGAGAGCGACGCCGAGTCCGTTCCAACCGAATCCGCCGAAGAGCCATCCGCGGATCCACTCATGGGCGCTCCAGGCGGAAGCGAGGAGGAAGGCAAGCCACAAATTATTTGTCGATCTTAACCATGGTGCGGTGGGCATCGCAGTGGGCGCCTTGCCAGCGCGCTCGAGCATTTCGCTCCATTTGTCTTTGGTTGGTTCTATCTTCGCTGGGCCGGGCCTGACGAGCCCGCAAAACCAGCTCCAAAACGCAAAATTCATTCCGAGATAGAGCGAGAGCACCAGGGGCAAACCGTGCAGCCAGAAATTTTCAAACAAGGTCCCGAGCGAACCAAGCCAGGCAAAGGCTCCCGTAAAGAAAACGACCCCTGCGACGTACCCGAGGAGGAGATCGCGCAACCATCGCCGCTTTGAATTTTCTCCGGAGAACCAAATCGCCGCGAGCAGCGGAGTAAGCGCGAACCAACAGAGCCAGTCTTGATTGAACGGCGCGAAACAGCCCGTCGCAAGCAGCCCGGTCGCGATCGCGGCCAGCCACGGCCAGAAGGGCACCGCCTTTCGGAACGCGCTCACTTCGCGCAGGTCAACCGCGCCGGCGCCGCGCTTGTTCGCGCCGGTGGCCCGGTTGGATCGCATCTCGCAAATCGCGTGCGTAGGAAGCGTTCACGCGAAAGACGCTGCGCTCGACACTCTCCACGGTCCGCAGGTTGACCTTGTCCGAAAGCACGTAGCCGAGCTGAATCAGCCCATTGAGCTCGTCGAGAAACTCTGCCGCTTCCATCTCGCCAATTCGCTCGATCAACACCTTCCCGAAAGTCGGCGCGCCCCTCAGGCCTATTGTTTTCAGGAGTGTGATCTCGCCACCACTCAAATTAATCTCACGTCGCATAATTAACTTTCGATAACGAATCAACAACTGTCGAGTGGCTCATCGCGCGAGCCGCGTGTGCACGTCTCTCTGAATCGAATCCCAAAGCCGCTCCAGACGCTCATCGATCTCCATTTTAATTTTCTCCAGTTGCTCGGCATTAAATTTTCCCTTTTCCGGCCGGCGCTGCGCGAAAATGTAATACTTAATTTTTGGCTCCGTCCCCGAACCGCGCACGGCAATGCGTGTCTGATCCTCCAGTTCGAAGATCGACATCTTCTCCCTGGGAATCTCCTCGCCTTCGACATCGCGAATCGTCTCCGTCTCGAAATTTGTGATGCGCGCCACTTTTTCGCCGAGTATTTCGGTCGGTGGCGCACTGGCATAAGAGTCGAGCAGTCGCGCGATTTTGCCCGCGCCTTCCGCGCCTTCGAAATAAAGCGACGCGTTTTTTTCCGCGAAATAGCCGAAGATCGAGAAAATTTCGTCGAGCAGCTGGTCGACTGTTTGATTTCTCGACTTTGCGTAAGCGGCGGCCTCGCAAAACATGATCGCGCCGGCGTTTCCATCCTTGTCGCGCACAAAATCAGCGCCGCTATAGCCGTAACTTTCTTCGCTGCCGAGCACGTAAAAAGACGAATGCGCGAGTCGCGCTGTTCGCGTTTCCTCTTCTGAAAGCTGGCGATACTTTTGGCGCACTTCCGCCGGCAACGCGCGTTCGTATTTCTCCAGCTTGGCGCCGAAATATTTGAAGCCGGTCAGGGTCTCAACACAGCGCAAACCGTAATGCTCGGCAATTACCTTTTGCAGACCGGTCGTGACAAATGTTTTGATGATGACAGCCCGCCTCGCGTTCTCTTTGTTCAGCACGCCAATGTCGAAGAGCGTTTTTATCCGGTAATAAGCGAGCAAAGATCCGATTTGGTTCCCGCTAATCAGTTTCATCGCGCCAGTCGAGCTGCGCACGGCCACGCCCAACCGGTCGCAGTCCGGATCGGTTGCTATGACAAGATCGGATTTTTTTTGCTGCGCGAGCGCGATTCCCATTTGCAATGCCTCGGCATTTTCCGGATTCGGAGACTTTACCGTCGAAAATCGCGGGTCGAAGCGATCCTGCTCTGCGACCACTTCAAAATTGAACCCAAGCCGTTTGAGCAGCGGTTTTATCGTAACGCTGCCGGTGCCGTGCAGTGGAGTGAAGACGATGCGCAACGATTTCGCCGCGCGAACAACTTTTGGATCGACAATCAACTTCGCCAGCCGCTCCAGGTAAGCCTCATCGACATCGTGCCCAAGCATGGTGACGGCTCCTTGCCGATCTTTTGGAAGCGGTTCATAGGTCTCGCTCGCGATTCCATTCACTTTTTCGATGATTCCACTGGCATGCGGTTCGATCACTTGCGCGCCATCGGCAAAATAAACCTTGTAACCATTGTCGCGCGGCGGGTTATGGCTGGCGGTGATGACAACGCCGGCACTCGCGTTCAAGTGGCGAACAGTGAAGGACAATTCCGGCGTCGAACGCGGCCCGTCGAATATGAACGCATCACAACCATTTTCAGCCGCGATTCTTGCCGTAAATTTCGAGAATTCGTTCGAGAAAAAACGCGGGTCATGCGCGATCACGACCTTCGGTTTTTTGGCAGTAGGGCGAAACTCCGTCGATCCGGCGACTTCTCGCGTGTGCCACTCCTGGACGTACGCCACCAAACCCTGGGTGGCGCGACTAACGTTGTCAAAGTTCATCGCGTTCGTGCCAATGCATGGAAACTCTGGTCGCTCGTTAGCCGCCGCACTGCCGCGTTCCGCGGCGGTCACAATTTTACCGATGGTGCGGCCGCGCAGTCCGCCGGTGCCGAATTCCAGCGTTTTATAAAATCGATCGTTCAGTTCCGCCCATTCATTGCCGGCAACCAGCTCCTCGACAACGCGCGAATAAAGATCCGACGGCGCCGCAGCCAGAAGCGCGCGAATGTTCTTCCCCGCCGAAGCCAGCAACTTCCCATCCATCACCGCACGATCGATTGCGTCCAGATTTTTTGTGATCGCGGGCATCGCAGCCAACTTTCCAACGCAGGTGCGCTTTGCAAGCGCTCTCTCTTCTCTGTATCACGAGGTGGATCGGCTTGAACGGCGCGATCCTATGTGGCACAACGGCCAGCGATGGATCCGAAAATTTTCCTCGGCGAGTTAAAGCGGCGCAACGTCTACAAAGTCGCGGTCGCTTACGTGGTCGCCGGCTGGGCCCTTGCTCAGGGTATCGCGCAGGTTTTTCCAGTTTTCGATATTCCGAATTGGATCGTTCGTGTGATTGTCCTGCTCATTGTGATCGGATTTCCGATCGCGCTCGTTCTTGCCTGGGCGTTTGAGCTCACGCCCGAGGGGCTGAAGAGAACAGAAACAGCGGATGCTGCGCACCAGCACTCGACGAATCGAGTGTGGATTTACGTCGTGATTTTCGGCGGTGCGATATCCGTCGGTTTATTTTTCCTGGGCCGTTACACCGCACCGAGCGTAAACGGCGGCAGCAAGTCGCCCGACAAGTCGATCGCTGTTTTACCTTTTGAAAATCTAAGCCGCGATCCCGACAATGCTTATTTCACGGAAGGAATTCAGGAAGAAATCCTGACCCGATTGGCCAAGGTGGCCGACCTGAGAGTGATCGCGCGAACATCGACCGAACGTTACAAAAGTTCGCCGGAGAATTTACCGCAAATCGCCCAACAACTGGGGGTGGCGCACATTTTGGAAGGCTCCGTGCAAAAGGCGGCCGAACAAGTGCGCGTCAGCGTTCAGTTGATCAATGCCTCGACGCAAACGCATCTCTGGGCGGAAACTTACGATCGAAAGTTGACGGACATATTCGCGGTTGAAAGTGACATCGCGAAAACCATCGCCGACACGCTACGAGCTAAGCTGAGCGATCCTGAGCAACATGCAATCACCGCGCGCCCGACTGAGAACGCAGAAGCATATCAGCTTTATCTCAAAGGCAGATATTTCTGGAACAAGCGGACCGGCGCCGACCTGAAAAAGGCGATCGATTATTTCAACCAGGCGATTGCTATCGACCCAAACTATGCGCTGGCTCATGCCGGGCTGGCGGACGCCTACGGGTTACTCTCGGGCTATGGCGCGGCAAGTCCAAAAGACAGTTTGCCGCAAGCCAAAGCGGCTGCCAAGAAAGCGCTCGAACTGGATAATACTCTGGGCGAAGCGCACGCTTCGCTTGCGCAAGCCCTTCTCGCTTACGACTTCAATTTCGCGGACGCGAACCGCGAATTCCGGCGTGCCATCGAATTGAACCCAAACTACGCGACGGCGCATCAATGGTATGGCCAAGGCGGGCTGGCGCCCCTCGGCCAGTTCGAGGATGCCGTCGCTGAGATGAAGCGCGCGCTCGAGCTAGACCCATTATCGGTGATCATTAATGCCGATCTCGGAAGTGTTCTGTGCAGTGCCCGGCGCTACGCCGCCGCGATTGAGCAGTTGCGCAAAACGGTCGAGATGGATCCGAGATTTTATTACGCTCACTGGAACCTTGGTCAGGCCCTGGAGGTGAAAGGTCTCGTTGAGGAAGCCATTGTCGAGTACCAGAAGGCAATCGCACTGGATGATGACCCGTTGTCGCCCGGCCTCCTTGCGCATCTCTACGCAAAACTCGGCAAGAAGGATGAGGCGCGACAGCTTCTGGAACGACTGCGCGAGGCGTCCCAGCGACGCTATGTTACGCCGTACATTTTCGCTATAATCCATCTCGGCCTTGGCGAGAAAGAGCAAGCCATTGGTTTTCTCGAAAGAACTTACGAGGATCGCGACGGGTACAACCTTGTCTTTATCAAAGTCGATCCGTTCCTCGATCCGCTGCGCGGGGATCCGCGTTTTGAAGCGCTCGTCGCAAAGGTCTTCGTTCCGAAAAATGTCGGGACTGACCCAGGGGAGCATTCCCCATGAACCCGAAGAACTTCCTTTGCCGAGCTGAAACGACGCAACGTTTACAAAGTCGCTGTCGCTTACGCAGTCGTTGCCTGACTGCTCATTCAGGCTAACCGTCGACCATGGCGCACCGATCAAAGGCGAAAGAACCGAAGAACCTCAAGCCGGGCCCGCGCAGGAAGGATTTGAAAAAGAATCGTCGGCCGCGCATCCGGCTTTCACGGCACAAAAGGAGAAGCCTTTGGTTTCAATCGCGCAGCGCTTGGCCTGTTCGAGAAGCTCCGGTCCACACTCTGGTACGCGAACGAGAGCGGACAAAGCGAACATTGCCAGCCAAAGAAAATGTGGTGTGGAAGTGCATCGGTCCGACCAACGTCGGCGGACGGATGACGAGCATCGTTTGCCATCCGGACAAACCCGACTGCATCTGGGCAGGCGCAGCGGCGGGTGGCGTGTGGCAAAGTAACGATGCGGGTCGAACGTGGCGCGCACTTTGGCGCGACCACGACACCTTGAACATCGGGTCACTCGCGATTGATCCGAAAAATCCTGCGGTGATTTATTGCGGCACGGGCGAAGCGAATTTGTCGGTCGATTCGTACGCCGGGGTGGGGATTTATCGTACGGACAACGGTGGCGAGACTTGGAAGTTGCTAGCCTTATCAGACGAGACAGGCGTGCCGACGCGCATCGGCGTGATCGCGATCGATCCTTTCGATTCGAAGCATTTGCGGGTCGGCGGCGTCGGGGCCAACGAGTCGAGCGCGCGGCCGAAGGATTTGGGCGGAATGTTTGCTTCGCATGACGGCGGCGCGACGTGGGAGCGTGAAACTTTCGTTTCGAAGAACAATTACTGGTGTCACGCGATTGTTTTTCATCCGACAAAACGGCGCGTGATTTTCGCCGCGTTCACAGAGCAAGGAGCGAAAAGCGGTATTTGGCGCTCGGCTGACGGCGGCGAGAATTGGATGCAATTAACGGAAGGTCTGCCGGCTCCGGAGTGTTTTGGTCGGACAAGTTTGGCAATCAGCTTGTCGAATCCCGACGTGATGTATGCTTTCGCCGAAGATGCGCACAGCTACCGGAGCGATTTGCTGCTCGGTGTTTTCCGAAGCGACGATGGCGGAAAAAGCTGGCGAGAAATTGGGGGCAAACATTTCTCGAGCGAAGAACAGATTTCGTACGGAAATACAATAGCGGTGCATCCGAAGAATCCGGATCACGTTTTGTGCGGCGGTGTGGATTTGCATCTGACGACAAACGGCGGCAAGAGCTGGAAGAAGGTGACGCGATGGGACGCGAAGCCAGGAGATGCGAATTACGCGCATTCCGATCATCACCATCTCCTGATGCCGCCTGGAGCGCCGGGCCGCGTTTATGATCCGAATGATGGCGGACTAGACGTAAGCAGAGATGGAGGCATCACCTGGTCGAATCGCAGCAAAGGTCTTGCGATTACGATGTATTACGATGTCGATGTTGCGCAAAGTAACAGCCGCCATTTCGGGGGCGGCGCGCAAGACAACGGAACGGTGGTCACGACGACTGGCCGCGACAGCGATCATTTTGAAATCCTCGGCGGTGACGGCGGCTGGATGATTTATGATCCCGCGGACGCGGGACACATCTACGCTTCGTATTACAACATGAATATCTGGCGGTGGTGCAATGGTCGGCGCTGGGATGTGTCGCCGCCAGCACCGCAAAAGGAAAAGGATTCAGTTTGGATGGTTTATGTCGCGATGGATCCGGGCGATGCCAAAACAGTTTTCACCGGATCAAAGCGCGTATGGAGAACAAAGAATGGTGGCAAAAAGTGGAAAGCGGTGTCGCCTGTTCTCGACGACAGCGCGATTTCTGCGATTGAAATCACGCCCGGCGACTCAAACTGCGTTTACGTTGGAACAAAAAACGGAGGTTTTTTTCGGAGTAGCGATGGAGGGAAGACGTGGAGCGCAAATTTGGCGGGCGCGACACTGCCTGGTCATGAGATTACGCGAATCGACTCAACGGAAAAACTTGGGCCAGATTTCGTTTTGATAACGCTGGGAAACTTTGGGCACTCGCATCTGTTTCGGTCGCAAGATGGCGGCAAGAGCTGGGAAGACATCGATAAAGGTCAGCTTCCGGACGTGCCGCATAACGCGGTCGTGGTCCGGCCCGACGCGCCGAGGACGCTGTATGTTGCAACTGATGCGGGCGTATTTGTCTCGCGTGACTCAGGCCGAAGCTGGATGAACATGAGCGCGAACTTGCCGAACGCGAACGTTGTCGATCTTGTCTTTCACGAAAAAGATCGGACGCTGAGTGCGGCGACTTACGGTCGAAGTTTGTGGCGAACGCGGATCGACTGAATAGCAATGTTTTTTCATGGCAAGACCGAATGCTGCGCTAAATCCGTTCTTGACTTTGCAAGGCTGTTCCTAACGAATGAGTCGGTAATACGGAGGTAATTATGCCACGCGCAAAGAAATCGAAATCCACAAGCAGAAAGAAAGCAAAAGGCGGCAAAAAACGGCGATCGACGGCACGACCAAAACGCTCGACTGGTCCTCGGGAGTGAGGTTTTTAACGCAAACTTTGCGGCGCGTTTCCAGCTTAGGGGCGAGCTGAACAAACGCCAGTCCAATTTGTTGTTCGCTTCGTCGCAGCAACGCGCGCACTTCACTCGCGTTGCACCTGGGAATATTACGAGCACCTATTGCGGCGACCTTTGCTCTCGACGCTCGGCCTTGAGACTATAGTTCGGCAATTCTACGCCCTAAAGTAGATGTCTGCTGAGCTTCAACCAAATGCCGAACTCGAAATCGCTCACGTCTTGTTCATAGCCAAACGCTGGTGACGCAACAAACGTTGCGGGAAATCGAAATATTCCTTGCTGGCTTCTCGTCGCGGACATTCGCGATTTCACGCCGCTCAGGCGCAGCATGCAGAGCGAGGATTTGGATGTTCTTCTTGGAGCGTGGATTTTCACTTACAAGGAGATCATCGAGAACCGACGATGTTTGCTCTCGCGCACAGGCACCGTATTGTTAGACTTCACAAAAGGGTGAACGCGCAAGACACGTCTGCGGAACCGACGCCCGATCTCCAGCTCGAGATTGCACATCTCTTGTTAATCGATGTGGTCGGTTATTCAAAACTGCTCGTGAACGAGCAGATTGAATTGCTGCAAGAGTTGCAGCAAATCGTGCGCGGAACGGAATCCTTTCGAGCGGCGGAAGCAAGCGGCAAACTCATCCGGGTGCCGACCGGAGACGGGATGGCGCTACTTTTCTTCCATAGTCCGGAAGAGCCGGTGCGGTGTGCGCTCGAGATTAGCATGGCCTTGCAAGATCATCCGCGCATCCAATTGCGGATGGGAGTTCACAGCGGTCCGGTCAATCGGGTCACCGATGTTAACGACAAAACGAACATAGCTGGTTCAGGAATCAATGTTGCGCAGCGGGTGCTAGATTGCGGCGATGGCGGACATATTCTCTTGTCGGCGCACGTGGCAGAGGATCTGTGCCATTACCGGCACTGGCAGCCGTGCTTACACGATCTAGGCGAGTGCGAGGTGAAGCATGGGTTGCGCCTGCATTTGTTCAACCTTTACAAGGATAATCTTGGCAATCCCCAGGTCCCTGAGAAACTCAAGCGAAAGAAAAGATGGAAGCAGGCGCCCACGGTTCATCCAATTAGCGCTCGGCGTTCGCCCAAGTTCGCGCTCATAGCTGCTTTGCTTGTGTCGACAATTGCGCTGGTTATCAGTTTTTTAATCTTTTTCCATCGAACGACACCGACGACGACCAGAGCGCCTGTTCCCGGGGCAACAGCTGCTAGCGCGCTGGCTGCTATTCCCGAGAAGAGCATCGCCGTTCTTCCATTCGACAATTTAAGCGATGAGAAAGAGAACGCCTACTTCGCAGATGGCGTGCAAGATGAAATCCTGACTGGCCTGGCAAAAGTAGCCGACCTGAAAGTAATCAGCCGCACATCCGTGATGCAGTACAAAACCGGAACGAGGCGAAACCTACGCGAGATCGCCACAGACTTAGGCGTCGCACATGTATTGGAAGGCAGCGTGCAGCGCACAGGAGGGAAGGTGCGAGTAAATGCGCAACTGATCGATGCCCGCACGGATGGGCATTTGTGGGGGCAGACCTATGACCGCGACATCGCCGACGTGTTTGCGATCCAAAGCGAGGTGGCCGAGAACATCGTGGCGCAACTCAAAGCCAATCTTTCAACGAACGAGAAAGCGGCGATCGACGTGCGGCCGACACGCGATCTGGAAGCGTTCGATATTTATTTGCAAGCCAAACAGTTGATTAACAGCTTTCACGATACACCGGACTGGAAAGAGACTTTGCTTAAAGCGGTCCGATTGCTGGACGAGTCGATCTCACGCGACCGCAACTTTGCCCTCGCGTATTATTGGGCGACACGAGCTCATGACGCTTTGTATTGGCACGGTCTTGATCGTACCCCGGCGCGATTGGCGCAGGCGAAGGCGATGGCGCAAAAGGCGCTCGATCTGGCGCCGAACTTGGGCGAAGCACATCTGGCGCAGGCCGTCGTTTATTATCATGGCAGTCGCGATTACGCGCGCGCGCGTGAACAACTTGCCATTGCTCGTCGCACCTTGCCGAACAGCGCGGAAGTTTATTCGTTGACTGGGTGGCTTGACCGGCGCCAGGCCCGATGGGAGGACGCGATCAAGAATGAGGAGAAAGCGGCTGAGTTGGATCCGCGGAACTCCCAATTCCTAAACAGTCTGGCGATACTCTACGATATTCTGCGGAGATATGACGACGAAGAAGCCGTGTTCGACCGCGCCATCGCCGCCAATCCTAGCTCGACTGCGTACTTCCAAATGATGCGCGCGGAGATCGAATTGGAAAAAGGAAATACAAAAACGGCGCGCTCCGGATTGGACTCTTTGCCCGCCGGCTACGATCCTGACGGCGCGGTAACGTCGACGCGGATTAATCTCGCTTTGTATGAGCGCGATCCGGCAGCGGCGGCGAAGATTCTCGCGGCGTCGAAACGTGAAGAGCTCGTCGGTGGTACGGGATCGTTATTGCCACGCAGTTGGTTTCAGGCGTTGATTGCACGGGCCCAAGGCGACGCGCAGAAAACGCGCGAAGCATTTTCTGCGGCGCGCCTGAAATTGGAGGCAAAGCTGCACGACCAGCCCGATGATGGCGTCTTACTCGCGATGCTTGGACTGATCGATGCGGGACTTTCGCGCAAGCAGGAGGCACTTGCTGAAGGGCTTCGCGCTGTCGAGTTGCGGCCGATCAGCAACGACGCGGTGGATGGTGCCGCTGTCATCGCAAACCTGGCAATGATTTACACCTGGGTCGGCGACATCGATGCCGCGATAGAACGGCTAACGTTTCTCGCGAAGACGCCTGGCGGTCCCGACTACGGTCAACTCAAGTTCGATCCTGCCTGGGACGCGGTCCGCGGCGATGCGCGGTTCGCGAAAATCGTCGCCTCCCTCGCGCCGAAGTAGGCGGGCTGCTGATCCCGTCGTGAACCTGAAGAATTTCCCGCCGAGCTCAGGTGGCCCAACGTTTACAAATTTGCCGGCGCCGATCGATACACCAACATCGCGGCGGCGATATCTTCCACAGCCATGCCGAGTGATTTGAAGATGGTGGTCTCGTTCGCGCGCGGCGGAACTTTACCGGCGAGCGCTTGGCCGAGCTCCGCGTAAATTTCAGCGCCCGAAAGAATCACGTCGCCGGATTCTTTCAGCGCGGCTTCGCGCGAATCGACGAAGACAACGTTTCGCATCGCGTCATCATCCAGCTCGCGCCAATCAGGGCGACATGCTCCGACGGCATTGACATGACAACCGGGCTTTAGCCACATCCCGCGCAAGATCGACATCTTCGAATTCGTCGCGGTCACTACAACATCGGCGTCGCGCACGGCGTCTTCTGCCGACATCGCTTTCGCGCCGATTTCTTCCGCGAATCGCTCGGCATGCGCATTTGTCGGACTCCACACGCGAACTTCTTCGAATCGCCTAACGCGTCGCAGCGCTTCGTTGTGACTGCGCGCTTGGACGCCGCTGCCGAGGATCGCTACAACCTTCGCATCGGGCGTAGCGAGAAGTTTCGTCGCCACCGCGGAAACAGCCGCGGTTCGCATTTCGGTGATCAGTGTGCCATCCATCACCGCAAGCGGCGCCCCCGTTTCCGGATCGGCCAGGAAAATCGTGGCCGTGTGCGTTGGAATCCCGAGCTTCGCGTTCGGCGGATAAAACGTCACAAGCT
>WNFR01007337.1_pt1 | contig 20146 bp, 18 predicted proteins | sample 5400221 | NCBI WGS metagenome assembly WNFR01 (sample SAMN13153357, study PRJNA577476) | soil metagenome | isolation source: 40 cm soil under Madrone tree | place: USA:California | collected 2016-06-14 | reverse complement strand
GCCTGCTCCGGACCGTAAGAAGCTGGCCGGACTGACCTTTGCCACTGTAAATGAAAAAATGGACGTGGTTCCGGTCACTCCCGGGGCGGCCTACAAGCCTCCAGCCGAAACCCCGACTGAGCACCGGCTGAATGTTGCTTTTAGCCTGTTGCTGGTCGCAACAGTTATCGGACTGTGGATTTATTTCCGGTAGCCCTACAATGGCGAAAATTCGCACCCTCAGACCGAACGTCACGCAGGAACAAGCGGTGGCTCAATTTTCGTCGCGCGGGCTGCTGGGTTCGACTCGCGCAGCGCTGTTCGGACGTCTTCGATCGGTTGCAGACTTCTATATTCCGTTTCGCGTCTTCCGCCTGGACATTAGCAACCGTGGTCGGCTGGAGCGCCGCTTTCTGGCTGTAGATTCGACGAGTGGTACTCTGACGCCTTACTCTTTCTCCCAGCCTCCTGCCGAAGGCGAACTCATCTTCATCGAGACCAGAAATCATCCTCCAGCGTCCCTGCCGCCACAAGATGCTGCCGAGATCGCCATCACCAAAGTCCAGCGGTTGCTGTTTGCGACCGGATTCTTTCGCGTGCGCGATCTGCAGATTTTGGCGGAACCGGTGACCGACATTCATGTCCCCTATTGGATTGGCTTTCGGGGCAGTGGCGAACGCGCCAACTTTACCGTTATGGATGCGGTGCGCCGCCGGGTGGAAGGTGCAAAGGTCCGGCACATGGTCCAGAACTGGTTGACTCTTCAAGCCTAATCCCCGCCAGGCAGATGGATGCCAGGCAACTAGAAGCTTGCTCAGGGTACTTCGGTAATTCCCGTTCTCGTTGTTCCAGGACATATCATTTGTCTAAATACCCGCAGGCGGTAGAGCGTGTAGGGAATTTTTGTCTGGGCACAAACGGAAATGTCGAACAAAATCGGGCGTTTCGAAATCGTCAGCCAGCTGGCGCAATCACAAACCGCGACCGTTTATAAAGCTCTGGACACCGAAACCCAGCAGACGGTCGCGCTCAAAGTGATGTCGCTGGATAAAGCTAAAAGCAAAGACCGCGCCGGATTGCTGAAACGCGTATTCGAAGAGTCGGACCAATCCAAGCCGCTCAACAGCCACAACATCGCTGTGCTTTACGGCGTGGGGGATGAGGGCGATCAGCTTCTGGCCGCCACTGAGTACGTTCAAGGTAATTCGGTTGCAACCACCCTCGCCCGAAAAGACGGATTCTCTATCTGGGATTTGCAGGATATCGCCCGCCAGGTTTGTCATGCGCTGGATCATGCGCAAGTCCACCAGGTAGTTCACCAATCGCTTGAGCCCGCCAAGATCATGGTGCAATGGGACGGCCTGGTTAAGGTGCTCGGTTTCGGAATCTCTACCATGAGCGCGCATTCCATCGAAGCCTCGGGGGTTCGTGACGTACTGCATTACGCGTCGCCCGAACAAGTGCGTGGCGAGGCTTGCGATCATCGCTCGGCTTTGTTCAGCCTCGGAGCCATCTTGTATGAAATGGCAACCGAGCAGAAGGCGTTCGTGGGGCAAACGCCCGAGCAGGTTCGCGCGGCCATACTCGAAGCTACGCCTCCATTACCAGTTCGCCTCAAAGCGAATGTGAATCCCGGCTTGAGCAACTTGATTATGAAGGCGATCTCGAAATCGCCTGATGAGCGGTACCAGTCCGGTCAGGAGTTGGTGCGGGATTTGGAGCAGTGCAAAACGGGAGTGAATGCAGCAGCTGCTGCACCAGTCCCATCGGCTCAAAAGAGCAACGCGGCAGTGGCGGGAGCAGCCGGCAACAGCTCAAAGCCGTTATGGAAGCCTGCCGTGGCACCGAATTTGCCTCCGAAGGCGACAGCATCCACAGGGCCAGTGAGCGAGCCCCCAGCTAAGCCGAACTTCGCGGTTGATCCCATGATGGCCGAGGGATCTGGGCCTGCTGGTCCTGCTTCGGGGAGCTTCTCTGAAATTAGCGAACTGCCGCCGTTGAAAGAGGTTTACGTCAGCCCGCCTCCGACGCCAGCCGTTGACGCAGCTGAAATATCTGAACATCGAGTCGATGTTAAATCGCAGCCTGATAAGTCCAAAGTCCAGGTTCGCGAGGCTGCGCAAAAAGCAGTTACTGAGATCCGCAAGACGCCCCCAAAATTGTATTTGTACGCTCTAACGGTGGCTGTGGTTTTAATTGCGGCGATTCTTGCGGGAATCTCAATTCGCAACTACCTCGAAGATCGGGTACAGACCGAGTCAGAGAGTTCGCCGCCGCCGAGTCAAGCGTCTACTGATTCGGTCCAGAAGGCGAAAACGACTCCGCCAGTGACTCCGACGGCCGCCGCGGCGCAGCCCGAACTTGCACAACCTGAACCTGCTCAGCCCGACCCTGAGGAGCCCGCCGCAACCCCGGCTAAATCGAGTCGTGGACAAAGAAAAACAAGGCCTCGTGCCGCGGCTGCCGTCTTAACCGCGCAGCTTTCAGTATCCTCGAACCCAGCGGGAGCGCAGATTGCATTTGACGGCAGTGCGCTATGTCAGACTCCTTGCACTCTCACTGGCATTGCGCCGGGCCAGCACGTAGTCGACGCCACCAAGTCCGGCTATGGTCATGAGAGCCGCACTATTGCGATTTCCTCAGGGGCGAAGTCCTCGCTGACAATTGACTTGAATCAACTCGCGGCCAGATTGTCGATTGCGAGCACGCCCGCAGGAGCGGTCATCCTGATTGACGGCAAGGACAGCGGGAAACTCACCCCCGCACAATTTTCTTTAGAAAAACCGGGCACTCACGTGCTCGTATTGCGGAGATACGGATATCTCGAAGAAACCAGCTCAGTGAGCACCGAGGCGGGCCAGACCTCGAATGTAACCCTGGCTTTGAAGCCCCTAGGCAGCACCGACGAAATCCGCTCAGCGGGCGGAAAGTTCAAAAAGGTATTCGGGCGAGGTGATGCATCTTCGAGTATGGGGATTGTGAGCGTCAAAACCCAGCCCAAGGGTGCGCAGATCATAGTCAACAACCGCGTACTCGATAAGACTGCGCCCTTCGACTTCTATTTAAATCCTGGGACCTACATCATCGACATCACCATGTCTGGCTACCGAAGCATCCATCGCGTAATCAACGTCGAGCGGCAGGAACGAGTTGCGATCGAAGAAACTCTTTCTGCGCAGTAGAAACTAAATAGAAAAGCCGCCAGGATCGCTGACGGCCTTTCTGCCCGTTACCCCAACTTACCTGTAATATCCATTTCCATATCTTCCGTATCCGCGATAGGCGCTTTGGTAGCCTTGACGGTATGCTTCGGTGTAGTGCTCGCGGTATTCGTGTCTGTCACCAAAGCGGCGGTTGTAGCCGTGGTCGGCATCGTCAAAGCGGCCCCGTGGGTTGGAATTGAAGGGCTTGCCTCGCCACGTGTCTTCGCGTCCAACTTGGGCGCCGTCGCGAAACCCGAAGCTGCGGGCCGCGTGCATCCCTCGATGCCAGTCCCCATCACGATTGTCGCGATCGTAGGAGCGTTTCTCGTAGCGGTAATCATCCGCGTCGTAGTAGCGTCCATCATCACGGTCGCGATTATCGTAACCGTAATCCTGCGCAGCCGCATAGCCTACCGTCCCGGTGAGTACGGCAAAGGCCAGTGCTGCCATTCTGATTTTTTTGTTCATAACTCCTCCTGTCCAAGTCCGCAATCCGGCGCTCCCAACCGCGCTCAAGAAACTCGAACACGAATGCACACCAAAAGTTCCGTCGAGGGAGTGGTCCGTAAATAGAGTGTTAGACTTGCTGGTTTCCAGTCAGCCGGAGTTACACATGGCAATTCAACGGGTTGGAGTGATTGGCGCCGGGACCATGGGCAACGGTATTGCCCAGGTGTTCGCGCGAGCCGGCTGCCACGTGCTTCTGTGCGACATCGAACAAAAAGTTTTGGACCGCGCGCTCGCAACTGTCGGCAAAAATCTCGACCGCGAAATCGGGAAAGGCAAAATCACTGAAGTCCAGAAAGTAGAGACGCTCAAACGAATCACGCCAGTCACTGACCGCAGCCAGCTTTCAAGCTGCGATTTCATCGTCGAAGCTGCGTCGGAAAAGCTCGAAATTAAGTCTGAGCTTTTCCGCGATCTTGACCGCATCTGCCGGCCAGAAGTTATTTTGGCGTCAAATACATCTTCTATTTCAATCACGAAAATAGCCGCAGTTACGACCAGGCCGGCAAATGTTATCGGAATGCATTTTTTTAATCCGGTGCCGGTGATGAAGTTGGTCGAGGTAGTACGTGGTCTGGCAACTTCAGATGAAACTTTCCACACCGTGCGCGAGCTTTCGATCAGTTTGGAGAAGACCCCGGTCGAAGTGAATGACGCCCCAGGATTTGTCTCCAATCGCGTGCTCATGCCGCTGCTCAATGAGGCAATGTACGCCGTTATGGAAGGCGTGGCCACTCCCGAGGCTGTGGATGAAGTATTCAAGTTGGGGATGGCGCATCCCATGGGCCCGCTCGCCCTGGCAGACTTCATCGGCCTCGATGTCTGTCTCGACATCATGCAGGTGCTGCAGAAGGGATTGGGCGACCCCAAGTATCGCCCGTGTCCGCTGCTCATGAAAATGGTGGATGCGGGATGGCTGGGGAGAAAATCTGGCCGCGGATTTTACCAATACTAGCCATGCAGCGATCTGACATTCTCGTATATCTTTTCGCCGTTCTGCTGGGGCTGAGCGCTGGGTTGCTGGAAGTCACCGTCGGCGATCTGCTGGCCACTGCGTTGTTCGTGCTGATCTCTACCATGGTGCTTGGTTTCATGCGTCCGCGGCGCCCCTGGAGATGGACTCTGGTTGTTGGCATATTTGTGCCACTGATGCGGCTCGCCGCCTATCTGGTGATGACCCAAAAGCCCTACCGTGCGCAAATCTGGGAGTCGGCGCTCGGACTTCTTACGGGAGTTGCGGGAGCGTACGGGGGTGCGCTGGCCCGCAAGGGTGTGGACGAGCTCTTCCGCTCACACTAAGGTGCCGGGCAGGTGCGCTCGGAGGTCCCGCTTAACTAGAGAGGCAGATTGTTTACTTGACAAAAGCCTCTCTGGGGGTGAAAGTTGACCCCTAAGCCGCTAATCCAGCCTAAACCAAGGCGGCTTCCAAAGAGGAAAGCCGTGACTGTTTGCATAGCCGGGATTCACGAAGATCGGACGGGTTCTTCGATCATGCTCATCTGTGATCGCCGTATTTCTCTTTTCGGCGCATGGTTCTCTCAAGATGGACACGCCAAATTTACACAGGTACATCATGATTGGTTCGGGATGTTTGCTGGAGGCATCGAAGAAACAAACCTGATGCTTAAGGAGGTCAATAGGTCGCTGTCGGATTTGAAAGCAGTACCTTTTGAGAAAGCGGTGGATCATTGCCGCCTAGCGTATAGCAAAGTAAGGAAGCGGCTCGTTGAAACACAGATTCTCCCCGAATTTGACATTTCTACTTACCAACAATTTAAACGCCTAAAGCGGAAGGATGAGGCTCTGTACCTAAAGATTCAAGACAAGATCAGTTCTGCTGAGGAGAACTGGAACCTGCTTTTTGCAGGATTCGACGGTCTACGCACGCCACATCTCTTTGTGATTTCCGGACCTGGCAACGTCCAATACTGCGACTCCCAAAAGTATGCGGCAATTGGAAGCGGCGCATTTGCAGCACTCGTTTGGCTCTCATTCTGCGGATATGGTTCTAGGCGACCATTAGGCGAATTGTTGTTCGGTGCAATGTCAGCGAAGTTTTTTGCAGAGAGAGCGCAGGATGTCGGGGAAATGACGGTGGTCAGTACAGTGAGGTCAGATATGTATGGTCTCTTGCACTTCAATCAAGAAGAGATCGCTAAAGTGAGAGCAGCATGGAATGCACTGCCAAAGTTTTCGGAAGATGCGGTGAAAGAACTTGAGGCGCATATGCAGCAAGCGCATCAACTGTTGCGCGCAGCTTTCGCGGCTAGGCCGCTGTCAACTTTTCAAACGTCAGCACAGGCGAAGTAACCATATGCCGCAAGGTATCCAAGAACAGATTCGCATTCTTCTGGCGATTGAAGCGGAAAGTCATTTCGTCCAAGTAGGCGGCGAGATGCTTTGCGCTGACCTTGTGCCAGCTTCCAATGATGCCGCGCTTGAGCAGAGAGAAAGCGGATTCGACCGTGTTGGTGTGGATGTCAGTTCCGAGCCGGACATATTCTTTCTTTGTGTGATTGACTCTCTCATGCTTGATATCGCCAACGGCGGATTTGTAAGCCTGCCATTCGTCGGTAATCAGTACCTCCACATCCGCGCTGATGTTTTCCTGAATGTACTGCGCCAGCTTGCCGGACTTTGCATCAGCCGCATGGAAGAAACGGAGTTCGCCGTTGCGTTGTCGTATGCCGATGACAGTTTCTTTCTGTCGAGTCATTCCGGCTTTCTTCCACGCCTGACCAACCCCGCGCTGCTTCCCGCCGATGTAGGTTTCATCCATTTCGACGGTGCCGTCCAGCATGGGCTTTTCTGTTTCCTTCATGGCAGCTCGGATACGGTGACAGAGATACCATGCGGTTTTGTAGCTGACTCCCAAGGTGCGCTTGATCTGATTAGCCGACATTCCTTTGCGAGCTTCGCAGAGCAAAAGAGTGGCAAGGAACCATTTCTGCAATGGGAGATGGGAGTCGTTGAAGATCGTGCTCGCCGTGACCGTGAACTGGTAATCACAGGACTTGCAATAGAACAGTTGCTTGGCTGTCGCAAGTTCTACAACGGGGCCATGACAACGGAGACATTCGGGGCCATTAGGCCAGCGCAACCGCACAAGCAACTCGCGGCACTTGTCATTGGTATCAAACAGATTGATTACGTCAACTAGAGTCATAGGAGTTCTCCGTTGGAAGAAAAAGCGAAGCGGGAAGAACTAAAAAAAGTACCGACTAGAAAATTGTTGGCAAGTATCAAGCGGGATTTGCGGAGGCAAGTAAGAGCGTCCGCGTCAGCCGCTAAACCTAAGAAGAAGTAGGACTTGCTTGCCATATAAGGCATAATGCCACGAGCTACATGCTTTTGTAAAGTATATAATCATGCTAGAGAGTTACTCCCGTTTCCACAGTAGGTGAATGTATGCTGCCAGACATGGGAGTTTCCATCTCGGTGCTGGCCAGCGGCAGCCGGGGAAACACTGCCATTGTCGAGAGCTCGAGCGCACGCATCCTGGTGGATGCCGGCATCTCCTGCCGTGAGACTTTCAAGCGCATGAAGTCTTTGGGCAGGGATCCGCATTCGATTTCCGCGGTACTCATCACCCACGAGCATTCCGATCACGTTTACGGACTGGCCACGCTTGCTAAGAAATTAAATGTGCCCGTGTTCATGACTGGCGCAACTCATCAGGCTTGGGCACGCTCACTGCGCAACGATTCCGGCCAGATGCCGGAGATCGCCAAACTCGAAATTTTCTGTGCCGGAAGATCGTTTCAAATCGCTGACATTACTGTGACTCCGTTCACCATTCCTCATGATGCCGCCGACCCGGTTGGTTTCACGTTTCGCGTGGAGGGAAGCAAGATCGCGATTGCAACCGACCTTGGCTATATTCCGGCGAGTGTCAGGGACCATCTGCTGGGCTGCGATGTGCTCGTCATGGAATCGAACCACGATCTTGAGATGCTGCGGGCCGGGTCGTACCCCTGGTCGGTCAAACAGCGGGTGATGAGCCGGGTGGGACACCTTTCCAACGAGTCTCTCGCTGAATTCTTTGCGCAAGATTATGATGGAGGTGCATCATACATATTACTGGCGCACCTGTCAGAGCAGAACAACCACCCGGAAATTGCGCGTCAGGCCGCGGAAAAAGCCTTGGGCCCGCAGAGGACCTTACTGAATAATCGGGTCATGCTGGCGGCGCAGGGTGCGCCCACAGAAACTGTTCGCCTTTAATTTTTTATGAGTCAGTGCATTGATCCCGTAGTGGGGAAGATCCTCGCTGGCTGGCGATATGATATTTCCGGGCTCGCGCCGGAGATGCGCGGCGACTACGAAGATCACTTTGCCACCTGCGAACACTGCCGGTCCCGCCGCCGGTTGCACCGCGGAATTGACTTGGGATTAATTGTTCTTGCTTCGGTTTCGGCCGGCCTTTTCTTGCTTGCCTTTGGTGTCATCCACCACTTCGCGCCACGCCATTCGCTGATTCTGGAACTAGCGGCACTGTCTGGCTTTGCGCTTTCGGCAGTGATCTGGTTGGCTGTGGCTGTGGCTACGCCCGCGCCGGCTGCTATGGTTGATATCGCCAGAGTGGGCGCCCGCCGTGTGCATGACCGCCTGCCGGCCGAGATTCGCGCCCGCCTGCCGGAAGAGCTGAGAGTTAAGCTGACAGGCTCTTAGCAGTTCCTAAGCCTTAATGTGGCAACTCGCCAGCCCCCGCTTTTCAAGATACTGCTGGTGGTAATCCTCCGCCTCGTAGAAAGTGGTTGCGGGTACGACCTGCGTCACAATGGGGCGGTTGAACCGGCCTGATTTCTCCAGCTTTGCCTTTGAATCGCGCGCTTCTTGTTCCTGTTCCGGAGAATGATAGAAAATGCCGGACCGATATTGCGTGCCGAAGTCTGGGCCTTGGCGATTTAACTGCGTCGGGTCGTGATTCTCCCAGAAGACGCTCAGAAGCTTATCGTAAGACACTCTGGCAGGATCGTAGTCCACTTCCACTGCCTCGGCGTGTCCCGTGCGATCGGTGCACACATCTTTGTAGGTCGGGTTCTTCAATTCTCCACCGGTATAACCGACACGAGTAGCGATCACGCCCGGAATCTCGCGGAAGGTGGCTTCAACACCCCAAAAACATCCAGCGGCAAAGGTAGCTTTGGCCATAATAATTTCGCTCTCAGTCTTGATTTTCGATACCCTTTATTCGATGCCGTATCTGCGGAAAAGTGTCAAAGCTACAGCACTAGGCCACCGGTGAGCTCTGAGATTCTGCCGACTTCCTGCTCTTCGCACCAGCGCTCCAGTTCGCCAACAATCTTCTCGGTTGCGCGTGGGTCCCAGTAATTCGCAGTACCTACTTGCACTGCCGTGGCTCCGGCGAGCATGAATTCGATCACATCTGAAGCGGTTGAAATTCCGCCGATGCCAATCACCGGAATCTGTACTGATTTTGAAGCCTCGTACACCATCCGGACGGCGATAGGTTTGATAGCTGGACCAGACAAGCCGGCGGTAACATTGGCGATGTGTGGCTTGCGGGACTTGATGTCGATTGCCATGGCAATGAATGTGTTCACCAGCGAAACCGCATCTGCGCCGGCTTCTTGCGAGATATGCGCCATTTGGCCAATGCTGGTTACATTGGGGGAGAGCTTCACTATGAGCGGCCGCTGTGAAAACCGCCGCGCCGTCGTGACCACTTCGTCCAGCAATCGCGGATCGCTCCCGAACTGGATGCCGCCATGCTGAGTATTAGGGCAAGAAACGTTGAGTTCGTAGGCGGCAATCCCCTCGCCTTCGTTCAGAATTTGAATGGTGCGCTCGTAATCTTCGCGGGTGTACCCGAATACATTAGCGATGACGACCGTGTTCTTGATTTCGCGGAGCTTTGGCAGCTTCTCCAGGATGAATACTCTGGCCCCGATATTCTGCAGACCAATGGCGTTGAGCATGCCCGCGGCAGTCTCGTAGAGGCGCGGCGGAGGATTTCCAATGATGGGCTCGTGAGATAGCCCTTTCACAACGAATCCACCGAGCCGATTGAGATGGACGACGTCTTCGAATTCGACACCGTAACCAAAAGTCCCACTGGCAGCGATTATGGGATTCTTGAATTCGATGCCGGCAAGACTCACACGCAAGTCTGGACTCATTGCGGAACCCGGCTCGCCGAAACGCGTTTGTGAAAGTTCATTGCGATGCTAGTGTACACGCGCGCAAGCAAGCCTGAACTCATTCGGAGGAACGCCCTCATCGCTGGCTGGTGACGTGCAAACAAGGGTTGTTTCCATTACATTATTGTTCTCTCATGCTCGACTTGGCGTTTGTCCGCGATAACCTGCCTGAAGTTGAAGCCATGCTGCGCCATCGCGGTATGAACCCTGACATTGTCCTCAAAGACTTCCGTGAAGTGGACGCCCAGAGACGGCAGGCCATCAGTGCAGCTGAGACGCTGAAGGCCCACCGCAACCGGCTCTCCCAGGAGATCGGGACGCTGAAGAAATCCGGCCAGGATGCCAGTCAATTAATGGCTGAAACCAAAGACATGCGTGTGCAAATCCAGGAACTGGAGAAGGCGGCGGAAGAATATGACACGCGGCTCAATCAGGTGCTGGTTGGCATTCCTAATATTCCCCACGCGAGTGTGCCAGTAGGGAAATCTCCTGAAGACAATGTGGAGCTCCGCCGCTGGGGATCGCCGCCCAAGTTCGATTTTACGCCCAAGCCGCACTGGGAAATCGGCGAACAACTGGGCATCCTGGATCTGGAGCGCGCCGCCAAAATTTCTGGAGCAAGGTTCGCAGTTTACTGGGAGGCTGGCGCCCAGCTGGAGCGCGCGCTGGCGAATTTTATGCTCGATGTGCACACCCGTGAGCATGGTTACACCGAAGTGTTGCCACCATACCTGGTGAATTCGGAGTCCATGTATGGCACCGGCCAGCTTCCAAAATTTGCGTCGGATTTATTTCGCGTGCCTCATGGCGAAAAAGATCTATGGCTGGTGCCGACCGCCGAGGTCCCAGTTACGAATCTGTACCGGGACGAGGTGCTCGACGAGACTAAACTCCCGGTCTTACTGACTGCGTACACGCCTTGTTTCCGCAGCGAGGCCGGTTCATACGGAAAGGATGTGCGCGGAATCATTCGCCAGCATCAGTTCCAGAAAGTCGAACTGGTGAAGTTCTCGCGTCCTGAAGATTCATATAACGAACTCGAAAGCCTCACTCGAGATGCAGAAACCATTCTGCAGAAGCTCGGACTTCACTACCGTGTGATGGCACTGTCCACGGCGGACATCGGGTTTTCCGCTGCCAAGACTTACGAACTTGAGGTCTGGCTTCCCGGCCAGCAGCTTGTTCGCGAGATTTCGTCGTGCTCAAACTTTGAAGCTTTTCAGGCGCGTCGTGCCAATATGCAATTCTTGAGAATTATCAGCAAGCGGATGGGAGTGTGCTCATTCCAGAAGTCCTGCGAGCCTATATGGGGACTGAGCGCATCATGCCGAGAAAGCCATAGCAAGCAACTCGGAAGCGCCGAAAACGATCTACACTGATTGTGTCCAAAGGAATCGCGGTCCGGGCGGAATGATGAAGAGTAACGTGCACCAGGCAGAGTTGAACCAGGCAGAGTTGAACTCGACCGCGACAGCCGCGCCGCGCAGGCGTAGCGGCATACTACGGACAATCCTGAGTTTTATCTTTTGGTCTTATGAACGCGGCACGATGCAGTATGACGTGATGGTCACGCTCATTCTGCTCTTTGTTTTCCTTTCTCCGCGCTTCGTCAACTTCAACGACCGGCCTGTGGAGCGCAACCCGCATTCGTCGGGAGTACTCGTATATCCTGACGGTAACGGGGAGTTCATCTATCAGGTGGACGGGAATGCCGTGAAGGGCGGAGACGATGTCACAGTCCGCGCGCAGTTGCTCCGCATTATCGAGCCGATCTCCGGCGGAGTCAGCATCACACGGTATGAGGCAGTTAAAGATAAGGGCCACGTCGTCGCATACAAGGTTTGGGTCCAGAGAGAGTAAAGAGAGTAAGAAAATATGGCGAGAACTGTGGCAGTTAACTTCGCGACGCTGTCGAAGTTCATGCGCTGGGTCACGATTTCCGTGCTCCTGCCCTCAGTGTGCGCGTCGGCGCAATCTGGCGACCTGGAGAAGGTGCTCGCCCAGATGGACGCCGCCGCAGCTAAGTTCCGGACCACTCAGGCCAACTTCACCTGGGCCCAGTACAACAAAGTCATCAACGACATCACCGACACACAAAAGGGCAAGATTTTCTTCCGTCGAGTTGGTAGGGAAATCCAGATGGCCGCCCAAATCACCCAGCCGGAAGCCAAGCTACTGATCTTTTCCGAAGGCAAAATCCAGGTTTATCAGCCGCGCATCGATCAAGTGGACGTTTACGACGCCAGCGCTCATCGGGAAGAGTTCGAGAGTTTTTTGGTCCTCGGATTCGGTGGCGGCGGGCATGACATGTTGAAATCGTTTGACGTGGAATATCTTGGGACGGAGAAGATCGATGGAATTGAGACCGCCAAGCTGGACCTGGTCCCGAAGTCAGAAAAGATAAAACACAATTTTGCACATATCACCCTTTGGATCGATGCCGCCCGTGGTGTCTCGTTACAGCAGCAGCTCTTTGAAACCAGCGGCGACTACCGGCTGGCCAAGTATTCCGATATCCAAATAAACCAAAAAATCCCAGACAGTGTATTCAAGCTGAAAACTTCATCGAAAACGAAGATTCTAAGCCATTGAAAGAGAGATACTTAGAGCCTCTTCTAAAGGGCAAATTCTTGTTTGTTAGAGCCGATGCAGCGGTATACTCAGAAAGTATCATCCAAGTTCTTTCTAACTTATCTCGGATCGGAATCTCATGGCCAAGGTCTTCACCATACCCGTCGTTCCCGACGTCGGTCGCAAAAGGCGCGAACGCACGTCTGATCCCCGCTACGTGGATGGCCAGCGTTTGCTTGTAGAGGCCATGAGGTATCTGGCGCAAAGCGACCCTATCGCAAATCGGCATGCGATTGAATTGCTGTCCGAGCACGTGCGCACGCGTTTCCGCATGACGGATTCGCCTCTGGGCTAGATTTTCTTCCGGACAATTCCCACCGCCGCCAGGACGATCACAACTGGGTACATCTCCAACGTGTATCTGGGCTCGGGATTCTCCAGAGTTCCCAAAAACGCGGAGCGTAGCACTACAAACAACAGCAGCAGCCTAATTAGCGGCGTTGTTCTTGCCCGCATACAACCTACGAGAGCACATAACAAGTAAAACAAATTGATCACCCCGAGGGCGACTGCCAGTGCCGACCACTTGGGGTCGTCGTTGAACTCCCACCAGTGGCTGTCGGACGGCAGCATTTCAGAGCGCGGACGCAGCCACATGTCGGCAATGCGAAGGACTGGAAGGCCGAGGTAATACCGTGCAGGGTGGGCGTGAATTCTTTCTGCCGCTATCGCGTCGAATCGCGCGTCCAGTTCTGGCGAGACATGCAGAAGGCCGTTGTAATCGTTGATCACATCGGTTGTTGCCGTTTGTTGCTGCCAGGTATCAAATGCCCTGGTGGGCAATTTTTCCGCATCAATCGCGCTCCCGGGCACCGGCCAATAGATTTCTTCGACGGAAGAATAGTCGGCCATCCACGTCTTCACCCACCGATTGAAACCCATCGGGACGAATTCGTTTTCCTCATTGGCGTATCTCGGCGCGAGCGGCTGAAAGCGATGAAAGACGTGCCAGTTGCGCATTGTCCACGGAACCAGCGGCAGGATGGAAATAACGCCCACCAGCAGCGCTGGAATAACAACTGCTCGCAAAGCCCGGGGAGCTTGGCCGGACAACGTGAGTCGCAGAAACTTCCAGATCAAATAGGCTTCAATCGTGATTAGCAGCAAAGCGCCGTCGGGACGCAACAGGATCGCCGCTGCACAGGCTATCCCGCATCCAACCCAGTAGCCATATTTCGAATCCTGCAACGCATGCAGCGCGAGATCTAACGCCAGCGCGGTAAAGAATATTTCCAGGGTTTCGGTCAGGGCTGCGGCTGAGTAGTCCGCCATGAAAGGGCACAGCGCCGCCAGAACCAGAGCAATCTTTGCTGTTTTGGGACCGAATAAGCGTAAGGCGATGTCGGCACAGAGCAAGCACGTACCGATGTCCACGAACATCTGGACGATAAGCACTGCGCGGTAGTGGTCGATCCCAAAGATTGCGAAGATGAAGGCGAGAAATGCGGGATAGCCGGGCAGTCGTATGTATGTTGGGGAGATTTCCTCAGGTCCGCTCAGCCCGTAAATTCCGTGCTGGAGCCAGTTTTTGGCAATGTCTCCATAAATAAACGAGTCGGTCACTACTCCCGGAAAATAGAATATGAAAATTAGCCGGAACAACAGGGCGGCTGCTAGGACGGCGAGGACGAATCGCAGGTTCCTGCGAATGAATTCGCGCACTCCCGGACTATAGCGCGTTTGTTGTGATTAGATTAGCCACGCATCTAATTAGGCACAGGTTTGACCCTCCTGGCCCCTGCGGCTAGGATGTGTCTGGTCTTAAGTGGCATGGCGCAACCCATTTTTTACGATCCCCGACGCTCCCGCTGGAAACGGCTGAGGACGCTGCTGGACGTGGCTGGCATTGCCATTGGCATTGTGATCGTCGTCTTCGTCTATACGGCAGTGCGCAGCGAACCCCTGCCCAAGCTTCTTCTCCAATTCCAGAAGCACCCCTATCACGCTCTCAAGGAAACGGAAAAGGCTAAAGCAAAAGAAAAACGCAAGCAGGTTGCTCGCCGCAGCCATCGGCGGACCAATCTGGCCCCTTCCCAGATAGAGCTCAATGTGGATGAAGGCATCCGCGGGGCTTTTTACGTTCCCTCCGATGCAGCCAGCTTCTCTTCACTGCGAGAGTACGCGCGTCAGATCGATCTGCTCTATCCCGAATGGCTGCACGTGCTGACTGCGGATGGGCATCTGCAGGGCGTGGACTCGCAAACCAACAAACCATTCGACGTCGTCCAGAACGGGGTCGTTCATTCTCTGGACGACAAAGTAATGCCGTTCCTGAAATCGGAAGAGACTGGTATGGAAGTTTTTCCTCTGGTCAATAACAATTCTTTCGACGGAACGAACTGGATTGATATATCGGCCTTCCTTAATGATGGCGAGGCGCGCCGCCACTTTCGTCAGGAGATCGCGGCTGTTCTTTCGAGCGACAAGTTTCGCGGGCTGATGGTGGACTTTGAAGACTTGCCTCAAACCGGGCAGTCCGGCTTCGTATCGCTGCTCAACGAGCTTTCCGGAGACCTGCACTCGAAAGGAATGAAGCTATACGTGAGCGTACCGGCGGGGAATCCTGATTTCCCGTACCGGGCTGTCGCGAGCGCCGCCGATGGCGTAGTTCTGATGGACTATGACGAACACTACGCCGGAAGCGATGGGACTGCTGGTCCGATCGCTTCGCAAGACTGGTTCACGACAAACCTGACACAAGCAAAGAAAGTTATTCCACTCGACAAACTCATTTGTGCGATCGCCAATTACGGTTATGACTGGGTCCAAAAACCAAAGAAGGGGAAACTCCCGTCTAGCGAAAAAGACGTAAACGTTTCCGTGCAGGAGGCATGGCTAGCCGCGCGTGATTCCGAGGAAGATGTGGATTTTGACGGCGACAGCCTGAATCCGCACATCAACTATCTGGATGAGCACAACCTCAAGCACGACATCTGGTTCCTGGACGCAGTGAGCGCACTCAACCAGATGCGGGCTGCGCGCTCGCTCGGCATCCGAACATTTGCTCTCTGGCGCCTCGGGTCAGAAGACCGCTCACTTTGGAAGATTTGGGACTTCCCGCTGGATGCTGCAGCTCCTTCGAAGTTGAGCGACGTGCCACCGGGCCAGGATGTCGACATGGAGGGAAGTGGCGAAATCCTGAATGTTGAGGCCACACCAGGAAATGGAGAGCGAAAGATCACGATGGAAAGCTCCACCGGACTCATCACTGATGAGACGATGGATTCGCTTCCCGAACCGTATCGCGTAGGCCGCTATGGCGCCAGCCCAAATCAGATCGCCATCACATTCGACGATGGTCCCGATCCCCAATGGACGCCGAAGATTTTAGACATTCTGAAACGGGAGCACGCCACGGCGACATTTTTCCTAATCGGAATCCAGGCTGAGAAATTTGCATCGCTCACCTCGCGTGTCTATGAAGAAGGGCATGAAATCGGGAACCACACGTTTACCCATCCTGACATCAGCAATCTTTCGACCAGGTTTGTGAAGCTGGAACTGAACCTGGCGGAGCGCCTCTATGCCAGCCGTCTGGGCATCCGGACGCTCTTGTTCCGTCCTCCGTATTCGATTGATGCTGAGCCCGATACGGAAGATGAAGTACGCCCCCTTGAAATTACGGAAAAAATGGGGTATTTGACCATCGGGGACAAGATTGACCCCAATGACTGGCGGGAGAACCCCCACCGCAGCGCCGAACAGATTGCCAGCTTCGTGCTCGATCATCTTCCGCCCTGTTCTCCGACGGATCGTAGTTGCGGGAACATCATTCTCTTGCACGACGGCGGAGGCGACCGCCGCGAGACGGTGCGCGCACTGCCGATGATCATTGACGGAGCTCGAGCCAAAGGGGTCCAGATCGTCTCCCTGAGCGAGCTATTGCACAAAACTCGCGCCGACATTATGCCGCCGATTCCTTCCAACGAGCGCTGGTCGGCGACGCTCTCCTGGGTCGGCTGGTGGCTGCTTGGGGCAGGTCAACAGGCCATCGTCCTCGTCTTCTTTCTTGGCGACTTGCTTATGACGGGACGACTGCTATTTGTGGGCGTACTTGCTGTGTATGATCGACTCCGTCCTCATCATCACGGCGCTTCTGAAAATGCTGAACGATACAGTCCCCGGGTTGCGGTATTAATTCCGGCGTATAACGAAGAAAAAGTAATCGAGCGCACGATCCGTGCGGCGCTTCGTTCAAGTTATCGCAATCTGCGAGTGATCGTGATTGATGATGGATCGAAGGACAAGACATTGCAGGTGGCCAGAGACTGTTTTCATCGAGAAGAAGCTGCCGGCCGCGTACTGATTCTTACCAAAACTAACTCCGGTAAGGCTGAGTCGCTAAATTTCGGCTTGCAGCATCTGTATGAAGACGAGGAAATCTTCGTGGGCATTGACGCCGATACGGTGATCGCACGTGACGCGATCTCGCTGCTGGTGCCTCATTTCCTGGATCCTAAAGTAGGAGCGGTTGCGGGTAATGCGAAAGTGGGTAACCGCGTCAACCTGTGGACGCGTTGGCAAGCGCTGGAGTACATCACCAGCCAGAACTTCGAGCGCCGGGCGCTGAACACACTTGGGGCAGTGAGCGTGGTGCCGGGAGCGATTGGCGCCTGGCGGACTTCCGCTGTCCGCGACGCGGGGGCATACCATACGGACACCGTCGCTGAGGACGCCGATTTGACGATGGCATTGCTTCGCAACGGATACCGCGTCGAGTACGAAGACCGCGCACTGGCCTACACAGAAGCGCCGATGAATGCCAACGGTTTGATGCGGCAGCGCTTCCGCTGGTCATTCGGCATACTGCAGGCGGTTTATAAGCACCGCGGAGTCTTTGCCAGGAAAGGCGTGCTGGGTTTTGTTGCGCTGCCAAATATTGTGATTTTTCAGATATTGCTGCCGCTCGTCTCTCCGTTCATTGACATCATGTTCGTAGTGGGCGCGCTCTGGTACTTCGTGCAGAAATATTTTCATCCAGAATCCACCGACCCTGCGAGTTTCCAGCGCTTAGTCATCTTCTTCGCCGCGTTCTTGATTATTGATTTCATCACTTCGGCTATTGCCTTCGCGCTGGAGCGCAGTACGCCAGATACCCGCGAAGATTCGTGGCTGCTGAGCCAGGTCTGGCTGCAGCGGTTCGCCTACCGGCAGTTGTTTTCGCTGGTCTTGTTTAAGACCGTGAAGCGGGCCGCTCAGGGTGACCCTTTCTCCTGGGACAAGCTCGAGCGCACGGCCGCGGTCACGTATGAGGAATCTGAAGATTCTGTGCATGTGTAGCGACGTTCTCCTTCATGTACCCTTTAATGTCCTCGGGTCGCCTGAGCGCCACAGAATCGTGGTTGAATAAATCCGCATGCCTCGCACCATCATCGAACCGTTTCGCATTAAGAGCGTTGAGCCGATCCGCTGGACGACTCGCGAGGAGCGGGAAAAGCTACTTCGGGCCTCACACTACAACCTTTTTTTGCTTCCCGCCGCCGATGTTTTGATCGACCTGCTCACCGATTCTGGTACCGGCGCCATGTCTACGCACCAATGGGCCGCATTGATGGAAGGGGACGAAAGCTACGCTGGGAGCAAAAGCTTTGAACGCTTTCGCTCCTCCATTCAGGACATCTTCGGCTATCAGCACGTGATTCCCACGCATCAGGGACGCGCCGCTGAGCGAATTCTTTTCGGAGTCACTTGCAAGAAGGGTGACGTTGTTCCCAACAACACGCATTTTGATACCACGCGGGCAAATGTTGAGTTTGTAGGCGCTGAAGCAGTCGATCTGCTGATTCCGGAAGGGCGAGAGCCCAGCAACAAACGTCCATTTAAGGGAAACATGGACGTGGCTGCGCTGAAGGAACTGATTGCCCGGGTTGGGCGGAAGCGGATTCCGTTGGTGATGCTCACTATAACCAACAATTCCGGTGGAGGGCAGCCGGTTTCAATGGAAAATATCCGGCAAGTGAGCGCGATCTGCCGCAGGCACGGCATTCCGCTTTATTTCGATGCTTGTCGCTTCGCCGAAAATTCTTACTTCATCAAGCTGCGCGAGAAAGGATACCAATCCAAAACTCCCAAGCAGATTGCCCAGGAAATTTTCAGCCTTGGTGATGGCTGCACTATGTCGGCCAAGAAGGATGGCATGGCAAACATTGGCGGTTTTCTCTGCACCAACGATGACCTCTTGGCGCAACAGGAGAAAGATTTGTTGATCCTCACCGAAGGATACCCAACCTACGGAGGTTTAGCGGGGCGGGACCTCGAAGCCATCGCGGTTGGCGTGCAGGAGGCACTGGAAGAAGATTACCTGCGCTATCGGATTGCCTCGACTGCATATCTGGGCAACCACATTGCTGAGCAAGGAGTGCCTATCGTGCAGCCTCCCGGAGGCCACGCCATTTACCTGGATGCTCGCGCGTTTCTGCCGCACGTTCCAGTGGAACAGTTTCCTGGAGTGGCGCTTGCGGCCGAGCTGTACCTCGAAGGTGGCATCCGGTCAGTCGAAATTGGGAGCCTCATGTTTGGACCGGCGGCGAAAATGGATCTGGTGAGGCTGGCGATTCCCCGGCGGGTGTATACGCAGAGTCATGTGGACTACGCCGTTGAAATTATTTTAGAGGTTTGGAATAAGCGCGATTCCATTCGGGGACTCAAACTCACGTACCAGGCTCCATTTCTCAGGCACTTCACGGCTCAACTTGAGCCCGTGAGCGCTTAGAACAATTAGCCGTTATGCCGCTTTGCCAGTCGGCCTCATCCGCGCCGGCAATTTCACCGGAGGTCGAATGAGCTGGCTGTAGATGTCGTTTACGTCGCCTACGACTTTTCACCAAAGGTAGCGCTCGCGGATCCGTTCCACGCCCAGCTTGCTCGCGGTTTCGCGCAGCCTTGAATCTGACAACAGCAAGCTCAGCATCCGCCGTAAATCTTCAGCATCGCCTCTCCGAAAGGTAAATCCGGTCCTTGCGATGACCTCGCAATTCTCGGGTGTGTCACTGGCCAGCACGCAGACACCAGCCCCCATTGCATCGAGCAGGGCAAGCGATGATCCCTCCAGGTCGGACGGCAATACGAACAGGGCTGCGTTGGTCAGCACTGCTTCCAGCGTCTCGCCGGAAAGCCAGTCGAGAATCTTAATTCTTTCGCTCTGCCGTGCGCGCAGAGTCGCGGCGTAGGCCTCAGTGTGACTTGACCCACCTGCCAGGACCAACTGGAACGGGCACTCTATTTTCTCGAATGCGTCAAGAAGCAAATGACAATTTTTTTCCGGTGAAACCCGTCCGAGATAGAGGACGTACTGCGACGGCGCGAGCCCCAGTTGTTTCAAATGCAGTGAAGAATGCTGTTTTCGCACCTGAGTCCCGTTTGGAACATACACAGTCTTCCTGCTGTAGCGCGAACCATAATAATCCTCCAAACAGCGTGATACGACGATTGTCCTGGTAGGTAATGTCGCAGAGGTCCACTCGCCAACCTGTAAGACTCGCCGTGCAAACCATGCCCATTTTTTCCGTTGCCAATCCAGACCCTGAACAGTGACGACAGTTTTCTTTCCAAAGAGGCGCGGAAGAAGGGAAAACAAGGATGGCCCGAGCGTGTGGTAATGCACAATGTCATATTTCGCGAAGCAAGCATGAACCGTGCTGAGCAAGGTGTGTGCGAAAGTGT
>WNFR01006856.1_pt1 | contig 20152 bp, 14 predicted proteins | sample 5400221 | NCBI WGS metagenome assembly WNFR01 (sample SAMN13153357, study PRJNA577476) | soil metagenome | isolation source: 40 cm soil under Madrone tree | place: USA:California | collected 2016-06-14 | reverse complement strand
CGGGAGCCGTCTGGATCAACCCGCCCATTATGCTGGGCGGCCCGCCGGACTCAGAGCCGGTGCTACACTAAATTCAAATGGTCGGTGTCTCAAAGTCGTTGACACGCGCCGTCTTCGCAAGCCAATGCTAGCCGCGCTCAGAAAAAAAGGAGTTGATGGAGAAGGCGCGGACCGTGCCTCGGTCCGATTGACGCGCGAAACGTTTTGGAGTAGAAGCTTGTCTCAAACAAGGTCTCGTTTGGCTCGAAATTAGCTTAGTAGCCCAATCTCTTCGAGAGGGGACGATTATGAATTCCAAGAAATCAATCCTACACTTCGCGGCGGTGATCCTCTTGCTGGCGGCTGGGCCGCTCGCGCTCAGCTATGCCCAGCAGATCAGTTCTGAGACGTTGGGGGCGCTTCGATATCGTTACATCGGTCCGGTTGGGAACCGAGTCAGCGCTGTCGCCGGTGTGATCGGTCAACCCAACGTGTATTACGCCGGCGCCGCATCGGGCGGGATCTTCAAGACCACTGACGGAGGCACGCATTGGCAGCCCATATTTGACGATCAGTCTGTCTCGTCGATCGGCGCGCTCGCGGTTGCGCCGTCGGACCCGAACATCGTCTGGGCAGGTACCGGCGAAGCGTGGATCCGCAGCCATATTTCAGTCGGCGCCGGTATCTACAAATCCATGGACGCGGGTAAGACCTGGACGTTCATGGGTCTTGAGAAGACCGGACGAATCGGTCGGGTGGTCGTCGACCCACGTGACCCAAACATCGTCCTTGTTGCAGCGCTGGGACACGCGTATGGCCCGCAGCCTGAACGAGGAGTCTTTCGCACGACCGATGCTGGGAAGACGTGGGAGAAGGTCCTGTTCACCGATGAGAACACCGGGTGCTCTGACCTCGCGATGGACCCGAACAACTCACGCATCCTGTTTGCCGGAATGTGGCCACTCGAGATCCATACCTGGGGCAGGGAGAGCGGTGGGCCGGGCAGCGGGCTCTTCAAGTCGTCGGACGGTGGCGCCACGTGGAAGCGACTCACCGGTCACGGATTGCCGACTCGTACGACCGGCAAGGTTACTGTTGCAATCGCGCGATCGAACTCAAACCGGGTTTACACGCTCATCGAGACCGGCGACGGCGTTCCGCTCAAAGGTCAGGAAACAGATCGCGGCAAGCTTTGGCGCTCTGATGATGGCGGTGAGAATTGGCGGCTGGTGAGCTACGATCGCAATCTCGGCGGCCGTACGCATTATTACTTCCGCATGGCGGTAGCCCCGGACAATGAAAACGAAACGTACTATCTGACCGCATCGTTTGCTGTGTCGCTGGATGGTGGTGAGACCGAAAGAATAGCTCAGTTTGCAAACAGCCCTGGTGGCGACAATCACGATATATGGATCGACCCGACCAACCCGAGTCGAATGGCGGTGGCCAACGACGCCGGCGTCAGCATCTCGGTCACTCGCGGGCGAACCTGGGAACGAATCCAGCTTCCCATTGCTCAGATCTATCACGCGACGGTCGATAATCAGATTCCGTACAACGTGTACGGCAACAAACAGGACGGCCCCTCGTATCGCGGGCCCAGCAACAGTCGCACCGGAGGAGGCGGCTTTGGCGGAGGCATTCCGCGCAGCGCGTGGCAGTCGGTCGCCGGCGGTGAGAGCGGTTGGGCCACTCCGGATCCCGTAGATAGTAACATCATCTGGTCAAGCGCTTCCGGCTCAGGCAGTGTTGGCGGCATCGTCGAGCGCTTCGATTTGCGAAACGGTCAAGCTCGAAACGTCGAGGTGTGGCCCGACCAGACTAATGGATCGCCGCCCGCAGATCTGAAGTATCGTTTTGTGTGGACCATGCCGCTTACAATCTCGCCACACGATCACAACAGGATCTACGTCGGCAGCCAATACGTCCATCAGACCACCGATGCCGGCCAGAGCTGGCAAGTCATCAGTCCCGATCTGACTACGAACGATAAGAGCAAGCAAGTTTTCTCAGGTGGGCTCACGGGGGACAACATCGGCGTCGAGTACAACTCTGTTGTGTTCGCCATCGCCGAGTCGGCGAAAGAAAAAGGATTGATCTGGGCGGGAACCAATGACGGGCTGGTGCAGATCACTCGGGACGGCGGGAAGAACTGGGTTAACGTTACGAAAAACATCCCGAGTCTCCCGCCGTGGGGCACAGTCAGCAACATTGAACCCTCGCGATACGACGCCGCAGCGGCGTACATCACCGTTGACCTTCATCAAGTGAACAACCGCGATCCGTTCGCCTACAAGACCAGCGATTACGGGAAGACGTGGAAGACGATCACCAACGGCATCCCGCACAGTATGCTTAGCTACGCGCATTGCATCCGCAAAGATCCGGTGCGCCGCGGGCTGCTGTATCTGGGAACAGAGAACGCGCTCTATGTTTCGTTCGATGATGGCGAGAACTGGCAGCCGCTTCAGAACAACCTGCCGCATGCGCCGGTGTACTGGATCGCGGTGCAGGAGCAATTCAACGACCTGGTCGTCGCTACCTATGGGCGAGGCTTTTGGATACTGGATGACCTAACGCCGCTGCAGCAAATGAACCGAAGCGCTCTCGACGCGAGCGCTTATCTGTTCACCCCCAGGCCGGCGTATCGCTTTAGAGGCGCGACGGTGCCGTTCTCGCAGGGCGACGATCCGACTGCCGGGCTGAATCCTCCATACGGCGCGGCGATCAGCTACTACCTGAAGTCGGCATCGAAGGGCGACGTCAAAATCCGCATCGAGGATTCTAACGGGCAAACTGTTCGAACGATCACCGGAACGAGCCTCGCGGGTATCAACCGCATCGCATGGGATCTGCGAGGCGAGCAGTCCAGGGAGATTCGACTCAGAACGAGCCCCGCATATGCGCCCGAGATTCGCGTCGGAGCCGAAGGGTGGCGGCCTGCGCCGGACGGTGGGCGAATGTCCCTGCTCCTTCCGCCGGGAGCTTACACCGTTAAGCTCGCGGCCGGGGGTCAGGAGTTGAGCCAACCGCTGATCGTAAAGAAGGACCCGATCTCCGGCGGCAGCGAAGCAGATATTCAAGCGCAGTACGCGATGCTGCTGGAACTGCGAAAAGATCTGGAGTCGGCGGCAGATATGGCCAATCAAATAGAGGCCATCCGCAGCCAACTAGACAACGTAAGAGCGCTGTTGCCGGGCGGCGCGGACGCCGCTCCCGCTAAGTCGGCGGCCGATGATCTCGACAGGAAGTTGATCGAGGTCGAAGACAACCTGATTCAACGCAGGCTAACGGGCACAGGGCAAGACGGCGTCCGGTGGCCAGCAAGGCTGGTCAGTAAGATTAATTATCTTGCAAACGGCTTGAGCAGTTCGGATTTCGGCCCGACCACTCAGCAGCGAGAGGTGCGCGCGCAATTCAAGGAGCAGTTGGCGGCGCACCGAAGACGCCTCGATGAGGTTATGAGCAAGGACTTCCGTGCTTTCAACGAGCTATTGCGAGCGCGGGGTGTGGGGAACATAGTCGAACCCGCCCCCACTTCAAGACAATGAGGGCATCGACGCGATTGTTTTTCACTACCGATCAAGCCCGATGTCCTTGATGGTGCCTGGCTGAATGATGGTGTCCGGCTAAGCGATGCTTGATGGCTCGACGATGTTTGAAACCTTGATAACCGATCGAACCAGCGGGACCCAAGGCCGCACCGACCGCGATTGGAGCGGCCACCGACACGACCTTGTGCGTCGTTCCATGGTGGTGGTGCCGCTTAACGTGATGGGCGGACGCTCCGGGCGCCGCTAACAGGAATGAGAGACTTAGTGCGAGCAAAATAGCGTGAGTTCTCTTTTTCATGGCTTCTCTCCACGCTTATAAAAGGCAATAGGGATGCCAGACGGAAATCCTGCATGACGGTCTCCAACTCTTGCGGTAACGCAGGTTAGTCTCACTCCGAGCTGATTGAACCGCTCCTTAAAACAGTATCAATAGAATGCACTGGGAAGCATGGCAGAGGGAAAAACAGTGGCAACAATTACAGATGACTCCGCAATCCCGACCTATCTCGCCAATGGAATCTCTACTTACAGCAGTGGCTCGCAACGGGGATAATGATCGCCGCATACTGCTTTGATGGCCGCAATGCTTGACAGCATATGCGACCAGCCTCATGCTGCTTTGGTGTTGAACGCGACTTTATGAACAGTCGGATCACCGCAATTAAAAAGCTGGAGGGTTTCGTGAAAAAACTAGTACTACTACTGTGTTTCTCGTTTGGAGTATTTATTTTTGGATTTCAACAGGCAGAATCTCTGATAGTTAATGCAAGAGACGCCAGGTCAGAACGAAGCGAGTACTTCGCTCTCGAGTCAAATCAACCGAACAATGCAACGCCGATCGAGGAGGCTGAGCTGCGAGCTGCCTCTGCGAAAGCTATCAAGCTCATTCAACAGTCGCAGGCCGTCTGGGCCAAAAAGGAGACTTGCAACTCTTGCCATCACCAACTCCTTCCGCAAATTCCGATCAAGCTGGCGCGCGAGCACGGCGTTCCCCTGGATGAAAAAGTAGCACGGGACACGACCGCCAACACCTTCGCTTATCTGAAAGACCTTGATGCGGCAGTCCAGGGTTACGATTATATTGACGTAGTCTTCGACGGCTGGGAGTTGATCGCCGCCAAGATGGCCGGCGTCAGACCAAACCTGTCCACTTCCGCCGCCGCTCAATTCATCGCCTCACGCCAGCTCCCCGATGGTAGTTGGCCGACTATCGATGCCCGCCCGCCCCAGTCCAACGGCTTCTTCACGACCACGGCCGTTTGCGCCCAGGCTGTGCGGACTTACATGCCCGAACAGTTCAAGGACGAGAGGGAGAGCAGGCTGCGGCGGGCTCGCGAATGGTTGCTCAATGCTCGGCCTCGAACGACTGAGGATCGGATCTTTCAACTGCTCGGTCTGCGTTGGACCGGCGCGGACGAAAAAGTTGTGAAGGATGCGGCGCGCCGGCTACTCTCAGAACAACGCGAGGATGGTGGGTGGTCTCAGTTGCCGGCGTTGGCTAGCGACGCCTACGAGACCGGCCAGGTGCTGTCCGCGCTCCACGACTCTGCCGGCATTCCGACCAGTGATCCCGCTTACCAGCGCGGGGTGCGCTTCCTTCTTAAAGCTCAAGAACCGGACGGCTCCTGGCACGTTAGCTCGCGTCTACATCCGCCCGCTCCGGTGAGCCCTCCTTACTTCGAAACCGGGTTCCCGTATCAGCACGATCAGTTCATCTCGACCATGGCGACGAGTTGGGCTGCCGCTGCTTTGTTGCATGCACTTCCCTTGAAGGCTGGAGACGAACCGGGACGAACGACGTCTCTCGATATCGCGCCCGCTGAGCAACCCGAATGGGTTCAGATTGCGTTGAACGGGAGCGCCGCCGACTTGAAAAAACTCCTCGATGCAGGGATGAAGCCGGACTCCAAAACGGCTGAGGGGACTACAGCGTTGATGTTTGCGGCACGCGACGTCGAGAAGGTGAAGCTTCTCACCGAGCGCGGAGCTGACGTGAATGCTCGCGCTGCTACAGGCGTCACCGCGCTGATGGTCGCCGCTCGATACCGGGGGAACATAGAAACACTGCGCTTGCTGCTCAAGAAAGGCGCAAAGCCTAACGCGGACAAAGGGGTCGAGGTCCGCAACGATGCCACGGCGCTGTTTTTCGCGGTGATGGCCGGAGACGTTCAGACGGCGGGAGCGCTGCTTGAAGCGGGAGCAAGACTCGGCGACCGGATGAAAATACTCGGAAGGTTTGCGCAAAGTCCGTTGATGTACGGCGTGTTCCTGGACCCGGCTATCATCGAGTACTTGATCGGCAAGGGCGCAAACCCAAACGAAGTTGATGATGACAAAATCTCGGTGCTGAGCTGGGCTACGATCGGCAATAATGCGGGCATGGTTAAGTCGCTGCTAGCGAGGGGCGCGCAGGTGAATCACGTGGACAATTTCGGCATGACTCCGCTGCTGTACGCTGCGTCGATCGACTTCGGCGATACAGCCGTGCTGGAAAAGCTGATCGCCGCGGGCGCAGACTCGAGTGCGAAGAACAAGGACGGTCAGACGGCCCTCGATCTGGCAAAGAGCTATCACCATAAAGCGTTGGCGAACCTGTTGGCGGCGAAGATTGCGACGCGTTGAAGCCTTCCGGAATGGGTTAGGAGACACGGGCGGATGCGCAGGTTACAGCATCAAGAACCCATCTCTGACGAGGTGGGCATGCTTGCTGACCAGGGTTCGCATAAAGTCGACTTGAGCTCTGCTAAAATAGCCGGGTGCCGGAACTCCCTGACATAGTCGCGTACATCGAAGCGCTTAAACCGCGAATCCTTAACCAACCCATCCAGGACATTCGCCTTTCAAGCCCCTTTCTCCTCCGTTCGGTAGAGCCGCCCCTAAGCGAGGCATCGGGAAAGAACGTTACCAATCTCCGACGGCTCGGAAAGCGGATCGTGTTTGGGCTTGAAGACGAACTCTTTCTGGTGATCCATCTGATGATCGCCGGTCGCTTTCACTGGAAGGAGACTCGCGCAAAGCCTAATCGGCAGACGCTCGCCAGCTTCGTCTTCCCGAATGGAACACTAGTGCTGACCGAAGCCGGCTCAAAGAAGCGCGCCTCAATGTACTTCGTGCGAGGAGAATCAGCCTTAGCCGCCCACGACCCGGGAGGTCTCGAGGTCCTCGAAGCCGATCTCGAAACCTTTTCGGCTCGATTGACCGCGGAGAATCACACATTGAAGCGCGCTCTGACCGACCCGCATTTTTTCAGTGGCATCGGCAACGCTTATTCGGACGAGATACTGCACGCGGCCGGGCTGTCGCCGCTAAAGTTGACCGGCCGTCTCGAAGATTCCGAAGTGCGGCGGTTGTATGAAGCGACGCAGGCGACACTGCGGCTTTGGTCGGAGAAACTGTGCAGGGAGGCTAAGGAGAGTTTTCCGGAGAAGGTTACTGCGTTCAGACCGGAGATGTCCGTGCACGGCCGGTACGGCAAACCCTGTCCGAAGTGCGGTACACCGATCCAGCGGATTGTCTATGCGGCGAACGAAGCGAATTACTGTCCCATGTGTCAGACTGGCGGGCGACTCCTGGCTGACCGCGCCCTTTCCCGTCTCCTGAAAACCGACTGGCCGCGTACACTCGAGGAGTTGGAGCAGAGACGAGTTGCGAGGTGAGAAGCAGAGGGCAAGGAGCGAAGCGCAAAGAGCGAGTGGCAAAGGGCGAAGAGCGAAGGGCAAAGGGCGAAGGGCAAAGCGGCGGAGACGCGCGCTCGCATTTACTTGCTTTTTGCTCTTTGCCCTTCGCCCTTCGCCCCTTGCTGTTCTAGCGTTGGACCAGGAACTCTACCGACCTCCGGAATTCACGATTCGACTTGTCCTTGATCTCCACGCGCAACGCATAAAAGCCCGGCTCGAGGTCCAGGTTTAGCTGGCCACCGATTTCGATGCCCTTGTTGTCCTTTCCCATCATTCGCGAGGAAACAGGCTGCGGCTCACTTTCATAAATGATTCTGTCGTTCAGGGCTATCTCAGATCGAATCGTCAGGTCGGACCCAACGCTCGAAGGAGCGTTGTAGAGCATCAGGTAGTAAACAAGCACGCTGCCGGTCTTGTATGACTTGATCGCGTCAAGTTGCTGAGGACCAGTCACCGGCTGCTGGGTCTCGCCTGCTGTTGCAAGCAGCACGCTGCTCATCTCGAGCTTCCCCTTCGCAAGATCGGGGACTTCAACCAAGGCGTTCGCGGTTCCGATGTTCTCGGTCTCAGGCTCGAGCGCCCCTACTCGAACCTGATAGGAGCCGGGCTTCAATTCCAATCTCTTGGTGTAGCTGAAGCCGGAGCCCCTCACATCGCCCAGTTGATCGTGCGGCACGCTTCCTTTGATCCTCTCGACGAAACTGGTTACCAGTTTTCCGGCGCGATCGTAAATCGTGGCCGCAACTTCAAGGGCCAGCGTAGCGCGGTCGCTCATCTCATGGTAGGTGAGATGGCTTCCGTCTATTAGCATCTTGATGGAGACCTGCGCCTTGTCGCTTTCGACCTCCAGGTAGTGAGCAGATGCGCTCACATTGATTGCAGTCTCGGGTATGGGACGAGCTATTGCGTCAAACAGCCGCTGCCGCGGAGACTTCGCCGCCGCCTTTGCGCTCTTTACCAGATCAGAGGCGAGATAGCCTCTTTGAGTCCTCACGCTGTAGTCGGGATGTCCTTTGACTCGCAACACGATGTCGCGAAAGCCCTGGCCGTCAGTCGAAGGATAATAGGCGAGCGTATAGTAGCTGTTATTGCCCTCGAAACTTTTCTTGAGCGCCCAGTTCACGTCGTTCGTTCTGAAGAAAGCGTCGCCGCCGGTGTCCTTGGCGATTGCGTTCATCCCGTCCTGCGCTTCCTTCTCCGACGCTGACGCGTAACTCGAGACCCGGCCGAGAAAGCTGGGGTCGAAGGCCCTCATCGAACCCCCACGCCGCGATGCGTCGATCTCGAGGGGCGCTTCGAGGCCTTTCGAGTTTAACAATGAGAATCCGTCCGAGAAGAAAAACATGACCCGCTGACCGGGCGCTTTGGACATCAATTCGGCCGCTGCTCTAAATGTGCCGAGGATACTGTTTCGCTTGAAGGCGGCCTGAGCCAACACGTCTCCTGCTTTCCCCAGGGCCATCTGTTTGAGCATCGCCGGAGAGAGCAATGTCGGATCCAGCCCCTCTTCGTTCCCGAGAATCTGGATGGCCAGCTTTATTGCATCCGGGCTTTCGCGCCTTACGTCGGCAGCCAGAGCCGGCGTGAAGTAGCTGTTAAAGCTGGAACCCCACGTTGCGATTCTGTCGATATAATGACGCATCAGATTGCGTTCGCGTGTGAAGCGCGCCGGAATTCCCTCCATTCCGCCGCTTGTCACAATCATCACCGCGTCCTGGTCTGTGATCTGTTCGTCTACGAACTTCTTCAAGCCCTGCTTTACTCGCAGCAGGTTTTGTCCGGCCATATTAACCGTATCCACGAATAGCATCAGCGAGCGGGCTGGCACTGCCGCGGGCGGCGGCGGTTCGCCGGGCGTGACGTTTGCAAGGTTCACACGCTGAGAAATCGATAGCGGCCCAACCAGTTCCTCAGCAAAGGAGCTGATGTCCTGCAAGCGGCCCTTTTCGCGAAGCTCGAAGTCTTCCTTTTTTAATCCCTGGACAAGGTGTCCCTGGCCGTCCGTGATCACTGCGCGCAGTTCGACCAACACCGTCTTCAGCTCGACCACCCAATCCTTGTCCTCCTTCTTTTTCTGGTCCTGTGCGGCGCTGTTAAAGCTCGTCGATAAAACGAGCACGCTACTTAGGAAAAGACAAACTACATCTTTCATCGTTTATCTCCGGACGATGCAGAAAACTGAGGAGATCGGCGTCCGCCAAAACCTCCGCCGCCTCTGGGAACTCAGACATCCTCGTCAGCCTCTTCTCGAGTAACATCGAACAAGGCAGGGATGCTGCGCTCTCTGGGACGCTTAATGACGCTGGGGTGCTTAGTGTAACCGACCCCTCCGGCTATTCAAAGTGCCAAGTACTAACAACGATCACAGAGGCTCCAGGCCTGGGCCGATCGTAACGAAGGATCAGAGGCTGAAGTCAATGCTGCCGCCCGAGAGCTTTCGCGTAAGCGCGACGCCTACGCCGACGATCCGTTCTGAGGCTTCAATCGGGCGGCTGCCAGTTTTCGTCTCCAGGAACCCCGGCTCTGCAAGTATACCGAGCCTCACGCGGCCTTCCTCTTCGATCAAGACGATGTCACCCGTAAGCGGCACGCGGCCATCCGCGCAAAGAACGATGTCTCCTTCGAGCAGGCTCTTCTCCGGCCACGACCCGTTGACCGTCACGCACTCGTAGTCTGCTTCCGGAATCCCCAACACTTTTACAATAACGTCTTCATCGTCGGCGTAGACCTGAAGCCGACGCTTCTCGTGCGCGGGTATGTTTTGATCTTTTTCCACTCAGTGTTCCCCAACTCGAATCATAAACGCTTCCATTGGGCGAAGGCTAAGCCGGATTCGCTCGAGATGGCTGCGCTTCCGGTGGGAGAGTGATATTTGAATCCGGGATGAGTGTTGATGTCAATCTCGTTTATGAGGCTCAAGCTGTTTGCGCCGCTGAGTTGCACGGGTTAACCTCAGTGGCTGCTGACAGACCTTAAGGTGAGTCGACGCGAAGCGGGCGATCAATGAGCGAGGCCGTTACACTCAAGGAGCTTGCGCTGAAGATCTGGCGCGAATCACGCGAGGACGATGTGTTCGGAAGCGCCGCCACGCTTGCGTACTACTTTTTGCTGGCGCTCTTCCCGTTGCTGATCTTTTTGACGAGCGCGATCGGATTTCTGCCTGACGTGCAAGAGAGCATCCTCAAGGGACTCGCGAGAGTGGCCCCACCCGAAGCCATGAAACTCGTGCGGGACACTTTGTCCGATGTGGTCAGTCATCGCAGCGGCGGCTTGCTGTCGCTCGGGTTGATTGCGTCGTTATGGTCGGCGTCCAGCGGAGTCGCTTCTCTTATGGACGGTCTCAACAAAGCCTATGGCGCCGCGGAGAGCCGGCCGTTCTGGAAGAGGCGGTTGAAAGCGATCGCGTTGACCCTCGCAACGGCCCTCCTGGTCGCAGGCGGATCATTGCTCGTAATGGTCGGGCATCGGCTGGGTGGGTGGCTCGATCACGCGCTTGAGATTAGCGCGGCGCCCGCACTCATCTCGACTATGCTGGGGTATCTGACAGGGTTTGCGCTGTTGCTTGCGGGAGTCGCGGTGCTTTACTACTTCGGTCCTGACATCAAGCGAGGACACAGACGAGTCAAACCCGGGGCGCTGTTTGCGTGTGTTGGTATCGTGATAGGGTCGCTCCTGTTTTCTTTTTACGTCAGGGTGGGGCCAAGCGCGAGCGCAACTTACGGAAGCCTGGGAGCGGTAGTCACGCTCATGCTGTGGCTGTATCTGGTGGGACTAATGCTGCTGATAGGGGGCGAGATCAATTCGGAAGTAGCGTAGACTTCAGTCTGCGCGCTGCTGGTGAAAGGTTGGCTTCGAAGAGATCGCGCAGACTGAAGTCTACGCTACTTCGCCGCGGCTTTGGTGAGCGGGCGTGCGAGCAACTTTGCGTTTTCCCGATACAACTCGAGGTCGGTTTTTAGCTGATCGCTCGTGGCGAACAGCCAGAGAGGATACAAGTCAAGAAAGATTTCTTGCGCCACATCCAGAAAGGCGCGTCGCGTGACGACCCGATCCGCCGGCCTGAAGTGCTCGCCGACGGTAAAGCCATCGAGCTTCAGCCAGCGGCGCGCGGTCTTGGGCAGGGGCCATTTCGTGACCCGGCCATCTTCGGCGCCAGCCAGTTCCCAATACGATTCGGCTATCGCGCGTTCGTCGAGATAGCGCTGAAACGGTCGTGTGTTTTTCTTTATTGTTTCATACATGGGTCTGGTGCGCAGCGCCCCGTGACCACCCGGGTAGAACCCGACTGAGACGCCGTTGGGATAGATCCCGGCATAGAGCAGCGCCGAGTTCCACCACTTCTGGCCGCGCTGCGAGAACCCGACATAGATAACCGGGCGATAGGGCGGGCGATTCTTGTGAAAGCGCATGTCGTTGCTAATCCGGCTGATGGTACGCCCTACACGCGGTTCGATCTCGATTTCCTCGTTTAGCATGTGGATGATCGGACCCAGTTCAGCTACGAAAGCCTTGACCGGTTCGAGGACTTCCGCCTCGTATTCGCGGCGGTGTTCGTCGAACCACGGTTTGTTGTTGTTTTCGGCAAGTCCCGATAAGAACCGGAACAATCCAGCCGAGAAACCTTCAAAACGGACGCGATTCATGCAGGGCCTCTTTGGTCACAACGACTACACTAACCGAGATTGCCACATTCTGGGCTGAGCTTAAGGGCTCGGTATGGCCGCTGTCAACCGGCGATCCAAACGGTGATCCAAACGGGTGATCCAAACGGGGTCCCTGGCCTTAATCGTAACAATTGGAGCCAATGACCCCGCTTTTGGCAGGGGTTGTTCTTTCCTTTCGTGTTCTCGGTATTTTTTCTCTTAAGGCGCGCTCTACCTGGTTACGTGGGAAACGAACAAAATCTGGAGGTTATGATGAACGAAACTTCCAGCTTGCCCCTGCGCTCGCCAATTGCTTAGACTGAGCAGGAATGTCCGAGCCGTCCTACATCGAACTGCTCAAGACTGGAGAACTCGAATCGCGCGTCGAGCGATTGATGGGGATGCTGCGGGTGTGCCGGATCTGCCCGCGCGACTGCGACGTGGATCGTCTGAACAACAAAGTCGCCGCTTGCTACTCAGGGCTCCTGCCAATCGTTTCAACTCACACGCCTCACTTTGGCGAAGAGCCTGCGCTGGTCGGCACTCGGGGAGCCGGCAATGTCTTCCTCGGGTTGTGCAATCTGCGCTGCGTCTACTGTCAGAACTACCAGATCAGCCAAACATTCAAAGAGCAGCGCGAGAATGAAGTCTCGTTCGAACGGCTGGCGGAGATTTTTCTCGAGCTTCAAGATCAGGGTTGTCACAACATCAATTGGGTTTCGCCGACTCACTTCGCGCCGCAGTTGGCAAAGTCGCTGCTGATGGCTGCCCGACAGGGATTGCGGTTGCCAATTGTGTACAACACCAATGCCTACGATTCAGTTGAGGTGTTGAAGCTGCTCGACGGGATCGTCGCGGTCTATTTGCCGGATCTCAAGTACAGCGATGATGAAGCCGGTCGCGAGTACTCGAAGGTCACGGAGTACGTGCGTCACTCGCGCGCCGCAATCAAGGAGATGTACCGGCAGATGGGTGACGCGCTTGAGTACGACGAGAGCGGGTTGCTGCGGCGAGGCTTGATCATTCGCCTGCTGGTGCTACCCAACGACATCGCGGGCATCTTCGAGTCGCTCCGCTGGATACACGCCGAGTTATCGCCGAAGGTGGCCGTTAGCTTGATGGCGCAATATTTCCCGACAAACAAAGTAACGCTTGAGCGTTATCCTGTGATCTCACGCAAGATTCGCTGGAGCGAATGGCTGACGGCGATCGAACAAATGGAGTCGCTGGGGATGGATGAAGGCTGGCAGCAGGATTTCGACTCGGCAGCGGAGTATTATCGCCCCGATTTTGGAAACGGCGAGGCGCCATTCAAAGATATCGTTGACTTCCAGGGCGGTTACAAGTGAAGGCGCAAGCGACGGGGGAGTCGCCGCGTGGCGACTCCCCGCTTCACGTTGGCGCCGCAGGACTAGAAAATAATCTTCGCGGCGAGCTGAATGTTCCGCGGGTTCAAGCTCGTCGTCGCCGTGCCAAAGCCGGGCGCTACGACGAACCTCTGATTCGGGAACGTCCCCGTCGTGTTGAACATCACGTTTTGAATTCGATCGAAGTTCACTCGGTTGAATGCGTTGAACGCCTCGACTATCAACTGAAGCCGCGCTCGCTCATAGAACCGAATCTCCCGCGTGATCCTCGGATCGAAACTCACGAACCCAGGGCTGATGAAGGTGTTGCGCCCAACGGCAGGCACGCGGTCAGTCGCCGAGTTGCCGTCGTTGTTAATGTCCGAGCCAACCCGAGCCGAATAGGGACGCCCATCCTCTGCGGTGAATATCGCGGCCAGGCTCCAACCCGTTAGCAGCGCGCGTGCTGCCGTGTTGCCGATCCCCTTGGTGTAGCCACTCAGGTCCCACACGCCGCTAAGGACAACGCGGTTCCGCACATCCGCGCTGGCAAGCCCGCGGTCGTCGCGATTGTTGAGCGTGTTCTGCACGATCTTCGAATCGTCCGCGCCGATCACGACCGATGTCGCATCGGGCACGTCGTCGATCGCTCGCGAGAATGTGTACGCGGCCGTCATCTGGAACGACTGCGCGAAACGCTTGTTCAATTGAGCGGTCAGCCCGTGATAGATTGAATTCGCTGTCGAGTCGAATAGAGATATCCGCGCGAAGTTCGTGAGCCGCCGGCCGGGGAAACGAAGGAAGGTGTAGTTGTTGCCGGTCAGATCCTGTACCGTGACCGGAACCGGCGGCAGCAGGTTGATGTCGCGAGTGCGCTGGACATGCGTCCCCCTCACTCCAAGATAGGTGACGGTGAGCGAGATGTCCCTGGACAATTGCTGCTCCGCGCCGAGGTTCCATTGCTGAACGTAAGGCGAGACGTAGTCGGGCGCGAAGACGTAAATGCTCGGCGCCGCCGGTGTGCCTCCGCTCGGCAGTGAAGTGAAGCGAGCCGGATAAGTCGGCATCGCAGTGCCCGTAAACCTTACGTTGATCACTTGTATGCCGTTGTTGGAAGTCGCGGTCGCCAGCATGATCGCGGGTGTGCGCGCGAAGAATACGCCGTAGCCGCCGCGCACGACTATCTTCTCAGACTTGAGCGGGTTCCACGCAAAGCCGAGCCGCGGGCCGAAGTTGTTGTTGTCCTGATTCACCTGCCCGGTGTTGATGCCCAGCGCCGCCAGCCCCGGATCAGGGTTGGTGATCTCGGGCCGCTTCATTTTCTGAATGTCATACCGCAATCCAAGATTGAGAGTTAGCCTCGGGCTCACTCGCCAATCGTCCTGCACGAATGCGGAAAACTCGCGAATGTCGGGATTTGTCGTAGGGCCGGTAGTGCCCGCGCCGGGGAAAGACTGCTGGAAGAAGGCGGGCTTGCGATTGGCGAAGTCGGCCAGCGAGTTGAAAGTATACGAGCCGCCGAATAGCCCGGGGAAGAAATTGAGAATGTTTTCAATGTTGACGTCAACGCCGGTCTTTAACCGGTGTCTGGCGAGGTCGTAGCTGATGTTGTCGATGAACTGATAACGCTTCTCGGTGGTTTCACGCGGGCTGAAGTTGTTGCGGCCGAGGTTGACGACCGTGCCGCCCTGTAGAATCACCGTCTCGGGCACGTCGGAGTTGGCGGTTCCCGGCTCCTTGTCCCGCGCCCACTGGAACCTCCCTTCGTTAACCATGCGGTTGGTTAACACCGATGCGAGCGATAACGTCAGCGTATCAGTCGTCACCAAAGAACTGCCGCTGTGCTCGAGGGTGGAATTGGTCGTCGGTATGCCCGTCGCGGCGGAGTTCTCCTGCGCAACCCCGGTGAAGTTTTGACGATTGTATCGTCCCGTGAAGTGATTCGATTTCGACATCTGCCAGTCGCCTTTGAACAGATAGACGTTTTGATTCAACACCCGCGCGTAAGATCCCGCACGCGGCGCGATCTCAGCCAGAGCGGCTTGCTGGGCCGCGAAGTTCGGATCAGTAGACGCCACGCGCGTACCGCCCAGCACTACGTCGATGGGATCCTGGCGTCGCTGCCCGTCATAGTCGAAGAAGAAGAACGCTTTGTCTTTGACGATAGGGCCGCTGAAGTTGCCGCCGAACTGGTGAGCGACCAGCGCAAGCCTTGGCCTTTTTTCGTTGCCCGCTGCGTCGCGGCCGGCCGCGTTGTTGAAGGTAGTGTTCGCGTTGAGCGCCTTGTCTCGATAGAACTCGAACATCGTTCCGTGATACTGATTGCCTCCCGACTTGGTGACGACGTTGATCACCGCGCCGCCGGCCCGGCCGAACTCCGCGGAGTAGCCGTTGGAATTGACCTGGAACTCCTGCACGGCGTCTTGCGAAAACTGATATGGCGCGCGGCCCGAACCGGTACGGCCCAGAGTCTGACCGAAGAAGGTGTTGTTGTTATCGGCCCCGTCGATCTGAAGACTGTTGAGCGTGCCGCGCTGACCGGCGAAGCTGATGTCGCCCGAGCGCGTGCGGTCCAGGGTCACGCCCGGCGTGAGCAGCACGAAGTCGATGAAGTTGCGCCCGTTCGCCGGCAGGTTCGCGACGGCGCGTTCGTTGACGGTAGCCGATACCTGCGTCCTCGTGGTCTCGACTATCGGCGCCTCGGCGGTCACGTTGACGCTCTCAGCGGCCCCGGCCGTGCCAAGTTGTATGTCGAGCGTCAGCTTCTGACCAACTTCAATCTGGATGGCTTCGCGCTTTGCGGTAGTGAAGCCTTGCTTTTCGATCGTAAAGTCGTAATCGCCGACGGGAAGCAGCGGCAAGCGATAAAGCCCTTCGCCGTTTGTGGTCGCGTCACGCGTCAAACCTGTTTGTCTGTTGCGCGCGGCGACCTTCGCATCGGGAACGACTGCTCCGGTAACGTCGGTGACACTGCCTTCGATTGATCCGCTCGCGGCTTGTGATTGCGCAAACGCCGCAGATGTGAGCGGCGCGATAAGCATCAGAGCACAAAACGCGGCGGTCACGCATGTGAATAATGGTCTGATTTTCATATTGATGCCTCCTTCTTTAGCGTTCGAAAGGTCGAACTGGTTTAATGATGAAGTTGGTAGCGGCGGGCGACCGCAAGTTCGTCTCGGCAATCACCAATTTCAAACTTAGCCTGATCGCGATGCTATAGCGGTGGTCGAGAAGTGTCAAATCATGTCGCGCCACTGAACGTGCTGCGTTTTAGGAACTGACCGTCGCCGGGCTTGCCAAGATACTTGCCGTCTTCGATCACCACTTTGCCGCGCGAGAGGACCGTCTTCGCCACACCCCGCACCTTCATTCCTTCATAAGCGCTGTAATCCACGTTCATATGATGAGTCGCTGCCGAGAGGGTCATCTCTTCGTTCGGGTCGAAGATCACAATATCCGCATCCGATCCTACGGCGATCGTGCCCTTTCGCGGGAACAAGCCGAACAGCTTCGCCGCTGAAGTCGAAGTCAGCTCGACGAAGCGGTTCAACCCGATCTTTCCGGCTGCCACGCCGCCGTTATAGATCAGACTCATACGGTGCTCGACTCCCGGCCCGCCGTTTGGGATTTTGGTGAAGTCGTCGCGGCCGAGTTCCTTCTCCTTCATGCAAAACGGACAATGATCGGTCGAGATGACTTGCAGATCGTTGCCCTGGAGCCCCTGCCACAGCTTGTCCTGATTCCACTTCTCGCGCAGCGGCGGAGTCATCACCCACTTCGCGCCCTCGAAGCCTTCGCGCTCATAGAGCGAGTAGTCCAGGAACAGATACTGCGGGCACGTCTCGGCGTATGCAGGAAGCCCGTTGTCTCGAGCTTCGCGCACTTCTTCAAGCGCGTCCGCGCAGCTCAGGTGAACGATGTACACCGGAGCCTCGGCCATCTCTGCGATGGCAATCGCGCGGTGTACGCCTTCCGCTTCGGCTTTGGTTGGTCGAGTAAGCGCGTGATACTTCGGCGCGGTCTTACCTTCGGCGAGCGCGTGTTTGATGATCTCGTTGATGACGATTCCGTTCTCTGCGTGCATGCAGATCAGGCCGCCCCATTTGCCGGCGTTCTTCATCGCGCGAAAGATCGTCGCGTCGTCGACAAGAAACACTCCCGGGTAAGCCATGAACATTTTGAAGCTCATCACACCTTCGTTGATGAGCTGGCGCATCTCGGGCACACGTTCGTCCGGCAAGTCGGTGGTAATCAAATGGAAGCCGTAGTCGATCGCGGTCTTGCCTTCGGCTTTCTTGTGCCAGTTGTCGACGGCTTGAATCAGCGATTCGCCGTGATATTGAACGGCAAAGTCGATGATGGTTGTTGTGCCGCCGTGAGCAGCAGCGATCGTGCCGGTGCGGAAGTCATCGGAAGCGAACGTGCCGCCGAACGGGAGTTCCATGTGAGTATGCGGGTCGATGCCGCCGGGAATGACAAGCTTGCCCGTGGCATCGATCGTGCGGTCGGCTTCCATTGAGAGCTTCGCGCCGATGACTGCGACTTTGCCATCGTCGATGAGTACATCTGCGAGGTAGTTATCGACTGCGGTGATGACGTTCCCGTTCTTGATTAGAACTTTCATTGTTCTGACCTCTTGGTGAGTTAGCGATCCTTCGTCTTTTAGTGCCTTAGTGGCGGATGTCCCAGGCAGGTCCATTAAACAACGGGCGCAGTTGCGCGTCAACGCCGAACGCCCTCGCCTTTACCGTGCGTTTTGTCCGGGCACTCGCTGAAATAGTTCCACTTTGACTTTCATCATTGGCCGCTCTTGGTTAGAATGCTGTTCCTCGGGGCCAACCGGCCGGTCGGTCGGTCGGCATCAAAAGCTCCGAGCCCCGGCTCATTTTTCAGATAGAACGTTTGGATGATTTGACCTGGAAGGTATAGGATTCGGTTCGTCTTGCTGGAGCTGGATACTATCATCGAAGTTCGGTTGTGGACTCCAAGCCAGGGTTGTAGACAAAGTATCAGTTCATCAACGATGGAGGTTTGAGCCATGACACCGAAACACGGTCTCGAGACCGAAGGTCACCAAATAGATCGCCGCTCCTTTCTGACCTCCACTGTGCAAGTGGTCGGCGTAGCCGCGGCAAGCGCGATGCTGCCCGGCGCGTTTACTAAGAGTTTTGCAGATACCGCGAACGGCACAACCGCGACTGTAACAACGAACGCCGGAAAAGTTCGCGGACGCATCGTGGAAGGCGTGAACGCCTTCAAGGGGATTCCCTATGGCGCGCCGACCGGCGGCGCGAATCGGTTTATGGCGCCTAAAACGCCCGAGCCCTGGACTGGTGTGCGCGATGCCTTCGAGTTCGGCCATTATGCTCCGCAATCCAACAGGCCGCGCGGCGACAAGCAGCGCCAGTTCTTCCGAATCCTGGGAGCTGGCAAACCGAACGATGCGAGCGAGGACTGTCTTTATCTCAACGTATGGACGCGTGGAGTAAACGATGGGAGGAAGCGGCCCGTGATGGTCTGGTTTCATGGCGGCGCCTACGACCAGGGAACGGGCGGCTCGATAGGCTACGACGGCGCCGGGCTCGCCGAGAAGCAGGATGTCGTCGTCGTTAGCGTGAATCATCGGCTCAACGTCCTGGGCTACTTGTTCCTGGGCGATGCCGGAGGTTCCGAATTCGAAGCCTCGGCAAACGCCGGCCAGCTCGACCTGGTGGCCGCGCTTCAGTGGGTTCGCGACAACATCAATGCGTTCGGCGGCGATCCGAACAAGGTTCTGATCTTCGGGCAGTCGGGCGGAGGCGGCAAGGTCTCGACGCTGCTGGGCATGCCCTGCGCGAAAGGCCTCTTCCATCGTGCGGTCATTGAGAGCGGCGCAGCTCTGCGCGGCAGCCCCCGCGATGCGGCGACAAAGACCGCCGAAACCCTGATGAAAGAGCTTGGGTTGAGCAAGGGTCAGGGGCGTGAGCTACAGAACATACCGCTCGACAGACTGATGGAAGCCGGGAACAAAGCGCGCTTTGGGCCAGTGGTTGACGGTAAGGTTCTGCCGGCGCATCCGTTCGATCCGGTGGCGACGCCGGTGTCGGCGGACGTGCCGGTGATTGTCGGCTACACGCGAACTGAACGCACGGTATATGAAATTGACTCGCCGGCATTCGGCAAGCTCGATGAAGCGGGGCTGCTTGAAAACGCCGGCAAGTTGTTGGGCGATTCTGCTGAAAAGGTGATTGCGAGCTACCGTAAGAAATATCCCAAAGTCACGCCGTATGAATTGTCGACAAACATTTCCACGGACGCCTCCGCGATGAATTCCATACGGCTTGCGGAACGCCGCGCGGCCATGGGCAAGGCGCCGACATATTTATACGTGTTCGCATGGAAGACGCCGGTGATGGGACTGCGCTCGCCGCACACGCTCGAGATCCCGTTCGTGTTCAATCACATCGACGTGAGTGAAAGCATGGTTGGCCCGGTGAATGCCGCGATGAGAAAGCTCGAGGCGGACAGCGCCGGGGCCTGGGCTTCGCTTGCTAGAACTGGAAACCCGAATCACAAAGGGTTGCCGAACTGGCCGGCCTATTCCGTGGACAAGAGGACGGTGATGATCTTCGACGCGCCGTGCCGGGTTGAGAACGATCCTACCAGCGAAGTCAGACAGATCATGGAAAAGCGCGGAGGAAATGTTGGAGGACCTCTGCCTGCGCCCGGCGAGTAGTCATTGGCGAGGGCACCGCACGGTCTCAAATCTTTTGCGGTCTCCGCGGTTCTCGGCGTCTTTGCGCGAAACGCACGATGAGCGAGAAACGCAAGCTGAGTTCGCGCAAAGCAACCTAGCTTCTATGGAAAAGCAGATGCCGGGGTGAAACTTGTTGTGTCGCGTCTCGACGAATCCGGGTAATATTCCGGGGCTCGCGGGTCGCGAAGGCCGTTGCGTCATTGGCGACTGTGTGCCC
>WNFR01005421.1_pt1 | contig 20152 bp, 20 predicted proteins | sample 5400221 | NCBI WGS metagenome assembly WNFR01 (sample SAMN13153357, study PRJNA577476) | soil metagenome | isolation source: 40 cm soil under Madrone tree | place: USA:California | collected 2016-06-14 | reverse complement strand
GTTCCAAACCGATAAAGTCTTCGTCGGCGTTTTAATCTTTGCGATCTCCGGTATGGCCCTAACCGAGGTCATCGACCGGTTTGAACATCGTTTCGATAAGTGGCGTCCGAAAGTAGGCCACGATTAAGCTCCTCGATTCCACGTTGCAATTGTTCTGACCCGAAAAAGTGGCGCTGGAGAAATCTAGCGCCACTTTTTTTAGCCTAAAAATCCAAAAATCAATTCTTCGGTCCCTTAAAATCAAACCATTTCCGCCCGAGATAGAGTGAGTTGATACAGACCTCCGAAATGTGATTTGGCGTGCCGTCGTTACGTTTCTTGGTTCTACGAACTGTCTCATCGCACAATTCCCCTCGTGCCTGATAGGCTCTGTCCAGGAAATTGGCTACACTACACTCAAGGAGTCCATTTAACGACACGATACCAATCGCGCGCACAGATTCAATCCGGATGAGTTCCAGTGAAGAACCCCGCCGTTTTATTATTGGATCACTTCCGGCGCGTGCAATTTTTTTGCACGAGGAAATTGGACTACTTCAAGTAAAAACGCAATAATGTCGACGCACTGCTCACGGGCATTGTAAAAAAGATCGGCGGAATGTAATCAAGCCCTGGCGATACTCTGGCTGTACGCCCAGCGACGCTCGTCTTCTGATTTTTTTGTTGTTATAGGAATTCGATGACCAGCCCGCGCCGCCGACTTGCCATCCGGGGAATAATTTTCGTTGCACTAATCGTGCTCCTGTTCTTCTTCAGTCGTTACATTCCGCGGCCATTCAGCGCATTCGCCCCCCCGGGCGAAGATTTCGACGACTTCGAGGGAATCTATTCCAGCAGCGACAAGCTCAGCAAATTCCTCCAAAACTTGGGGCCGTATTCTCCCGCCGTTTTCGTGCTTTTGCAGGTTCTCCAAGTGGTCGCGGCGCCCTTTCCGGGAGAACTCACCGGCGTGGCGGGCGGCTATGTTTACGGCGTGACTGTCGGTTTTCTACTTTCCACGGTCGGGCTTTCCCTAGGTTCCTGGGTTGCCTTTGAGCTGGCGAGTATACTCGGTCGTCCATTTGTCGAGCGCTTCGTCAAGCGCGAGGTCTTGGAGAAGTTCAATTTTCTCACGACCAAAACCGGGACACTAATCTGTTTCGTGTTATTTCTTTTTCCGGGTTTTCCCAAGGATTATCTTTGTTACGTTCTTGGCCTTAGTCGAATGAAATTGAGCACGTTTTTGATCGTTTCAATCCTTGGACGGCTGCCGGGCACGTATCTTCTCACCATGCAGGGCGCGACGATTCGCAACGAGGAGTACCACACCTTTATAATTCTTGCGTTTGTTTCGATTGCTGCTCTGGGAGTCGCATACTTGTACCGAAACCATATCTTTGCCTGGATCAAGCATCGCCACGAACACAAGTAGCGCGCCACTAAAAGCTCAATCCGCGGGTTAAAAAATAAAAGATTGGCGCAACGATTATTCGGTACCAAGCGAACGGCGTGAGCTTGCCGCGCTGGAGAAAACTCACAAATCCCTTCACTGCAATCAGGGCGACGATAAAGGACACGATAAATCCAACTCCGAGCTGCAGCGAATCGTGAAAAGCCATTTGGTCTCGCATCTTGATCAGTTCGTAACCAGTCGCGGCGAACATGACCGGCACGGCGATGAGGAAAGAAAATTCTGCGGCGCTTTTCCGATCCAATCCGAGCAGCATGCCGCCGACAATTGTCGCCGCGGCTCGTGAGGTGCCCGGCCACAGGGCCAGAACCTGAAAGAGCCCGATGCCAACAGCTTGCCCGAGCGTGATCGTGTCTAACGTGTTAGCGCTTCGCCGCGACCCATAGCGTTCCACGAGCAGGATTGCGACGCCTCCAAGGGCCAGAGCCAATGTCACTGCCCCGGGATTGAAGAGTTCATCCTTGATCGCCCGTCGCGCCAGATAGCCGACGAGCAACGCAGGCAAAGTCGCAAGCCCGACACGCCAAAGACCAGACCATCCTTCCAGACTCGACCGTGTTGGTGCAAACGTTGGCTTGCCAGAGGGAATCAGCCCGAGGAATCGGCGCCAATAGAGGAAGACAACTGAAAGAATCGCGCCGAGCTGAATAACGACCTCGAAACTTGACGCAGCTTCGCCAACAAAGCCGAGCAGATTTCCGGCAATGATCAAATGGCCGGTGGAGGAAACCGGCAGGAATTCGGTGAGACCTTCCACGATCCCCAAGATCACCGCGATGGTCAAATCACTCATAGCTGCCTCGTTGTCCGTCGCGTTAATATCGCCTGGAATTCTCGATTCGTTGCGTTCCGCCTACTGGGAACTTGAATGTTCGCGTCACGGCTTCGTGACTAAAACATATTCGTCGACTGTGGCCAACTTTTTCGGCGTTTCACCCACTTCCCCCACCAAACGCTGCAGGTTCTTTTCCTTCGCAATAACTAGCAATGGATGTTTGGTCGTTTTCCAGCGTTCACGGAATTCCGCGAAATCCAATATCGCCTTGCCCCACGGCGTCACAGGATCCTCGCGTTTACCGATCGCATAATAATTTCCCAGAAAAGTTCGTTTCTTATAACCATGAGTTATCAGCCAAATCGGTCGTTGGGCGCGCAAATAGAAGGCCATCCCGGCCAGATAAGTATCATAAAATACCACCTGCGTGCTTGCGGTGACTTGTGGCAGCGCTTTTTCCGCGACGGCCTGCGCCGAGCGGTTGGGCGCTATCGCAATCATCATCTCGGTAATAAAAATCAGGAAGAAACCCAAGCATATGGCGTGAATAGTGTAAAGTTGTCGCTGTCTCGGCAAGTCGCGCGTTGGTGCTCGCCGTGCCAGGTAACCGAGCAGCGCCAAAGAAACCGCCGCATAAACCCAGACGAAGTAAGCCATGCCATTTATACCCGAGCGAATTTGATACGGCAAAATCGATGGAAAGAGCGACCCTGCGGCTAAATAAAACGCGTTTAGACTTTGGATCATCCAGCCGAGCGCCAAAGCGAAGCGCAGCTTGGACTCGGATTTTTGGTGGAGACGAACCAGGGTCGCCGCAGTCAAAATGGCCAGAGCCGGAAAGATCGGCAAAATGTAGTGAGGCAGCTTCGATTTCGACGCCGAGAAAAACAACAAGGGTAAGACTACCCAGAGGATGAGAAAGAGCGTTTTGTCATCCCAGGCTTTTTTCCAATTATCTTTCACCACGTATGGCAGCAGCAACGTCCACGGAAAAAAACCGACGAGTCCAACCAAAATAAAATAGTACCAGGGCTCCCAGCGGTCGAAATTTGCGGTGGCATACCGTCCAAAATGCTCCGACCAGACGTAATAAGCGAGATAGCCGGTGTTGCGTGCGTCGGCTTGGAGATACCAGGGCAACACGACCGTAAAAAATAGCAGCGCGCCCGGAATCAGATAGATCTTGCGTAGAATGTGCCAGCGCCGGCGCATCAGCATATAGAAAAAGAATACGATCCCCGGAATGACCACGCCGATCAGACCTTTGATCAGCGTCCCGCCGCCGAGCGCGAGGTACATGATCACACAGAATTTCCTGCGACGGCTCGTGTCTTCGGCGTGATCGATTTCGTAAAACGCCCATAGCGCAAGGGTCTCCAGAAAAGTCAGCGTCATGTCAAAGATCACTATGCGAGCTAGGATGAAAAACTCGGTGCTGGTGAGCAAAATAAGAGCACTCCACAACGCCACCCACCACCCCCACCGTGCACGGGCAAAGTGATAAACCACCAGCACGCATGCCAGAGCCGCCAAAGCGGACGGCAGCCGCGCCGCCCACTCGGACACGCCGAAGAGTTTATAAAAGAGAGCGATCAGCCAATAGAAAAACATCGGCTTGTCCAGCACCGCGTGAAAGTTTTCGTGTGGCGTGACCCAATCGTGCAGGACGAGAATCTCGCGCGCTTTTTCAGAGTTTCTACCTTCGTCCGGTTCGAACAGCGCGGCGCCGCCGAGTTGGTAGAGCAAGACGAAAACCACCACGACGCCCAGCAGCGATAATAACCAACGATCAGCTGATCTGGACGTAGCGTGATCTGAGGATTGATCGTCAATTTTTTCGGCGGTGCTCGACATAAGATAGGCTCGGGGTGGGATTAAATATGCAGGTTTACCTGACGTCCGCCGATTTGCAAGACACAGACAGAACAAACTCGATCTTCACGACCGGCTAATGTCGATGGTGGCTTGCGTGGCGGGTTGTCCAGGGCGCGCTGCGCTCGTCTCATCGGTCATTGCGTCGTCGATTCGCTACATTGACTTCGCCAAATCGGTGGCGTAGCGTCAATTTTGCTTCACAGGAGGTGTTTTATGTTCGGAAGTCTCGGAGCTCCAGAGCTTATTGTGATTTTTATCGTTGCCCTCCTCGTTTTCGGTCCAAGCAAACTTCCCGATCTCGGCAAATCGCTTGGCGAGGCGATTCGAGGATTCAAAAAAGCGATCAACGACGTCGAGAAACCTCCCATCGAGAGTTCATCACAGCCGGACGACCACAAAGAAACGACCAAGCCCTAACGCAGCTCGTCTCGCGCTATGCCCGCAGGCGAGCGATGAAGCATCGTCCAATAGCCGCCAGTCTTTTAGTCGCAGCGCTGTTGATACTCGCCGTGCCCACGGGAGTCTATGGCCAGCAGCCGGTCGCAAGCTTTTATTACGACGAGCACGGCAACGTCGTTCGCCAAGAACAGGACACCAACGGCGACGGCAAGATGGACCGCTTCATTTATTACAATGCCCAGGGGCAGACGGAACGAGTCGAGCAAGATGTTAACTTTGACGGCAAGCCCGATGTTGTCATCTATTACGAATCGGGAAAACCGGTCCGTCAGGAAATCGCAAGCAAGAATGACGGCAGGATTGATACCTGGTTGTACCTCAATGCCAAAGGGGAAGTCGAAAGCAAGGGTCAAGCTATGGATCTTTCCGGTAAACCGACCTTATGGATGTATTATGAAAATGGCCAGCCCGTGCGAAGCGAGGAATCAACAAAAGCAGCCGGCGTCGCGAATCGACGCGTTTACTACAAAGACGGCAAGATCAGCCGGGTGGAAGAAGATACCAACGGCGATGGCAAGTCGGATACCTTTTCGTATTTCGAGAATGGCCAACTGCTTAGAAAAGAACTGGACCGAAAGCATGTCGGGAAAATTGATCTGTGGGGCTATTATCAGGATGGCCGGTTAATCAAACAAGATGAGGACTTGCACGGTGACGGCAAGGTAAGCCGCATCGTCTATTTTAAGGGTGATGAAGTAGTTCGCCGGGAAGAGGATACGAGCCGACGCGGTCGCATGGACTTGATAGAATTTTTTTCCCAAGGCCGGCTGACAAAACGCCTGCGCGATACGAAGGGAACCGGCAAATGGGACACGGTTTCTTATTTTCAAGACAACCAACTCGTACGCGAAGAACGCGACACTAAGGGAGATGGAGTATTTGACTTTAGAACTCTATACGATAAAGGCAAAATCATCGCCCAGGAGGCCGACACCAATGGCGATCGACGGGTCGATGTTTGGGTGAATTTCCAGAACGGGGAACGTATCGAGCAGCTCGAAGACCAAAAGTATGAGGGCAGAGTGACCGCTCGCTATGTTTTCAAAGACGGTCAAGTCGTCAACCAAGAGCAACTGGAGAATGTCGAGCCACCAAGAGCATCCTCGACCTTCGCGAGCGTTGAAGAAGAACTTCGCAGCATTGCCCGCGATGGTGCATCGGTCGTGGTCGGCAAACCTGCTGCGACCACTTTTTCCGGGTTGGAGTCCGGCGCAGAAATAAAGTAAGATTTGCCCCTTGGGTCAGTGTCAAGATGAAAAAGCGATTCGGCTTATTCGTGCTCGGATGTCTTATCGCAATTTGCGGCTGCGATCCGGTGGCGGTGCAATATCCACCGGGCTCCGCGCAATATCCTCTTCCCAGCTCGAATTCTCCCGCGGCCACTCCACAACCCCCCGAAGTCTCTGGCTCTCAACGCTGGCAACACGCCTGGAACAAAGCGCTGGAAGGCGTCGCCATGGGTGGGTCCATCGCCGGGCCCTACGGCGCGGGCGGTGGTTTGATTCTAGGTCTTATTACGGGCTTGATCACCGCTGATTCGCACTATGGTCAGATCAACAACCAGATCTATACTGAACAGAAAAAAGACCAGCAACTCGAAGCTGCCATCGAGCAGGAGCTGGCGCACCAAAGGGATTTGGAAAATCAAATCACAAATGCATCGACCCCTACGTCCGGTGTTGAACCGACCGTCCAACCAGTATCAGCAACCCGTCCATCTCAAACACCATTACCGGGGCAGACTGCCACGAGCGGTAAAAACTCTCGCGACAATAATAGCGTCGCCGCTTTGACCAAACCGCCAACCATCCAAGCTTCGCCGAGTCCATTCAAAAATGTTGAAATGAAAGATATTAACGGCGACGGAATACCGGATCTTTGGATCTATTACAATCCTCAGAAACCGGGTGAAATCATCCGGCAAGAAGAGTCGACCAAAGGCGATGGCCGCGTCGATACCTGGAGTTACTTCAAAGACGGCAAAATGGTGCGGCGTGAAGTCGATACCAAACAACTCGGCCGACCGGACACGGTCTATTTTTACGACAACGACAAAATCATCCGTGAGGAACGCGATGAAACCGGACAGGGAAATATGACCTACCGTGCGACTTACCAAAATGGCCGGCTCGCCAAGGTCGAGAAGGACACCAGCGGCAGCGGTCGGCCCGACCTGTGGATCTATTATGATGCCAGCAGGGATGGCGAGATCATCGTCAAAGAAGAGCGCGATCTCAACGGCGACGGGATCACCGATCTTTGGACGTACTACGAAAACGGCCGCATCGTGCGCCGCGACGTCAACGCCGCAGGGCTTGAAATTCTGTCAAAAAAGGAACAGCTTCCCGCGCCCGGCACCGAGTTGACGAAAATATCAATTCCAGGAAGCTGAAATGGCACACCAGACTTCCGTGGCTGATTGGGAAGATTCAAGCCTCCTCACGCTCTTCCGCAGCCCCTTTCTGATCCCGTCGGTACTGTTCCACACTTTGCTATTTTTACTCGCGTTGCGCGCCGCGACGCTCCCTATCGCCAAAACCGACGACACGCCAATTTCGGTCCAGCTGGTGGAAATAAGAGACGGTGGATCGACCAACAAAAGCATCGGTTCGGGGAGTGGCCCCGGTGGCCCTCGTGCTTTGCCAAAATTGGGCACGCCGACTGCGCCCGCGCAACGAGTCGGCAAATTAGATAGCGGTTCGGTCGAAACTTCGGTACCGAGTACCAACCCTGTCGAAACCGCGCCGCCACCGAAACCGATTACTTTACCCGGCCCAAAAGTTTTGGCGGCGGAGCCACGCGCCGAATCGGTAAACGCTAAAGAGACTGCGGCGGATTCACTCGTACGGTTACCGACAAAAGAGAGCCCCACCAATCTTCCGGGTAGCAGTGCTGCCGATCTCGACGCCCACCAAAGGACGCTGGCGGCCTTAAAAGGCGCGGGCGAAGGGCCCGGCATTAAAGCGCTCAAAGAGGGCACACAAATACCCGGCGCTCTCCGAGGGACCGGGACCAATTCAGGTCCTTACGGTGTCCCCGGCGGAAGCCAGAGCGGATCGGGTTTGGCCGGCAACGGGACCGGAGTTGGAACCGGCGGCGGCAGCATGACTGGACTCAAAGGATTGCCCAGCGCGGACTACAATCAATATCTTCTTCAACTCAAGAAACGAGTTGAATCTGTCTGGAAATATCCCGATGGAGTCTCCGGTGTTCAGAAGGTGGCCATTCTATTCACCCTCGATAAAGCTGGAAGACTTGTCCGATCCGAAGTTTTAGACTCAACGGATGCACGGTTGAATGCCAGCGCCGTCGAGGCGATGAGACGCGCATCCCCTTTTCCTCCGATCCCCGAAAACCTAAAAGACCTCGCCAACACGCCCTTACGCATGCAGTTCACGGTTACCATCGGCGTCCGCGGTTAAACGTTGCCGCGCGCGTACGATCCGTTTCATTGCAATAATTTTGATATAAGGTAAACATCATCGCAACATCGGGAAGGAAGTCTCATGCAGCCGACAGGTCTTGATTTTATCGACATCATCCATAAAGGCGCCATCGCCACCTATCCACTAATTCTGTTGTCCATCGTCAGCGTCGCAGTCGTCTTTGAGCGCTTATGGTCGCTAAGAAATATTGGGGCAATCACGCTGAGAGTAACGGAATCGATTCTTGAACCGATCAAGAAGGGGCAAAGAGATCTGGCCATCGCGATCTGCAAACAGAACTCGCATTGCCCGGCGGGTCGGATTTTTTTGAATCTTTTGGAGCGGGATGGAAACACGCGGTTGGACGTCGCCAACAATATCGCTGCGGAAGCGATGTTCGAAGAAGGTCAGAAACTCAAAAAACACCTGTGGATCCTCGGCACGGTCGCCAGCAGCGCACCCTTCATCGGCCTGCTCGGCACGGTGGTAGGAATTATCAAGTCCTTCGAAAGCATGGCCATCGCCGGCACCGGTGGATTTGCCGTCGTCGCTGCAGGGATTTCTGAAGCTCTGGTCGCAACGGCGCTGGGCTTGGGCGTGGCGATCATCGCGGTCATTTTTTACAATTATTTTCAGACTCGCATTGGCGCGCTCAACGGCTTGTTTCGCATTCAAGTCGCCAAGGTTGTTCAGCATATGAGCGTCTGAGGTATTTTCATGGCAATCACTCCACTCGGGGGTAACGACGAGAGTTCCGACATTGTCGCGGAGATCAATATCACGCCGTTGACCGACATTTTTCTCGTCCTCCTGATTATTTTCATGATCACGAGTTCGGCAATGATCGAATCCGGCGGCAAAGTCAACCTCCCGAAAGCCGTCGCGACCCAGTCGGAGTCGCGCGGCACGACGGTGACAGTCACGCCCAAACATGAAATCTTCGTCGATCAAAAACCGGTCAAGGAAGAGAACTTGGAAAAAACCCTTCAGGATGCGTTGAGCGCTCGCGCCGATAAAACCGTGATTCTCCGCGGCGACAAGGACGTCTTGCTGGGCGACACGGTAAAAGTGATGTCGATTATTAAGCGCGCCGGCGCCTCGGAGATCGCCATCGCGGCAGAAACAGAAAGAAAGGCCCGCTAGCAATTTCTGCTTTATAAACCGTGATCGACTGAGTGTACCGCCAGGTCAGCGGGCGGGTCCATCGCTCGGCGGCGGCAGTTGCTGCGGTCGTGTTAGGCTATCTTGCCGGTTCCGTTCGATCTCGCGTTGAATCTCCGTGGAACTCTTACCCAAGCGCTCGACTTCCAATTGAAGATTTTTTTCCTTCTCGAGGAATACTTCCAGTTCCAAAGATTTCTGATTTCCAGACTGGTAATAAATGTTGATCGTTTCGCGGCTATTCGAACCATCGCTGGCGCGCGCTAAAACATCGATTTGGTTTCGTCCTTCCACCACCGGCACCGCTGAGGCGAAAAATCCGTCAGCAGCGAGACGAAGCTGTGTTGCTTTCTGGCCGGTCGTCTGGTTTACGATTTGCACGTAGTCTACGCCGACCACGGAGATATTTTCGAGCACCGCAAGCGCATCTGCGGGGCGCACCACCGGCGTGTACGTGCCGCCGCTTTCTTTGGCGATACCGATAGCCGCGCGCGGGTATGAAAGAGCTTCCTCGCCTAATGCAAACACATGAACCTTGATACCCGCTTTGCCGGATAACCTTGCCGCATTGATCGTCAAACTAATGTCCTCGGGGGTCATTCTTTTGCCACCGCCGATCGGTAGCGATGGAAACCCATCGGTCAGCAGAAACTGGACTTTGATTGCGTCAGTTCTCTTCTCGCTGGACCCGAGCCCCATTAACTCGGTGATCCCCATACGAATACCTTCGACCATATTCGTGCCGCCGTAAGGACCGGCGCGAAGAATGTCAGCCAGCACGCGGCGAACCTGTTCGAAATCATGGGTCAACGGCTGCGTCAATTTCGCGCCCTCGCTGAAAGTCAACACGCCCACCCGTGTGGTTTCGGAATTGAGCTGGAGGAGCAAGCGGCGCGCGGCCGCGATCTCGGCGGCAAGAATGGAATTGCGCGGATTTCTCAAGGGCGGTTTACCGAGGCTCATCCCGCCGATGCTGATCTGCGGCATGCCAAAGCCGGAGCTTTCAGGCGGCTGATCCGCATCCCCTAAATCCGCACCGCCGTACATCGCGGTGCTGCCGGAAATATCGATCACTAAAAAAATGTCGACGTTTGCCGACCGTCCCGCGTCCCTGGCGACTTTGCCGTTGACGAAAATAGATTTCTGATCTTGCGTGATCCGGCTGCCGTCTTTGGGAGATAGGATTTGTAGTTTGGGTTCGGCCACGCCAACGCCGTCGAAACCCGCGACAACGAGGAGAACTAGATAAAGCCTAACGAACCAAACTCGTGACAGGTTCATTGTGCGACCTCTCGAATACAGCAAACGCTAACACGAATACTCTCGGCGCAAAAGAGACCGCATGGATCGAAGAAATCTCGGTTATCACCAAAACGCTTCGCGTGCTATAATTCGATTATGTGGAAGGTGACCTGTATCCTCGCGCTTCTGTGCGTGACCAGTTGGTATGGCACGGCCAACGCACAATATGTTTTAGTTTTAAAGAACGGCCGGCAAATCAGTGTTCAGAGTTACCGCGAAGAAGGTTCGATGATCAAATTTTCCGGCCTCGGCGGCGAGATCGCGATCAGCAAAGAGCAGGTTCAAACCATTCGCCGCGCCGGAGAAGGTGACCGGCTCGGCCCGCCTAGTCTCGCCGTGGATCGGCTTCCGCCAACAATTTCACCGGAGCGCCCACCAGCGCCGACAAAATCAGCCGAAGCTAAACCGGCTAACGTAACACCCCCAGTCGAAGAACAACAGGCCAAGAAACGAGCTGAAGAAGAAAAAGCCTACCAAGACAAAGTGAAAGAGCTGACCCAAAAGCTGAAAGAAATGCGCGAGCGTTACTCTCTTATCACGCGGGGCAACAGCGGTCCCGAGGCGAGTTTCTTTACCACCGAAGAAGCGTTTAAAGGCCAGCAGGCGGATTTGATTTCACGTCTGCGAGATGCCCAGTACAAGGCACAAGGACTGCCAACCGGCAGCGCGTCTCGGTCGCCCCCTTTTTCGCTCGATGCGCCACCCGCGTATACCGAAAGAGAGAAGGAGTTGAGCGACCTGAGAGCTCGGATCAATCAAGTTGAGAATGACCGACAGAAACTGATCGAAGAAATGAAAGCAAAGAACTTCGAGACCGGCTCTCTATTCTTGGATTAAATCGGCTGCGGCGCGAAGTCCAAGCAGATAACTGTCCACCCCGAATCCCGCGATTTGCCCAACCGCCACTTCGGCGATAAAGGAGTGATGGCGGAACGGCTCACGCTTGTGAATATTGGAAATGTGAATCTCCACGGTGGGGATGTCTAGCGCTGAAACCGCGTCGCGCATCGCCAAGCTCGTATGAGTGTACGCTGCGGGATTGATCACGATCGCGCCGAATTTATTCGCGGCTTCTTGGATCCAGGTGACCAGCTCGCCCTCGCTGTTGGACTGGCGAAAGTCGATCTCGATGCCGAGTTCCCTGGCAAGCATGCGCACTTTTTGCTCAATCTGCGCCAGCGTCAACTTTCCGTAAATTTCCGGCTGCCTTTTTCCCAACAAGTTTAAGTTGGGACCATTCAGGATCAGTACCTTTTTCTTCGCCATGAAAAATGCCTTCGCGTCGCGGCAGACAATGCGTCGGAAGAGTCAAGCGCCTAACGCGTTCAAAATCTCCCCAGGCGCGAGCCAGTGGAAACGCGTCTTGCCGATGCCGCAACAAATAACGAATTTGATTTTTCCGTCTGCCGCTTTTTTGTCGACTTCCATGCCCTGAATCATGCTGCGCATCGACACGCCTGAAGGCAATTCCGTCGGCAAACCCGTCTTCTTGACCAATTTGATGATCCGCTCATAGCTTTGTTGATCACAAAATCCTTGCTGCACCGACAGCGCGGCCGCTTTCACCATGCCGACACCGATCGCTTCGCCATGGAGAAATTGCTGGTAACCGGTGGCGGCTTCCAGGGCGTGCCCAATGGTATGACCAAAATTAAGCACCGCGCGCTGATCGTCCTCGCGCTCGTCGGCTTCCACGACCCTCGCCTTGATCGCGCAGGACATTAGAATAATCCGGCTGAGCACTTCGCGATCCAGCTTGACGATCTCCTCCACCTTTTCTTCCAGCAGACGGAACAGATCCGGATGTTCGATAATGCCATATTTAATCACTTCTGCGAGGCCGGCGACGAGCTCTCGGCGCGGCAGCGAGCGCAGCACGTCGACGTCGATGAGAACCAGCTTCGGTTGATAGAAAGCGCCGATCAAATTTTTGCCGCTTTCATGATTCACCGCGGTTTTGCCGCCGACACTGGAATCCACTTGCGCGAGCAACGTCGTCGGCACTTGCACGTATGGAACGCCGCGTAGATAGGTCGCCGCGGCAAAGCCGGTGAGATCTCCGATAACGCCGCCACCGAGCGCCAGCAGGCAGGACTTTCGCTCAAACCGTTCGGCGATCAAGCGATCGTAAACCGTTGTCAACGATCGCAGATTTTTATGCTCTTCTCCGTCCGGCAGGAGGATCGGCGTCACTTCGAATCCGGCGTGACGCAACGCTTCATCGATGGCGTCGAGATAGAGCTGCGCCACCGTCGGATTCGTGATCACCGCAACTTTGCCGCGCAATCCAGCTTGCTGCAATAATTCTCCCGTTCGTTCCAGGATGGCCCCGCCGACATAAATAGGATACGAACGCTCGCCGAGATTGACGGTTAGTGTTTCCATCGCGTCATTTACCCGAGCCGAGCTCGCCGAGAATTTTTTCGACAACCTGATCTATGCTTAAGTCACTGGTATCGATCGTCATATCCGCTTGCGCGTATCTCGCTTCGCGCTGCAGTAGCAGCTCTTCGAGGCGCGCCCTCCGATTGGTTCCTTTCAGGAGCGGCCGTTTGGCGGCGCTTCCAACCCTGGCGAGCAACGCGTCGACCGACGCGACCGACGCGCTGAGGCCGATGACTACAGACTTTTCGCGCAGCAGGCTTAGATTCTCGTCGTCCATGACGATGCCGCCGCCGGTCGCGATGACCTGACCGTCTGCTTGCAACACCGCGGCGAGAGTTCGCTTTTCCAACTGGCGAAAATAAGCCTCGCCCTTTTGCGCGAAAATCTCTACCACTTTGAGTCCTTCGGCTTTTTCCAAGAGCCGGTCGAGATCAACGAAACGGCGGCGCAACTTGCGCGCCAAGTTGCGCCCGATAGCGCTCTTTCCGACCGCCATGAAACCAATGAGTGCGATGTTCTGGACCGGCGTTTTCGGCAACGGACTAGTAGTTCTTGATTTGCTCTAGATAATTCTCATAGTTGCGCCGAATTTCGCGCAAAGAATCCCCGCCGAATTTCTCCAGAAAGGCTTTCGCGATCTCGAAGGCGACAACGGATTCCCCAACCACGGCGGCGGCCGGCGCGGCGCAAACATCGGAGCGCTCAACGGACGCATCGGTAGCCTGCTTCGTCCGCAAATCCACCGATTGCAACGGACTCATGAGAGTCGAGATCGGCTTCATCGCGACGCGGGCGACGAGCGGCGCACCGTTTGTCATGCCGCCCTCAGTGCCGCCGGAGTTGTTGCTTCCGCGGTAAAATCCGGTGGGCACAATCCTTGGCGTTCCTTCGCTGACGTCCTTGGTCGGGTCGAAGAAAATTTCATCATGGACTTGCGAGCCGCGGCGCCGCGCCATTTCGAAGCCAAGGCCAATCTCGACCCCTTTCATCGCTTGGATGCTCATCAGCGCCTGGGCCAATCGTCCGTCCAGCTTGCGGTCCCATTGCGTGTGAGAGCCCAATCCAGGCGGCAAACCGAGCGTCACCACTTCGAAAATACCGCCGAGAGTGTTGCCTTCTTTTTTGCATTCTTCGATTAACGCGATCATTTTTTCTTCGGCAGCACTATCTGCGGTTCGTACCGGTGACTCTTCCGAACGCGCGTAAATCTCATCGAAGGAAAGCTCCTGGAAATTCGCCGCGACGTTGCCGATGGAACGAATATAACCCATGATGCGAATACCGAACGGTACCAGCAGTTGCTTGGCGAACGAACCGACGGCCGTGCGCGCCACGGTTTCCCGCGCGCTGGCGCGCTCCAGGATGTCGCGAATATCTCTACGGTCGTATTTGAGCGCGCCATTTAAGTCGGCGTGTCCCGGACGCGGCTTGGTAACGGCAATCTTATCATCGCGGTCTTCGGGCAAGGGGGACATTTTTTTTGTCCAGTTTTTCCAGTCGCGATTCTCGATTCCCAAAGCCACCGGCGCGCCGATGGTTTCACCCCAGCGAATGCCGGAACGCACCTGGGCCTCGTCTTTCTCGATCAGCATGCGCCCGCCGCGGCCGTAGCCTTGCTGGCGGCGCCAAAGATCCCGATTGATTTTATCGATGGCGATGGCAAACCCCGCCGGCACCCCGTCGATGATCATGGTCAAACAGGGACCGTGGGACTCTCCCGCTGTCAGGTAACGGAGCATCAATAACTTTCCTAGTTTGTCAACGTTAAGATTACAGAGAGTGGTGAACCCTTGCAACCGCAACGCTCAACTAGGCCGGCCGACGTTTACAGCTGGCTCGGCTCATTATTGTTAGCGCGTGGAAGTCGATGTGATAGTTACTAGATTTTCTTGAACGAATTTCAATATCGTCGTCTGCGGATCGAAGTCAGAGCGGATGTAGTACCAATCGGAAATTCTTGTAAGTCGACCTCCACCTCCCTGATAATAAGATTCCTCGTGATCCGGCTTACCGGCAATAGCGATTACCTGCCCTTTATTCATGCCTACTGAAATCAGCCGGTCTGGATTGTTGTACGGACGCCACGCGCTCAAAGTGGGAACCTGAGCTATTTCGAAAGATTTCGAATCGTTTGCCGCTGCCGTCGTTGAAATTACCGATTGAAACACGGTGCAGATCCAAAAAATGGCGAGCGATCTTCTCATACGATGCAATTGCCACCCCAATCTCGCGACTTACGCTGTTTGACCTGCTCGTTTCTGGACACATTAAGGACCACTTTGTGAAGTTGTGGCTTGGCCTCCATCGGTCTTTTTCATCTGCTCCCGCCACAGCTGTTCGGCTGTCGGCAGGTTTGCAGAGCCCGCGGAGGCAATCCGTGGAGTGATAAATACCATCATTTCCTCAAATTGTTTCTGCCACGTATTGTTTTTAAATAGCCAACCGAAAACCGGAATTTCTTTGATCCAAGGAATCCCGGATTCGTTGGTCGTATTGGAATCTTTCAAAATACCGCCAACGACAATTGTTTCCCCGTCTCTGACCAAGACATTGGCAATCGCTTCACGACTGATTTGTTACTGTAAGAGTGATGCCGGTTGGAATCTTTTCCGTAGCCACAGCGGTTCCCGCCGCCGATCCACTTCCACTTGCGATATTTGTTGAAGAGGGAAGGGCAATTCGAAGAATGCGCAGGCTCTGAATGGTGGACTCAACATTGTTAAGAGTTGCAACAGAGGGTCTCGATATCACTTTTACTAATCCTTCATTCTCTGCGGCGGTTAAAGTCGCGTTCAGATCTGTCAGGCCACCGATCCTATTTTGAAACACTGAAATTATCGGCGCCACGCCTGCCGCCGCTGTGCCCGAACTCGGCGTGAAATCACTAGTGATTGTCGCGCCGCCTCGGGTGAAATTGAATTTTGTTCCTAGGGCTCTCGCAAAGGTTGGGTTTGTCTCAATAAGGTTCGACTCGATGAGAACTTGGGGCGTACGTGTATCAAGTCTGCTTACGATACAAGTGACATCTTGCACTTCCACAGCGTTCCCACGGACGACGATAGTATTACTTCTCTTGTCCGGAACTATATCCGCACCAGACTTCACAATCTGCTTAACTCTGTCGACCAATTCTTCGGCTCTAGCGTAATTAACATTTAGGTAGACAATTTGAGGGATCTCAATACTTTTCGCCGCGTTTCGAGCATCCAATTGATTTTTTCTGTCTTGTGTTAGTCTCGCAGCCGTGGAGATCCTTATCACATTGTCAACTTCCTCCTTCGCTAATCCGTTTGTGTCGACGATCAAATCCAAAGCTTGATCCCAAGGAACTTCTACGAGACGGATCGTAAGCTTTTTATTTACATCGTCCGTTACTAGAATATTTTTATCAGCCACCTGCCCAAGAAGCCTAAAAACGTTCTTAATATCGGCGTCTTTGAATTCAAGCGAGATTTTTTGCCCGGTGTATTTCTTTTCCGCGGTCGATAGCCCCTCAGGCCCCAAGGTCGGGCTTTTTACTTCCCCAATAGAGGGGCATGTCGGGCCGCCTGCGATAAGTTCCGTCCGTTTTCCATCCTTCACCAACGTGAGATTTTTTTTTGCCGTTGCATTAGGGTCCCTTGATCCAACCACGATTCTTAACCCGCCGTCTTCCGGTGAAATTGTATAAGCAGGGACTGTCGCCGCGGCGATCTCCAAAACGAGACGTAGGTTGTTCTCGTTCGCATTCAGCCTTAACGTCGACACAATACCGGTATCTATCCGGAATGCGTCTGCTAACGCCGTTGCCTTTGTGTCGTTTAAAATATCCAATACGATCCGTGCGGGTTGGGGCAGTGTAAAATGACGGTACTCGGTTACAGGTTGAGAGAATTTAACAAACAAGGTGGATTGTCCTCGTTCCTCGCGCACGGTCAGTTCTTGTAGACTCTGAGTCGGTACAGCGGAGATCTGAGGCTTCGCGGGTGGGGGCTGAGGAATCGCTGACGCTTGACCGGTGGATTGGGATAGAGTGTCTTTGTTGACCGCGCAACTGGTTAGAGTTAGGGCGGCGCCAAAGACGGCAAGCAGAACCAGCGCAGAGAAAACCTCGGCGAAGCTCTGCGCGCCCCCTTGAAGAGGCTCGGTAAGTATATTCCTCATTTTTCTCCTCATCCCTACTCCGTCGAGAGTCTCATGCTGACGTCGCGCTTTTTTTGGACACCGTATGCATCTTCGTAATTTTCTTCGACGATGATTTGGTCGCGCTGAATCGCTTTCACTTTGCCTTCATTACTACCAATCGCAGTTCCTTTTCTGACGACATAACCAAGCCCGGCGGTATCTTCAATCATCGCTTGCGGCTCCTTCATGTTCCAGACGATACCGACGACTTTTAACTGCCCCAAATCAAAACGTTCCAACGGCGAAAGATTTTCCCGCGCGCGGTTGCTCACCTTGGTCCGCAGCGTCATCGGACGAAACGGGTCGCGGCTACCTTCCTTCAAGGCACGGGGCGCCGCCGGCATCTCCGAAGTTTTCTGCGGCATCTTTAAATCCTCGGGTTGAGCGGCTTTGCCTTCCGCTTTGGCGCTGCTGCCGAAGGTTTCTTTGAGCTTGGCTGCCGCCGCGTCGCGCAGACCCTGTAAAGATTGCCCGATCGACGCCGGTGCTTTGTTGAACTTGCCGACGGCGTCCTTCATCTTTTCTGAAGGTGTCGGTATCGGCTCTTCGCCGTGCGCAGAGCCGACTGCAATGATGGCAACGCAGATGATCGGAAGCAGCCTGTATGCAACGCGTAGACTCATTATCTTCGGCTATTTCTTGGTTTTTGCGGCCTTGGCCTTTTCGTCGGCGATTTTCTTGCGCTCCGCGTCGTCCAAGAAGCGAAAAGCAGTTGCGACACTGGTGGTCTCCAGCACGACGTTATCACCGGCGGGCGTGGGATTTTTGAAACCGATATTGTCGATGTTGACGAGCCGGTCCATTCGACCGACTTCGTCGAAGAAGCTCACGGTATTATGAAAATTTCCTTTGACCGTGATGTCGACCGGGATTTCCGCGTAAAAGTCCTGATAGTTTTCCGCCCGCGGACGAAATACAAGTATGTCCAGGCCGGATTGTTGAGCCTTCGTAGAGATGTTTCTGAGTAGGTCGGGAATTTCTCTTTTTTCGGGAAGCTGTGCGACCGCTTTCTTAAGCTCGGCGTCGAGTTGCTGCAGGTCCCTGCGCAAGCCCGCCAAGTTTGCCGCCTTTTGAGCTTTCAAGGACTTTTCATTGCGAGCGATTTCAACGCTGTCGGCCAACTTTGCTATTTCATCGGCTTGCGGACTATATAAAAAACTGTAGTAAAGCGCCGCGAGCAAGATGATGATGACTCCGAGGATGGCGAATTTTTGCGCCTTGGATCGCTCGAGAATATTGTCGAGTATCTGATTCAATCCCTCTTCTCCTCTTTTTTCGGCAGCATTTCAGATTTGGATTTGGCGTCGGGAGAGGTGGCCTCGGGGGGCCGATAAAGAACTCCGGTTTTGATAGAAAACTTTTTCAGCGATGCGGACGGACCCGCACCTTGGGTGGTTTCAATGAGCTCGACATTGTTGAAGTATTTCGAAGCCGCGATCGACTTCAGAAAATCGGCGATCGTCTGGTTATCGACCGCAAGACCGTTCATCGTTACATTGCCGCCGCTTTCTCTTAGGTCGGTGAGCCAAAGGCTGCCGGGGGTGGAGTTGGATAGACTTTCCATCACGAGCACAGGGCCACTCTTTTTCCGGTTAAGATCCTCGATGATTTTATTCTTGCCCCGTAAGTCTTTGATCTTGATTTGCAGGTCGCCGACTTCCTTGATTTTGACATTTAGCGCTTGGAGTTCGCTGCGCAGCGTTGTGAGCTCCTTTTGGAGTTGCGAGAGCTGATAAGATTGATAACCATGCATACCGCCAAGAAGCACCACAACCGCCGCCAAAACTGTCGAGCCGGTGATAATTTCACGCCGACGTTCGACTTCGGCTCGCAGCGCCTTGACCGGTAACAGATTAATGCGGATCATCTATCTCCCGGTCTACGGATCGATAGCCCGGCGCCTACGGCAAAATAGGGCGCCGCCTCGATAAGATAATCGCGGTCAATGTTCTTATTGACGTTGAAGCCGCGAAACGGTTCGCTCAGCCGCACTGGCACACTCATTCGCTCTTCGAGCAAGACGCGCAGGCCAGCCAGCTTGGCGCCGCCGCCGCTCAGAAAGATCATTTTGAGACCGTCTCCCTCTTCAGACGGCACCGCCCCGTACAGGCTTACCGTCCTCCTGACCTCCTCCGCCAACTCTTCAGAGGTCGGTCTGAGCGTCGCTTCTAAATCCAAGCCCTTCTTACCATCCAATAAACCGGTGGTCTTAAAGGCTTCAGCTGCTTCGACGGCGACGCCGAGATGTTTGGCAAGACTGTCGGTAAAGTAGGCTCCCCCCAGTGATAGGTCGCCCGTGAACGTAGAAATGCCATTTTGCAAGAGTGTAATACTTGTATACTGAGCACCAATATGAATGATCCCGATGACGCCGCCTTGAGCTTCCGCGGCGTAGTTGGCCTCATACATATTTTCCAGGGCGAAGTAATCAACGTCCATTACGGTCGGCATTAATCCGGCCTCTTCGATAGCATCCGCATAGCTGTTGACGATTTCTTTTTTGACCGCCACCAGAAGGACATCCATCTTGTTGCCATCATCCGCCTCGTGCAGGACCTGATGATCGAGGTTGACGTTTTCCAAATTTTCCGGAATCACGTTCTGCGCCTCAAATTCGATGTTCGCTTCCAGTTCGGCGGGTTCCTGCTTGGGCATTTGAACCTTTTTCATGATCACGGCCCGCCCCGGAACGGCGGATATCACCTGCCTCGACTTCACACCGTTTTCGTGGATCAACTTGCGAATTGACTCAACGACCGGCTTGGAGTCGACGACCATATTGTTTTGGATCGCATATTCCGGCAGCGGCAAAATTCCCATATTGAGAACGCGGTAGCCGTTCTTCTCGATGGCCGTTTCCACCATCTTAATGGAACTCGAACCGATATCGAGTGCGACGTAACCGTCGTTTGCGCTCAAAGGGTTCAAAAACCCCAAGTTAATATTTTTCAAGAACGAGAGCATGAGTTATTGCTTAAAGACTGTTTGCTTTTGCTCGATGGATAGCCCCAGCGCCAGAAGGATTTTGCGCTTGGTAGCCATTCGGCAATCCTTGCCTTTCTCAATGCGATCGAGGGTTAAAGGTGAAATACCCGCCAGGCGCGCAAGCTCGGTCTTGCTCAACATTTTTGCTTCGCGCATCTTCTTGACGTTGTT
>WNFR01002248.1_pt1 | contig 20158 bp, 17 predicted proteins | sample 5400221 | NCBI WGS metagenome assembly WNFR01 (sample SAMN13153357, study PRJNA577476) | soil metagenome | isolation source: 40 cm soil under Madrone tree | place: USA:California | collected 2016-06-14 | reverse complement strand
CTTCGAAGACATCGGACTCGGTAATGATACCGATCAGCCTGTTCTCCCGCAGCACCGGCAGCGCGCCGATGCGATTACTTCGCAGCGTCCGCGCAGCGTCTTCGATAGGACAATCGAGAGTCGTCGTTAGGACTTTCTTGGTCATGACCGATGAGACCGGCCGGGTTACCGAATCTTCAACGACTTCTAACGAGAACGGGTTGAGGTTGGAGGGAAAACCTCTGGCGATGTCATACTTTGACACGATGCCGACCAAGCGTTGGCCTGATTGCGTCGGTTCGGCCACGGGAAAATGGCGGAACTTGAGCCGGTTCATTTCCATGGCCACGAAAGAGATCGATGCCTCGGGAGGAATTGTTTTCGGGTTTGGCGTCATCCATTTTTCGACGAACATGATGCGTGATTTCCTTCGTCTTCGGGGAAGATTGGCGGCCTATCCTTTGGAAAATCGGCTGGCGGCGTTGACTCTTTAGTGGAATTCAATCGCGCAAAATCGCCGCGGTTTGCAGCGTTCCGACCACGTAGTATAAGGGGGAACAATTAGAGACAGAATGAGTGAAAAAGAGAAAGCGGGACTACGATTATGGCGGTGAGAATGGGTACATCGGAACAGGGCGGAACGTTTTACACCCAGGGCTTGGCATTGGCCGAGCTTTTCAATCGCGATCGCGCGGGCGACGAGCGGTGCACGGTGGAAACCACCGACGCGAGCATCCACAACGCCGAGCAGCTCGATCGCGGCGAGCTTGAATTCGGTTTCATGGCGTCCAATTGGATCGGCCGCGCGAAGAATGCCGTGGCGCCGTTTACCAAACCGATCGCCGTGCGCATGGTCGCGCCGGCCAATGCGGGACCGATGTGTTTTATTAAACTGACGGACTCGCCGGTTCAATCTGTGGCTGACTTCAAAGGCAAGCGCATTGCTGTCGGCACCAAAGGCAGCGGCATGGAGCAACACATTCACACGATCTTTGGCGTGCTAGGGATTCCCTTCGACAGCTTCACGCCGGTGCACGTGAGTTTTGCCGATGGCGCGGACGCGTTGATCGCCGGCGAGATCGACGTGCAATTTCATCCGCCGATCCCGAACAAAGTGTTGACCGATCTGAGTCAGCGCGTCGATATTCGAGTGGTTCCGTTCGGCCCGGGCCAGCTTGACAAAGTACTCGCGCAGGTGCCGTTTTATCGCCCGGTGGTAATCGAAAAAAATGCTTTCCGTGGCGTGGTGGAGAATGTGACGCAGGTCGGCGTCATCAATGTCCTAGTCACGCACGAAAGAATTCCCGAAAACGTTGTCCATGACATGGCCAAAGCGATCGTTGACAACCTGGACAAGCTGCCGGAGATGAATCCGCTGTTCAGGGGATTGAACAATTTGTTTGAACCGTTGCGTACCGAGGGCGCGGCGGCGTTCGAATTTGGCGGCGTGCCGTTACATCCGGGCGCGATCAAAGCTTATAGGGAAACCGGCTGGTTGAAGTAAAACCGATGCACTGTAACCGCTTTGCCCCGTTTGTATCAAACGATTCCGTCTCCCCTTAGGCGAGGGTGATGGTTGCGAATGCCCGGCGTTTACCCTCACCCGCCGCTGCGTGGAGCCTGAAAATGCAGACGATCAAGAATTGAACCTTTGGATCTACGGAGTCCAGCCGCTCTGCGTTACTTCGGCTTGAGCGCGATTCAAGAACGAAAAATCGAAGATCTCTTCAGGGCGGATCTCCCGCGTTACGCCGGTGAAACGTTTGCTCCGATCGATGACGATGCGCTGCAGTTTTTCCGGGATCGTGCCGTCGCGCGCGACGGTTTTCATGTGATCGTCGTAGACGCGCGCCATGAGCTCGCGGTCGGTTTGGCGCGTGAACTCCATGAGCGCGACGATTCCCGCTTCACGGTTCTTCAGATAGACGCGCTGGCCTTTGACCGTGGCGCGCATGAAGCGGCGCACCAAATCACCCTGGCGCGCGAGCCGGTCGTCGGTGGCGACGATCGACGCTTGAATATCTTCCAAGTGATCGGCGAAGCGAAACAGCGTGGGATAACCCGCGGATTGGGCCAACAGGCTCGACGGCGGGCTCAGTGACCCGGCATCGATGCTGCCCGCCCGCAGCGCCGTGTAACGGGAGCTGGTCGAACCGACGGGAACGAAGTTGACGTCTTTCTCGAGCTGCAAGCCGAACTTCGGCAGCACTTCTTTTAACCAGCCGTAGTCCAAGCTGCCCACCGTCGAACCGCCGACACGTTTGCCGCGTAATTCGCCGACACTTTTGAATCCCGGCTGCGCCATGAATTCTCCCGGCGGTTTGTCATTGAACACCATGAGGATTTTGAGCTTCGCGCCTTGCACTGCGGCGGTCGGATTGCTCGCCGAACCAAATTCGACGCTATTGCCGATCAGTGCCCGCGTACTGGTGAGTCCGGCCATCAGGATGACTTCGACGATCATTCCTTCTTCGGCGTAAAAGCCGCGTTTCTGGGCGATGTGCATCGAGATGTAGGACGCGGAGAAATTCGAGATCGCAACGTGGATTCTGTTCTGAGCGCCGGCGAAATTTGCGGTGCCGACGAGCGCGGCCATTGCGAAAGATACGGCGACGTATTTGCTTTTCATCTTCGCTGCTGTTTATAGCAATGCGAATCTCCACGCAAATTCCCGGTTCTCGCCGACACGCCGAACCTTGCCGAATCAAACCTTCGGGACACGCAGTGTTTTGCTGATCATCGTGCTGCCATTGATAAAAAATAACAGTGAGAGCGGATGCCAGCGGGCACCGGCCAGCTCGATTGCGGCGAGCGGCAGATGATCGCCCGTGCGGTCGAAGAAAACGCACAGCGCGAGCACGGCAACTAGGATCAAGCTCGACGGGATTGGCGTGCCTTCGAAGTATTTCACTTTGCCGGCGGCATCGGCGAGTTCCCCTGCGGTGACATTATAACGGGCCAAGCGGCTGACGCCGCAGCAAACGAAATAGATAAGGACAATCACGTCCATGGCGCCGCGCATGCCGAGGCCGTAAGCGATCGCGGCCGGCGCGACACCGAAGCTCACGATGTCCGCAAGGGAATCCAATTCTTGGCCGAAAGGAGATTGTTGTCGGTGGCGGCGGGCGACTTTGCCGTCGGCGATGTCGAGGATTAGCGCCAGCGGCAATAATGAGAGGGCCAGATAGATGCGCCAATACTCCGGCATCGTCAGATAGCTCATCGTGGCGAAAACGGAGGCGGTTCCGGCCGCGCCGTTGGCGAGCGTGATCAGATCCGCCAACTGGTAGCCGCGAAGCATCGAAAAATGGCGGCGGGGTCTAGTCGAGTTACGTTGCGCCATGATTCACTCGTGCGTCTATTTTTGCGATCGCGATTGGGTCGCTCAGCAAGAGTCGTGTTGGGGTCAACGTTTGCCTATTCCTGTGGAAAAACATCGTAGTATTTCTGCGCCGCCTCCGCGCTGCCGCAAATATAGATGAAGTCGCCGGCCTCGAAACGAAAGTCCGGAGCAAATTCCACCAGCAATTCTTCGCCGCGCTCGACGGCGACGACGGAACACCCGGTCTTGACGCGGATATCGACATGGCTTGGATGATAGTTTTCTATGCCGCGCGTCGAGACTTTGATGACACGCAGCTCCGGATCTACGGCGACGGATTCCTTGCCGAGCAGCCGCCAGGCGAGCAGTTGGCCGGAAACTTGACTTATCGAAAGCGCGAAATCGGCGCCCGCCGCATAGATCCGCTCGACGTTCTCGGAGCGATTCACGCGCGCGATGACGGGAACGTCGGGCGCCAAATCTTTGAAAATGACCGTGGCGAAGAGCGTTGTCGAGTCGGTATTGAGCGCCAGGATCACGGCTTGGACGTTGTCGATTCCGGCTCGCTTCAATATTTGTGTATCGAGCACGTTGCCGACCAAGTTCACGGCCGGACCGGGTTGGGTATCGATGAGGAATGTCTCTTCGCCGGCGTCGGTCAGCAACTCGGAGACTTTGCGTCCGACTTCACCGCCACCGGCGATCAAAAAAGGGCCGTGGCGGCGCAGCTGGCGTGCGCCGGCGCAAAGGTTCATGAAGCGTTGAAGACTTTCCGCGTTGCCGACGAGCACCAGAATGCCGCCGGGTTCGAGCCGCATTTCCGGCGTCGGCGGCGTGATGAGCTTGCCGCCGATCCACTGACCGATCACGGTCACGCCGGCGTGCTGGCCGAGATCGGCTTCGGCAAGTGTCTTGCCGCCGAGCACGCTGTCGCGGGTGATGCGTGCCTCGCCAACCTGAAGCTTATGGCCGAGGTGCTGAATCCCGGCCACCGTCGGGCTCACTTTTTGGCTCGCCCGCGCCGCCAAAGCAGCGCCCAACACGTGCCGCGGCGTGTACGCGCCGCTGGCGCCGGCCAGGATGATCGGCTCGCGATGATAAGGGTCTTCGACCAACGCGAGAATTTCTCCTTTGAAGCCGAGCTGGCGCGCAGCGAGGATCGTCGCGGCGTTGCGGTCATCGGTGCTGTTGACGATGAGCGCGCGGGCTTGCGTCAGATAGGTTTTTTGCAATACTCCCTCGTCCAGATTACCGTGGATCACTCGGTGCCCTTGTTCGTGCAGACGGCGCGCGTCGTTCTCGTCTTCTTCGACGACAACAGTTGCGATGTTGGCTCGCTCCAGCTCGGTGAGGAGCGTCGCCACCGGCGGACCGTAATCGAAAATGACCACGTGTTCCTTGAGACTAGGAATTTCTTTCGGTAGCCGGGTTTCGAAACGCTCCTCGAAAAAAGGAATCACATAAATGGGAAAAACCAGGAAAACCAGAAACACGCCGACAAATTGCACCAGCACGACATAGGACACCATGAGCGGATGGTTCCAGTTGGAATCCCGGCCGTAACCGGTCGTCGACAACGATTCACCCGCCCATTCCAGAGCGTCCCAAAATCCCCGGGGCTTGCCTTCGAGATAGGTCATTCCCCACATGTATAAGAGCGTTGTGATGATAAGCAGCAGAATCAGCACAGCGAGCAAAGCGAGAAGGCGTTTGTGCAAGCGCATCATATCCTGATTTTTTCCTCGCCCACGGAGCTATGACGAGAGGATCATAGCTAAAGGACACCAATAAGTTGTAAAGAGACAAACTAATTGCTCGGGGGCTCGTCAGCAAGGCGCTCGTTGCGATTCCGACCGGCGCCAAAAAAGTAGAGCGCCCAGAACGCGACGCTGGCAAGCAGCACCGCGATGCGGCTGGGGTAGTCGACCGCGCTCGGTGAAACGAAACCCTCGATCAAACCGGCGATCACCAGCATGACCATGCAGCCGAGCTCGATGGTCAGGGCTTGACCGCCGACTCGTTTGAGCGCGGTGGCGCGGCGCAGTTGCCCTGGAGCGATAATCGCGCTCGCCAGTATATAACCTGCCGCGCCAGCCAGGCAGATCGCCAGAAGTTCGGTGGCGCCGTGCGGCATGATCCAGCCCCATAAAGCTCGGTCTTTGCCGTGCAGGCTCATCCAGCCCGCGACCGAGCCCAAGTGGATACCGTTGAAGATCAGCAGCAAACTTGTGCCGATGCCCGCGGTCAGTCCAAAGCCGAAGGCCAGCAGCGTGACTTGAATGTTGTTGGAAATGATCAGCGACGAAACCACCGGACGCGCCAGACTCGGAATGTGGTGCAGATTATCCGGAGAAGCAGGATCGAAATCGAGAAACTCGTCCGAGAGCAGATCATAACCCAAGGATGGATTGAGCTCGACGGCGACAAAAGAAATGACCGCGGAGCCGAAGAACATGAGCGCGGCCAGCGCCACGGCCCAAGCGTGCCGGCGCACCACGGCGGCAAAGCTAGCGAAACCGCGCGAGGTCGCGGCGCCTTCGCGCAAACGAATCTGGCCGTAGATGAGGTTATGGCCGGCGACGGCGATGCGATTGAGTTGGTCGACGGTTTCGCGCGCGGCGCCGAGCGAACGAGCGCGCGCCAGATCGGCGGTCAGGGCTTGATAGTCATCGATCAGTCGAGTGAGCTCGGCGCCGGTTAACTTACGCAGCCCGCGCGGTCCGGCTTGCAAGATCCTTTGGGCGCGCCGATAGAACTGCGTCCATTGTTCGAGTTTTTCGTCGGCGTTTTGCACGGTCTCGTCTGCCTTAAAAGAGCGCCGCGGGTGGCGTCGTTTTCTCCGCGACGGCGATGTTCGGCGCTTTGGCTTGCGCCAGCTCGATGATCTGCATGAGCAGCCATTCGCAGCGCTCCGTGCGATCATGACGGCGCGCTAGACTGTCGCGATCTTCGCCGAGCATGGGCAGCAACGGCTCGGCGATCTGCCAGACCAGTTGCGCGCGCCGCTCTTCGGAGAGCTCGTGGCGGCGCGCGAGAAAGCGCTCGATCAAACCGATTTGCTGCGGCGAGATCGTGCCGCGCGGCAGCGTGAGCGCTTGCCGGGAACGTCCCTGCTCGACGCGGCTGGCCCAGGCGGCCCCGCTCGCTCCCTGCGCGGCCAGATCAAATTTTTCGACGACGACATAGGTCCCCGCCAACATATCGCCGAGGCGCCGCCCCTGCGGATCGAAATGCATGACCAAGCCGCCCAAAATGTAGGAAGGCGGCGGCAGCATGTCGGCGGCTCGCACCAAATTGCGCAGCGCCGCTTCGCGCAGCCCAATGGGCAATCCGTCCTGGCGGATCACGCGGATGCCAACCCGTTTTTTCCCTGGGGTCGAACCTTTGCTCAGTCCTTCAAAGAGAACGTAGTAGCCCCAGTTGATCAGAAAAATAATCAACACCACCAGCGCCATTATCCAAGATGCGCCCCAGGAGCTGCCTCGCGCTGCGCCGACGAGCGATCTCAAGGTGACCAGCGCGCCACCGGCATAGAGCGCCAACACAATGACGACGATCAGCACGACGCTGAAGACAAAATCAATGATGTACGCGGAGAAGCGCGAACCGGGGCCGGCCAGCTCGAACTCGAGGGTCACGTGATCAGGCGTGGAGATAAAAACACTCTCGTCCATATTAGTATCGCTTAGAGTTTCGCAGCTTGCGCAGATTTTCTTGCGCTAGTTCGTCGACGTTGCGGTACTCGACGAACCATTCTTTGACCTCGAAGCTTCCAAGGCGGTGAAGCCGCAACCGAGACTCGGACTATCTCGCGCAAAGACGCCAAGGCCGCAAAGGTCGGAAAAGAATGGCGTATCGTTTGTAAGATTATAAAATTTCCTTTCCGAACTTGGCGTACTTTGCGCCTTGGCGCGAGTCACTCCCCGTGTTCGAGTATTTCACGTCAGCGGAACTTTTGCGCGATCCGCGACAACTTTGCACCATCGTAATACGAAGGTTTCGAATAGTTGTGTGATTGTAGACTTCATGCAATTTATGGCTTTCGTGGACGGAATTTGTTTTTCTTTCACTTCAGTTGCGCTATCGCCGTGGGGGTCATCGCGGCTATTGAAGATCGGCCTGACGAATTTCCAGATAGCGTTTGACCAAATGGATGCTCAAGTGTGCCGGATCGGTCTCAAGAACTAAAATACCCCGAGAGCGCATATTTTCCAGCGCCAGTCCGCGCCGGCGCAACTGATCGCACGCGGCCGCTTTACGATAGGTGTCTTCGACGGTCGTGGGGACCGAGCGAGCGATCGCGACGATCAGAGGTTCGGTTAGGACGACACACAGGACCAAGTGCCTCTCCGCCGCCCGCGCCAGATTATGGACCAATCCCGCGCTCGCCGTGGCATCCAGCACGTCCGTCAAGAGGATGACCAGGCTGCGCCGCCGCAGCATCGCCATCACCTGAGCGATGACCTGCCAATAGTCGGATTCCACCGGACGCGCGTGCACGGCGTAAAGCGACTCAAGAACTCGGGGTAACAGAGCGGGACCACGCACCGGTGGCATGAACGATTCGAGCTTATTCGAAAATGCCGCGACGGCGAGCGCGTCACCGCGCTTTTGCGCAACGTAACTCAGCATGACCGTCGCGTCGAGCCCGTGCTCCAGCCTGGAGCGCTCACCGATGGTTTCCGCCATCAGGCGCCCGGCATCAAGAAGCACGGCAAGTTGTTGGCCTTTTTCTACTTGCTTGTTTCGGCTTATCAGAGAGCCGCGCCGTGCCGTTGCTTTCCAATCGATGCTGCGTGGATCCTCGCCGGAAATGTAGGGACGCAGACTTTCAAAATCGGTGCCCGCGGCTTTGAACGGTCGCGGCTTGCGCGCGATCTCCTCGCGTTGGTCGATTTTCGCCAGGAGCTGGTATTGATCGGCGCCGTGGAAATTGGGATAGACCTTTGCGGTGTCGCCGACGGCAAGCGCCATCTGTTGCTGCATTAATCCCCGCTCGCCTTGCACGCGCAGGACAACGGCGCCGAACGGGTGAGCGCCGCGCTTCAGCGGCCGGAGGATGTAGTTCAGATGAGCTTCGCCGTAGGATGGAATCCGCACGGGCGGCAAATCCGCGCCCGATTCGAAGCTGTCGGGAAGCTCGTCGCGCACGACGGCGACGACCGGGAGCGCCGTTCCATTGCGTAAGACGAGCTTGACGGAGTGATCGACACCGAGCGCGAAGCGGGGCGGCAACTCGCGTCGTGCGGCGAGCTCGGAAGGTCGTGGGATCGTCCGCGCATCGCGCCAGCAGAGTGCCGCCAACAGCACGAGATAAAACAATCCGGCGAGCCATGCTCCTGGAATGAACAGAGCGAGCGGCCAAAGGGGCGCGCCCAGCGCGACCAGCCAAATCAACCGCATGCTGGGAATCAACGAAAGAACGGCGATCATTTTTACTACCGGGGAATCTCGACTTGCGCGAGCAAAGATTGAATACAGCCATCCGGCGTCAGCCCTTCGATCTCCGCTTCCGGCGTCAGGCGAACGCGATGGCGCAAGACCGGCAGCGCCATCAGCTGAATCTCATCCGGCGTGACGTAATCGTGACCGCGCAACAAAGCCAGAGCCTTCGCCGCTTGCAGCAGCATGATCGCCGCGCGCGGGCTCGCGCCCAAGGTGAGACTCGGGAAGCCGCGCGACTGGCGAATCAGCCGCAGCGCATATTCCAAAACCGTCTCGTCCACTCGGACGGCGTGCATCATGGCGCGCAGCCGGGCTATTTCTTGAGGGCCGACGATCGTTTGGATCACGCTGTGGGGTTGCGCGGATTTTTCGCCCAGCATCTGGGCCGATTTCAACATCGCCCGTTCATCTTCCTCGCCGGGATAATCGATGATGACTTTCATTAGAAATCGGTCCAACTGTGCTTCAGGGAGCGGATAGGTGCCTTCATATTCAATCGGATTCTGCGTGGCCACGACGGTGAAGCAGGTCGATAACTCGTGGGTTTGTCCATCGATACTCACCTGATGCTCCTGCATCGCCTCCAGCAGCGCGGCTTGGGTCTTCGCCGGGGCGCGATTGATTTCATCGGCGAGCACGATATCGGCGAACAACGGACCCGGGCGAAAGCGGAACTCGTGCGCCGCTAAATCGAACACATTCACGCCGGTAATATCCGATGGCATGAGGTCCGGCGTAAACTGGATGCGCGAAAAGCGGCAACGCAGTGCCGCGGCAAGGCTGCGCGCGAGCAGTGTCTTTGCCACGCCCGGCACGCCTTCGATCAGCACGTGGCCGCCTGCGGTGATGGCGACAAGCAGGCTTTGGATCGCGGCCGCTTGTCCGTAAATCACTCGCTGCAGCTCGGCTTGCACGGCGCGCCCGATATTCAGCACGTCGACGGAGATTTGCTCTTCGCTCATGGTCGTGATCCTTTGACGAGGTCGCCGGCGGCCGCGCCGAACTCGATCAGCTCTCGATCGCTGAGCCGCTCGCCGGTTTGAGTCTTTTTCAGTAAAGCGCGCAACGTGGCGAGCTGTGCGGTGCCGCCGCCGGTGGGCAGGCTTGCCAATTCGGCGGTCAAGTCAGCGCCATCCGCAATCTTGCGCCGCCTCGGGGTCAAATTTCGGCACAGGTCCTGTACAATCAGCTCCGCCGCGAGGCCCTGGGCGGCCGCGGCTTGAAGAAAACCGGCTCGTGCATTGACCAATTCCAACGGACTTGCGCGACTCGGCAGAGGCGGCTCCGAGATCCGGCCGAAGCGCCGGCGGTAAACGAACAGATAGAGCAACGCAGCGGCGCTTAATTGCAGTACAGACGAGCCCCAAGGGGTCATGAGAAAAGCCCGGATGAGTTGGCCCGTGCCGCGTTTTTCGCCGAAACCGTGATGATATTCATCGAAGAGAATTTTGCCCTCGCCCCAGGCCGCGGCAAGACTCACCAGCCACACGGCATTGTCCGACCGGCGCAATGCACCGTTGCTCACCATCGTGGGATCGGCGACGGCCACGATACGGCCTCGGTCGACGGGAATCGAAACCGCGAGGGCGGCAGTGTCGGCGCTGGCGATGACCTCTGCGTTATCTGTCCGGGCAAAACCTTGGCGCCAGCGCAGCGTGATATCACCGGGCGGCAGCGAAGAGCCGCTGGCTCGTCGCGTCCGATATCCAGCCGCTTTTGTCCAGCTCAAGGGGGGCGCGTAGCGGGACAATAACGTTTCAAGCTGATTGTCGTCCATATCGTTGGGCGTGCGCGCGTCTTCTGTCGAAGTTGCGTCATCCGGTCCCCGACGGTGGCTCAAGGGCCAACCATTTCCGCTAAGCAGGATGAGTTGGCCGCCGCCGGCGAGCCAGCGGCCGAGATGATCCGCTTCCCCTTGGGAAATCGATTTCACCGGGCCGGCAACGATCAGCGTGCTCGGCGAATCCGGCTGTTGCGCTAAGGGCAGGAAGGTCAACGGGCGGCGCCATCGCTGCACAGAAGGTAGAAACTGTTGCATCACCAGCAGCAGCGCTTGCGCTCCGCTCGGATCGGTAAAGAACGTCGACGGCCGCTGCAGCATCAAGTCGGTATTTTGCCGAGTCGAGAAGCTTGCTAAGACGAGCGAAAGGACGAGAAAGATCCCCGTCGCCGTCGCCGCGGTCAAACGATTGCGCGTCTGCGGAGTCATGCTGAGCCGCTCGTCTCATCGCAAAACTGGTCCACTCGAACGACTAGAGATTCGGCGACGTCTTCTGATGCCGATCGATTGGCGTAAACCGTTCCTTCGTAGAGCTCGGTCAACTCTGCAAAAGTCGTGTACCAAGGATGATTGCGGGCGCATTCCGTAAGGTAGTGCGAATTGGTTTTCCAGCCTGCGAATTTGATGGCCCCCTGTTCGTCCAGCAGGCCCAATAAGACCCGATGGGCAATCCAAATCGCGCGCCGCAGATTACCGTCGTGGAGCAGCGCGCGCGCAATTTTCAGGGCTTCGCGCCAGTTGGTCGCGGCGCCTTCCAAGATATCCCAGCGCGCCTGCCGCGCATTTGCACGGTCTTTTTTGCGCTGAAAAGGAAGCACATCGGCCAAGGCGAGATAGAAGAGATGGCCAAGACATGCGAGCAAAACCAGCAGCGCCATGATGAAAAAAACTCGCGCCAGCGAGGGATGTGCCTCGGACCACTGACTCACACCGTCAAGCCAGCGCTTGAGGGCTTGAAGGGCTTCAATGACAATCTCATACCAGCGCGAAGGCTCGGCGAACTCGGCGCGCGCAAGAACCGCCTGCGTTGCGTCACGAATCTGTTCCGGTGGAGGAATTTGGCTCAATTGTGCCGCGGACATTAATTTTAAGATCAACGGCTCAAAATCGCCGTGGTCGCCGCGGCTGGCGATTGAGTCGAGACCGCAAGGCTGAGCATTTCGAGATCGAAGCCTTCCTTACGGATGCGCATATCATAATAGAGCAGGATCGCCGCGATGATGCCGAGCGGCGTGAGCAGAATCGACAGCAGGTTTCCCAGTGCCGAGCTTAAGACCGCTGTGGCGCCGGCATCGCTAGTCAACAAGAAACTGGAAACGACGCCGACGCCGCCGGCTAAGACCGCTTGGAGCAAGTTGATGACGATCATCACTAAGAATATTTTACCGCGATATCCTTTGACCAGGTCGCGGCTTCGTCTGAGACCGGGCATCGCCTTATGGCCTTCGACTAGGATCGCCGGCACAACCAGAGAATACGAGAGCATCCAGAGGATGCCGGGAATGATCAATAAAATAAACCCGAACAAGACCCGAATGGTGGCGGTGATCTGGGCCAGGGACAACGTCCAGAAATGGCTCAGGCCGCGCTGCAACGCATCGACGATGCCGACCTCGTTACCGAGATAACGTTCGCTGATCGCAAAGGTCGCTGCGCCACTGGCGACCGGGAAGGCGATACTCGCCCAAAGGATCATGAACACGACTTGAAACAGCAACATCGATAGACCACCCGTCGGAGATTGAAGGCGACCGCTGAGACTGGCTTCGATGACCAGCATGATCAAATAGAATGGCACGTACGCGGCGGCGGCTATGCCGAGCATCAATGAAAAGTTATTCGTGTAAAGTCGAAAGGCACGGTCGAGTAGCATTCCCGTGGTCATCGCTTCAAAACGGGGCGTATCGGCGGTATCCAATGGGTGCTCCTTTTGCGCTGGCGTGTCACATTCAGTGAGGTTTCCGGCATGAACCTTTTCTGTGACACAGTCTCGATTTGTCCTGGACGATTCGGAGCGTGAATTAGGACTTCGAGCGCTCGGCCCAAGATCCCGGATATTATAGCACAGTGACTTAGGGGTTTAAAAAAAATTTGCACACGTCAGGCACATCGGAATGCCGCCGTTCCGCGTATCTTGAGCGCTTCTATTTTTTTACGGCTCGGAGCGACCAGCTGCCTGATTCACTGCCGCCGGTCCATAGGCCGCGGATAGCTTCTTTGGCGGCGGCATCGAACAGTTCGGCAAAAGGGGCATTGCGCACGTGGGGAAATTCGGCGGACCAACTGCCGGTAAATTCTCTTTCGCGGCTTTCAACCGACGCACGCCAGACACCATTCCATCCAGTCGAATGTTTCTCGGCCGTCCAGGTGCCGCGCATCACCGTTGCACCACTGCCGTCGCTTAACGTCCAACCACCGGTGGCGCTCTTGTCCGTGGAGGCCGGCGCAACGCTCCACGTGCCGTTAAACGTTCGGCCGTCCGAGGTTCTGGCCGACCAGTTGGACGAGCCGGATTCCTTTTCCTTAAATGACTCTTTGGCTTGACTGCTGACGACGACATCTGCGGCGCGTACCCAGCCGACCAGACCTTGTTTGGTGCGCACCATGTACCAGACTTGACTCCCCACCGACTCGGCGATGGGGAAAAGCGATTCACCCTTTTCTAAAGTTCCGATACGATCGGATTCGCTGTCCTGGCGCGGATACAAAGCCACGCCGGATTCGCGCGCGCTAAGGGCGGCGGGCGAGTCGGCTCCATAGGTCAACAGCGGTGACATCGCCAGGAATAAAATCGAGAAGAGAAACCAACAAAGTATCGAACGCTGCAAAATTATGTTCGTAGCCATTTTCCGCCTGCGCTCCCCGCCAATCATAAATTCCGGGTTGCAGACTATTGTAGCTCATTTCGGCCGCCAGCGTTACGGTGAAACGCTGGGTTTCTCCATGCACTATCAATCTTCGGCCGCGATGTTTGGCGTGACAAAACGGCTGACAACCGCAATCCCGCCCTAGAAGAGTAATGGGCGAGACGGCACAGTCAATGTCTTAGGTTTTTAGCGAAAAACGTGAAGTCGATACTTACACGTATACCGATTGCGCGGGGTTGACGTGTATGTCGTGAAATGGCGGCGCACGGTAGCGGCCTTCATAGAATCTTCGACTTGCCGCTATCGTATCGGAGTTTTCGCGCTAGTTGTCGGCTACGCGGCTTCGCGCAGCTCGGCGTAAGGCGCATGAGATGCGGTCTGATGCGGTTGTTCGTCGACGGCGAGCATCGCGAAATTAGCGGCGATCAGCCCACCGATGCAAAGTCCTGCGGATAAGCCGAAGACGACGGACGCTAACAAGGCGAAACCGCCATCCGCGATCGTATCGAAAGTCGCCACCCCAGTAATGGTCGCGGCAAACACTCCACCGACAACGAGCCCCCGAATTAGATATTTGTTCATGACATTCCTCCCAGGAAATCCGCTCGCATGATCCAGTGAGCAATTGGCGCGCCACTCGCGCGTACGTTAAACAGGGCAGTTTTAGGAACAACTTCTCGACTTGATTCCTAATTCAGAGAAAATTGTCTTGAAAACTTCCGATGGATGGGAACGCCGGCCAAATAACCGGCGATGGGCCAACGATCGTGTCAGCCGGCGCTGACGGCCGTCTTGGTCTCCGCCACTGTTGGAAATGCGCCGGTCAATCTGTTGACCGACAGCTCCATGAGTGCGGCCTCCAACACTTCCATCGCGCCGACCCCCGCTGCGCCGTGAACAACGCGCGCGGCGCTCGGCGGCGGCGCCCATCGCGCCACATCGCGCTCTTGGAAAATCGCCAGAACAGGCACGCCGACGGAACAGGCGAGGTGCATGGGACCGGAGTCGCAACAGATTAGTAAATCAAGATGCGAAATCATCGCGGCGAATTTTCTCACCGACGGCTCATAGGTCAGCGGGATCCTCGAGCCGAGGGAACTTCTGAGTAGATCAGCGATGTCTTTTTCTTCCGGGCCGAGAAAGGCGGCGACGCTAAATCGCCGTTGATCAAGACCATGGATAAGATCAACGAAATTCTCCACGGGCCAGCGTTTACCGCGGAGCTTGCGACCCCCGACGAAAACGCCGACTCTCTTTCCGCTCTTTCCGCTCAAATAGGATTCGAGCTTGCTCAAGCCGTCAGCCTTTTCCGCGGCGGAAAACTTCATCGCTCCCACGGATATGCCTGTTTCGAGACGCATGGCGGCTAAGAATTCGGTCAGTTTGAGGTACTTGTTTTCCTCGCGCAATTTCGGAATTTTCAAATCAAAGAAGTGGTCCCACTTGCCGGCTAACCCGGCGCGGATCCGTGCGCCGGAAAATCCCACGATAAAAGAGCAAAGGCCGGAGTGGGAACAGCTGACGTCAACGGCCATATCATACCGATTGGCGCGAAGTCGTCGAATCAGACGCGGATATTGCCAAAGCACTCGGGGAAATCTGCGGGGCGCGACAAAGTGCCGATTCAAAGGTTGGCATTGGAAAAGCACACCTGAGATGGGCGATCCGACGAAATCGATTTGAGCGTCAGGAAAACTGTTGCGAAACCCGGCGACCGCGGGCAAGGCAAGCAGCGCATTACCCATGCGGAAATTGGCCCGGACCAGGAGAATTTTCTTTATCGACGAACGATCGGGATCGGCAATGCCACCGTCATTTGCGCGCACGCACCAGCCGATGACTCCCATGGCGAGTTGGCGAATCCAACGATCGATACGATATCGGAACGGACGTGTGATACTTTCCGAAGTTGCCACGAAGTCTCCCTGACATCGGCGGCACGCAAGGCTGCTGGGCGAGCCGACAAGCGCCGGACTCTGACTCGCTGCCGATGCCCGGAGGCTAACATAAAAAAAAAGTCTTGCCGAGAGACCGAGCTGTAGCTTGGGTTAAGCGGGTCGTTCAGGCGATGTGGATCGCGACCTTTATTTTTATTATTGATCCCTCCTCCTGTCTGTTTTAAAAAAACATTTACAGTTCTAAAATCCGGGCGTATAGTGGCGGTTGCGTGGGGGGGGATGAGCCCGAAAGCTTGCGATTAAGCCTATACGGGGAAATAGGCTCGACCTCTCGATTCGTATTTGGCCGGACCGCAGAGGTGCTTAGCGGGGTTATTGGAGAATTACAAGTATTGCAACGCTTCAACCTGAGTCGCGGCGAATTGTTTCTTTCGGACTGCTGCAGTTCGGTCCCGAGTGGAAAGGTTCAGTGGTCTCACGGACGATATCTATCGCGGGAAATTTTCCTTCTGTTCTTAAGAGAGACTTTAGCCAGAGAGCGGTCAAGCGCCGCATGTTCTTTAAAGCGATACCTAAGTCTAAGCCAAGAGAGCTAAAGCTTGCATGCTGATGGCCGATTGAAAATGTAGTCGCAAAAGTGTGTTTTGACCCTGAGAATTTGGGGATCGCGAATCGAGTTGCCTAAGACTCATGAGGTGGCTATGTTTGAACCAACCTTTCATGCCAGATCTCTTCGCGCGATTGGACAAGACCTGGAAGCCCACGGGATCACGCAATTCAATCTGACGTCATCCGAAAACGGCTACCTGGTGCGCGAGTTACCGCGCGCGGTAGATAGCAATGCGTCGCGCGGCCTCATTGGCAAGAGAGCCGGTCGAAACGCGGACTTCGACGGGCCGGCGGAACTTGCTTACACAGTGGAAACGATTGAGCGACTGGATGAAGAGGGACGGGCAAAGCGGGACATTGGCAACAAGCTGCCGGACTTCTTTAGTTTGTCCCAGTGTCTGCGCGCCGTGGGCGCAGTGATCGATTCCAAGCGAGGTCAGCTCTTGCAGCTGGATCGAAACGCGGAACCCGACACCGTCCCGTCCATCGTCATTCACTATCAGAGTTCAACGGGCGTCGAAATTCGCGAGGTACATCCCTCGCCGAACGTTTACGATTACAGCGTCCATATGTACAAGAGCCGCAGGCCGGAAACGGATGCGATGGACTCCGACGGCGGATCTACTGAGCACTGAAATTGAGTTTCACGCTATAGCGGTTCCGAGGTTTGCTCGTTAGGTTCGGACGTGGGCGCGCTGCCCCGAATTAAGATGCGGATGACGTAACGCCGCGCAAGCGAAAATTTGTTAGACGGTACTATCTACCGGTTCCAGTTGTCGCCAGCCGAAGCCATACCGTTTCATTCCAAAAACGCATCATTCCGGGCTCTTTTCACGGTCGCCGCGACAATTTTCTACGAAGTCTGAAAATTGATACCTCGAGGCAGAAATTAATTGCCGGCGCGGCTTTGAAAAGACTCATTCGTGCGTTAAAAAGATCGTGATCGCGGAGAGAATCCTTTTGAACTTTCCAATGTGCCGCTGGCGATCGAGAACCGGTTCGGAGCCGTCAACATGAACTCTTCGGAAGCGATGGCTCCCAGCACGACGATTCGGCTCGCGTTGTTTTCGATTCTCTTGCTCGGCATGATCGGCAGCGGCACAGAATTGATCCTACTCGACCACATGGAAGACTGGCGCCAGTGGATCCCGTTAATTTTAATCGCGCTCGGCCTATTGGCGGCCGGATGGCATGGGCTTCAATCAACGGCGCGGAGCGTTCGAGTCTTGCGCGCGATCTTCATTGGCTTCATTGCGAGCGGCTTAGCGGGACTCTATTTTCACTATCAGGGCAGCGCCGAATTCAAATTGGAATCCAACCCGTCGCTCCGCGGTTGGCCTTTATTCTGGGCGGCAGTTAAGGGCAAGGCGCCGCCGTTGCTTGCTCCAGGCGCGATGATGCAGTTGGGATTGGTCGGCTGGGCCTATACTTTTAAACATCCGGCGCTCGACCGCGCGAAGAAAAAAGGAGAGTGAGATGAACCGGATCAAAAGTATCGTTTTCGCCTACGCGCTGGCCGCGCTCCTCGCCGTGCCGGATGCCGGTCACGGCCAAGTGGGGCAGTCGCAACTGGTGAATCCCGATCTGGCGAGCGAGAAGGAAATACTAGCGCTGCCGCACATGACCGCGGCGCTCGCCAAGAGTATCATGGAACAGCGGCCATTCTTGAGCATGACCGATCTGAACGCGCTGCTTTCCAAGACGTTGAGCAAGGAACAGTTGGCCGAGCTTTACGGCAAGATGTTCGTACAGATCAATCTCAACACCGCGGCGCCGAGCGAGATCTTATTGATTCCCGGCATGGGGAATCGGATGTTGCGCGAGTTTCAGGAATATCGTCCGTATAGGACGATCACGCAGTTCCGCAAAGAGATCGGCAAGTACGTCGATCAAAAGGAAGTGGCGCGCCTAGAACAGTATGTTTTTGTGCCGATCAATTTGAACAGCGCCAGCGATGCAGACATCCTCAGCATTCCCGGCGCCGGCAAGCGCATGCTGCGCGAATTTAAAGAATATCGCCCATACGCCAACATCGAGCAGTTCCGCAAAGAGATCGGCAAGTACGTCGACAAGAAAGAAGTTGCGCGTTTGGAAAAATACGTGACTTTAAATTGACCCGCAGATCCCCTTTAGGATTCATCTTTTTCTCAGTATTTGTCAGCGTCCGATTCTCGGGTTCCAGTTGGCGCTCAACTTGCGTCGAGTCGGCTCTCGTGACGACGGAATGTGGAGGTGAATGATGTGGTTTCTCGGATTGATCGTCGGCGGATTCATCGGCGCCATCGGCGGTGGAGCCGGCGTGGTCATAGGCGCCATGGCCGGGGCTGGAGTCGGCTGGGCGTTGGGGCAGAACTTAAAAGGTGGTGGTGATGAACGTCTGGTGCGGCTCGAAACAACGATTCGATATCTGCAAGAACGCGTCGCGGCATTAGAACGCGCGCCGCGAGCTGAAGCGCAAGCCGAGAAAGCTGCCGTCACGGAAGAGCGTGAACCGGCCCCGGCCGAGCCAGCTGGCACCGCTTCGCAAACGCTCCCAACTTTCGAAACGCCGGTTGCGCTGCATACATCACCCCAAAGTTCACCGATCGATCCGCGGCCACCGATACAACCGCCTCGGTCAGATTCGGATCGCCCGACCTTCACGTCGCGGCCTGAGTTTCCTCGAACTGCTGCACCAGGTAAGCCGCCTGAGCCTTCGGCGCTATGGAACTTTTTCTTCGGCGGTAACACGTTGGTGCGCTTCGGCGTCATCGTGTTGTTTTTCGGTGTCGCCTTTCTGCTCAAGTACGCTTCGGAGCATATTGAGATCTCCATCGAAGCGCGGCTGATCGGCGTTGCTCTGGGCGCGCTCGTCATGCTCGGCATCGGTTGGCGTCTGCGCCAATCGCGTCCCGGCTACGGCTTGATCATGCAAGGCGGCGGTATCGGCGTGCTCTACCTCACGATATTCGCCGCCTTCAGGTTGTATCAATTATTGCCGGCCGGCTTGGTTTTCGCCTTGCTCGCGGCGATGGCGGTGTTCTCGGCGATGCTCGCGGTGCTGCAAGATTCTCGCTCGCTGGCGGCGATGGGCGTGAGCGGTGGATTTCTCGCGCCGATCCTCGCGTCTACGGGAGGCGGCAGCCACGTCGCGCTGTTCAGTTTCTACGCGCTGCTCAATTTGGGCATTCTTCTCATCGCTTGGTTCAAAGCGTGGCGGTCGCTCAACCTGCTCGGTTTCGCTTTTACTTTCTTCATCGGCCTTATCTGGGGCGATCGCTTTTACAGATCCGAGTTCTTCGTCAGCACGGAGCCTTTCCTCATTCTGTTTTTTCTATTCTATGTCGCTATCGCCGTATTGTTCGCGCTCCGCCAGGAGGCGAGTATCAAAGACCCCGTCGACGGCACGCTGGTGTTTGGTGTGCCGCTGGTCGCCTTCGGCTTACAGACCGTGCTGGTGCAGGAGATGGAATACGGCGCCGCCTACAGCGCGCTCGCGTTAAGTTTTTTCTATCTCGTGCTCGCCAAGATCCTCTTCGCGCGTATCACCAATAACGTCCGTCTCCTCGTCGAATCATTCCTAGCTCTCGGCGTCGTGTTTGGAACGCTGGCGGTTCCGCTCGCCTTCGACGGTCGCTGGACCGCGTCGGCCTGGGCATTGGAAGGCGCCGCGATTGTTTGGGTCGGCGTGCGCCAGGATAAAATTTTGGCGCGCGGCTTCGGCATTTTTTTGCAGTTTGCCGCCGGCGTGGCGTTTTTTTTCAGCGCACAGGAACCCCTCCGCGCGGTGCCGGTATTCAATAGCTTCTATCTCGGTTGCGTCATGATCAGCGTAGGAGGCCTTTTTTCCGCCTGGTATCTCAAACAGCAGCGCCAGCGCTTGAGCCAAGAAGTATCGTACGTCGCCACGGCGCTGTTTTGTTGGGGAGTGCTTTGGTGGTTCGGCGGCGGATTCGAAGAGATCACGGCCTATGTCGGAGTCCGTCCCCTCGAGCTGCGTTTCTACCGCGTTCATATCGTTCTTTTGTTTGTCACCGCGTCCTGCGCGCTGTTTAGCGTTCTGCGGCGCCGCTTGAGCTGGGATGACGCCCGTTACCCCGTGATCGCGCTCTTGCCGCTCATGTACGCATTGGCGCTGGGAGACGCGACACGGGCAGTGCACCCGCTTGAATACTTTGGATATATCATCTGGCCGCTGGCCTTCGTTGCCCATCTGTGGCTGCTGCGCCGCCACGAGAACGAGATTCCATTCGTCCATTGGTGGCACGCCGCGGGCATC
>WNFR01007753.1_pt1 | contig 20170 bp, 18 predicted proteins | sample 5400221 | NCBI WGS metagenome assembly WNFR01 (sample SAMN13153357, study PRJNA577476) | soil metagenome | isolation source: 40 cm soil under Madrone tree | place: USA:California | collected 2016-06-14 | reverse complement strand
GTCTCCTCTTCGATCATCCCGATGTCGAAGGTGACGTGCTGCCACTTGCCGCGCGGATCCGTAAAGCGGAAGTCGGCGTATTTAACGTCGTTGTCCTTGATCATCTTCAGGACTTCTTTGGCCGTCGTCATGGATCGCATTCCCTTTCTCAGCAGCGGACGTGAATGTTTGATGTTTAAGGAGGTCGGGCCAGAAGGCGCGGTTCAAATGGCGTCCACGCCGGACTCCCCCGTCCGAATCCGGATGGCTTCCTCGATATTGGAGACAAAGATCTTGCCGTCGCCGATGCGCCCGGTCTGGGCTGCGCGACGGATCGCCTCGACGGCTTTCTCGACCATCTCGTCGGTGAGCACAATCTCGATTTTGACCTTGGGGAGAAAATCCACCACGTATTCGGCGCCGCGATAGAGCTCGGTATGGCCCTTCTGGCGGCCGAATCCCTTGGCCTCGGTGACGGTGATGCCCTGCAGACCGACCTCTTGCAGCGCTTCCTTCACCTCATCGAGCTTGAAGGGTTTGATGATCGCCTCGATTTTTTTCATTGCCTCTCCGCCTCTGGTCCGGCCGTTGGGGCGCCGCCGGCCGACCCGCGACCTGTTTAGCAGGGTCCATGCCAAGCATCGTTTTTCGTAAAAACCCGCGCTTTATCAGCCGCTTGTTACGCATCTTAGGGGTTCGCCGCAAGGTCCGCCAGGGAGCCCCTGATTAATTATTAGGCGTCGTGCATCAAAACGCGTCAAGGCCCCGGTGGCCGCCGGGCGGGCTGCTGTCGGAATTTGTCGCAGTCCGCCCGTCGGGCGGGCGTTACGCTACGGCCCGCGCGTTGTCCGGCCGAAGCACCCGCCTTACTGTCAGGCAGATGATCGAATTGTTGACCAATGCCGAGATGGCGCAAGCCGACCGGCTGACCATCGCTGCCGGGGTTCCCGGCATCGATCTCATGGAGAAAGCGGGCCGCGCCATTGCCGACGCGGTCATGGCCCGCCATCCGCCGGGCGGCCTCATTTGCGTCGTGGCGGGCCCGGGCAACAACGGCGGCGACGGATTCGTCGCGGCCCGTCTGCTGGCCGGGCGGGGCCATCGGGTGCGGCTGCTCTTGTTGGGCGATCCGGCCCGGCTGGCGGGCGACGCGGCCGAAGCGGCCAAGCGCTGGCAAGGTCCGGTCGCGGCGGCGACGCCGCAAGCCCTGGCGGGGGCCGCGGTCATGATCGATGCCTTGTTCGGTGCCGGGCTCGATCGCCCGCTCGCGGGGCCGGCCCGCCAGATGGTCGAGGCGATCAATGCGAGCGGCTCGCCGATCCTCGCGGTCGATCTGCCGAGCGGCATCAACGGCACGACCGGCGCGGTGATGGGGGCCGCCGTGCGGGCGAGCCGGACGGTGACCTTCTTTCGCCGCAAGGTCGGACATCTGCTGCTGCCCGGCCGCATCCATTGCGGGCCGGTCCAGGTTGCCGATATCGGGATCAAGCCGGACGTGCTGGCGCGCATCCAGCCGCGCGCTGTCGCGAACGAGCCTGCGCTGTGGCGGTCGCAATTTCCGTTTCCGCGCATCGACGGCCACAAATACAGCCGCGGCCACGCCGTGGTGGTGTCAGGTCCCCTGAGCACCACCGGGGCGGCGCGGCTCGCGGCCCGCGCGGCGCTGCGTGCCGGTGCCGGCCTTGTGACGATCGCCTCGCCCCGCGACGCGCTGGCGGTCCACGCGGCCGCCAATACGGCCGTCATGGTGCGCCGGACCGACGGCACAGAAGGGCTGCGGGCCTTGCTGGCCGATCGCCGGCTCAATGCGGTGGTGCTTGGTCCCGGCGGCGGCGCCGGCCGGGAATTGCGCGAAGAAGTCCTGGTCGCGCTGGCGGGCGCCCGCGCGGTGGTGCTCGACGCCGATGCGCTCACCAGCTTTGCCGACGATCCCCAGCGCCTGTTTGCGGCAATCGCGGCGCGCGCGGGCCAGCCGACCCTGCTCACACCCCATGACGGGGAGTTCGCCAGGTTGTTTGGCGCCCAGGCGGAAGGTGCTCAAATACAGTCCCGTTTGGACAGGGCATCCCGCGCCGCGCGGGCCAGTGGCGCGATCGTGGTTCTGAAAGGACCGGACACGGTCATCGCGCATCCGGACGGGCGGGCGGCCATCAACCAGAATGCGCCGCCCTGGCTCGCGACCGCCGGCACCGGCGACGTGCTGGCCGGTCTGGTCGCCGGACTCCTGGCGCAAGGCATGCCGGCATTCGAGGCCGCCGGCGCCGCCGTCTGGCTGCACGGGGAGGCCGCCGCGGAGGCCGGGCCGGGGATGATTTCGGAGGATTTGTCGGAGGCCTTGCCGATGGTTTACCGGCGTCTGTCGGGCGATGCGCCGGCGTCCGCCTGACCGCAGCCGGCCCGCCGGCATGTCCGATTTTTATGCTGCACCTTCGTGCCGGGCCTGTTATAAGCCGCGCCGCGGCGGCAGACCCGGCGCGGCCCTTTGGCGGGCGTGGCGGAATTGGTAGACGCGCTGGATTTAGGTTCCAGTGACGCAAGTCGTGGGGGTTCGAGTCCCTCCGCCCGCACCACGGCAGGGAGCCGCGACGAGCGCCGAATTTCTCGAACCCGCTGGCGCCGCGACCGCGATTTACCACAATCAATGACGAGTATTTGATCCATGCAGGTGACCGAAACCAACAGCGACGGCCTCAAGCGCGAGTTCAAGGTGGTCGTAGCCGCCTCCGACCTCGACGCGCGGCTCAACGACCGCCTGGCCAAGCTCAAGGACCGGGTCCAGATCCGAGGGTTCCGGCCCGGCAAGGTGCCGGTCACCCATCTCCGGAAGGTCTATGGCCGCGCCGCAATGGCCGAGACGATCGAGGAGGTGGTGCGCGAGACCAACGCCAAGATCGTCACCGATGGCGGCTTCAAGCTCGCCATGGATCCCAAGATCACCATGCCGGAGAGCCAGAGCGAGATCGAAGGGATCATCGCCGGCAAGTCGGACCTGGCCTATACGGTTGCGCTCGAGGTGGTGCCCAAGATCACGCTGGCGGACTTCAAGCAGATCGCGCTGGAGCGGCTGACCGCCGAGGTATCCGACGCCGAAGTCGAGGAAGCGGTCGGCAAGATCGCCGAGCAATCCCGGCCGTTCGGTCCCAAGGCGGAGGGAGGAAAGGTCGCAAAGGGCGACCGGGCCACCGTGAAGTTCACCGGGACGATCGATGGCCAGCCCTTCGAGGGCGGCACCGGCGACGACATCGCGGTTCAGGTCGGTTCGAACACCTTCATTCCCGGATTCGAGGACCAGTTGATCGGGATGGCGGCGGGGGAGACCCGCACCGTCAATGTCACGTTCCCGCAGAACTACTTGGCGCCCAACTTGGCCGGCAAGGCCGCGGTGTTCGAGGTGACGGCGAAGTCGATCGAGACGCCGGGCGAGGTGACCGTCAACGAGGATTTCGCCAAGTCGCTCGGCATGGAGTCGCTCGACAAGCTCAAGGGCGCGATCCGGGACCGGCTGACGCGCGAGCATGCCTCGGTGAGCCGCCAGAAGCTCAAGCGCACCCTGCTCGACGAGCTCGACAAGCTGCACAAGTTCGATCCGCCGCCGACCCTGGTGGAAGAGGAGTTCAAGAATGTGTGGGGCACCGTCCAGTCGGACCTGAAGTCGCAGAACCGCACCTTCGCGGACGAGGGCACGACCGAGGAAAAGGCGACCGAGGAGTATCGCGGCATCGCCGACCGCCGGGTCCGGCTCGGCCTCGTCCTTGCGGAAATCGGCGACAAGAACAATATCAAGGTCACCGACGACGAGATCACACGGGCGATCGTCGAGCAGGCGCGCCAGTATCCCGGGCGCGAGCAGGAGGTTTGGGACCACTACCGCAAAAATCCGAACGCGGTCGCGACCTTGCGGGCGCCGATCTTCGAGGAGAAGGTGGTGGACTACATCGTCGAGCTCGCCAAGGTCACCGACAAGCCGGTCTCGCGCGAGGAGCTCTACAAGGAAGACGACGACGCCAAGGCGTAACGGTCTTTCGGCACGGGCGCGCCGCGCGCCCGCGGCGGGCCCGGCCCGCCGAGGCGGCATGGCGGCGGCGCGAATCGTGGCATAAGCACAGGCGCAGCGACCCTACGCTTGTTTCTGCGGGTTCCAGCCATATCTTGGGCGCCTGGGCGCGACCCCAGAGGCCGGCATCCTTCGATCGGACCGGTTTTTGGTCTCCAAGGGCTCTGTGTTTGGTGACATGCTACGGCGGACCGGTGCCGGTTTCGCCCGAAGGCTTTCGGTAGGACAGGAAAAAAATGCGGGATCCCGTCGACACATATATGAACTACCTGGTCCCCATGGTGGTCGAGCAGACCAACCGTGGCGAGCGCGCCTATGACATCTATTCCAGGCTCCTGAAGGAGCGCATCATCTTCATCACCGGCCCGGTCGAGGACGGGATGTCGACGCTGATCGTGGCTCAACTCCTTTTTCTGGAGGCGGAGAACCCGAAGAAAGAGATCGCGATGTACATCAACTCGCCGGGCGGGGTGGTGACCGCCGGGCTCGCGATCTACGACACCATGCAGTTCATCCGCCCGCCGGTCTCGACGCTGTGCACCGGACAGGCGGCGTCCATGGGGTCGCTGCTGCTGGCGGCCGGCCACAAGGACATGCGTTTCGCGTTGCCGAATGCACGCATCATGCTGCATCAGCCGTCCGGCGGCTTCCAGGGGCAGGCGACCGACATCATGCTGCATGCCCAGGAGATTCTGAATCTCAAGAAGCGCCTCAACGAGATTTACGTGCGACATACCGGCCAGCCGCTGAAGACGGTCGAGGACGCGCTGGAGCGCGACAAGTTCCTCACGGCCGAGGGCGCGATGGAGTTCGGCATCGTCGACAAGGTGATCGCGAAGCGGCCCGAAGAGGCCAGCAAGGCGTGACGCTCGGTCGCTTCGACGGGGTCGTCGGGCGGCATATATCGGGGCCCGGCCGGCTGGCCGGGCGGGTCCGCTTCGATTTTGCCATAAAGATTCGCGAATCCGCTGGGGGCGGTCCCGAAAGCGGAGCCGGAACAGGGAAAAGCGCTGGGATTTCATCATTAATGAAATCTTGATTATCCCCGCGCTAGCGTGTTTCGTTATAGGTCAGGACTGGCGTTGACGACGAAATGGCGGCCAAGTGTGGCATCGGCGCTACGGATTCTTAGGGCCGAGGCGAGTAGGATCGGAGGCCGCGGAAGAAGTCCGGGTCACGACGGGCTGGCGGAGAAGATGGAATGAGCAAGGTCGGCGGCGACTCCAAGAATACCCTGTACTGCTCGTTCTGCGGTAAGAGCCAGCACGAGGTTCGCAAGCTCATCGCAGGACCGACGGTCTTCATCTGCGACGAGTGCGTCGAGCTGTGCATGGACATCATCCGCGAGGAGAACAAGTCCTCGCTGGTGAAGTCGCGCGACGGCATCCCGACCCCGAAGGAGATCCGCAAGGTCCTCGACGATTACGTCATCGGCCAGGATCACGCCAAGAAGGTGCTCTCGGTCGCGGTCCACAATCACTACAAGCGGCTCAATCACCAGACCAAGCACCAGGACGTCGAGCTCGCCAAGTCCAATATCCTGCTGATCGGGCCGACCGGCTCGGGCAAGACGCTGCTGGCGCAGACGCTCGCGCGCATCCTCGACGTGCCCTTCACGATGGCGGATGCGACGACGCTGACGGAAGCCGGCTATGTCGGCGAGGACGTCGAGAACATCATCCTCAAGCTGCTGCAGTCGGCCGACTACAATGTCGAGCGCGCGCAGCGCGGCATCGTCTATATCGACGAGATCGACAAGATCAGCCGCAAGTCCGACAATCCGTCGATCACGCGCGACGTGTCGGGCGAAGGCGTGCAGCAGGCGCTGCTCAAGATCATGGAAGGCACCATCGCGTCGGTGCCCCCGCAGGGTGGGCGCAAGCATCCGCAGCAGGAATTCCTCCAGGTCGACACCACCAACATCCTGTTCGTGTGCGGCGGCGCTTTCGCCGGCCTCGAGAAGATCATTTCGGCGCGCGGCCGGTCGACCTCGATCGGGTTCTCCGCCAAGGTGCTGGCGCCGGAAGACCGCAAGCAGGGCGAGATCTTCCGCGAGGTCGAGCCCGAGGACTTGCTGAAATACGGGCTGATCCCGGAATTCGTCGGCCGTCTGCCGGTGGTGGCGACGCTCGAGGATCTCGACGAGCCGGCCCTGAAGCGCATCCTGACCGAGCCCAAGAACGCGCTGCTCAAGCAATACCAGCGGCTGTTCGAGATGGAGAGCGTCGACCTGACGCTGGCCGAGGAAGCCCTGGGCGCGATCTCGCGCAAGGCGATCGAGCGCAAGACCGGCGCGCGCGGGTTGCGCTCCATCATGGAGAGCATCCTGCTCGACACCATGTTCGATCTGCCGAGCCTCGAAGGGGTCGAAAAGGTCGTGATCTCGAAAGAGGTGGTCGAAGGCACGGCCCGGCCGCTCTACATCTATGCCGACCGGGTTGGCGACGCCGGCGCGACCGCTTGAGTCGGGACCCGCGCCAGCGCGGCGCAGCGCGCCGGGGTCGCCCGGCGCCGATTTTCCCAGGTATTTGCTTGATTTTCCGGGATTACTTGACACGCCCGGGGGGCATCGCCACCTAATGATGGCGAGCGTTTGATGGTCGAGTCGAAGCGTTCCGCAGACGTCTCCGGGCAGGGTCTCGCCCCGAAATTCGGACGCGGCAGCCTACGCGTTCCCTCCCGGTGGATTGCACTCTGTGCGGCGGCGCCATGACGGCGGGTCGCTCGGAGGGGCACAACAAAGGATTGGAATGAAGCCATGACGACCCCAACCAAACCGCGCGCCCTGCCGCAGCCCGGCGAAACAAGGACCTATCCGGTCCTGCCGTTGCGCGACATCGTCGTCTTCCCCCACATGATCGTGCCGCTCTTCGTCGGCCGCGAGAAATCAATTCGCGCCCTCGAAGAGGTGATGCGCAACGACACCTTCATCCTGCTGGCGACGCAAAAGAACGCCTCCGACGACGATCCGGCGACCGACTCGATCTTCGAGGTCGGGACGCTGGCGAGCGTGCTGCAGCTTTTGAAACTGCCAGACGGCACCGTGAAGGTGCTGGTCGAAGGCGCCGAGCGCGCCCGCGTCGTCAAATACGGCGAGCGCACCGACTATTACGAGGCCGAGGCGATCGCGCTGGCCGACAATTCGGGCGAGCGGGTCGAGGCCGAGGCCTTGGCGCGCTCGGTGGTCACCGAGTTCGAAAGCTATGTGAAGCTCAACAAGAAGGTGTCGCCGGAAGTCGTCGGCGTGGTCCAGCAGATCGAGGACTATGCCAAGCTCGCCGATACCGTGGCGTCGCACCTGGCGGTCAAGATCCCCGACAAGCAGGCGATCCTCGAGACCGCCACCGTCACCGAGCGCCTGGAGAAGGTGCTGGGCCTGATGGAGAGCGAGATCTCCGTTCTGCAGGTGGAGAAGCGCATCCGGACCCGCGTCAAGCGGCAGATGGAGAAGACGCAGCGCGAATACTACCTCAACGAACAGATGAAGGCGATCCAGAAGGAGCTCGGCGACGAGGAAGGCAAGGACGAGCTCGCCGAGCTCGAGGACAAGATCAAGAAGACCAAGCTGTCGAAGGAAGCGCGCGACAAGGCGACCCACGAGCTCAAGAAGCTCCGCCAGATGTCGCCGATGTCGGCGGAAGCGACCGTCGTGCGCAATTATCTCGACTGGCTGTTGTCGATCCCGTGGAACAAGAAGTCGAAGATCAAGAAGGATCTCGGCCTCGCGCAGACTATCCTCGACAACGACCATTACGGCCTGGAGAAGGTCAAGGAACGCATCGTCGAGTATCTGGCGGTGCAGACCCGCGCCAACAAGCTGACCGGCCCGATCCTGTGCCTGGTCGGCCCTCCGGGCGTCGGCAAGACCTCGCTCGGCAAGTCGATCGCCCGCGCGACCGGCCGCGAATTCGTGCGCGTGTCGCTCGGCGGCGTGCGCGACGAAGCGGAGATCCGCGGTCACCGGCGCACCTATATCGGCTCGATGCCCGGCAAGGTCATCCAGTCGATGCGCAAGGCCAAGACCTCGAACCCGCTGTTCCTGTTCGACGAGGTCGACAAGATGGGCGCCGATTTCCGCGGCGATCCGTCCTCGGCGCTGCTCGAGGTGCTCGACCCCGAGCAGAACCATACCTTCAACGACCACTATCTCGAGGTGGACTACGATCTGTCCAACGTGATGTTCATCACGACGGCGAATACCCTCAATATCCCGCCGCCCCTGATGGACCGCATGGAGATCATCCGCATCGCGGGCTACACCGAGGACGAGAAGGTCGAGATCGCGCGCAAGCATCTGATCCCGAACGCCATCACCAAGCACGGCCTCCACGCCAACGAATGGGCGATCGAGGACGACGCGCTGATGACGCTGATCCGGCGCTATACGCGGGAAGCCGGCGTGCGCAATCTCGAGCGCGAGATCTCCAACCTGTCGCGCAAGGCCGTCAAGGAATTGATGACCTCGAAGAAGAAGACCGTGCGGGTGACGGCGGAAAATCTCGCCGATTACCTCAGCGTTCCGAAGTACCGCTATGGCGAGGTCGAGGCTGAGGATCAGATCGGCGTCGTCACAGGGCTGGCCTGGACCGATGTGGGCGGCGAGCTGCTCACCATCGAAGCCGCCATGATGCCCGGCAAGGGCCGCATGACGGTGACCGGCAATCTGCGCGACGTGATGAAGGAGTCGATCTCGGCCGCGGCGTCCTATGTGCGCTCGCGCGCGATCGCCTTCGGCATCGAGCCGCCGCTGTTCGACAAGCGCGACATCCACGTGCACGTTCCCGAGGGTGCGACCCCGAAGGACGGCCCGTCGGCCGGCGTCGCCATGGTGACGGCGATCGTGTCGGTCATGTCGGGCATCCCGGTCCGCCGTGACGTCGCGATGACCGGCGAGATCACGTTGCGGGGCCGCGTGCTGCCGATCGGCGGTCTCAAGGAGAAGCTGCTTGCGGCGTTGCGCGGCGGCATCAAGACCGTGGTGATCCCGGAGGAGAACGCGAAGGACCTGGTGGAGATTTCCGACAGCGTCAAGAGCGGTCTCGAGATCATCCCGGTGACCCGGATGGACGAGGTGCTGGCACGCGCGCTCACGCGCATGCCCGAGCCGATCGAGTGGGAAGACAAGACCGACGTCAAGGCCGCCAAGACCGAGGCGGCGGTCGAGGAGGACGAGGCTTCCCAGCTCACGGCGCATTGACACGTCCGGCCGCACCGGTAGCCGAATAATGACGGCGGCGCTTCGGCGCCGCCGTTTCGGTTTGCGCGCCCGCGGCTCGACGAGATGTGATCTCGGCGCGGCGGCGTGCCGCATCCCCGCCGCGATCGCCGGCCATCATTTTGGCGGCGGGGCGGCAATTTCCAGTCGAGCAAGCGGAGGCCGATCATGGCCGGACAAGTCGCGACCCGGGCGAGACGTATCGCCGACGAGCTCAAGGGGCTGGCGGTGACCCTGGGCGTGATGCTGCTCGCCGGAACGGCGATCGGCCAGCCTTTCATCGTGCCGTCCGGCTCGATGGAGCCGACCCTGATGATCGGCGACGAGATCGCGGCGGCGAAATACGCCTATGGGTATGGCCGCTATTCCTCGCCGGTCGGCACGATTCCGCTCAAGGGCCGCATCCTCGAGCAGCCGCCGGAGCGCGGCGATATCGCAGTCTTCGCGCTGCCGCGCGATCCCTCGCAGACCTATGTGAAGCGGGTGATCGGGTTGCCGGGCGACCGCGTCCAGATGCGGGGCGGCATCCTTTATATCAACGGCGCCGCGGTGCCCCGCCGTGCCGTCGGTCCGGTGGCCATGATCGCCGACGGCACGCCGGTGCGCGGCACCCGCTATGTCGAAACGCTGCCGAACGGGCGCACCCATGACATCGTCACGATCCCGGGCGGGCCGCTCGGCGACACGCCGGAATTCACCGTGCCGGCGGGCAGCTACTTCATGATGGGCGACAACCGCGACAACTCGCTCGACAGCCGCGTCGACCCGGCGGAGGGCGGCGTCGGATTTGTGCCGGCGGAAAATCTTATCGGACGGGTCGACCGGGTGTTGTTCTCGATCGCGCCGTTCAACAACTGGCTGGCGGTGGCCGCCGACCCGGTGGCTTTGCGCATCTCCCGCCTGTTTCACGCCGTGCACTGAAGACAAGCTTGGGATGGATGGCGCGCGGCCATCCGGCTTGCGCGACGCGGGCCGGCTGCGCCATATAGCGGGCCGGGCGGTTAGCTCAGCTGGTAGAGCATCTCGTTTACACCGAGAGGGTCGGCGGTTCGAGCCCGTCACCGCCCACCAGCCTACGCCCCCCTTCGGGGGGCTACGGCTGGCAGGCCAGCCTTCGCAAGCATATCGTCGCAAGAGATCGATTGCGAAGCAGCGAAGGCGGACATTGAGCTGCTGCAACCCCAAAAAAGAATGAGGCCCCCGCAGGGGCCTCACCTTGGTTCACCGCGTTGTGGCGCCGTCTTATCAGACAGCGTCCTTGGCCGCCTTGACGGGTCGGGCGCGGACGATCTTGCGGGCCGGCTTGGCCTTGAAGGTCATCGGCTCGCCCGTGAAGGGGTTGGTGCCCTTGCGCGCCTGGGTGGCGGGCTTCTTGATGACGACGAATTTCGCAAAGCCCGGGACCAGGAAGACGCCGGATTTCTTGAGCTCCTTGTAACCGACCGTCGCGAGCGTCTCGATGACGCCCTTGATGTCCTTCTTCGACATCTCCGAGTGATGCTAATCCTGGGGCGCCGTGTCGGGGATGAGCCAAAGGCGGCGCCGGTGAAAAACCGGATCGCGGCTTACACCGCTTCCTTCAATTCCTTGGTGGCGCGGAAGGCGACCTTCTTGCTCGCCTTGATCTTGATCGGCTGGCCGGTCGCCGGATTGCGGCCCATGCGGGCGGCGCGCTTTCGCACCACCAGGATGCCCAGCCCGCCGATGCGGATGCGGTCGCCCTTCTTGAGGTGCTTGACGATCATGTCGATGAAGTCGGTGAGGATGGTCTCGGATTTCTTCTTCGGCATCTCGTGTTCGGTGGCTATTCCGGCGGCGAGATGCTTGAGCGTCACCGTCGGCTGTGAGGCCTTGGCCATGGGTTTCCCTCCGTAGTCGACCGATCTGAACGCGAGAACTGTCCGTCACATATGCGATTCTCGCGCCGCTTGACCATCGGCAAATCCAAAAAAGCCTGTCTTTTATGGCAAATCTGGGTAGGTAAAGCCAAAAAACCCCAGTTTTCCCCGGTTTTTCGTACAGTCTTGGGGTGAAGGCCGGGATTTCCCCGGCAAAACCGGCATTTTGGCCGCGCGGTCGGCGAGGCCACGGGACTCACGCCGGGGCGCCGCCTGCCCCAAAGGGCGCGACCTTGACTTGATCGGGGGGCTCCCGTATCTCCGGCCCCACCGCGAACGCAACGCTGCGCGTCATCGTGGGGGCGTAGCTCAGTTGGTTAGAGCGCCGGCCTGTCACGCCGGAGGTCGCGGGTTCGAGCCCCGTCGCTCCCGCCATTCAACAAATGGCCTCACATTTGTCGCCGCGATATTCCGCTCTCCGGTGCGTCGCGGTTCAAAATTTTCAGCCGCCTTCGTTCCTTCCGAGCTTCCGTCGCTCCACCCGACGGGCGTGGGCGCAGGCACGGGACTATTGTCCGGCCAAGCGGTAGCTCAGGAAGTCGGCGAGCGACGGCGGGAAGCCCAGCACGGTCGACAGCTCGTGGGTGGGCAGCGAGACCAGGATCGAGCCCAGCACCGCCGTGCCGGCGCCGATGAGCACGGCGGTGTTCATGACCTCGTGGTCGCGGTTGATCAATTGCGACAGGAACAGCCGGAAGACCAGCGACAGCTGCAGAATCGGCGTCACCACCATCATCGGCGCGATCGCGAGTGAGGCGTAGACGAAGGCCTGGGATATGGCGACCAGCACGGCAGCGGACAGGAACCAGGGAATGTTTTCGCGCTTCATGCCCTTGATGTCGCCCCACGAGCCGGGCTTGAGCAGCACCAGGGAGAAGACCAGGGTCGCCGCCGCATAGGCGACGCAGCCCCCGGCCACCGCGCTGGCGCCGGGCGCGCTCAGGAAGGCTTGGCGGGCCATCAGGGGCGAGCCGCCATAGCACATCGCCGCGGCCAGACCGAAGACGTAGCCCGAGAACACGCGCGGCTCGAAGACCGGTCTGGGCTTCGGCTCCGGCGCCGTGCCCTGCGGCTTGCGCTTGACGGAATTGCTCTGGGTGGCGAAGGAGCCGCCCAGCATCAAGGTCGAGCCGATCGCCTGAAGCACGGTGAATCTTTCATGCAGCATCACCACCGCCAGCATCATGGCAAAAGGCACCTGCAACTGGACCACCGGACCGGCGAGGTTCACGCCCATCAGCTGGTTGGACTTGTAGTTGCAGTAGCGGCCCATGACGAAATGCGTGACGCCCTGGCACGCCAGCCAGGCGAGCGCCACCGTCGGGAACGCCACGAGCTCGCCCAGCACGCCGAAACAGACGGCCATGACCAGAAAGGAAAGTGCGCCGATCGGCACGGTCAGCGCCATGCCTTGCAGCACGCTGCCCGTCACCACCCCCCGGCGCATCATCACGTTGTTGAGCGAAAAGGTGAACGCGCCGAGAGCCGCGTAAAGGACACCGAGCAAGGGACTTCCCCTGGAAGACTTGTTGATTGGCCCGCGTGTCTACATCATCCCTGCGTCATACCGTCATGCGGATTTCAACGGCAAGACCAGGCGGCTTGCCATAGCTCGGCGGGCATGGCCGATGATCCGATCGCGGCCAAGATGGAGCGGCATCCCCGCGCATGCGCCCGTAGCCTTTTTGGCGGCACGCCGCTACACTCGGTCTCCCCGCCCACGCTCGTCAGACCTCATGGCACATCCGACCGTTCCAACACTCGCCGCGCATGGCGCGGAAATTCCCGTCATCGGCTTCGGCACCGGCATGCTGACCGGGTCGGTCGGCGAGATCGTGGCGAGCGCCTTGCGGGCGGGCTATCGCCATCTCGACGCGGCGCGCAAATACGGCACCGAGGAGGGGGTCGGGGAGGGCATCCGGGCGGCCAAAATTCCGCGCGGGGAGCTTTTCATAACCACCAAGGTGTCGCACGAGAATCTGCGTCCCGCCGATTTCGCGCGCTCGGTCGACACCAGCCTCAAGGCGCTGGGCGTCGACCATGTCGACCTGCTGCTGGTGCATTGGCCCAACCCGCAGGTCCCGCTCGGCGACACCATGGGGGCGCTCGCGCGGGCGAAGCGGCAGGGCTTGGCGCGTCACGTGGGCGTTGCGAACTTCAATATCGCGCTGCTCGACGAGGCGATCCGGCTCTGTCCGGAGCCGCTCGTCAATCTCCAGGTCGAATATCATCCCTATCTGGATCAGACAAAAATGCTCGAGGCCTGCCGGCGCCGCGGCTTGATCATGACCGCCTATTGTCCACTCGGCCGCGGCCGGCTGATCGACGATCCGGTGATCGGCGAGATCGCCCGCCGCGCCGGCAAGACGCCGGCGCAGGTCGCGCTGCGCTGGCTGATCCAGCACGGCAACGTGGCGCCGATCCCGCGCTCGTCGAACCCGCGGCGGATCGCCGAGAATTTCGACGTCTTCGATTTTTCCTTGAGCGACGACGAGATGAAGCGCATCGCCGCGTTGTATCGCGCCGATGGCCGCATCGCCGATCCGGCGGGGCGGGCGCCGGCATGGGATTGAGGGAACCGATCATGAATAAAACCGCGGGCGAGCCGCACAGCAGGGGGACGCCTTGGACATCGACCTGAGGGCACCGGGCCTGGAGCGGATCGTCGGTGCCGACGCGCCGCTCGACCAGATCGCGCACGGACTCAATTTCGGCGAGGGCCCGGTCTGGGACCGTCGCAAGAAGCGCTTCCTGTGGACCGACATCATCGGCGACACGATCTACGAGTGGGCGCCGGGCGTCGGCCAGAAGGCGCTGGTGCATCCATCCGGCCATGCCAACGGCATGACCTTCGACCGCGAGGGCCGGCTGACCATCGCGGGCTGGTCGCAACGCACCATCTGGCGGATCGAGCCGGACGGCTCCTTCACCACCATCGCGTCGCGCTACCAGGGCAAGAAATTCAACAGCCCGAACGATATCGTGGTGCGCAGCGACGGCAGCGTCTATTGGACCGATTCCGCCGGCGGCCTCGTGATCCCGGGCATGGCGGGCGAGGACATGCAGCGCCACCTCGACATCCAGGGCGTCTTTCGCCTGACGCCGCAAGGCGAGGTCAAGCTGGTGGTGGAGGACACGGTCTATCCCAACGGGCTGTGCTTCAGTCCCGACGAATCCATCCTCTATGTCAACGACACGCGGCTCGGCCTGATCCGCGCCTTCGACGTCAATCCCGACGGCAGCGTCAGGAACGGCCGCGTGTTTCACAAGCTCACCGGCAGCGAGCCGGGGGTGGCCGACGGCATGAAGTGCGACCGCGAAGGCAATGTCTATTGCACCGGACCGGGCGGCATCCATGTGATGGACCCGGGCGGCGCCCTGCTCGGCCGGCTGCGCGTCCCCGGACACAACACCAACCTGGCCTGGGGCGACGACGACTGGCGCTCGCTGTTCGTCACCACGTATCACGGCGTCTATCGCACCCGGCTCAATATTCCCGGCGTACCTGTTTAACTGGCGCATATTCTTGTCGGCGAACCGGGGACCGCTTCGCCGGAATATGCGCGTGTAGGAGCAAACATGGCTTGGCAGTTCGAGCTGGTGGCGGGACCCTATGAGGGTCCGACCGGCGGCGTGGTACGCGACGGCGACGCGGTCATCTTCAGCACGATCGACGAAGGCCGCTTGTTGGGCTTCGACCCGAAAACGAATACGGTCACCGAGGCGCGGCGCTACACCAACCGGGTGAACGGCCTCGCGCGCGGGCCGGGCGGCGAACTCTACGGCGCCCAGGAAGGCGGGCGGCGGCTGATCGAGTTCACGCCCGACAACAGGGTGGTGCCGGTCGACGCGCTGCTCGACGGCAAGTATCACAATCAGCCGAGCGACCTGGTGGTCGACCGGCAGCACCGGATCTATTTCACCGATCCGCGCCACGCCGTGATTCCGTTCGGGCCGGCGATATTTCCCTTCCTGGATCATTGCTCGGTGCTGCGCCTCGAGCGCAACGACCGGCGCGCCTGGGTGGCGAGCCGCGTGCCACGCAGGCGCGCGAGCTGCGCGCTTATCCGATCCGCTCCGACGGCACCGTCGACCACCCGGCCGTGCTGCACACCTTCGGGCAGGATCATCGCGGCCCGCAGCGCGGCATCGAGGGGATGTGCGTCGACCAGGACGGCAACATCGTCGCGGTCGCGGGCTGGCGGCGCAACGGCCCCGGCCCGCTGGTCTACGTCTTCTCAGCCCAGGGCGCCGTCATCGAGAGCCATGAATTTCCGGCCGACCTGCCGAACAAATGTTGTTTCGCCGGGCCGGGCCTGGACACGCTGTATGTCACCACCGGCGGCGGACATCTCTATCGCGCGACGACGGATCGGCGCGGCATGGCTTAGACCGTAGGGTGGGCAAAGGCGCGGAACGCGCCGTGCCCACGCGGCGCCGTGGTGGGCACGCTTCGCTTTGCCCACCCTACGGCGCAAACGCAAGGAGGCGGGAGAAACGTCATGCGCGCAGCACCTCGTTGGCCGGCGGCGCTTGCCTTAAGCATCGCGGTGATTGCGTGCACCGCCCAGGCGCAGGACTACCCATCGCGCTATATCCGGGTCATCGTCGGGCCCGGTCCCGATATCGTGGCGCGGCTGTTCGGGCCGAAGATCACCGAGACCCTGGGCCAGCAGGTGGTGGTCGAGCCGCGGCCGGGCGCGGGCGGCACGATCGCCGCGCAGGCGGTCGCGAATTCGCCGCCCGACGGCTACAACCTGCTGCTCGCCAGCGCGTCCTACACCATCAACACGGCGCTCGGCCAAAGCCCGCTCGATCTCGCCAAGGATTTTGCGCCGGTCGGCCTCGCGGTCACGGTCCCCTTCGTGCTGGTGGTGCATCCATCGGTGCCCGCCAAGACGCTGGCCGAGCTGATCGCCTACGCCAAGGCCAATCCGGGCAAGCTCAATTACGCCTCCTCGGGCATCGGCACCCCGCCGCATCTCGCGGGCGAGATGTTCAGGGCGATGGCGGGCGTCGACATCGTGCATGTGCCGTTCCGCGAGGCGAATTCGGCCCTCAATGCGGTAGTGTCGGGCGCCACCCAGATGATGTTCTCGATCGCCTCGACGGCGCAGTCGCAGATCGCCGGCGGCACGGTGCGCGGCATCGCGGTGACGTCGCGGCTGGCGACGCCGCTGGCGCCCGGGCTGCCGCCGATGGCCGGAGCGGGGTTGCCGGGCTTCGAGGTGATCGGCTGGAACGGGCTGGTGGCGCCGCTGCACACCCCCGAGCCGGTCATCGCCAAGCTCGCCGGCGCGCTCGCGGCCGGCCTCGACGACGCCGACCTGCGCGCCAAGCTCACGACCGCGGGCTACGAGCCGGCGCAGAAGAATACGCCGCGCCAGTTCGGCGCCTTCATCGCGGCCGACACCGCCAAATGGGTGGATCTGGTGGCGAAGACCAACATGAAGGCGAATTGAGCGGGGCGGCTCAAATTCGCCGCTGCTTGGACCGCGGGTTCGGTCCCTGGTACCGGTTGCTTCCGGCGGGCGCGACGGCTGGAATTGCGGATTGCAGGGCCGGCTTATGATAAGCTGGCAGCCGCCCAAACCCCAGGCATGGCGATGACCACTCACGATGCCGGGCCTCCGGCGCAGACAGACGCCAAGCGGCTGCGGTTCGATCGCTATGTGCTGGATCTGCACAGCGGCTGCCTGCTTCTTGACGGCAACGAGATCGCGCTTCGGCCGAAGACTTTCGCGGTCCTGACTTATCTCGTCCAAAATGTCGGACGTCTGGTATCGAAGGATGATCTCTTTGCGGCGGTCTGGCCGAACCTCGCCATCACGGACGACGTGCTGGTGCAGAGCATCGGCGAGCTGCGACGGGCGCTCGGAGACGACGGGCTGCGGCTGATCAAAACGGTCCCGCGCCGCGGCTATCGGTTCGAATCCGATGTGTCGGTCGTTGCTCCGGCTGATGAATCGTCAACCGGCGTCGCTCCGGCCGCTGCCCGCGGCGAGGCTCAGCCGCCGGGGCCTGCACGCCTGCCGCTGGCCTCGCTGGCGAGGGCGCTCGGCGTCCGGCGCATCGGCCTGGTCGCCGGCCTCGCCGTCCTGGTTGCGACGGCGGCGTTGTGGGCCGGCATCGCAACCGAGTGGAGATTTACCAGCGCCCCGGGACGTGCCGATCGCGTGGCGACCAACAGTCCGGAAATCGGCGCAAGGCCCGCCATCGCGGTTCTGCCTCTCGTGAACCAGGGCAACGATTCGGCGCGCGAATATTTCGCGGACGGGTTGACCCAGGACATCATCAACGCGCTCGGCCGGTTTTCCGAGCTCACCGTGATGTCGTGGAACGCCGTGCTCCCCTACAAGAGCCGGCCCGCAAGCCCGGGCGAGATCGCCCGCGGTCTCGGCGTGCGCTATCAGGTCGAGGGCAGCGTCCTCCACACCGGCGACCGTGTGCGGGTCACGGCGCAGCTCCTGAATTCCGACGGCGGGGTGTTCTGGTCCGGCCGCTTCGACGAGCCGCTCGCCGATCTCTTCGCCCTGCAGGACAAGATCACCACTCAGATCGCCGGCGCCCTGGCGATCCGCGTGGCGCAGGTCGAGCAGCGGCGGGTGATCGCCAAGCCGACCGAGAGCCTCGAAGCCTATGACTATGTGCTGCGCGCCAGGCCGGCCTTGCAGCGCCCGGAACGCGCCAACATTGCGCAGGCGCGCATCCTGCTCAGGCGCGCCATCGAGGTCGATCCGGGCTACGCCGCCGCCTATGCGGCGCTCGCCGACACCTACCAGATCAGCACGGTGATGGGTTGGACCGAGTCGCCGGCCGAATCCCTGATCCGCGCGGAGGAAATGGCAAACAAGGCGCTGAGCCTCGACGATTCCGACGTGCGTGCCCACATCGTCCTCGGCCGTATCCATATCTTCCGTCAGCAATACGAGCAGGCCAAGGCGGAGCTCGACCGTGCGATCGCGATCAATCCGAACGATGCCCACGCGCTAGCGGGCCGTGGCAATATCCTGATGTGGTCGGGTGACACGGATGCGGCGATCGAGACCCTGGAGCTGGCGCAGCGCATCGATCCCGAGCTGAATGTGATCGATCGCAACGCCCTCAGCCTGGCCTACTATCTCAAGGGACGTTACGACGCGGCGATTACACAGGCGGAGCTCAATCTCCGCAGAACTGAAAGCGCGAATTTCAGCCGGATCGTGCTGGCATCCGCCTATGCGCAGGCCAACCAGGCCGGAGACGCGGCACGTGTCGTGAGCGCGATCCGCCTGCGCGACCCGACATTCGATCCGCAGGACTTCGGGAGCAAATTCCTGAAGCCTGCGGATCTGGAGCGTCTGCGCGACGGATTGCGCAAGGCCGGACTCGGTGCAACGCCCGCCCGGGTCCCGCCACGGGCAACCGACCATTAAAGCTTCGGAAGGATCGGCCGGTTCTGGTTCGCCTTGGCGATGTTCCCCGCGAGGTCCTTCTGAAACAGAACCGGTCCGAGCGGGGCCGGGCTGCCAAAGACATAGAGCTTGCCCTCGCTGATCATCCAGTTCTCCGGATTGGCCACGATGACCTGGCCCTTGGCCAGTGCCATGGCGCAGAAGTTTCCGAACTGCGGCGCGTAGCGGGCCGGGGCGGCTTTGAAGAGCTCGCGATGCTCCGGGCTGGCGAAAAGATAGTGATGCTCGTCCCAGTCATAGGCGAGATCGGGCCGTCCCGGCACCGGCCGGCCGTCGGTGAAGTAGGCGACGGGGTCATAACCCTTGATCGCCAGCGGAACGTCTTGCGCAACCGCGGAGCGCATCGTGGCCGCCAACGGGACGGCCGCGACCAATATGGCCAGACCAAGGGCGGCTCGCCGGCTCAAGCTCTTATTCATGTGTGTGCTCCTGCGTTTCCATGGGGTGCATTGACGCCGGCGAGATCATCACGGCGCGTGCTGGCCGTAACGAAAGAGCCCGAAGGAAATGCCGAGCAAATGACGAAATTTGCGGGGGGGGGCAGGGCACAGGCCGTAAAACGGGCCGCGGCCTCGACGGCGGCAATCGGCCGTCAACGCGCCCCAATGAGCGGGCGGTTCTGGTTCGCTTTTGCGATGTTGCCGGCGAGGTTCCGCCGGAACAGCTCCGGTCCCTCGCGCTTGCCGAAGATATAAAGCTTGTCCGCGTTGATCAGCCAGCTCTCCGGGTCGGCCTCGACGAGCTCGCCCGTGGCCAGCGACATGGCGCAGAAGTTGGCGAATTGCGGGGCGTAGCGCACCGGATCGGCCCGGAAGAGGTTGCGGTGCTCCGCGCTCGCGAACCGGTAGCGGTTTTCATCCCACTCATATTCGATCTCGGGCCGCCCGCGCACCGCCCTTCCATCGACGAAATAGGCGACCGGGTCATAGCCCTTGATCGCGAGCGCCGCTGGTTCGGCGGCCATGGACCGTGAGGCCGCGGCGAGCGCGGCGCCGGCGGCCAGCACCGCGACACCTCGAATGGCGTTCCGCCGCGAGAAACCGTGCATCGCGAACTTCCTTCAGTGAATCAGGGTCTTCCTGCCGCAGCGCCAACGATCCGGTTGGGCGGCAGACCATCCGCCGGCGCGCCGTCCGGCGGCCCGTTTATACCCCATGAGCCCGATGCGCATCGAACAATTCGGCGATTCTTGGGGCTTTTCATCCGGGTTTCGGCGACGCCTCACCCCGGCTTCGGCACCTGCGCCACATACCAGTCGTGGATCTGCTGGCCGGTCCAGTGCACGACGTCGTGCCGGTTGATATAGGCGTAGAGCTCCTCGAAATATTTGATGCGATGGGCCGCGCCGCTCACATAAGGGTGCACGCCGATCGCCAGGATGCGGGTCGATTCGGCCGACTCCTCGTAGAGCCGATCGAAGGCGTCGCGGGTGCGGGTGAGCAGGACCTCGGACTCGTGATGGTGCGACACCATCAGGGTGATGTCGTTGATTTCGGCGCTGTAGGGAATCGACAGCACCGGGCCGTGCGCGGTCTTCACCCACAAGGGCTGGTCGTCGAGCACCCAGTCG
>WNFR01014152.1_pt1 | contig 20171 bp, 15 predicted proteins | sample 5400221 | NCBI WGS metagenome assembly WNFR01 (sample SAMN13153357, study PRJNA577476) | soil metagenome | isolation source: 40 cm soil under Madrone tree | place: USA:California | collected 2016-06-14 | reverse complement strand
AAGAAGTGCGTGACGCCGGGGTAGTAAGTGCGACGGCTTCTCAAATAATTGGTTTGCGCGAGATCCGCCAGTTGCTTACTGGAAAAGAGTCGCTCGCGCAATGCATCAGCGAAATTCAGCAACGCACCCGGCGTTACGCAAAGAGACAGTTGACCTGGTTTCGACGGCAAACTAATTTTTTACCACTGAACTTGTCGTTTCTCACTCACAACGAAGCGGTGAAATGGATCTCACTCCGAATACTGCCGGAGTCTGGCACGAGGGATGATTGAAACGCGTCCGCAAAAACCAAGGGAGCGCGCGCTACTAATCGGTCTTCAAAAGGAAGGCGTTTCCAAGTGGGACTTGCACGATTCGCTCGACGAGCTGCGGGAGCTGGCGAACTCCGCAGGGGCCGAGGTCGTCGATACTGTGACGCAAAAATTACAGAAACCGACCGCGCCCTATTACATCGGCCGGGGCAAAGCGGAGTCGATCAAAGAATCGTGTCGGGAGCAACACGTAACCTCGGTGATCTTTAATGATGAACTTTCACCGGCACAGGGACGCAACCTGGAAAATCTATTCTCGCGCAAGGTCGTCGACCGAACGCAACTGATTCTCGACATTTTTGCGCAACGCGCACGCAGCCGCGAAGGCCGATTACAAATTGAACTCGCCCAGTTGCAATATCTTTTGCCGCGCCTGACTCGAATGTGGCATCACTTGTCTCGCCAGACAGGAGGTATCGGCACACGTGGTCCCGGTGAGACGCAATTGGAAGTCGATCGTCGCCGTGTGCAGGAACGAATCGCGCGACTCGAGCGCGAACTGGAATCTGTGCGCAAAACGCGTGCCATCCAGCGACAAGGCCGCAAACGTCACCAGTGGCCAGTCGCTGCGGTGGTCGGTTATACAAATGCCGGCAAATCGACGCTGCTGAATCTGCTCACCGGAGCGAACGTGCTGGCTGAGGACAAGCTTTTTGCCACGCTGGATCCGACGACGCGAAGTTTCGTTTTACCTAACAAACAGCGTGTCCTGCTGACGGACACTGTGGGCTTTTTGCGAAAACTTCCGCATACATTGATTGAATCGTTCAAAGCGACACTGGAAGAAGTCAGCGAAGCCGATTTGCTTATCCACATTGCCGATTTGAGCCATCCGCGTGTGGACGAACAAATGGAAGCGGTTGATCGAGTGATCAAAGAACTGGACGCTTATGGCAAACAAACGCTGCTCGTCTTCAACAAAATCGATATTCTGCCAAACCGCGAACTGGTTGATTCCTACCTGAAACGATTTTCCGGTAGCGTGGCGATTTCCGCGCGCACTGGAGAAGAAATAAACAAACTGGTGCAAGCTCTGGAAGGCGCGCTCAGCTCATGGCGGCTGCGCTCCCGATTTCGGATTCCCGCAAACGAAAGCGCGTTGATCGCGGAAATCCACCGAGTTGGCCACGTGCTGGAGCTGCGTTACGAAGGTAATGACGCCATCATCGTTGCGCACGTCCCACCGGACCTGGCGCAAAAGCTGGAGCGATACGCGCAAAGGTAGAGAGATCGCGCCGCGATGTCCGGACGGCGCAGCGCGTCGTCCCTACCATTTGGCTTTATTGGGTAGCCAGGCTGCGGACACTGGATTCCACGCTCTTCGCGATTTGTGACCAGCCGGAGCGATCGTTCGCTGTTGATGGGAAGTCGAGCGGATCTCCGATAATTAGTTTGATTCTCACAGGTCGCGGAATTTTTCGGTTTGGAGGCAGCGCGTCAAAAGTCCCGATGAGGCTGCAAGGCACAACCGGAACATTTGTTTCCGCGACGAGCATCCCGAGTCCGTGCTTGAAAGGCATCATGGAACCGGTGCGCGTGCGTCCGCCTTCCGGAAAAATGATGAAGATCGCTTTTTCCTCCTGCAATTTGCGACGCAGCTCTGCCAACGCGTGTGGGCCGCAATTTTTCCGCCACATCGGCAAGGCGTTGAGGACAATTGCCGAGAACACACTGACTGCAACGGTTTGAAAGAAGACGTCGCCCGCCGCGATCGGGAAAGCGCGTTCGCGATGGCGCGGCCTGAGTGCTGCTCCCAGCACAAGCGCGTCGAGATGACTGCAATGATTTGCTGCCAGAACGAACGGACCATGTTCCGGTAACTTCTCGCGGCCTGCGATGCTGAGTTGGTGAGCAATCGCGAAGTAAATTCGCAACGACGAAAAGCAAGTCTGCTGCGCCAGGCTTTCGAGCAAACCGCTCTCGCGTCGCACGCTGCGAAACCGCTCGGCCGGCGTGAGGCCGGTATCACGCGCTGGTTGGAGTTGCCACGGTTCCATTACACTAGAGCCCGGAGAAAATTCGCTGCGGTTGCCCCGCACCGAATTCGACAAAATAATTAACGTAGTGAAACACTGCGGGCGCGACGAGGATCAGGCTGTCAAAACGATCCAGCAATCCGCCGTGACCGGGGATGAGCTTCGCGGTGTCTTTAAGACCTAAATCGCGTTTGATGGCAGAAAGCATCAAGTCGCCGAATTGGCCTACTATGCTGACGATGATCCCCAGACCGGCCAAGCAGATTGGGTTATCCAATGCGGTGTCAGTCCAAATAAAATGAGCAATTACCGCCACGAGCGGCGTTGTTAAGATGATCGCGCCCAGTGCGCCTCCCACGGTTTTGTTGGGACTCGTGTTTGGAACAAATTTTCGATGACCGAACAAATGACCGCAGATGTAGGCAAAGATGTCATTGAGTTCTACGGCGAAGATGATCAACAAAAGGATGGGCCGATAATTCCAATCATTTGCGATGTTACCAAGGTTACCAAGCGCGCTGCCGAAAAGAGCGAAGCCCAGGACACCCAGACCGACGCGCTGGATGTAACCCTTCGGTTGATCTGGAATCAATCCGCCGATGGCAACCAGTGCGACAGTCAAAGGAAACAACGCAACAAAGAGCCGATACCAATTGTCCAGTTCTGCGAACGTGATCAAGAGAATGCCGATAACCACGATGAAACTGATAGTGCGTTCCCGGAACAGACCGGTGATGCGAGCATATTCGCGATAAGAAAGCAGGCTCAACGTCGCCACAGCGAGGATTGTCCAAAAAGCGCCGGCCAGAATCGGAATCAGGATGCACAGCGAAAGCCAAATCCAGGAACGGTAACGATCCCAAAGCTCTTTTCTTTTTTCGGCAGTGCTCTTTTGCGCCGTAATGAAGATCAGGAGCGGCGCCAATGTGAGCAGAACAACAGCTGTTACCGTCAGAACGATAGTCACGCGATCGTCGAAAGCGTGACGGAATCCAAAAAGGCGCTGCCACGCTGTATTGTTCATTTCAAAGCGTGGGCAATTCGGTTAAGCCTCCGACCGACTGTGATCAGGCAACCCACGGTGATCACGAAAAGAGCAAGGCCCATGACGCCAAGCCTGGCATTGTCGAAGTGAAAGATCTGCCAGGATCGTGGAACGAGCGCGGAGTAGAGGCAGCCAACGGTGATAACCAGCATCCGGTGTTGCTTTGCCATCGGACCGCAAAACTCGTTACGGGCGCCCGCGATTTTTCCTGCGGCGCGAATATAAGCAGTGAAGATCGATAGAATCGTTGCGATGTAACCAAGCGCGACATTGCCACCCCAGGCATATCCTGCGCCGATGAAGACCGCCGCATCGGACACACGATCGGGAATTTCGTTGTAAAGCTCGCCTGTTTTTGAAGCACGACCCGAGGCGAGCGCGACCATGCCATCCAGCATGTTTGCCGTTAGCCGTAGTTGCGCGCCAAGCGCGGCGATGAGCCAGAAGACTCGATGATATGTAACCGATGTCAGGCTGAGCGCGATTCCCGCGGCAATGCACGCGCACATGCCAGCGATCGAAATAACATTGGGCGACACATTTCGTGAAGCGAGCCACGTGGTCGCAGACTGTGCCCATCTCCGGTTTCGGGTGGCAATTGGCCGGCGATCGATCGTTTGCGGCGCTGGTTCGTTCATCGCGGACGAAATCCATAGCAGGGCTAAACCAGAATGACCAGACAACAACTGTACAGTAGGCGGCATTTGTCGCGGGACGGTAGCGCTCCCCTCTTGCGCAGCGTGCGTTACTTCGAGATGATGCAGCTTCATGCCTACCACATTGGAACAGAGCGGCCCGAATTTAGTGAGCCGGCGTTCCGCGTTCATTCTACGATTCATCAGCACCGTCGCCCTCTGGACGGTCGCTCTGCTGATCATGTTCTCCGGTTACGAGATCTTGTTCTGGCTGTTGATCAGCCTGTTCGGAATGATCGGACTCTGGGAATTCTATCGCATGCTCGATCACAAAGCGCTGCCGAATTTCAAAATCACTGGAATGATCTGCGGCGCGGTGATGCTGGCCGGGAGTTTCTATTATTTTTCCAAAATCGGACCGGCAGGCTCTTACGATTTCGAAGTTGCCGTCCTGCTCTTTTTTTTGTTGACCATGTTCGGACGGCAAATGTTCGCCCGTCTGCGGCACGATGAGCCGCTGCAAACGATGGCCTATACATTGTTCGGTCTGCTGTACGTGCTTTGGCTTTTCAATTTCATCACCAAGATTGTTTATCTCACTCCGCGTTCGAGCACAGGCCAGCTCACGGGACAGTTCTACGTGTTGTATTTGATCGCGGTCACGAAATTCTCGGACATGGGCGCGTACCTGACCGGCAGCGCGATCGGGCGGCATCTGATGGTGCCACACATTAGCGGGAAGAAGACCTGGGAAGGTTTTTTTGGTGCGATTGTTTTCGCGTTGATGTGCAGCCTGGCGCTTTACAAACTGATGCCCGGCCATTTGTCGGCGCTGAACTGGACGCATGCGACAGTACTCGGATTGCTTCTCGGCCTTGCTGCAGTGCTCGGCGACCTGGCGGAATCGATCATCAAGCGCAGCACCGACGTCAAGGATTCGGGGAATTTGCTCCCGGGAATTGGAGGCGCGCTCGATCTACTGGACAGCCTGCTTTTCACCGCGCCACTGTTATTTTTTTATCTGCGACTCGTCATTCGCGTTCCGTAAAGATTTGTTTCACACAAAGGCCACAACGGACGCTAAGATTCGCAGAGCCCAAAGAACCTCTTTACCCGTTGTGTCCCGTCGTGATCGTTGTGTGAGGCCTTAACAATGAATCGTAAACGTGTCGTTATTCTGGGCGCCACCGGATCCATCGGCGAGAGCGCGTTAAAAGTGGCGCGCGATATCCCGGAGCGAGTGGAGATCGTCGGGCTCGCGGCAAAAAGCAATGCACAGAAACTAGCCGCGGCCGCGAATGAAGTCCGGCCGGAATCAGTTTGCCTGGTCGATGAGACGCAAATCGATATTCTTCGAAAAGCGCTCGATTACCAGCCTCGGATTTTTTCAGGAACAGCGGGTTTGCTGCAAATCGCCTGCCTGACAGGTGCGGACATTGTGCTGGTGGCGATCGTCGGTACCGGCGGATTACGGCCCGCGCTGGCGGCGATCAAAGCGGGCAAAAATCTCGCTGTGGCGAGCAAAGAAATACTGGTCATGGCGGGTGAAATTGTGATGCGCGAAGCACGGGAAAACGGCGTGCACGTTTTGCCCGTGGATTCAGAGCACAATGCGATCTTTCAATGTCTGGAGCCGGCCCGCCTTCAGGCCGCACGTGACGGGGCCGTCGCGTCTCCAACAGATATTCGACGAATCATCCTTACCGCGTCCGGTGGACCGTTTCGCGAGACGCCGCGAGCCGCATTCGACTCCATCACGCCGGAGCAGGCGTTAAAACATCCGACTTGGAACATGGGACCAAAAATCACCATTGATTCGGCGACGTTGTTCAACAAGGGACTGGAGATGATCGAGGCGCACTGGCTCTTCGGCGTAGAGATGAAGCGTGTCGAGGTTGTGATCCATCCGCAAAGCATCGTCCATTCGATGGTCGAGTTCACAGACGGTTCCACCCTCGCCCAATTGAGTTACTCGAATATGTGCTTCCCGATTCAATATGCCGTTACCTGGCCGGACCGCATCCCGAACACGTTGCCGCCGCTCGATTTTTCAAAACTATCAAAGTTAGAGTTTTCCACTCCACGGTACGATGATTTTCCTGCCTTGAATCTGGCGCGTCGCGCGGGCGAAACCGGCGGCACATTGCCCGCAGTAATGAATGCCGCTAACGAAATGGCAGTCGCAGCGTTTTTGGACCAGAAAGTCCGTTTTCCGGAAATCTGGCGGATCGTTGAACAAGTAATGAACCGGCATACGCCGGTTGCGCACCCGAATCTCGATGCAATATTGAGAGCCGATCAGTGGGCGCGAGCGCAAGCGCAGGGATGCGTGCAATCGGCAGAACGTTAAAAGATTTACAACAGCAGACAGACTGGCGTGTCCAAAGAATCACTGATCACCTGCTGACCACATGATTTTACATATCGCTCGCGTCATCTTCATCCTGCTCGAGGTCCTGATCCTCTTTAACCTGCTCATCGTGGTGCATGAACTCGGCCACTTCCTCGCAGCGCGGTGGCGAGGGCGAGGTCTCTACATCGAGAAATTCGGGGTCTGGTTTGGTAAACCGCTGTGGAAAAAGACGATCAATGGCGTCCAATACTCGCTGGGCTCACTTCCATTCGGAGGGTTCGTCGCGCTGCCGCAGCTTGCGCCAATGGACATTATCGAGGGCAAGGCCGATCTCGATCGGGCGAAACTGCCGAAGATTTCCGCGCTCGACAAAATCATTGTAGCCGTCGCCGGCCCGGTGTTCAGCTTGCTGCTGGCTTTATTTTTTGCCGGCATCGTCTGGGCCGTTGGTCATCCGGTGAGCGAAGGCGATTCAACGACTGTGATTGGTTACGTCATGCCGGATTCTCCGGCACAGAAGGCCGGCTTGGAGCCAGGCGATAAAATTCTGTCGGTAGATGGCAAACCAGTCAGGCGTTTCATGGGTATGAACGACAGCATCAGCTGGGACGTCGTGCGGAGCGAGGGCGACAAGATTGCGGTGAAATTCCAGCGAGACGGCAAGATACAAACGGTATGGGTCGAACCTTATAAAGCGGAGACGCGCGGGTGGCGCAGAAAAAGCGTGCGGCAGCTGCTCATTTATCCGGCAGAAACACCGATCATCGAGAAAGTAGAACCCAAAAGCCCTGCAGCGGCAGCCGAACTGCGTCCCGGGGACATCATCCGGGGCTTTAACCAAAAGCCTATCTACAATCCGATCGCGTTATTGGAATATATCAGCAAACATCCAAATGAAGAGCTTGTACTGCATGTCGAGCGCAATGGCTCGAAGCTGGATATTCCAGTAAAACCGATGCTCCTGCCCACGGCCGGTGAAATGAAACCACGGATCGGAATTCAATGGGACACGACAGGGATTGTGTCCATCCAACATCCCAATCCAATCGAACAAGTTTACAACAGCGTCACCAGCACGTTGAAAACGATCGGTGCGGTTGCCTCGCCCAAGTCGGACGTGAAGTTGCAACATCTAAGCGGGCCTGTCGGAATCGGTCGCATTTACTATCTGCTTTTCCGAAGCGAACGCGGCTGGCAACTGGCGCTGTGGTTTAGCGTGATTCTAAACGTAAACCTGGCCATTCTGAATTTGCTGCCGATCCCGGTGCTCGACGGCGGTCATATTGTGCTGGCGCTGATTGAGTCGATCCGGCGTAAACCGGTGAACATGCGTGTCTTGGAAGTCGTTCAGACCAGCTGTGCCGTGATGATTATCGGTTACATGCTCTACATCACGTTTTTCGACGTGCAGGATTTGCCGTTTGTTCGCAAAAAACTCGATCAGTTCGAAACGCAATCATCTGGGAAAAAGTCGCAAACGCCATAAAACGGCAGCGCATTGCGAGGTCGCTTGAGTGTTCGTACATTCCACTCTTGTGAACTATTGTCGTAATCCTCTTCACCACGAGCGCCGCAAGACGCGCGAAGTAAAGGTAGGCAACGTCGGCATCGGCGGGAACAACCCCATCCGCGTACAGTCGATGATCACGTGCGACACAATGGACACGGAGGCGTCGATTCAGCAGACGCTGGAGTTAGCCGAGGCCGGCTGTGAGATTGTCCGGATCACCGCGCCGACAGTGAAGGATGCACGCAATCTGGAGCATATCGTCAAAGGCTTGCGGGAGCGCGGCTGCGACGTGCCTATTGTCGCCGATATCCATTTCAAGCCTGACGCAGCGATGGAAGCAGCCAAATGGGCGGAGAAGGTCCGAATCAACCCGGGCAACTACGCAGACTCGAAGAAGTTCGCCATCCGCGAATACACTGATGAGCAATACGCGGCTGAGTTGAGTCGCATCCGCGAACGGTTTTCACCCTTGATTGAACTGTGCAAGACGCGAGGCATCGCCATGAGGATCGGGACAAATCACGGGTCGCTTTCAGATCGCATCCTGAACCGCTATGGCGATACCCCCCTCGGCATGGTCGAGAGCGCGCTAGAGTTCGCGCGGATCGCGCGCGACCTCGATTATCATGAGTTCGTTTTCTCGATGAAGGCGAGCAATCCGAAAGTCATGATCGCTGCCTATCGTCTGCTGGTGGCGCGATTAAACGAACTGGGACCGGGCTGGAACTACCCATTGCACCTGGGCGTTACTGAGGCCGGCGAAGGCGAAGACGCGCGGATCAAGAGCGCAATCGGAATCGGTTCGCTGCTGGCCGACGGAATCGGCGATACCATCCGTGTTTCGCTCACAGAAGATAGTCCTCACGAAATTCCCGTCGCGAAGGCACTCATTGAGAACATAAGCAGAACGTCCAACGCCGAATGTCCAACGCCGAATGTCCAACTTTCCTTTGATCCGTTCTCGTACCAGCGGCGCGCAACAGAGAAGATCCAACGCGATGGAGTGAAGCTCGGCGGAGACGAGTTGATTCGCGTCGTCGTGCGGCGGGCGAACTTCGACAAGATCGCGCATAAGGTGGACCGGATGGGCGACTATAAACCGGAGATTGTTTATGAAGATGCCGAGATTCAAGAAGTCGATCCACGCGACGACATCGCGCTTGCCCGAATAAATCAAAGCTCAACTCCGAAATTCGTAAGTGTGCGTGACGGTGTTCAACTTTCAGTGATCGCCGCGTTTCGGTTGCTGGCAGCGAAGTTGCAGGCGCGGCATCCAATTTTGCTGAAGGACGCTTTTAGTTGTAGGGCGTCTGTGTCGGACGCCAAGCAAAACAATGGCGTTTCACAGAAACGCCCTACAGGTTTTCTCGACACGCTTCTTACTGCATCCACAACGATCGGCTCGCTGCTATGCGACGGAATTGGTGACGCAATTTTAATGCAGGGCGAAGAAGCGCCGGGACAAGCCCTTCGATTGTCCTACAATATTTTACAGGCAGCCGGCTCACGCATTTTCAAAACTGATTATGTCGCGTGCCCGTCGTGTGGACGAACCTTGTTTAACCTGCAAACCACAACGGCGAAAATTAAAGCAGCAACGTTGCACCTCAAGGGCGTAAAGATTGCCATCATGGGCTGCATCGTGAACGGTCCGGGTGAAATGGCAGATGCCGATTTTGGCTATGTCGGCGGCGCACCAGGCAAAGTGAATCTCTACGTGGGCAAAACGGCGGTGAAATTCAACATCCCCGAAGCCGAAGCAGTTGATCGCCTGAAGGACTTGATTCGCGAGCATGGGAAATGGATGGAACCCGCACAGCAGACAGCGGCCCTCGAGCCCGCTTAATAGCGTTGCGTGGCTTGGTAACTGCTGAGTTAGCAAACCTTCGCGTCGTCGTCACTTCGGTTTGACTCGATTGCCGTCTCTCGTAGTGTTGGCGGCTCCCATCGCGGGAGAGCCTTTCTTCAATGGATAAGATCCGTAATATCGCCATCATTGCGCACGTCGACCACGGCAAGACGACGCTAGTCGATCAACTGTTGCGCCAATCAGGTACCTTTCGCTCCAATCAAAAGATTGAAGAGCGCATGATGGATTCCATGGATCTCGAGCGCGAAAAAGGAATCACCATTCGCGCGAAGAACGCAGCTTTTCAGTGGAACGGTTATCGGATCAACATCGTCGATACACCGGGTCACGCCGACTTTGGCGGCGAAGTCGAGCGGATCATGAAAATGGTGGACGGCGTCCTGCTCGTTGTCGATGCGCACGATGGGCCACAGGCACAAACTCGCTTTGTTTTGCGGAAAGCGCTGGAAAACAAAGTGAAGCCGGTTGTTGTCATCAACAAGATCGACAGAGAAAACGCGCGTCCGCACAAAGTCCTCGATGAGATTTTCGATCTCTTCGTCGAACTGAAGGCGACCGACGAGCAACTCGACTTTCCGATTGTTTATACGAGCGCAAAGAACGGTTTTGCCATGCGCGAACTGAACGACCACAACAAGGACATGACGCCGCTATTTCAAGCGATCGTGCAACATGTGCCGCCGCCAACAATCTCGAGCGACCCATTCTTTCAAATGCTCGTCTCGAATCTGGATTACAGCGATTACCTCGGAAGAATTGTGCTTGGGCGTATCGTCAGCGGTCGAGTCGCAGTCGGCGACTCAATCGTCTGCATCCATCGCGACGGCCGCCGGGAGCGGGCTACGGTCACCGCGCTTTTCACGTATTCGGGATTGGAGCAGGTGGAAATTAAGCAGGCGATCGCTGGCGACATCATCGGCTTGGCTGGCTTCGAAGAAGTGTATATCGGCGAAACCCTCACAGACTGCGAAGAACGGGCGCCGCTTCAGTTTGTGGATATCGATCCGCCTACGATCCGCATGCAAATTCTGGTAAACGATTCACCGTTTGCCGGGCGCGAGGGAAAATTTGTGACGGCACGTAATATTCGCGAGCGCCTTCTTCGCGAAACGCGCAGCAACGTCTCACTTCAGGTTAATGACACGGAAACAGCCAGCGCATTTGGAGCAAATGCGGCGCGAAGGATACGAACTCATGATCTCGCGTCCCGAAGTGATTTTTCATCGGGCAGAGGATGGTAAGGTGCTCGAGCCGATGGAAAATCTTTATGTCGATCTACCAAACGAAAATCTCGGTGACACTTTGCAGTCGATTGCCAATCGCAGAGGTGAGGTGGTCAGCATGTCTCATCACGCGGCGCGGGTATCCATCGAGGCGATTATTCCCACTCGAGGCCTGATTGGTTTTGAGACCGATCTTCTCAACCTGACCCGCGGCGAAGGATTCATGAGTCATCTCTTTCGTGAATACGCGCCGTTCAAAGGTGAAATCGGAGGACGCGGTCGAGGCGTGATGGTGTCGATGGAATCGGGAGTTAGCACGGCGTACGCGCTCAACAACATTCAGGAACGCGGCCGCCTCTTCATCGGTCCACAGGAAAACGTTTACGCAGGGATGATCGTGGGCGAAAACTCGCGACCCGAGGATTTGCCCGTTAATCCTTGCAAGGCAAAACATCTCACCAACATGCGAAGCCAGGGTGAAGGCAAAGGGATTCAGCTCGAGGCGCCGCTGTGCATGAGTCTCGAACGGGCGATTGAATACATCGACATCGATGAATATGTGGAAGCGACGCCGAAATCATTGCGCTTGCGAAAGCGGATTCTCGACGCGACCGCCCGAAAGCGCGCCATGGTGATGGCTGCTTAGTTCAGCTGATCATCGACGATTTTCCGGGCACAAGTTTGCGCGATACGCTTGGCTGCAGTTCGTTTCCGCAGTCGCCAATCAGCAGTCCGCAATCGCACATGTCTCGCCAATACACGCTGCAACGCACCCCCGTATCCACGTCGATCCACTTGGATTACGCCGCAGAGCTCAATGAACAGCAGCTCGCCGCCGTAACCGCTCCACCCGGACCGCTCCTTGTGATCGCCGGTGCGGGCTCGGGGAAAACGCGCACCCTCACGTATCGCGTGGCGTACTTGCTCGAAAACGGAATTGATCCGCGAAATGTTCTGCTACTCACGTTCACGAACAAAGCTGCCCGCGAGATGTTGAATCGCGTCGCGAATCTCCTCCCGGTCGATGCCAGTGGGCTTTGGGGCGGAACATTCCATTCGGTTGGAAACCGAATTCTGCGCAGGCACGGCACAGCGCTCGGTTACTCTAGCGGGTTCAGCATCATGGATCGCGAAGATCAAAAGGATCTGATCAGTACGGTGGTAGCGAGCGCAGGAATCGATCCAAAAGAAATTCGGTTTCCGAAAGGCGATGTGCTTGCGGAAATCTTCAGCTTTGTCGTGAACACAGAAATGCCGCTGGAGGCATTGCTTGCGGAGAAGTTTCCTTACTTCCTGCCGTTGCTCGACAAAATCCAAGACGTTCGGGACCGGTACGAAAAAAAGAAGAAGGCGACAAACTCGATGGATTTCGACGACCTGCTTCAAAAGACGTTGTTGATGTTTCAGCAGCACGAGCGGATCGCGGAAATCTACCGACGCCAGTTTCAATTCATTCTGGTGGACGAATACCAGGACACCAACAAAATCCAGGCTGACCTTGTGGACTTGCTCGCGCGCGACCATCGCAACCTGATGGTAGTGGGCGACGACGCGCAGTCGATCTACTCCTGGCGCGGCGCGAACTTCCAAAACATTGTGGAATTTCCGAAGCGCTACCCGGATGCACAGGTGTTTAAGATCGAAATGAACTACCGGAGTGTGCCGGAAATTCTGGAAGTGGCGAACGCGGCCATTGCCGCAAATGTTCAGCAGTTTCGGAAACATCTTAGTGCAACGCGCGAATCAAAAACGGTGAGGCCCGCGTTAGTCGCGTTGAACAACAGTGCGGAACAGGCGCAATTTGTTGCGCAACGCATTCTCGAGCTGCGCGATGAAAATGTTGACCTGAACGACATCGCAGTCCTTTACCGCGCGCATTATCACGCACTCGAGCTGCAACTGGAGCTTTCGCGCCGGGGCATCCCGTACCAAATCACCAGCGGCATCCGGTTCTTCGAACAAGCTCACATTAAAGATGTGGTTTCGTTCATCCGTTTCGTAGCGAATCCTCGCGATGAAGTTGCTTTTAATCGCATGGCGAAATTGCTTCCCGGAATCGGCAACCGCACTGCGGAAAATTTGTGGCAGGCATGGGAAAGCGGTCTCGCTGTAGCCGGGATCGATGATCCCGGTCGTGAAAACATATCCGTCTCCGCCGGGGTCAATGCCTCCGGCTACAGTTTCGGCGATCGCCTCCTTGCGATGAATGTGCCCGCAAAATCAAAGAAAATGTGGACGCAACTCGCCCACACGCTCAATGAGATCGCTCCGGGCGGGAAACCGAATCCGCCGGCGGAAATGATCACTTCGGTTGTGGAAGCGATTTACGACGATTACGCAAAGGTGAATTTCCCGAATTACCAACTTCGCCGCGAAGACCTTGACCAGCTCGCAGCGTTCGCGCGCCAATTCAAAGACGTAAACGAGTTTCTCTCGCAACTGGCATTGATCAGCAACGTCGACGCGGAAGCTGCTGCCGTTCAGACAAACGAGAAAGAAGCCGTCAATCTCTCCAGCGTGCATCAGGCAAAGGGTCTGGAGTTTCATACTGTCTTCGTGATCTGGTTGACCGACGGCATGTTCCCCAGCAGCCGCTCGCTCGATACGCGCGACGCGCTGGAGGAAGAGCGGCGCTTGTTTTACGTCGCGATCACGCGCGCGCGCGACGAGCTCTATCTCACCTACCCGCACATGCGTCTAAGTGGCGGCTATGGCGACGTGTTCCAGCGGCCATCGCGCTTCCTGCAGGAAATTCCAAATGACCTCCTCGAGGATTGGCAGGTGCAGAGAAAATGACCAAGCACGAATGACGAATGTCGAAGGAAGTCCGAATGATCGAATGACGAATAATCTGATCGGCGTTCCGAGCGAAGTCGAGGCTGCAACGCAGCGGACGAAACCCGCGAGGCCAGGCTTTCAGTCCCGTGGCGAAAACGAAGAGCAATTCCGCGGGATCCTTCGACTTCGCTTCGCTTCGCTCAGGATGACAATCGGTTATTCGGACTTCGTCATTATTTCGTCATTCGTCATTTGTCATTCGTCATTCTCTTCATGAATCTCTCACCGGAAAAGAAGATTGCCGGAGTTCTCGTGCCGCTGTTTGCCTTGCGCGGAGAGAATGACCTGGGAATCGGCGATCTTGGCGCCTTGCGCGAGTTTATTGATTGGACTGCAGAAATTGGGTTCACGCTTGTTCAGGTCTTGCCAATCAACGAAACCGGAGCGGATAACAGCCCATACAATGCCATTAGTTCAATGGCGATCGAGCCAACGACTCTCTGCTTCGCGCCAGGTTCACCCGAGGATTTAAAGCGGAATGATTTCGAGGCTTCGCTCTCTGAGATCAACCTCACGGGCCTGCGCCGCAGCGGCGTAAAATATCGACAGGTCAAAGAACTAAAGCAACGCATCCTCGAGAAGGCGTTCGCGAATTTCTCCGCTTGCGCCGACCAAAAACGACAATCAGAATTCGAACGATTCTGCGAAGAGGAATCGTCCTGGTTGCGTGATTACGCGTTGTTCCGCGTTCTTATCGAACAAAACAAGGGCAGCGCCGCTTGGGACCAGTGGCCGCCGCAGCATCAAACGATCGAAAGTGCTCGCAATTGGATGCGTGATCTCCCGAAGGAGAAGCAACACACCATTGCGCGCCGTCTGGATTTCTTCTGTTACGTGCAATGGATCGCACATCAGCAGTGGCGGAGCGTTAAAGCGTATGCGGAGCAACGCGGCATGGCGCTAATGGGCGACATTCCGTTCGGCGTCAGTTATTACAGCGCCGACGTTTTCTGCCGCCGGGATGAGTTCGTCCTCGATTGGTTCGGCGGCGCGCCGCCCGAGCCGCATTTCAAAGACGACGCTTTCACGCAAAAATGGGGGCAGAATTGGGGTATCCCGCTCTATCGCTGGAGCGCCATGCGCGCGAACAACCTTCAATGGTGGCGCGAACGGGTGCGCGCCATCCGGAGCATCTTTCACCTGTTCCGGGTCGATCACGTCCAGGGATTTTATCGGATCTATGCCTTTCCATGGCGGCCGGAGCGGAATAATGAATTCCTCCCATTAGATCCGCACCAAATGCTGCAACGGACGGGAGGGCGTGCTCCGCATTTTGTTCCGCACAATGACGACACGCCTGAAAACCGCGAGGCGAACAAGGGCGAAGGCGAAGAGAATCTGCGCGTGGTCCTGCAAGAAGCCGGCGCCGCGCGCGTGGTCGGAGAGGATCTCGGCGTGGTGCCCGATTATGTGCGGCCCAATTTACGATCGATTGGCATTGCTGGATTCAAAATTCCGCATTGGGAAATACGCGATGGGATGATCATTCCGGGCAACACGTACGACCACTTGTCAGTGGCAACCTACGCAACACACGATCACGAACCAATTCGCGCGTTATGGGAGCAAGCACGTGAGCGGCCAGAGTCCGACACGGGAAAACAAGCGCAAGCTACACTCGAAAAGATCGCGATTTTTGCCGGAGCGGATTCCGAAATCGAGCAGATCGATTACGAGAAAGGTTTCTATCGAGCGATTATGGAAGCGCTCTTCGGCTGCAATTCGTGGATCGCCATCGTGATGATCACGGACCTGCTCGCGCGCAAATACCGATTCAACGTGCCCGGGACAAGGGCGAACCTGAATTGGACACGACGAATTCAGCGCTCGATTGCAAAGCTTCGTTCCAGTCGCAAAGAACGAAAACGAATGCAGTTGATTCGTGAACTGCTGAAGAAGACGGGACGTGTCGCGGAGTCAGCACTTCCAGCCGTCACATCCCCGAACGGCTAAGAAGCCGTCGCTCCTGGTCGCTTCCCCGGGGGCTGCAAACCCACGCTACGCTGACTTCTCAATCGGCGCTCCGACCCTGTTGCCCCACTCGGTCCAGGATCCGTCGTAATTCCGGACGTTGTTCAGGCCTAACAAGTAGGTGAGCACAAACCACGTGTGACTGGAGCGCTCCCCGATTCGGCAATACACGACCGTGTCTTTGTCGGGACTGACGCCGCATTGCTCGAAGTAGATCTTCGCCAGTTCCGAGGCTGGCTTGAAAGTGGCGTCATCATTGGTTGCCGTCTTCCACGGCATGCTCTTCGCCCCGGGAATATGACCCCCGCGAAGCACGCCCTCCTGCGGATACTCCGGCATATGGGTAATTTCACCGCGATACTCACCGGGTGAACGCACGTCGATCAACGGTTTACCGCGTTTGCTCTGCGTAAGAGCTTCGTCGAAGAATGCGCGGATCTCCGTGTCGAAGCGTTTTTTCGGCACCGGATAATTTGTCTCGGTATATTTTGGAATCTCGCGTGTCATCGGCCGGCCTTCCGCTTTCCATTTGTCGCGGCCTCCGTTGAGGATTTTCACTTTGTCATGTCCGAACAACCGGAATGCCCAAAGCGCGTAGCACGCCCACCAATTGGCCTTGTCCCCATAAAAAATGCAGGTGGTATCGGGCGTGATGCCGTGCCGGCTACAAAGTCGCGCGAATTTTTCCGGCGAAATATAATCGCGAATCACTGGGTCCTGGAGATCGGCGCGCCAATCGATATGCACCGCGCCGGGAATATGCCCGGTGTCGTAAAGCAAAATATCTTCATTCGACTCGACGATCCGGATTCCATCATCTTTGAGATGTTTCTCCAGCCAATCAGTCTCCACCAGCGCTTCGGGATGCGCGTATTGCGTAGGATGCGTAGCCATAGCAAATTTTCGGTCGCACTACGGAAAGGAGCAAGAAGTTAATGCGCAATCCGCGTGCGCGGAATGTTTGCGCGCGTTTGAAGCGAGGGTTCTTGCCAATCGAAAGCGGAGCGTTTAAAGCTGCGTCGCCAAATTCCGTATTTGCTATGTTTTCATCAATCGTATTTGCGCTTCTGAACAAGCCCGCCGCGTTGGTCGCCAGGCCCCTGCTCGCCAACGTGAGTTCGGCATTCGGAATCTTCGTCGTCCTCCTTGCGCTCCTAATCGGGGGCGCTCTTTATTTCCAAAAAAAGCGGTCTGACAAAATTGAGGCAGCCGCTCGTGCCCTCGGCTTCACTTTTCGGCGCAAGGCGACCAAGGAAGACAAGGCGCTTATTGTCGGCTCGCGCCTCGCCAAGGCAGGGTACGCCCGCACCGTTCATAACGTTCTTCAGCCGTCCGGTCCGGCTGAGCTGGCCATGTTTCTCTTTGATTATTCGTACTCGATCGGGACCAGCGGCTACGGTCAAACTGTTGGGCAAACCATTATCCGCATGCAGTCACCGCTGCTGAAACTGCCGCCATTTTTCATTTCACCGGAAAACATCTTTTCGAAAATCGACAAAGTTTTCCGTTATTCGGATATCAACTTTTCTGAAGTGTCGGAGTTTGGTAGGACATACTTGTTACGCGGACCGGATGAGACAGCGGTCCGGCAGCTTTTTAACAGCTCCATCATTCAGTTTTTTGAGCAGGAGCGGGATTTGACGGTGGAAGCGGCGGGCGATCTGATGTTTCTCTATCGCTACAACAAACAAGTTACGGCGGAAGAGATGGGAACTTTCGTTGAAACCGGTAAACGGGCCCTGGCATTGCTGCTTCAGGCCCAGCCGGCGATTGCCTAACGAGTAGCGTCTTTTAGCCGGCGTCGGCCGGTTGTTACTTCTTCGGCGCGGTCTAATCACCGTCCCGCCAATATGAGTGAAATATTTTCGGGGTGAACACTCGCCGTCGCAAAGAACGACAGCGTGAGAGCTATAGCTGCTTCAGATTTCACGATTAGAGATTCGCCGACTTCGCTCAGAATGACAAGGTAAGGACGGCATCGAACTTTTCTGCAACACGCGGCGAGACGATTTCAAATTGGAACCCGCCTTTGGAGAGCAATGCGCCTTGGTGAACAGGATGCCAGCACGAGTGAAGGCACGACACGTAACTCTAGAGGCGGCCGTGTCGGCTGCAACCGCCCAGGTTTATCGATGTTAACGTATGTCGCCTGGCAGCCGCTGAGAGGCGAGCAACTGCTGAAACTCGCCCCATCGCTTCTCCAGCTCCTGCTCCGTGCCGCCGCGTTTCTCGATGTAACTGCGCACCATGTCTTCGCCGAGATTGTAATTAATGACCTAGCTGCGGTACTTTTCGATAAACCTCGCGCTTTGTTTCGCCCGCTTCTCATCCATAAGCGCGTATTTTTTGTAACCAAGCCGCAGTCGCGTTCGTTTCGATCTCGCCGTTTACATAACGCCGGGCCGCTTCGTTTGTCGCGTAATTCAGTTGTTTCACCAAATCCTGCACCGCGTAAAATTCCTCCGCGTGTGATGAATCGATTCCTGCAGCCGGCCAGAGCACTTCTTTCTCGAACGCTAACCGCTCGGCTTTTGTAAACACAACCTCTTTGCCGAAGTTCGCTGTGCCTTCGGCAATGAGCGATTGCGGTGAGAAGAGCGGATACACTGACAACTCAATCCAACCGCGATCGCGCACGAGATTTGTCTCCAGCAACGCGTTGTAAACATGATGGCCGAGATAACCTTCGTGCGCGGCGAGATCGATGGCGCGATCAATGTACACCCGCAGATCGGTGTTCACCTGGATGATGCTGCGATAATTTCCCTTGTACCAATTGTAACCGCCCCACGGCTTGTTCGTGACGTATTCAAACGTGAAATTTTCGTTCGGCGACAGCTTGATGTGCGCGAGCGTGCGTTCGCGGCACGCTTTAATCGCGAGCTGAAACACTCTCGAGCTTGGCTAGGATTTCCTGGAAATGCGAGTCGGGAAACTTGGGCGCAACGGCGTCGTAAAGGGCTTGCGATTCTTCATCGAACTTCAGACGTTCGCCTTTCACGATGCGCACCCGCGCCTGCAACGCGGATAGCTGCTTTGCTAAATACGCGAGTCGCAATCGCTCCATCTCGTCCGTTGGCGCTGAAATCTTCGCCAACTGATCGCGCAATCGCGCTGCCTCAAGCGCGATTGTAACGAGCGATTTCTTGGGCTGTTTCTTCTATTCCGGCGGGCCATAATAAGCATCGACGTAATCCGCATCATGTTGCCCAATCGCGAGCACCAGTTTCACGTAAGCTTCGGCAATGTCATTGAGGTTCGTCGCCGCGACCGGCGTTGGTGAGGCAGCGGCGCCCGTCGCGGTCGAAGCGGCAAGCAATGCTAACAAAAGAAAGACAAGCGACGCGCACTTCATCGAGGTAGACGATTTGCTACAGAGCGATCAGTGCAGAATGGAATCAGCCGGATAGACGACTCCGTTCTTGATCACGGTATCTATATCCGAGGCATTCTTGATGTCGTCCAACGGGTTTGAATTGAGAATCACAAGATCGGCGAAACAGTCGTTTTCGAGTTTGCCGATGTGCGCACCGGTTTCGCCGCCGAAAAGTTTCGCAGCGTTCGTCGTGGCACATTCACGGAAGAGAGCGGGCCCGTGAATGGTCCCGATGTTCCCCGCATCAGTGCCCGCGGCGATGGTCACGCCGGCATCTTCGAGCTTCTTCAAATTTGGTAGCGCGACATCGTACGTCTTCTTAATCCGATCGAGCGCGGCTTTCGGATCAGCCAGCGCATCTTTCACCCGCTGCGGCAATTTGTCCTGAGGAATTTTGGTGACATCGAGTGATGCGATCACTTCTGGATTGCCCCATTGTTGTTCCTCGGGAGTCAGATTCAGCTGGTGCGAAAACGTTCGACCGTAGCGTTCAAATACCACCAGCGTCGGACACAGAATGACACTGCGATCTTTCAACAGCTTCACAAAGGCATCATCAACCGGCCTGTCGATTACGCTGTGGACCAGCACGTCCGCGCCTTCTTCCACTGCCGCCCGCGCCGTTTCCAATTCTGTTGCATGCACGGCGACGCGAATTTTATGCGCATGACTCTCTTGAATCGTCGCGCGGACGATCGGCCGGAAAGAATCAACCGGATGATCTTTGTCCACGATGTACCAGATCTTGACCAGGTCCGGTTTTTGCTCCGCCAGTTTGCGCGCGAACTCGCGCGCCTGATCAGGAGTGTCAATCTTCACAATCGGCGGATCACCGAGATCGAGTTTCTCGCGCGAGACGCTCGAAATCAGCGGCCCTGCCACCGCAACACGCGGCGCCTTCGCCGTCGCGTTCGCTTTTTTGCGGACCTCAAAATTCCACATCGGTCCACCGACATCGACCACGCTGGTGATGCCGCTACGAATGTACCGCGCGAAGACATCATTCAGGTGCGATTTGATCCACGCGACTTCGTCCTTGTACGGGCGCACACTGTTGAAATCG
>WNFR01002245.1_pt1 | contig 20175 bp, 17 predicted proteins | sample 5400221 | NCBI WGS metagenome assembly WNFR01 (sample SAMN13153357, study PRJNA577476) | soil metagenome | isolation source: 40 cm soil under Madrone tree | place: USA:California | collected 2016-06-14 | reverse complement strand
CCAAGGCTCGCAAAGCCTCGCCTTGGGCTTAACTACATCCGCTGCTTCGCAGCTCGTTGAAAGTCATCGAAGTGAGCCGGCCAGATCAAAGGGCAGCCGCAACAGAATCGCAGAACCGATCGCATACCGCGATGTCGGAGCGACGGACCTGCGCGACGGGCATCTGTCAGCGTATTTGCAAACCCCACGTCTTCGATGAAACGTTCGGCGTCAACCGCGCGTTCAACGCGGAGGTCTTCGTCGCGCCGCCACATCCGGTCGCGATGGAGTTCAATCTGTTCGGGGAGAGGCGGAATGGTCATCGGGTTAAGGCGGCGGGGTTAGCAAAAGGGAGGTTCTGGTTGGATAGCGCATTTCTCCTCTCCCTTTGGGAGAGGTTGGGTGAGGGTGCGAAAGCTTGAATCGCACAATCGCAAGCCTGACCCCAGTTATCGGTTTACGGTCATTTGCATGGCCGTCAAGCCTCCCTCTGAAGATTATTTTCTAACTGTTCTGGAGATGCGCCAAAGGCATAAATATCAACTCCTCCGTAGAATAGTAGGCGATAAAGCACTTCGTGTTCTTCTTGTCCTCGATACAACCCATACCTAAACACCTCTGGCTGATTTGTGTCTCGTTCGGCGGCGGGAACGTTTCTAAGCATGGCTCTCAACTGTGGATTATGCTTATCAACCAAACCTCTGAATCCTTGATTTTCTGAAATCATCGTCGCGTTATAAACAAGCCAATGGTGCGGAAACGCTTCGCCGAACTCATGGAAATAAAGGGCGTTCGCTATCGCTCTTATTATCCGTTTGAATCGCGTGAGGTTTACTTGATAGGCGAAGGTCTCCTCTCCGTTGACGACTACTAACCTATACCGCGCAAAGGTTCGACGAAACAAAGCCGGACTCCGTTCAAAAGACCGTCGGGCCGTCTCGAACATTGCCAATCCTACTTCGTTAACGTGAAGGTCAGAGCAAATAAGGTTTCTGACGTATTCAACATCTAGCGAGTTTCGGTTGTTGTGCCTCGGGCATGAAGGAACCGTTATTAGATTCGCTCTGCGACCGGGCGGAAAAAAAGCGAACGGCGGTGAGTGCTCTCGCGTTGTGGCGGCACAGCTGCACATATAGCACGTCTGCTGTTGTCTTGTTGCCATCTAAGCTTCGTCTAAATCCGACTCGTTAAGTTCGGGGTACATTTTCAATAATCGTGCTTTACTGATTCTGGTCTTCCTTACGCCATAGGTGGTGGGATCAGTTCCCTGATGGATTTGCCTAAGCTCGTTCATTTCGTCTTTTGGTATTTGGTTAGCCGCATCTATCTCCTTGAATTTTTCTCGCAGCATCTCTTCAAGAGTCATTACCTTCTGTTCATCTGGCGGAAGACTGGCATCGAATACCTTCATTTTGAACAGTTCCTTCGGAAGTGGTTTTGAGATTTTGTTTCGGAACTTTTTCCACAATCGATATACCAATGATGACTCTTCTTCGGGCGGGGCATTGCCTCTTTCGTTCTTCTGCTCAATCTTCTCTTCGCGGGTGAGTGCATCCCAGTCTTCGGAGAGTTTTCTCAAATCCGTCTTTAACTCGTCACCTTCAAGGAAGCTTTGGTCGGGCCTTAGAAGGAACGGCACAAGTCGTTTGTGCTTCCTATCCTTAGACGCGAAGATTTCACAGCGCGGAAGGTAGTAGCAATACTCCAAATCTTTCCTGTCGTTCTTGTCTGGCAGAAACAATCCTTGGTTCGTCAGACCGAGAGTCCACAGAAAATCAGCTTTGATGCAGAAGAAAGCATATGGCGCGAAGTTCTGAATCATCGGGCAACCGGCTTTGAACCATCTCCTAATAATCTTGGCTTGCGTTTCAATCGGTATGTCGTGTTGCCTAGAAACCAAATTGAGCAACTTTCCCTGAAGCTCCCTCTTCTCCAAAAGAGCGTTTACTTTTTCAGCTAAGTCTTTGTCAGTGTGCGGAGGAATAAACTGCAACCCGGCTTCAGCAATTTTCTTTAGGTACATCTTAGAGCTAAGGGGCCGGCCAGATTGTTTTCTCCAATCGTGCGCCCAACGTTTCTCTTGAGGGGTAAAGTTCTTACTCTCCCACCTAGCTATTGTTTCGTCTTCAAACTGGGTATCGATTTTCATTCCGAGGCCGAGTTCAGACTTAATGGCGCTTTCTCCGGCAGGCAAATACCTTCCGTCCATCGGGATTTCAAATCCCAATAGAGAGTTTATTAATAAGGGCTGGTAGTTAGGCGTGAGGCCGCGAGTGCCACTAATTCGATAACTATGTCCGGCTATCCGATTCGCAATAGCCGGTTCTTCAGCTTCTTTGGTTAGGTCTGCAAGGATTTCATTAGCCAGAATCGACGGAATAATTTGAAAGAAGTACCTATCAAGGGAATCAATCTCTAAATTGTTTAGCCCAAAGACAACTGACTTATCCAAAATAATTCTTAGCTGGTTCATAACGCCTCATCGACGCTAAGTATACCTATTAATTCGAATCGGTGAATCCGGGGCAGGCCTGCGATTCTGCAATCTTGCTTGACGCACTGCGGCGATAAGATTTCCTCGGCCAGCATTTGCACTCATCAACCGCAAAGATCGATTACGCGTGATGCCGAGGAATTGGGAACATTGATTATTGAAAATCGCAGAATCGTAGGCCTGACCCCGGTTTCGCCGTTAAGTTAGTCGTCGTATATATCGGAAGCTGATATGTCGATAACTGTGGATGGATAATCGAGAATGTGCTATTTTGCGTGACATACCTACTCGAAGAACGCTCACAATAGGAGCAGACGCGTGCCGTTCCAGGTTATTCTCCAGACAACCCCAACTGAAGATGTCGGAAATGCTTGGGTTTCGCTCAACTTTAGAACACCGAACGGTCCGCTTGAAGCAAAGCTGGCGTTTGGTGAGCCCTCGCGTAACGAAGGTGCCGTTTTCGAGTTTGCGTCGGGCTACCCGAAACAGAGCTCTCTGTCAGATTTCGACACAGGAGTAAGATATGTCGATCAACCTGCTGTTCGGGTTGACGTGTTCGGCACCGTTCATACTCAAACAGGCCAGGTTGGGTTTTCTCTGAAGAACCTATTCTCGAATGACACTCTTCACATGATTGCGCTTTCACGGCGGCTTTTCCTGGGAAACGTGTTTCACGTGACGCATGGCGTGCCTACGTCTCATGCGCCGTGTGTGGCAACGTGCGCTAATGGCAAATCTGCTCAAGGCTGCGTTACCTGTGTGCAGGGCGAGATTATGGTCAAGATATGCTGCTAGTGACGCCTCGACGGAGGATTTTCTAAAGATGGACCGAGTGATTCGAGTCCACGTTTTGGATAAGCACGGCCGTCCAATTCCTGACGCGACGGTTAGTCTGTTTGTAAACGGCGCGTATGTCGGCAAGGCCACGTCCGGATCTGACAATGCGGGTACTGTTTACACTTTCCAAATTAATAACACCGAAGAAGATGTTTCGCTGAGGGCGGAGTACGACGGCGAGGATCCCCAGGATGTGATCCTTGCGCCGGAAGCCAACGACTGGGTTTTCTCGTTTAAGAATGTGGAGGTTCCCGTGTCTGGTATTAAGCCATTCTGGCAAGAGCATCTTCCGGGTTTGTTCGGCGTCATGTTTCTTGTCATCTCAATTTTGTTAGCCGTGTTCTTCAGTGATCCGACAAAGTTTCAACAGCGAGTATTCATAGGTACGCTTGCGGTTGCTATTGCTGGTATCGGCTCGGAAATACCAGGCTTCTTGAATGTAAAACTGTCGCTCGGTACGAGGCTCACCATTACGGCCGCCGGAGCACTGGCAATATTCGTGTTGGTATATTTCTTCGGACCTGGTTAACAGTGTGGCGCGACTCATCTCGAACATTGATTATTGAAAGTCCCAAAGAGTCGGGGTAAGGCTTGCGATTTTTGCGATTCTCAATCAGCGGCCAATTACTCGCAGGGGGCTTACCACATCGGACGCGAGTTCACACTGCGGCTGGTTCAATCTTGACGTTGCGGAAGAGAATCGAGCCGCTTGCTTCCACGGCCTCGCTGGCCCGCTTGTTACAGAACCGCGACCGGTAGGGAGCGGGATAAGGATTCAAGAATCTCTTTGCGAGGCTGCTGAAAATTAGATCCTGTTTGGGATAGTTGAGCCATTATCGCGGTCGCTATCCCGACGCGTCGGGACCCTCACCCAACCTCTCCCAGAGGGAGAGGAGAAAGATGCTCCCGGTTCTGTACCAACTGAACGCCACGGAAGATGCAATCAACAAAACTCACGCCATCAATCCGCTTGATCGGCTTCACCGTTTCGGGTTGTTTTCAATTTTTGAAGCCTGCATTGTGCGCGGGCTGGATCCGGTCCAACGCTTGAACGCGCGCGAGAACGCGGCCGGCTCAGAGAACCCCAACAGATACGCGGTCTGGTTGACTGAGGCTTTCTTTCCGTTCAAGTAGTAAAGCGCCATCTGGTGACGCATCTCATCCAGAACTTGTTCGAAGGTTACGCCTTCCGCCTTCAGCTTGCGAAAGAGTGTGTGACGGCTGAGACCTAATTTACTCGCGATCATTTCCACCGTCGCTTCACCAGTGTGCAGGACGGGAACCAAAAGGTTCTCGACGCGGCCTCTGGTGGTTTTCGACCTTTCCAGAGTCTTGAGTAGTTCGTCTGCACGAGCGCTCATTATCTCTGAAAGATATGGGTTCGTGCGCGGCAACTTCATGTTCAGAAAGGCTTCATCGATCAGGAAGCCGTTCATGTGGCTCTCGAAGAAAAGCGGCACGCCAAAGATGCGGTCGTATGCGGCGCGGTAGCTCGGCTCTTTGTAGGTGAAGCGGATAGCTTTGGGAAATTGCAGGCTCGCGAGACCAGGCATCGATGCCGACAGCGACGCCTGGAGCTCCCGGGCGCCACAGACATTGCGCGCGAAGCCGGATTCAATCAGCAGCGGATTATCGGCGTAGATGTTGCCAGTGAATTTCATCCACACATCGCCATTTTCACGGACCAACTGAATTGCATCTGCGGTTCCGCCGTCGTCTGCATCGAGCGTCAGCGGTGCATAGCGGTTCGCTTGCCGGCGCACTGACTCAACGTTGTCAAAAGCCACGCCGATCAACCCAACCAGCGATATGTCCTGCAACTTAACCGCTTCCCCAAAAAGCAGCGATAGAGCTGGTTCCTTGCACAACTCGATACCGGCATCCAGCAAAGCCAGGTAATTCGCCAGAGGGATGCGGTTGTCCTGATCCTTGAGATCGTCAAGACAGATATGGGATCGCTCGATCAGCATCTGGCGCTCGGCGCCTTTCGAGACGGCGAAATCAAGAAGGGCTTTGGGATATCCGGCCGCAACCGTCGGGTTAGGCATCTGTTGCTGGCTCCTTGCAACCTACGGTCATGTCCTTGATACGTCGAGTCATGTTCATTCGTTTCCCCCATTGGATAGTTTATGCGTACTAACAGTTGAAGAAAAAGGAGAACCAATGCGAAAACCTACAATCCTAATTATACTAGTGTAGTGTCTCAGAAATATCTTTACAATAGAGCTCAACGGCTATATGCTGCGAGTCACTATGTGGGATACCTGTGAAGCACTGGCAATTACCGAAGAGCAACGGGAGGTTTTGCAAACCTGGGTCGGTGCTCGTAACAGTCCGCAGAAAGTTGTTTTCCGTGCGCGAATCGTGTTGGCAGCAGCCGGCGGCATGTCCAACAATCGGATCGCGCAGGAGTTGAAAACGAGTCGACCCACAGTGATTCTGTGGCGCAACCGCTTCTCGCAGGCGGGCACGGCGGCGCTGATTGATGATGCTGCCGGTCGTGGTCGTCCCCGGCAAATCCCGGCCGCCAAGGTCAAGAAAATCGTGGAGACTACTCTGCATACGACTCCCAAAGCGGCGACACATTGGAGTGTGCGGACGATGGCGCAAGTGCACGGCGTCAGTCCCGCCACGGTCCAACGTATTTGGGATGCGAATGGATTGCAACCACATCGCAGCCGGACCTTCAAGCTGTCGAAAGATAAACAGTTCGTCGAGAAGCTTAACGATGTGGTGGGCTTGTACTTGAATCCACCGAATAAAGCGCTGGTGCTGTGTGTGGATGAGAAGAGCCAAATTCAAGCTTTGGAAAGATCCCAGCCAGGGTTGCCTATCAAGAAGGGTCGTTGCGGCACCATGACGCATGACTATAAACGCCACGGCACGACGACTCTCTTTGCCGCTCTCAATGTTCTGGACGGCACCGTGATCGGTGCATGTATGCCTCGTCATAGACATCAAGAATATCTGAAGTTTCTACGCAAGCTTGACCGAGAGATCCCCAGCGGCTTGGACTTGCACTTGATTTTGGACAATTACAGCACCCATAAGCATGACGACGTCACTGAGTGGCTGGTCCAACATCCGCGCTTTCATATGCACTACACCCCAACCGGTTCCTCTTGGCTTAACCTGGTGGAGCGTTGGTTTCGCGAACTCACTCAAAAGCGCTTGCGTCGCGGCAACTTTATTGACCTAAAAGAACTCATCACCGCCATCAAGGAATATCTTGCTCAGAACAACAAACAACCAAAACCGTTCATCTGGACCGCTACCGCACAACAGATCATCGACAAGGTCGGTCGTTGTAAAGGAATTTCTGAGACACTACACTAGCGGCGGCCACCCTTGTGTCGGCGCAGGAGATGCGGATGCCGATGCCGAAAACGGCTGGTGCACAGTCCGATGCACAAAAGGCTTTTGAGAAACTGAAGACCCTGGCCGGTTCCTGGCAAGGAAGCGTAATGGGCATGTCCGTGCAAGCGACAATTCGGGTGACATCCAGAGGTAACGCAATTCTTCACGAGATGACATCGAGTGGAATTCCGGACAATCCGATCACGATGATTTATGTGGACGGAGACCGCCTGCTCTTGACGCATTATTGTGACTCCGGGAACCGGCCCCGCATGGAAGGGAAGATCTCGCCGGACGGTAACAGCGTGGAATTCACCCTCTTCGACATAACTGGGAATACCGAAAAAGGATTCATGAACCGTATCGCGTTTACGATCGTTGATGCGAATCATCATAACGAAGAGTCTACTTTCATGCTGCCAGGGAACAAGGCGTTTCGTGCGGGAGGCGTCCTTCAACGGAGAAATTGACGGAGCCTCTTTCATGGTAAGGTCGTCGGGAAAAATCTGATGGACCGTGACGCTCCGGTCGAACGGTAGGTTCGGCAAGCTCGTAGACGGAACTAATGAAAGCTATCGTTTATCACAACTATGGTCCACCGGATGTTGTCAAGTTGGAAGACATTGAAAAACCAACAGCTGCGGACGATGAAGTTTTGATCAAAGTCCGCGCTGCTTCCGTCAATCCAGTTGACCGGCTCTACCGAGGCAGGCCGTACCTCGTTCGCATAAAGATCGGCCTGAGCAAACCAAAGGACACACGACTGGGCCGCGATGTGTCCGGCATGGTTGAAGCGGTGGGCACGAACGTTACACAGTTCAAACCAGATGACGAAGTGTTCGGCACGTGCAGCGGCGCCTTGGCCGAGTATGCATGCGCGTCCGAGTCCTCATTCGTCATGAAGCCGGATAACGTGACGTTTGAGCAAGCGGCTTCGGTGCCGATCGCGGGGCTGACCGCATTGCAGGGTCTTCGCGATAAGGGACAGCTTCGGCCGGGGCAGAAGGTTCTAATAAACGGTGCGGCGGGAGGCGTGGGTACTTTCGCGGTGCAAATCGCCAAGTCGTTCGGTGCTGATGTGACCGGGGTGTGCAGCACTGGAAATGTTGACATGGTTCGATCCATTGGCGCAGACGCGACGATTGACTACACCCGCGAGGATTTCACCAAACGAACGGAACGTTACGATCTGATTTTCGACTGCATTAGTAACCATTCGTTGTCAGAGTGCAGACGTGTCTTAAATCCGAATGGCAAATTCGTCATCGTCGGAGGAAAGAACGTAAGGACCCTTTTGAGTCATGCGCTCAAAGGGCTGGTGTTGTCGCGATTCGTGAGCCAGAGCTTCGTCATATTTGTTGCGAGACTGCGGAATGAGGACCTGACCATCCTGAGCGATCTCATGCAGGCAGGAAAGGTAACCCCGGTCATCGACAGAACCTACCCGCTGAGCGAGGCTCCTGAGGCTTTCCGGCGTTTGGAAACAGGACATGCAAGAGGAAAGGTCGTAATAACTCTCGACCGCGCGGCTGAAAGATTGGAAAGACGACGGCCCGCGGTACAGAACTGCTCGCAATAGCAAGCGGGTTAAAGGCGCAACTCACGAACGGGATTTGTTTTGAGCGGTGCGCAAAGAGAGTCTTGAATCATTATCGCGCTTCCTACCGGTCGCGGTTCTGAAGGATCGGGTCAGGCCATCGATTCTGCGATTCTCGCGGTTAAGTCATTAGCTCTCAGAATCCGGTCTAACTTCGTTTTAAGTAAGAGGCTTCGAGGATTGAGAATCGCAGAATCCAAGGCCTGACCCCGGCGTTTCTTTTCATTCAGGATTCCGATTTCTTCATTCTAGACATTTTCCTGAAAGGCCTTTAAGAGGTCTTGGGTAACCTGAGCTTTGTGCTCTGGGGAATCTGGTTGCACAAAAGGTTGATTAGTTTAATCGCCTGTATTAGTCTGACGCGTGTTCTTACAGCTCATCCTCTGGTGAACCTATTTGGCTGACTCCCCAACCACCAAAGAACTTTCTAAAGAGACTTTATTAAGAGTCATACATGCCTTAATTGAGCTCCTTGCTCATTCTGTCGTCGTAGCGGGACTTTTGGTCACAATTTGGCTGATAGAAAAACTTGTACATTGGCTCTGGGGGTCAGCGGATTACTTATTCTTTGGCAGGGTTAAGTTAAGGTATATTTTCGACGGAGCCGACCTAGCCATCCTAGTAGGTTTCATTATTTGGGGCGTATACTCTGTGATAAGGGCGTATGTAGGAAAGCGTAAATCATGAGTTCCTTGGTCAAATATTCAATAAGCCACTTATACAGGATAATTAAGGTGTATGCTCTCTTGGCGCTTTTGGGAGCCTTAGCCGTTGTCATTGTGCAGCTAATTACCGGCTTAAAATCGGGACCCGGAGACGAGGAGGCTGTGGCTTTCCATATAGTTTCCGAACTACTAGCTATGCTCTTCAGCTTAACAGCGGTAGTTGGTACGTCTCGACATCTAATTGAAGAAATAAAGTCCGTTCTCGTTTCGTGGCGACGCGTTCAAGCGCAATTCGATAAAGAGCTAGCGCATTTAACTGAAGAACTCATTCCGACCGCGATTGGTCCTCGTCTCAAGTCGTAGGTACCTTTTCACCTGGATGGAGTCAGAATCCATCCATCATAGCTTTGAGGTGCCTCTTTGCATCTATTCAATTCAACGAATAGTTGTAAATTCAATCGATCCAATCGACAATCGATCCAAGGCCTTCGATTCTGCGATTCTTGTGGGTGAAGCGGTCGCTCGTCATAACTCCAGGATGTCTCGGCTTAAGCAACATCTATCGGGAGGCTGAGGATTTGAAAATCGCAGAATCGAAGGCCTGATGCCATTAGCGTCACAGACTCCCTTGTAGCTACGGCCACGTCGGCCGCGAGTTCAAGCTTCGGCCCTTCTCGGCTGGTTCAATCTTGACGTTTCGGAATAGAATCGAGCCGCCGGCTTCCACGACCTCGCTGGAGGGAACGCCGCGGAAGACGCAATCAACAAAACTCATGCGGTCAATAACTGCGCCGGGGAAATGTCCTAACCCGCGAAGCGGGCCACAGCCGAATCGGTCTACGACGAAGCTATCAGAACCGAGAGCGGTAGCGACCGGATCAAGACGCAAGCTGCGATGAACCCGTCGCTATCGCTCCGGGTACTGACACGCCACAACCAGTCACGTTTCACGAGGTGCAATATGAGGTTTAGATCTCTTCTACGATCCGCGGCGCTCCTGGCGCTCGTTCCTTCACTCTTTGCCTGTGTTGCGGCACAAGATGTTCGCGACGCGACCGCTTCGGCAACAACCGCCACAGGCACAACAGAGATGCAGTACTATCTATTATTCCGCCGGCTGGTCAATCCCGCTCCGCCTCAGAATCGACCATCATCAGACTCGCAGGACCAGAGTAATCAGCCGGGCAGGCCGCGTCCTGACTATCGCGCGATGTTTCATCGCAGTGCAGGTTTGACGGATGCCGAAGGCCGCGTGCTCGATCAAATTGCAGAAGACTGCATCAGTAAGACCGACAAACTGGACAAACAGGCACACGAGATTATTGCCGCCCGGCGCGCGGAGGTGAGGGCAGGCAAAGTACCGCCGGATGCGCCACCGCCGAGTGATCTGTCTGACCTGCAGAATCAACGTGATGAGGTGATTCGGAATGCAATCGAACAGTTGCGCACCCAGTTTGGAGAAGCGGAATTCAAACGACTGAATGATTCTCTTACTCAACATTCAGACACAAGCCGGGTCAGGTTACCACCGCCGAGTAAGAAGCCGCTGCTGCTCGACGTGAAGATCGCCTTATTGGATCGCAGCGACGATCCCGCGCCAGCCAGATTCGCCGCGAAGGAAAAGTTCAGGGTCGAGGTATCAATACTGAATAACTCAACGCAAATGATCTCGATAAGGCTGTCTGAGTTATATCAGTGGTTGCAGCTGGATACACCCGGGCAACCGGAGGCAATTGGCCACGTGTCGCCCAGATTCTTATTTGAAAAGGGGACCGCCCACGCGCGCGCGGATGAAGCGCAGATTGATCTTCCGCCCAACCAGCTTCAGGTTGTGACCCAAATTAATTTTGGACCGGGAGCAGTTTCGTTGCCGCCCGGTCAATATCAACTCATAGTACATCGGCGAGTGGTACTCAATCGGCCTCCGAACAGTGATTTCCTGCAACTGACCCTGGCGCCACCTTTTGAGTTCGAAATAATGCCGTAGCTGCGTTACCACTCCGGGTTCTGACCGTCTCGCCCGCTTCCTGGGCTCAAATATCATTTATGATTCCCCAATTCCGGGGCGTGAGTCCCGGGCTCTATGCCGCCGTGCGCTCCGCGCTGTCCTGTACTCGAACGCTTACGGCCTCGTCGGCCTTGAGTTCAAACTGCGGCCCTTCTCTGCCGGTTCAATCTTGACGTTGCGGAATAGAATCGAGCCGCTTGCTTACACGACCTCGGTTGAGCGAACGCCGCGGAAGATGCAATCAACAAAAGTCACGCCGTCAATAACTGCGCCGGGGAAACTGGCGATCCACATCACCCATGAACTGGCTGTGTTTCTAACATTTTTCGAGGGCTTAGGCTGTTAATTGCTCCCCACTTGGATCAAAATGCCGAACATGATCCGGTAGGGAGCGGGATAAGGATTCAAGAACCTCTTTTGTGAGGCTGCTGAAAATTAGATCCCGTTTGGGATGTTGAGCCATTATCCCGGTCGCTACCGCTCCCGGTTCTGTAACTGAGTCATCCACAACGCAGATTCACCCACCCGCGACCGCAAGCGGTTATCACCTGAACATTTCTCTTGCTTAATCGTCTTAGAGGGTAAGTGGTTGGGGTGCTGAGTTGGAGCAATCACGAAAATCTGGCGTGGAGGAATAAGACATGAATGTACAGAGGTACGCAAGAATTGCGGGAGTCCTGTTCCTGCTTTCGCTGGTTGCGGGCGGATTTGGTGAAGCCTACGTTCCATCAAAGCTAATTGTGTCCGCTGATCCGGCAGCCACGGCGGCCAACCTCAGGAATTTCGACTTTCTTTACCGGCTCGGCTTCGCGAGCTTCCTGATCGAGTCTCTGTGCGATATCGCGCTGGCGCTGATCCTGTACGTTTTGCTCAAACCAGTTAACAAACAACTGTCATTGCTGGCCGCATTCTTCGGACTAATGGGCACCGCTACTTTCGCCTTCGCCGAACTCTTTTATTTTGCGCCACAGCTAATCCTTGGGCGCGCGTACCTCAACAACTTCACGCCGGATCAGGTCAACTCGCTCGCCCTGCTGTCGCTGAAGTTCTATGGATTCGCGGGCATGCTCTTCACCGCATACTACGGCATGGGCTGGATAGTCCGTTCGTACCTGATCTTTCGTTCAAGTTATCTTCCGAAGTTCCTCGGCGTGCTGATGGCAATCGGAGGCATTGGATTTGTCGTCAGAAACTTTCTGCTGATCCTCGCGCCCGCTTACGCATCAGACGTGCTGCTGATGTTGATGTTTCCGGGTGGACTGATAATGACCGTTTGGCTGCTGGTGAAAGGCGTTAACGTTCAGAAATGGAACGCAAAAGTAAACGCCGCCCGCGCGTCGCAATTTAGCGATGATACAAGACGAGCCTAGTGTCTAAGGTCGTGTTGCTCAGCGGGCTAATGCACCGGCAACACACCCAATAGAACCCAACTCAAACTTCCGCTATTTCAATGAGACTGGGGGTCACAGCTGCGATTCTGCGATTCGTGCGTGATTCGATCGATACCATGTGCGGAAGAGTCGCAACGCGGTCGCTACCGCTCGCGGTCAGTCAGACTCTGCCTGGTGTGCTGCACAACAAGTGGATTATGCGCCGTGCGTTTCCGGCCGATTCACTTGGTATAATATGCACATCAAGGCAGAGGGCGATAACTTCAATTGTCGACTATGAAGGCATGCCGACGGATCATTATCTTTGGTTGACGGGCGAAGCCGGGGAAAATGTTGCGCGGAGAAATTCCTTTTTCAATCCATATGCCCACACGAGAAAATAAAATAGTTATATGAAGAAATTCTTTTTTCTCCTTGCAGTACCTGCAGTGTTTTTGTTCGCCGTAACAGTCCGCGCCCAGGTGGAATACGTTGATCCCTCGATGGGCGGGCAGGGGTTCATGCTCGAACCGACGCGCCCGACGGTTTCTTTACCGAACAGCATGGTGCGTGTTTATCCGATGCGCAAAGATCAACTGGACGATCAAATCCGTTCGTTCCCGCTCACTATTATTTCGCATCGTTTGGGAGAATTGTTTTGGCTGATGCCTGTTGACGGCTCAGCGGACGCGTGGAATCGCGCCCAGACTTACGATCAAGAAGTGGAAACGCCTTATTATTATTCCGCGCGGTTTGACGACTCGCTGATCATTACGGAATTCACGCCCACCGAGCACTGCGGTTATTTCCGTTTCACGTTTCCTTCCGGCAAGCCCGTCGTATTGCTCGCCAATCGCCGGGACGGCATGCTCGCCAGCGCCGGCAACACCATCTCAGGCACTGAGCGCATAAACGGTGAAGGCGAACGCTCTCCGGGAGTCATGGAAGTATTTGTTTACGGAGAATTCAGCGCGCGCGTGACAGTTCAAACCAGCGACAGCCGCAACGGAAAACGGCTGGCCATTTCGGCGCAGCAGGGACAAAAGGTTTTGGAATTTCGTTACGGCATTTCATTCATCAGCCTGGAACAGGCGAAGAAGAATTTGCAGAAAGAAATTCCGGCGGGGAACTTCGACCAGATCAAAAGCAAAGCCAAAGATCGTTGGAATGAAGTTCTCGGCCAGATCAAAGTCGAAGGCGGCTCGCCGGAACAGAAGCGGGTTTTCTATACATCGTTATATCGCTGTTATGAACGCATGGTGAACATCACCGAGGACGGCCAGTATTACAGCGCCTTCGATCACAAAGTGCATCAGGATCCGCGGCCGTTCTATGTGGACAACTGGCTTTGGGACACCTATCGCGCATTAGAACCTTTGCACACTTTGCTGAACCCGGAAATGGAAGCCGACAAAGTCCAGTCCTATGTCCGCATGTACGAGCAGTCCGGATGGATGCCGGTGTTTGCTGTCCTCTGGGGCAACCACGAATGCATGACCGGAAATCACGCCGCTGCGTGGATGGCCGATGTCTGGTCCAAAGGTGTTACTGATTTTGATCTTAAAACCGGTTATGAAGGAGTGCGCAAGAATTCTCTCGAGGGCACCTGGCTACCCTGGCGTCGCGGACCGAAATCTTCGTTGGACGATTTTCTGAACGAACATGGCTACATGCCCGCACTTCATACCGGAGAAAAAGAAACGATTGCCCGGGTTCATCCGTGGGAACGTCGCCAGGCCATCTCTGTCACCGAGGCGCAAAGTTACGACGATTGGTGCACCGCCCAACTGGCGCGTGCGCTCGGCCAGACGGCAGATTATCAATTGTTCCTGAAGCGCGCGGGAAATTATAAAAATGTCTTCCGTCAGGATATGGGCCATGCGTGGCCCAGGGACGCCGAAGGCAATTGGATTGCAGACTATGAACCAGGATTTTCCGGTGGCCAGGGCGGACGCGATTACACGACCGAAAATAATGGCTACACCTACGATTGGGATGTCCAGCACGACTTGAGAGGGTTGTTTGAATTGATGGGCGGACGCGACAAAGCGGAAGCAAAACTGGATCAGTTATTCCGCGAACCCTTGAAAATGAGCAAGTTTGATTTCTGGCATAAATTTCCCGATGCCAGCGGACTAGTGGGACAATTCTCGATGGGCAACGAACCCAGCCTGCACATTCCTTACATCTACAATTATCTTGGTGCGCCCTGGAAAACCCAGAAGCGCGTCCGCATGTTGCTCGACACCTGGTTCACCGACACGACTCTTGGAATGCCCGGTGACGAGGACGGCGGCGGCATGAGTGCGTTTGTCGTCTTTTCGATGATGGGATTTTATCCGGTCACGCCCGGCATGCCGGTTTACGATCTCGCCAGCCCGGTTTTTGATCGCATCACCGTCCGTTTGCACAACGGCAAAACCTTAAGCATCATTTGCCGGAATAATTCGAAGGACAACAAATACATTCAAAGCATCCGGCTCCACGGCAAAGCGCTGAATCAGGTCTGGTTCCGCCATGCTGACATCGTCAAAGGTGCCACGCTTGAACTGCAAATGGGTAATACGCCCAATGAAAAACTGGGTTCGGACCCGGCCAGTCTTCCGCCCTCGGCAATGGCCCTGAAGCCGTCTGATTTTGCGCACCCCTCATTAAATTGAATCAGCCGCATGTTATTGGTGATTTGATCCTGGGGCTTACACCCCGGGTCTAATGCTGACGTCCGCTCCGCGGACTATAAAAAAAAGAAGAGGGTGGGACGTATGCTGCGCACCCTCTCCCGGTCCCTTTCCCTTGGCCCCTCTCCCAATGGAGAGGGGGATGTTCACGCACTCTGGGATGCGTGCGCTCCGCCTAATCAATTCGGACCGAATCGCCCTCGATATTCAGGTGACTCAATAAAGCCACGAACGATAAAGTTCTGGATGAGATCAGGATCAGCATCCAGGTTAAAGCGGTTATTGTGAAAGATGAAGCCGCAATTAGCTGGATCGCTGCTGCCAGTGCAGGTCTCCGGATCGCGGCGCAAGTAGCCAAAGTATTCCATCGTCACGAAACCTTGCTTGTAGAACTTCTTGTTAACCTCGGAACTTTCTACGAAGGCCCGCAATACCTGAGCGCGAGTCCGACTTCCATCGTTCAGACTGGCAATTAGCGCCTTCTCGTTCGCTAAGTTTACGCCCGAAGTGCTCTCCAGTTTCTTAACAAACTGATCGTTGCTTAAGCTGTCTGGCAACCTTTGCTGTATCTCTCTCCGTTGCAGCCAGGCTATGGTCAGTGCATCCTTCCTGGCTGACACGGCCGCTTTATTGTCGGTTGGATCGGAGATGCTCTGCAAATCGGTCAGGAATTCTGCGTAGTGCGGCCGTTCGACCTTCGTGGCATCGCTGAGTTCGCCCACCGTCGCCGGTCTTTGGCCCAAACTGACCATGTAGAGATACATCACGAAAGAACCCTTCTGCTGGAATTCAGGCGAGCGGAAAAAGTTACCTGAGAGAGCGCCGCGCGTGTACTTGGTGCACTCGGTATCGCCCGCGTGACAGCCGCTCAAGATATTCAGGTAGAACTGCAATCCCTCTTCATCAGGCTCGCGATTGAGAAAATCATGGTACTGCTGGGTCATGAAGTCTTCCGCGTCATCGACTTCGAGCCGCCGATGAATTCTGATAGCGTCCAAGGAGAGATCTGTTCGTTGCGTTCCGACAACGACCACTTTGGAACCAATCGAGATTCGGTGACCGTGTTCAGCATTGAATTGCGTCGCGGAGCTCACATGTACCGTGATGTTACTGATCACCCAATCTCCGACAACGCCGCTCGGAGGCATGCTCTGCACCACGCCAAATAACTCGAAGAAGTTATTCTTGTTGTTGAAGTCATTCGGCTGCTGCACCTCAATCCTCACGGCATCGACCGAGCCGTCGCTACGAAGCCCGCCAAAGACACGCACAAACGAACCCGCGCTCAACAAAGTAGGTTTATCAATTTGCGTGCTTCCGTTAACATGCACTTTCCTTCCATTGACAAACCAATCACCAGTGAAAGGCGACGGCGGCAGAGTCTGAACCGTCCCGAAGAAAATGACGAATGGAAATAGCGGTGTGGCTTCCTCTTCACGTTCGACGCCAATCTTGCCGGCGTCGATCGAGCCATCCGTCCGCGGGCAGCCCTCAATCTCGACAAAGGCGCCGGGCACCACCGCTCCTGATTCGATCTTGATTAAAGTGTCAGCGGTAACGTGAATTATTCGGCCGCTAACTTTCCAGTCACCAATCAAACCGGACGGCGGTAAGCTTTCGATCACACCTTCAAACTCAAGACAGTCAGGGCGCTGGGCCTCTTCTACTTCAATTCCAGCAGCATCGATGGTGCCATCGACGCGGCGGCAACCTTCAATCTGCACCAGCTTACCGACGGCAACTGCTCCCTCCTCAGTGTTGATAAGCGTTGCTGACGTTACATGAATGACAGTGCCGGCCACCATCCAGTCGCCAATGAAGCCGGCTGTACTAGGCAAACTTTGAATAATGCCTCTGAACTCAAAGCACTGAGTTGCCGCTTGTTTGACTTCGATGCGCGTGGCATCCACCGAGCCATCGTCACGCAAGGTGCCTTTGGCTTCGACCAGCGCCCCCACTGCAACTGCTCCATCTTCCTGGTCGATTCCGGTAGCCGTAGTGACGTGCACTATGCGACTCCCTACTGTCCAGTCTCCAATAAAGCCTGTCGTGTTAGGCAAATTCATAATTCGGCCTACAAACTCAAATTCATTTTCAGAAACAGAATTTGATTGTGCGCCCGTCCTGGGATTTATCGAGCTTCCTACGAAACACAAGATTGCCATGGTGACGAAAAATATTTTAAGGTGGCTCATCGATTCTCCTCCGTCGAAATCATTGAAATATCCTGAAGTGCGGATGAAACGGACTCTTCTCAGCAGCACAGAATAAATAGATGTCTGAGGAGTCAACCATGCCGCCGAGTGTTCTGACCGCTCGTACCGTTTCGGAATTACCAGGAAAAGAAAAGGGGTGAGATATATTTTTATCGCATCCCGGGCCCTGAATGATTCAGTCCATATGAAAATTTCATTTCGGCTTTCTTGCGTGGCGCGGAAATTCGTTAGAGGCAGTCAGGTTTTGCTTCTTACGGAAAGACTGAGCCGGTTATGGTGAAGGGTATGAGTACAAATCGACACCGCCTTGACAATCTTTCCGGGTCGGCTCAGAAGCGGGCGACAGCCGAAGATATACGGCGGGAAATCGATTCATTGGCTCAGGTTGCGTGTTGGATCTCCTCACTACCGCTTGATGGGGTTCTGTACCTCTCTCGTCCGCTTCGCGAGCTCGATTGTTGTTGGTGATTTGATCCTGGGGCTTACGCCTTTGACTTATGACTAACCCCGGTCGGATGAGAATTCCGCCAGCACAAATTTCACACTCCTCGCTGCATCATATAAACTGGAGACGCCTGATTAAGTCATATGTCATTAATGAATAAAACAGCGGCGTTCACCGGGCTCGGCGCTTTGCGCAATCTGGTTTCGGATTCGATGGCCATCGACATGGGGTCCGGGGCAACTATCATCGATGTGCGCGGGCGTGGCGTGGTTGTCGACGAGCCATCACTGGTTGCCGTTAGCACCACCACCGGTGAAGTAATCGCCATCGGGCTGGAAGCACAACAGATGTACGGCAGAGAGGCCCGCGATGTGACGGTGATTGCGCCCTTGCTGGACGGCGTAGTCGCGGACTTTGAAAGAACCAAGGTGATGTTGGCGCATTTTGTGCGTAAGGCTCGCAGCGGTATTTCCCATTTCAGCCGGCGCGCGATCATGAGTGTCTTGTCCGGCGTCACGCAAGTTGAGCAGAGAGCGCTATTCACTGCCGCTGAACAAGCGGGCATTGGCCGCGTTTGCATGATAGAAAATGGCTTAGCCGCGGCCCTGGGTGGCGGCGTCAAAATGGACGACACTCGCGCCTCCGCGGTCGTCGACCTCGGTGAGTCGACTACCAGTGTTGCCGTGGTCGCGAACGGCGCCATGGTGCACGCGCGCACCGAGCGAATCGGAAGCTGGGACATTAACGCAGCGCTTATTGATCATGTGCGCCGCCACCGCGGACTCGTCATTGGCGAGCAAACGGCGGAGCGGCTTAAACTTGAACTGGCTTCAGCGACTTTGCCGGATGACCTGGCACAACAGATCACGATCAAGGGTCGCGATGTCCTGACCAGCAGTCCGGGGGCAATCGAAATCACAGCCGGGGAAGTCTATCCCGTCGCTCACGAAGTCGTTCGCAAGACAGTCGACATCATATCTACAACCCTCACCGAGCTTCCGGCCGAAGTAGCCGCAGACATATATGATCGCGGGATCATTCTAACGGGTGGCGGGGCCTTGCTCAGCGGGTTGGATAATTATGTAAAGCACCAGACCCGGCTGTCGACCCGGATCGCTGATGAACCCAGATATGCAATCGTGCGCGGGCTCGAGCAGATGTTCGCTGAGCCGCTTTGGCTTCGCCGCGTGATACGCTGTAGACCTGACCAGCTCCTTGATTTCGAGCGAGACTCGGCGCTTGAAACTTAAGTTACCCTTTCTTTATCGACTCATTGAGTCAATGGATCAATGAATGAACCATGAGTCTTTCTCCCTTCTCCCTTTTGGGAGAAGGGCTGGGGATGAGGGCCTGCGAGAGCAAGTAAACCATTTTCTTTTTTGTGCTCCGTGAACGGCGAGTGGCATTCAAAGACAAAAACATCAATACGGATCGACGCCCAGTAAGCCCTCACCCCAACCCTCCTCCCAATGGGAGAGGGAGATAAGAATTTTCCTCGACGAGGTGGTCAACGAGCCGCGTAGCGGAGGCAGACAGTAGCCCTGAGTCATTCCCTAAAGATTCCGGGCCCGCTTTAGCCGGGCACCGATGACCTAGTTCTTAAGTTCCACAAGCTCAAGGCGGATTGTTGTACTGCCAATGTTCTCGGCCCAGTGCGTGATCGGATCACGATATATAACGTCGCCGGTTCGGAACTCGGCTTCAGTGACCGTACCGTCAGCACTGTGGTTGCGAAACTTTCCACCCGCGATGACATAGATGACATAGGCGGGATGCGAATGCATCTTTTCCTTAACGCCTGGTTCAAGAGTCGCCTCGAGAACACGTACGCGAGAGTTTTCGAGTTTCAGGGCAATGCTCTTTGAGTTTACTGCAAGGGGGTCCTGCACGGGTGTAACACCCGCATCGCCGCGCACAAATCCCGCGACGAGTAGAGCAAATATCAAGATATAGATTCGCTTCATTTCGCCTCCTACATTCTTCGTAGCATCGCGGTCTAATTCTCCCGTACCCGATTCGCAAATGATTGCGCGAATCGGAGATCGTGAATCGTGAATTGTAAATGTTTGTCTTCAGAAACTACTAGAGCAAGCGGAGAGTGCCCTCTCCCGATGGGAGAGGGGATTTAGGGGTAAGGGTCTAGCGCGCAGTAAACCCTCACCTCAATCCTCTCCCAGAGGGAGAGGAAGAAAATCCAAAACGCCGTCTAAGGCGGGGTACTCCACGGGTTCCGACTACGACTCCCACACAAAAAGAAACTCCTGTCCTGCGAAGTTGAGTTATTAGCCCGCTTGCTACCGCAAGCGGTTCAGTACCTATCGCTTTCCGATTTGTGATGCCGCGCGCATGAAATGTCTGCGTCAGGTACTTGCAGCTTACGGAACGGTAACCGTTTTTTGCCTCGCCAACTCAGTTCGAAAAGCTTGCTCCCTTTCAGCGACATACTTCTGGTAACCGTCGGGATCGATGAAAGCTCTGGTGACGCCCGCCTTGAAACGGGAATATTTGGTTTCCATGTCGAAGTAATTG